>Ga0208789_1000064_pt1 | contig 172294 bp, 165 predicted proteins | sample Methanotroph_Enr_FD_187368 | JGI IMG/M metagenome (GOLD analysis project Ga0208789, IMG submission 187368) | Enriched soil microbial communities from Old Woman Creek wetland in Ohio, USA - Methanotroph_Enrichment_5 (SPAdes) (version 2) | ecosystem: Environmental > Terrestrial > Soil > Wetlands...
CCGTAGATGTCAAGCCCAGGTAAGGTTCTGCGCGTTGCGTCGAATTAAACCACATGCTCCACCGCTTGTGCGGGCCCCCGTCAATTCCTTTGAGTTTTAGTCTTGCGACCGTACTTCCCAGGCGGAGTACTTAATGCGTTAGCTGCGGCACTGCAGGGGTCAATACCCGCAACACCTAGTACTCATCGTTTACGGCGTGGACTACCAGGGTATCTAATCCTGTTTGCTCCCCACGCTTTCGCGTCTCAGCGTCAATATCGGTCCAGGTAGCCGCCTTCGCCACCGGTGTTCCTCCTGATATCTACGGATTTCACTCCTACACCAGGAATTCCACTACCCTCTCCCGTATTCAAGTCTGCCAGTATCCAATGCACTTCCCAGGTTGAGCCCGGGGCTTTCACATCAGACTTAACAAACCGCCTACACGCGCTTTACGCCCAATAATTCCGAACAACGCTCGCACCCTCCGTATTACCGCGGCTGCTGGCACGGAGTTAGCCGGTGCTTCCTTTAGGGGTACCGTCAAGTATCATGGATATTAGCCATAATACACTTCTTTCCCCTTGACAGAGCTTTACGACCCGAAAGCCTTCATCACTCACGCGGCGTTGCTGCGTCAGGCTTTCGCCCATTGCGCAAAATTCCCCACTGCTGCCTCCCGTAGGAGTCTGGACCGTGTCTCAGTTCCAGTGTGGCTGATCATCCTCTCAGACCAGCTAACCATCGTAGCCTTGGTGGTCCATTACACCACCAACTAGCTAATGGTACGCAGACTCATCTGATGACAGAAGGCCAAAAGGTCCCCCCCTTTTCCCGCAACGACCAAGGCCGTCGTGGGCTTATCCGGTATTAGCACCCCTTTCGAGATGTTATCCCAGATCATCAGGCAGATTATCTACGCGTTACTCACCCGTGCGCCACTAAATTGAGGAGCAAGCCCCTCAACTCCGTTCGACTTGCATGTGTTAGGCACGCCGCCAGCGTTCGTTCTGAGCCAGGATCAAACTCTCCAGTTATATACTGATAAGCTTGATTTCAAAAACTCAAATTCACTACTGGTAAAACCCGCAATCACTTACAAAAACAACACTGCTATTCGGTTTTCAAAGACCAGGCCGACAGGTGCGGCGACAGAAGAGGAGTTATAACAAAATCAGTTTTACGTGTCAATAAAAAATTTCGTGCAACTCTCTTTTTTTCTGCAAACCGCAAAAGGCGAATTCCTCAGTCACAAGGAACAGACAAATTACAGATCATACACGCTACTGTCAACCATTTTTTGACTCAAAAATCATTTTTCTGCTTACACCTACATACATCTTTTGTCAATTTGAGCAGTTACGACAAATAGGAACAAGTGAGCTATCCAGATCGGCAGAAAAATCAACGAAAAGATGCCGACTCGGCAACCAACTAAAAGACCTCATAAAATCCATGAGTCCCGAGCTTGTGCACCTTCATGAGATTAGTCGAACCACGCGTTTCAATGGGAATGCCCATGGTTATTACAACGTGATCCCCGTTGCGGAAACCCGAGGCCAACAGTTTCTTCTCCACTTCATGAATCTGCTGGTCGGTATTTTCCATGATACCAACGTTGGTACAATACACACCCCAGTAAATAGACAGCCTACGGTGGATCTCCGGTGAAGCGGTAAATGCAATGATGCGGGTAGATGGGCGAAACGCCGATATCAGGGCAGCGGTACCACCAGATCGAGTAAATACTACAATTGCCTTTGCCTTGATTGTAGCCGCTGTCCGGCAGGAAGATTCGGCAACCGCCTGAGCCGTTGTCGTCAAAACATTGAATTTTCCATCCACGACAGGCAAGTCCGCATTCTCTACATCCCTGGCAATGCGATCCATCGTTTCTACTGATTCTATGGGAAAATCACCTGATGCCGTCTCGGCAGAAAGCATGATGGCGTCGGTGCCGTCGATAATTGCGTTGGCTACGTCGGAGGTTTCAGCCCTTGTTGGACGAGGATTACGGATCATGGAGTCCAGCATCTGGGTTGCGGTTATAACCGGTTTACCGGCCCTGTTACAGGCTTGAATGATTTTCTTCTGATGGATTGGAACTTTTTCCGGCTCAATCTCGACACCCAGGTCGCCACGCGCCACCATAACGGCATCGGTAGCTTCCAGAATTTTTTTGAAATTACGTAAAGCCTCCGGCTTCTCGATTTTGGCTATTACCGGAGTATCCTTTCCTTTGGCTGCAATTAGACGTTTGATCTGTTCAATATCCTCGGCGGTACGTACAAACGAAAGCGCAATGAAATCAACATCGGCTTGGAGTGCAAAATCAAGATCTATCAAATCCTTTTCAGTAAGACAGGGGGCTGAAACATTCACCCCAGGCAGGTTGATTCCCTTGTTGTTTTTAAGGAGTCCTCCAGTGACAACCTGACAGCGCACCTGTTCCCCTTCAAGCGCAAGGACCTTTAGCTCCAACAGTCCATCGTCCAGCAGGATTCTCGAACCTGCATGCACATCATGCGGCAAGGAACGGTATATTGTCGGAATGATGCCGTCACCGCCCAGCACGTCGTCGGTGGTGATCAGCACCTCCTGCCCCTTGACGAGCATCATCCCCTCCCCCGCCATTTTACCGGTCCTTATCTTCGGCCCCTGAAGATCGCCAAGAATGCCTACTTGACGACCTAACTTATCAGATACCTGTCGAATGGTCCGAATCAATTCCAGCTTTTGGGAGTTTTCGCCGTGAGAGAAATTCAACCTGAATATATCGACACCAGCCTTCATCAACCTCTGGATCATTTCCGGCGACGAGCTAACCGGGCCAACAGTTGCCACAATCTTTGTTTTACGGGTGGATCTTGTCATTGTTACTCCTTCAAATGTGATTATGTTTGACAAAATTCAGTGTTCCGCCTGCCAACAACTCCCGACGCTGACGTTCTGAAACATCCAGCAACAGAATGATCTCTTTACCGTTGACGCTGGCCGGAATTTCGCTTGCGCCATCCCCCACCAAACGGCGTATATCGGGTAGTGTGATCATGTCCCCCTGTCGGATAAGATCATAATCGGCAGGGGTCTTGAATACCAACGGCAAGATGCCGAAATTGACCAGGTTGGCTTTATGTATCCGGGCAAAGCTCTTGGCAATCTTGGCGCGGATGCCCAGGTAGCGCGGTGCGATGGCGGCATGTTCACGGGACGAGCCCTGGCCGTAGTTCTCGCCGCCGATGACAACACCGTTGCCCGCGGCCTTGGCCCTGGCCGGAAATTCAGTATCCATCTGTTCAAAAACATGTTCGGCTATGGCCGGGATATTGCTGCGCAGCGGCAACACCTTGTTGCCTGCCGGCATGATGTGATCGGTGGAGATGTTGTCTCCAACCTTAAACACTACCTGCATCTGCAACGCATCGGGGAGTGCTTCGAAATCCGGGAATGGAAGTATGTTGGGACCGGTCGTGATCTCAACTGACGTGGTATTTTCCAGGGGGAAGATGATACTGGAATCGTCCAGCAGGTATGTGGCCGGATTTTGCACAGCAGGATACGCCTTGATTGCGCCGAGCTTGCGCGGATCGGTGATTACCCCGAAGATGCCTGCGGCAGCAGCGGTTTCGGGTGAGCAGAGATAAACCTTGTCCTCTTTCGTTCCGCTTCGACCGGGAAAGTTACGGGGAAAGGTGCGCAACGAAACCTGGTTGGTGCCCGGCGCCTGCCCCATGCCGATACAGCCGAGACAACCGGACTGGTGGATGATCGCGCCGGCCATGAGCAAGGTAACCACTCCTCCTTGATCGGCAACGTTCTCCAACACCTGGCGGCTGCCCGGATTGATGTGAAATGTAAGATGAGAAGCGATGCGCTGCCCCTCCAGGATGCGGCAGACCGTCATCAGGTCGCGGAACGATGAGTTGACCGAACTGCCCACCAGAACCTGATCCACCTTAACCCCTTCCACCTCCGTTACCCTCACCACATTGCCTGGCGATGAGGGGCAAGCAATCAGCGGCTCCAGCGTAGAAAGGTCGATCTCATCATATTCGTCGTAGCTTGCGCCGTCGTCGGCAGCCAGATGTTGCCAGCTATCACCCCTCCCCTGTGACACGAGAAATTCCCGGGTCCGCTCGTCCGAGGGGAATATGGAAGAGGTTGCTCCTAACTCAGCCCCCATGTTGCCGATGGTGGCGCGATCCGTTGCCGACAGGGTTGCCAGGCCGGGGCCGTAATACTCGATGATCTTGCCGACGCCTCCTTTGACCGTGTGCCGGCGCAACATCTCCAGGATGACATCCTTGCCCGATACCCAGTCCGGCAGCTTTCCCACCAGCTTAACCCCCATCACCTTCGGACAGGGGAGGTAAAATGGGTGTCCGGCCATGGCCAGGGCCACATCCAACCCGCCGGCGCCAATAGCGATCATGGAAAGCCCGGCTGCGGTGGGGCTATGAGAATCGGCCCCCAGCAGGATTTTACCCGGCACGCCGAAACGTTCCAGATGGACTTGATGAGAAACGCCATTGCCCGGTTTGGACAGATGCACGCCAAATTTCATGGCCGCGCTGGTCAAAAAGGCATGGTCATCGGCATTCTTGTAATCGGTCTGCAACAGGTTGTGATCGATATACTGGGCAGCCAACTCCACCTTGACCCGGGGGATACCCATGGCGATGAACTCCAGCATGGCCATGGTACCGGTGGCATCCTGCAACAGGGTATGATCGATCCTGATCGCAATCTCTTTGCCGGAAACAAGCTCACCTTCGATGAGATGGGCGGCCAGTATTTTGGTAGCAAGGTTTTTGGGCATGTTCGACACCTCCCTTCGTTTTTCTCATTATACCTCAATTTGAGATTGTTTCCCTGTTGCACCTCACCCTCGTAACGAGTAGCTATCCTGAAAATAAGAGAGGGCACCGTCTTTCGACGATGCCCCGTTTGACGCAAAACAGGAGTATTTCAATCTATCTCACGGCACCATCAACGGCCTTGAGGGTCTTGAGCAACGCCGGAAGCTCATTGAGCGGGATGGAGTTGGGGCCGTCGCAAAGCGCCTTGTCCGGGTCTTCGTGGACTTCCATAAAGATGCCGTCAATACCCGTGGCCACGGCAGCGCGTGAGAGGTATTCCACGAACTCGCGCTGGCCGCCCGAGCTTTCGCCCTGGCCGCCCGGAAGCTGCACACTGTGGGTGGCATCGAATACCACCGGATAACCGGTGGAGCGCATGACCGGAAAGCTGCGCATGTCCACCACCAAATTGTTGTAACCGAAGGAGACGCCCCGCTCGGTGAGTATGATATTCTCATTACCGGAAGCAGCAATCTTGCCGGCCACGTTCTTCATATCCCAGGGAGCCAGGAACTGTCCCTTCTTGACATTGATCACCCGCCCGCTCTTAGCAGCCGCCACGAGCAGATCGGTCTGGCGACAGAGAAAGGCCGGAATCTGCAAAACGTCGAGCACCTCGGCAGCAGCCGGAATCTGCTCGATGGAATGGATATCGGACAACACCGGCAGGCCAAGCGATTGTTTGACCTTGGCCAGTATGCGCAAGCCCTCTTTCATGCCCGGTCCTCGGAACGCGCCGATGGAGGTGCGGTTGGCCTTATCATAGGAAGCCTTGAAAATCAGGGGGATGGAAAGCCCGTTACAGATGGCCATCAACCGCTCGGCATGGCGCAACGTCGCCTCTTCGGACTCGATGACGCACGGCCCGGCAATCAGCGCCAGCGGCCGATTGTTACCAATCTTCACCCCTCCGATGACAATTTCACGGGTCATGGCTTACCTCGCGTTACGGTTGCGTTGGGCCAGGGCAGCACCAACAAAGGCCCGGAAAAGAGGATGGGGGACCAGCGGCTTGGACTTGAACTCGGGATGGAACTGACACCCCAGGAACCAGGGGTGGTCAGAGATCTCCACGACCTCAACCAGGTCCTTTTCCGTATAGACCCCCGAAAGCACCAACCCCTTCTGGGTAAGCACATCCCGATAGGTGTTGTTGAATTCGTAGCGATGGCGGTGACGCTCGGTTATCTCCGTGTCATTATAGGCTGCGTGGGCCAGGGTCCCTTTGCCGAGATCACAGGGATAAGCGCCCAGACGCATGGTGCCGCCTTTCTTGTTGACCGCCTTTTGTTCCTCCATAAGGTGGATGACCGGGGCACCGCAATCGGGCTTGAACTCGCTGGAACAGGCATCGGACAGCCCGCATACGTTGCGGGCAAACTCCACCACGGCCATCTGCATGCCGAGACAGATACCGAAGAACGGAATCTTGCCGGTACGTGCATATTCGATTGCGCGGATCTTGCCTTCAGTACCCCGCTCGCCAAAACCACCCGGAACAAGGATCGCATCCACATCGTCCAGATGCCCCTCGATGCCGTCGCGCTCAATCTTCTCCGAATCCAGATACTTGAGATATACCCGGCAGTCGTTTGCGATGCCGCCGTGGGTCAGGGCCTCTGCCAGGGATTTGTACGACTCGGTCAGGTCCACGTATTTGCCGACAATGGCGATACGCACCTCGCCATGACTGGGGTGGCGCAGTTTCTCCACCACGTCCTGCCACTGGGTCAGGTCAGGCGCCTTGGTCCAGATATTGAGCTTCTCGACCACCTGCTCATCCAGCCGCTCCTTGTTCAGGGCCATGGGCACGGCATAGATATGCTCCGAATCCACCACCTGGATAACATCCTTTACCTCCACGTTGCAGAACAGGCCGATCTTCTTTTTCATGTCGTCCGGCAGTTCGCGGTCGCAGCGACAGAGCAGGATATCAGGCTGAATACCTATCTTGCGCAGTTCCATGACCGAATGTTGGGTCGGCTTGGTCTTCAGTTCTCCCGCAGTACGGATGTAAGGTACCAGGGTCACGTGGACGTAGAGGGTGTTGCCCGGTCCGCGATCATGACGGAACTGGCGGATGGCCTCAAGGAAGGGAAGCGACTCGATGTCGCCCACCGTACCGCCCACCTCGATGATAGCCACGTCGGCGCCCTTGGCATTTTCCAGGATCTTGTTCTTGATCTCGTCGGTAATGTGCGGGATCACCTGCACCGTGCCGCCCAGGTAATCGCCCCGTCGCTCCTTCTCGATGACGGAGAAATAGACCTGTCCGGTGGTGAAATTGCTCTTCTTGGAGAGGCGGGCGCTGGTGTAGCGCTCGTAGTGTCCCAGGTCCAGATCGGTTTCGGCGCCATCGTCGGTCACGAAGACCTCACCATGCTGGAAAGGGGACATGGTGCCGGGATCGACGTTGATGTAGGGGTCCAGCTTCTGCATGGTCACCCGTAGTCCGCGTGCCTCAAGCAATGCACCCAGGGATGCGGCCGCAAGCCCTTTGCCGATGGAGGACACAACCCCGCCGGTGATAAAGATGAATTTGGTCTTCATACTGACAACTCCTGTAGGTAGGGGAAAATTACTTATTGAAGGCTTTTGAATCGTTCCTTGGCCTTGGCCAGATCATCAGGTGTATCAACACCGATGGATTCGAACTCGGTTTCCACGACGCGGATGGCCACGCCGTTCTCCAGGGCGCGCAACTGCTCAAGCTTCTCCGCTATCTCAAGAAAGGTCGGCGCCATGGCGGCAAACTCCACCAGGAATTCCTTGCGATAGACATAGAGACCCACATGCTTATGGCACAGAAGCTTGCCACTGGAGAAGGACTCGTCCTTGAGGTCCTTCCACTTGTCCCGAAAGAACGGCAGGGGAGAACGGGAGAAGTAGAGAGCATTATCGTCACGACCGGTCACGACCTTGACCACGTTGGGGCTGAGAAAATCGTGCAGGCATCTGATACGTGTTTTGAGGGTGCCCATTCTGATGGCAGGATCGTCAAGGAACGGGCGTATGGCTTGATCGATCATCTCGGGTTCGATCAACGGCTCATCGCCCTGGACATTAACGATGATATCGGCATCAAGCCCGGCCGCAACCTCTGCCAACCGGTCGGTTCCGGTTTCGTGATCGATCCGGGTCATACGGCAGGTACCGCCAAAGGCGTTCACCGCCTGCTGAATGCGTTCGTCGTCCGTGGCAACGATTACGTTGTTGACCAGGGCAGCACGGGCCGTCCGTTCGTAGACATGCTGAATCATCGGCTTGTTGCCGATCTCGGCCAGCGCCTTTCCCGGAAAACGCGTTGAGGCGTAACGAGCTGGAATGACTGCGGTAATGTTCATCCGGATGATAACCTGTGAAAGAGGTAGTGTGACGCTCTGCGTCCTTGGATCGTCCTGTGGTAGGACGTGTTAAGCTACATCAAAAGCAGGGGGGTGTCAAGGAGGGAAACCTCAGTTCCCCATCACCGTGGAACGCCAACTGAACGCCTCCAACTGGGCCGCAAGCAACTGGTCGAGTGTTATTCCGCACTTGCCGAGTAACGGTTCGACGGCATTGAAATCCGTGACCTCCAGCCGCTCCGCCAAGGCCAGCAGGTCTCCCAGCCACCCTTCACGGGAGAGCAGCGCCTGGCTTACCTCATCCGTCAGGTTGAGACTGGCGATGATCTCACTCATGGGTGCCTCAAAGAGTACGTCCAGCAACGAGAGGATGCCGGTCATGAACGCCTCTTCCGCCTGTTCGCCGGAGACGGGTAGTCTGCCCTTTTCCAGGGTCAGGAGCTCCATCAGCCTGCCCCGTACCGCGGCCATCTCCAACAGCGGGTTATTGACGCCGCGACTGTCATTGCCGGCAAACAGCGAGAGCTGCACCCAACGGCGGATGTGGTTGATCCCCAGCATGGTAATGGCGTGCCGCAGGGTCTTGATCTTTTCGCACATGCCGAAGGCAACGGAATTGACCAGGCGCAGCAGGTTGTAGGACAGGTTGGGATCGGCCTTGAAGGTCTGCTCGACCTCGTCGATGGTGGCATTCGTGGAGAGTTGCTGCAAAAGCTTGAGCATGGCCATGCCCGAGACATCGATCCGCTTTTTGTTGAGCACAACCGGCCGCTCGAAGAAATAGCCCTGGAACAGGTCGAATCCCAGGCGATAACACACCTCGAACTGTTCCACCGTTTCGACCTTTTCCGCCAGAATCCGCAACGGCCAACGGCGCAACTGCTCGATGATGGCGGGGAGGCATTCCACTTCGGTCTGAAGGATGTCGATCTTGACGATATCGACCAGCTTGTAGATTTCAACGAAATCCGGGCTGAATTCGTGGTCGTCCAGCGCCAGGGTAAAACCGAGCTTTTTCAGTTCGCGACACCGCTCGACAACCTGATCGTCGAGCTTGATAACCTCAAGCAATTCCAGGACCGACTGACCGATGGGAAGCAGTTCCAGCATCTCGGAGAGCAACAAGCCAAGGTGAACGTTGATGAATCCGAACTTTCCTCCCAGCACCTCCTGCATGCCGAAAGCGGACAGGGCGCTGGTTATCACGCTCGCGCTGGCATGGGAATAGCTCTCAAATTCCGCAAAGTCGCGGCCGGCAGATCTGAAGAGCAGTTCATACCCCACGATCTCCTGCTTGCGGTCGAGGATCGGCTGGCGACCCAGGTAAAATTTTTCACTGACAATCGCCATGGGACGTTATCCTAACCCTGATAAACAGGATAGTGCGTTAGCCAAATCATTTTCTGCCAGAAAAGCGCAGAAAATAATTTGTAACTTACTAACCGCAGGACCTCAAAACCTCCGGAGCGATCTGCTGAAGCGGCACCGTCCTGTGGACGCCGCCCAGTTTGACCGCCTCCTGGGGCATGCCGTAGACCACGCACGTAGCCTCGTCCTGGGACAAGGTCATGGCGCCGGCGTCATACATCTCCTTCATCCCGCGCGCCCCATCGTCCCCCATGCCGGTCATGATCACACCCACGGCATTTTTGCCGGCATAACGGGCCGCGGAACGAAAAAGGACATCCACCGAGGGGCGGTGCCGGGAAACCAGCGGGCCGTCCTTTATTTCAACGTAATAGCGGGCTCCGCTCCGTTTGAGCAGGGTGTGGTGATTACCCGGCGCTATCAGTACACGTCCCGTGACAACGGAATCATTGGTTTCCGCCTCCTTGACGGTGACGCGGCAGGTTGAATCAAGCCGTTTGGCAAACGCAGCCGTAAAATGTTCCGGCATATGCTGGACAATAACGATCCCGGGGGCATTTTCGGGCAGCATCTCCAGAAAAACCTTGAGCGCCTCGGTCCCGCCGGTGGACGCTCCCACCACGACCACCTTCTCGGTAGTCTGGATCATGGCCTTGCTGGACGGCTTTTCCATGATCACATCAGCCGTCAGCTTTGGCGCCACAGTGTGCATCCGGGCCACCGGCCGAAGCTTGCCCCTGGTCATGGCAGCGGCCTTGATCGTATCACAGATCCTGACCCGTGACTCTTCGAGAAACTGCTTGGTTCCCATCTTTGGCTTGACGATAATGTCAACCGCCCCGTACTCAAGGGCCTTCATGGCGGTATCACTGCCGGACCCGGTCAGGCTTGAACACATAACCACCGGGATTGGGTGCTGACTCATGATCTTGTGGAGGAAGGTCAGACCATCCATGCGCGGCATCTCCACATCCAGGGTAATGACATCCGGCACACACGACCTGATGCGGTCGGCGGCCACGAACGGGTCGGGCGCCGGCGTCATGACCTCGATCTGGGGATCGGAAGAGAGTATCTCGGCAAGCGCCTGCCGGACCAGTGCGGAATCATCGACAATCAGCACCTTGATTTTGGGGGGCATCAACTATACTCCTGTGAGACAAGGGGAAAAATCAGCGCTCCTATGAAGCATGATACCCTGATTCGCATCATCATTAAAAATACTATTTTCTGCTATTTTTCACCGGGCGCATGAAGACCTCACCGGTGCCGGAGCAAAAAAAGATCTTCCTCCCCCGCTCTCCACCGGTATCAAAAGAGGTCAACCTGAGTCCCAGCCTTTCTATGACCTGCAAGGCGGCATCAACGTTTTGGCGTCCTACCGACAGAGAACCGTTGGTACGCCCGCTCGGCACGAGCACATCCGCACCGCCAAAGAGCTTGACCTCGAACCCGCCCGAACGGCCGCTGAGCGCGGAAAGCCGGTCAAACATGAAGCCCACGGCGCTATCCACATAGCGAAGCTCGTCAGCCGTACCGTGGGGAAGCATGGCATGGCACATCGCCCCCATGCGGGTTTCAGGGTCGAAAAGGGTAATGGATACGCAGGAGCCGAGCACGGTTGAAACCAGCGTCGGCGTCCGCGAGACAAAGACCTCCCCCGGCTTGAGATAGACGTTGGCCAGCCGTGAATCCACCAGGTTCTTCATGGTTTCCGATACACGGTCGAAGCAGCCGGGACCAGCGGCACGTCGAGCCCGTTCAGGGTCTCGGAATGCCCGAGAAACAGGAAGCCGCCGCGAACAAGCTGATGGCAGAACCTGTTCAAAAGGCGTTCCTGGGTCGGTTTATCGAAGTAGATGATCACGTTGCGGCAAAAGATGATGTCCAGCTTCTCCGGCATGGCAAACTCCTCCATGAAATTCAGACGCCGGAACTGAACCATGGATCGAAGTTGGGGGACAATACGCACGAGTCCTTTGCCCTTGTCCCTGCTCTTCAGCAGATACTTTTTCTTCAGGTGAAGCGGGATGGGGTCCACGCGATCTTCAGCATAAATGGCGTTACGGGACTTGGAAAGCACCACAGTGGAGATATCCGAGGCCAGGATGGACGAGCGAAACCCGGGATGCGCCTCGCCAAACTCGGATAGCACCATGGCAAGGGTATAGGGTTCCTCGCCGGTGGAACAACCGGCGCTCCACACCTTGAGGGGCGACCTGAATCCAACCTCACGGTCGTCGATCAGGGATGGGATGGCCGTTTTAACCAGATAGTCGAAATGGCCCGGTTCACGAAAAAAATCGGTCTTGTTGGTCGTAACCACGTCGATCATGTGGACTAACTCATCCCCCTGACCGGCGGTGCTGAAAACATAATCGGCATACTCTTCAAACGTCCTGATTCCCAGTGCCTTGAGACGTTTTTGAAGTCGGGCCTCCAGCATCGTCTTCTTTGCCGGCGGCATCTTGATGCCGACCTCGTCATAGATAAAGGAGCTGAAACGGTTAAATTCCCTGTCCTTAAGAACCGCCGGGATGCCGGAAACATGTGTGGAACCTGATTGTTGCGTCATAATGTTTTTCCCAGGCCAGTTCCTTCAGGGCGAAGAAGACCCTTCGGCGGCAGCAATGGCATCGGTCAGCTCCCTGAATTCATCCCGCAGTCGCGACGTCCAGATTTCGAGCTCTTCGCGCCGGGTTGTTCGGATGGAATTCTGAATAGTTCGCGCAAGTTCCGATAGTCGCCTTGCTCCAATATTGGCGGCCATTCCCTTCAGGTCGTGGGCATGACGCTCCGCCTGTATCGTATCACCGGCATCAAGCGCGGAAATCAGCCCCTCTACAACCACCGGAGCGCTCTCAATGAACATCGTCACGATTTCGTGATAAAGTTCGAGATCACCTCCCAGGTTGTCGAGACACACCTTCTGATCAAGTATTGCAAAGGTATCAGGGGAATCCACACCCCCCTCGGGCAAAGACGCGTTCCCGTGCAATCCCTCAAAAAGCTCCTTCAGGTCATTGTCGGACACCGGCTTGGACAGGTAACCGTTCATACCCACACTCCGGCACTTGTCGTTCACCGCCTTCAGAGAATAGGATGTCAGGGCAATAACGGGAGTCTGTCCGGCAGCTCCCCGCTGTTCCTTCTCCCTAATCCGGCTGGTAACCTCAAAGCCATCCATATCCGGCATGAGGATATCCAGCATGACGACATCATAACGGCCATCTTCGAACCGGTCAACGGCCTCCCGGCCGTTGGTGGCGCACACCACCTCAACCCCCTGACGTTCGAGTAAACGGCGAATATTGACCTGTGCAATCATATTGTCTTCCGCCAGCAGAACCCGTATCCGCGTTGATCTCGATCCCGAGGTGCAAACCGGATGGAGAGTAACCGGAACCTCCCAAAGTTTCACCCGTCCGTCCATCTCTTGAAACGCCGGAACATCCTGTCCCGCAAGGCAACCACTTTCATTCGTTACCGGCATGATGTGGCCCCGATCACGGATAGTTCCAATCCACAACACGCCCTTAACAAGGATCCACCTGCGTTCATGCGCTCACCTGCTGTCCCTGCACGGTTGCCAACTCATCGTCTGAAAACACCTTGTCGATATCCAGGATCATGATGAATCGATTGTCCAATTTACCCATACCGCGGATAAAATCCGTGTTCAGACGGGTACCGATATGCGGAGCGGCCTCGATCTGCTCCGGCTCCAGTTCCACCACTTCCTGTACCGAATCCGCCAAGGCGCCGAGGACGATGGTTTCATCCTCCATCCGCACCTCCACCACGATAATGCAGGTATTGATCGTTTGTTCCGTTGCCGACATACCGAATTTGAGCCGCATGTCGATTACCGGAACGACACTACCGCGCAGGTTGATGACGCCCCGCATGAATTCCGGCGTCTGCGGCACCTTGGTAATGCTGGTGAATTCCAGTATTTCTCGAACCTTGGCAACGTCGAGGGCAAAGATCTCCTCGTCCAGCTTGAAGGTGAGATATTGGACGGTTTCACTGATTCCCGTTGCGCTCATGCTACCCCCTAAAACTTTTCGAATTCGTCATCCAGATGATCGGGACCGGCCATGTCAAGGGAGACACCGCCTGATGCCTTTCGGGCCGGGGCTGAAGCCTTGGCGGAGCCTTGGGTTGCATGAGCAATCTGTACCCGTTTCTGGGCAGGGCGGCCACCGCGAGCACTGCTCCGCAACAGGCTGTTGTCGATGCGGAAGAAACTTATGGAATCCTTGAGCTGTTCGGCCTGGCCGGAAAGCTCTTCCGAGGTGGATGCCATCTCCTCCGAAGCCGAGGCATTCTGCTGGATGACCGAGTCCAACTGCTGGATGGCCTTGCTGATCTGTTCGGCGCCGCTGTCCTGCTCACGGCTGGAGGCGCTGATTTCCTGCACCAGTTCGGCGGTGCGCTGGATGTCGGGCACCATCTTGGACAGCATCTCGCCCGCGGTTTCCGCAACCTGCACGCTGCGGCCGGAAAGTTCGGAGATCTCCCCGGCCGCGGCCTGGCTCCGTTCGGCCAGTTTCCTGACCTCGGAGGCAACCACGGCAAAACCCTTGCCGTGTTCACCGGCCCGGGCCGCCTCGATGGCGGCGTTCAAGGCGAGCAGGTTGGTCTGGCGGGCAATCTCTTCGATAATGGAGATTTTTGTAGCAATCTCCTTCATGGCACTGACCGTCTCGGATACAGCCTTGCCCCCATCCCTGGCATCTGAGGCGCTCTTCATGGCGATCTTTTCGGTCTGGGAGGCATTATCCGAGTTCTGCTTGATGCTGGAGGTCATCTCCTCCATGGAACTGGAGATCTCCTCGGCCGAGGCGGCCTGTTCGGTGGCACCCTGGGAAAGTTGCTGGGCGGTGGACGAAAGCTCCTGGCTGCCGGAGGCCACATTGTCGGCCGCACCCATCACGTCGCCCACAACCTGCCTGAGCTTCTCCACCATGTTTTTGATGGCGCCCAATAGTTGTCCCATCTCGTCCTTGCTGGTGACCTCGATTGACACGGTCAAATCGCCGCCCGCAAGCGCGTTGGCAACGGCAACGCCCTCGTTGACCGGCCTCCTGATGCTGCGCGTGATAACGATAGCGGCCGCAATACCGATGAGAAGGGAGACCGCGACAATCGGAATCATTATCCGCAACGCCTCCTTGATCTCGACCTCGGCCAGGTCCTTAATATGGTCCAACCGTTTGTAACCATCAACGGCAAATTCGGCAGCCACTTTTTCCATCTTGTGGACTTCGTCCTTGAACTCACCCATGGCAACATTGGCCTCGGACGTGGTTTTCACCCGGCCATCGCGGATCATGGCGTAGACCTTGTTGAACCCACCCGTATAGACATTCAGGTTTTCCTTCAAGAGCTTGACCTGCTCCTTGTCCTTTGGATCGGAAGCCACCTTTTCCAATATCTTGATCCGCTCTTCGGTGCTGGTTTTTTCTTCGTTCCATTCCTTATAATAATTCTCCACCTTGTCCGGGGAAGCAATATTGATGAACACGTCCTTCTCAAACCGCCGCATGCCCAAGACATTGGCACGCGCCCGGCCGGCATGCTGGGCGATCACCCCGTCGCTGTCCAGATCTTTGACAATCTCCTGGTCAATCATCCGCATGCCCCAGTATCCCGCTGCCGCGACCAGGAGCAAGAGCAAAATCAAAACGCCAAACGCCACCCCCAACCGTGTTCCGATCTTCATGTTCGCGAACATATGTTCTCCTTTTCGCTGTTCAGCACATAAATAGTCTCGACAATAGTGAAACCGGCCATGCACATTATCCCTGTTCCAACAGTTCCGCCGCCTGGAGCAGCATCCCCATGTCCAGGATCAGGGCCACGGTGCCGTCACCCAGGATGGTCGCGCCGGAGATACCCCTGACGTCCCGGTACATCCGTCCCAGAGACTTGATAACGGTCTGATGCTCGCCCACGACGCTGTCAACAACAAAGCCGACCTTGCTGCCGTTGATCCGGGTGATGACGATCTGTTCGATCTCCGGGCGGTTGTCGGCGATCTCGAAATGGGCGCGCAGCGGGACATAAGGGACGATGGCGCCACGCACGTTGGCCAAGTTGCGGCCGTGGCTGTTCCTCACATCCTCCCGTGACAATTCCACGCACTCCTCCACGATGGAGAGCGGCATGAGGAAAAAGTCCTTGCCGATGCGCACCAGCAGGCATTCTATGATGGCCAGGGTCAACGGAATCCTGAGGGTGATGGTGCTCCCCTCTCCCCTCACGCTGGCAATGTCGATGCTGCCCCGCAACGCCTCGATGGCCTTCTTGACCACATCCATCCCCACTCCGCGCCCCGAGACACTGGTAACCTTTGCGGCCGTGGAGAAACCAGGGGCAAAGATCATGTTGTAGATTTCCTTGTCCGTCGGATCGGCATTCGCCGCCATCAGGCCCCGCTCGACGGCCTTGGTCCTGATAGCCTCCCGGTCCAGCCCGGCTCCGTCGTCACGAATGGTCAGGAGCACGCTGTCACCGGAGTGAACCGCGGCCAGGCGCACCGTACCCTGGGCCGGTTTTCCGGCCGCAAGGCGGGCATCGGGCATCTCGATGCCGTGATCGATGCTGTTGCGGATCAGGTGAACCAGGGGGTCGTTCAACTTTTCGATGACCGTCTTATCAAGTTCGGTATCCGCCCCCTCGGTTTCCATTTCTATCTCCTTGCCCAGTTCCTGGGAAAGGTCGCGCACCAGGCGTTTGAACTTGGTGAAGGTGGTGCCTATGGGAAGCATGCGGATATTGAGGGCGGTGTCGCGCAGTTCGTTGGTCAGGCGCTCCACCTCTTCGGCGATGGAGACAATTTCGGGGAGCTTGAGCTGGGCGGCTGTCTGGGTGAGGTGGGCCTGGACCGTCACCATCTCACCCACCAGGTTAACCAGCAGATCGAGTCTTTCCGCTGGCACGCGGACGCTGGAGCCGGACTCCTGGGAGACCCGTTCCTGGCGCATATTCTTGACCTGCTGCTGTTCCACCAGCGCCGACTGGACCTTGTCGGGGGTAACCGCGCCAACAGCAACCGCCAGCTCGCCAAACCTCTTCTGGAGACCAAGTATCTTCTGCATCTCCACCGGACTCAAATCACCCCGTTCAACCAGGATATCTCCCAGCTTCTTATAGCCCCCATTGTCATCGATCTGTCCGCCGTCATCCACCAGGTCGATCCGCAGTTCGCAGTCGTCCTCGACAAAGATGAAGACATCCTTGATGGCGTCGATCCCCCGGTTGGTGGTCAGGATGACATCCCAGTAGATGTAGCAATGCTCCGGGTTCAGGTCGTTCAGGAGCGGGATGGCGTCCATATGCGCCACCACGTGGCTGGCCCCCAGCTCGCACAATTCGGAGAGCAATGCGGAAGGGTTCCCGCCGCACAGAAAGATCTCCGGATGCGGCTTGAAACGGATACGCCAGGTTTGCTGTCCCAAACCCGTTTCGGCAGGGTCGGAAGTCGTCTGTTCCACCTGCGGTATGCTTTCGATCCCCGCTGGCGGAACAAGCTGTTTGAGGCCGGCGATGATCGCCTCCGCCTCAACTCGATCCACCTCCTCGCCGGACAGGGAACAGTCCAGCAGTGCCTTGATGGTGTCACGGGCTCGCAGGGTCAGGTTGAGCAACTGTTTGGTGACCGCAAGCTTGCCGTTTCGCACCAGATCGAAGACCGTTTCCACCTCATGGGTAAAGGCTGCAATCTCGTCAAAACCGAACATGGCACCAGAACCCTTGATGGTGTGCATGGCCCTGAACACCCTGCCGATCAGGTCGGCATCCTCGGGGTTCTCTTCCAGTTCGAGGAGCGAGGTTTCCAGTTCAGCCAGCAACTCGCCGGCTTCTTCGCGATAGGTGGCTATATGCTGTTCGATCATTACGCTCTCCTAAATCGGATTGTCGGACCGGGAAGAAACTACCGGAAACATCCCTGCCTTACCCCAGCACCTTTTTGACCACAGCGATCAATTGTTCCGGTTTGAAAGGTTTTACGATCCAGCCGGTTGCCCCGGCAGCCTTGCCTTCACCCTTTTTCGAGTCCTGGGACTCGGTGGTGAGCATGATGATCGGAATGAACTTGTTGAGAGAGCCGGCACGTACGCCCCGTATAAGCCCAAGCCCGTCCATGTTGGGCATATTGAGGTCGGTTATGAGCATATCGACCTTTTGGCTGGAAAGCTTTGTCAAGGCGTCCTGGCCGTCAACAGCTTCAACCACGTCATAACCGTTCTGTTTGAGGGTGAAGCTTACCATCTGTCGTACGCTGGCCGAATCGTCAGCCGTCATGATTACCTTTGCCATTACAGTATTCCTCCAAAAAACACACATGGTTCGTTATTATTCTGTCGGCAGGGTGACTCCATGTGGGCACCGATGCCCTCGGCAAGCGCCTTCATGCACGTTGGAAGCTCGCCCTCCAGCACAAAACGTCGCTTGGAAGCCGCCGCACTCTTGCAGGCAGAGCAGATCGTCTGCAAAATACTCACATCCAGCTCTTCAAGCTGGCGTGTATCGAGCAACACAAGGGGAGACTCTGCGAAGGCCTCGTGCAGAGTTCGCTGAAGTTCAGCCGCTGTCTCGATATTCAGCGCACCTCTCAGGACAAGGGTAGCGGTTGAGCCGTCACTGGCCAAAGTTTTGGAAATCATTTGCTCATTCATTCAGTGCCCCTCCTAAAACAAATCCACATTATCTCCGAACTCGGAATCATCCGCGCTTTTCGCTTCCTGCTGTTCGAAGTTCGGAGTTGCCTCTGTTGTGATCCCGGCGCGACGGCGGGCAATATTCTCATGGATGTGGCGCTCGCTCTGCATGGTATACCGTTCCTCCATGTGGCGGAGATTCTCCTTGAATTCCGTGCTCGCAGGTTCCAGTTCCCGCGCCCTGGCAACGATGCCATCCAAGGCGGCCATGACATCGCTCGCCATGAATGCCACCCGCTCCTGCACGTCGATGCCGGCTATGGCCCGCTCGATATCGTCGGTCAACATGCCAACACGGGAGCTCAAGCTGGACAAGAGACCCATCAGGTCGGCATTCATGTTCCCAAGCGCCAACAATATCCCGGACAACTCCTCTTCCATGACCGTGATGCGGGCGCCCAACTGCTCGGTCTCTTCCGTAGCTTCATGGAAAAGATGCGACGTGGACTGGTTGATCTGCAGCAAGGTTTGGGAAACCGCGTCGGTCTGGTTTATGGCATCCACCGAAAGGCGTTTGATGGCTTCGGCCAACACCCCCAGGGCTGCCCCCTCCCGGCCGGTGTGGGCGGCCTTGATCTGCGAGTTCAGGGCGATCAGGTCGATCTCGGAGCCGATATCCTCGATATCCGTCACAAATCCGGTGACCTCCTGCATCGTATCGGCCACCTTTGAAAGTGTAGCGGCCATATCGCGGTCCGACTGGGTGCATTTGGCCAGCACGGCGGTCACGGTGCCCATACCACGGCTGATGGTATCCATGAAGGAACCGCCGCCCGAATCGGCAGCACCGGTTACGGACAGGGTTTCCGAGGCCATGCTCACCTGTTTTCCGGCCATGTCCCGCAGATTTTCCACGATGGAGTATACCGCACCGCACAACTCGGATGAGGCGTGACGGAGCTGTGCCGACTGGAGTTCACATACATCCCCCGCTTCGACTATCAGTTTGTGCCGGTTCTCGGCCGCACCGTCCGAATCCCCCAGCTTGGCGGAGAGACGTTCCAGAGCCTCGACAATATGCTCGACCTGCTGTCGGGTCATATCGTGCATCTGCATCGAGGAGACCACCTCACTGATTGCGCCGGACACCTCCGCGGAAACGGACGCAACCAGAGAGCCGAAGTTGCCGCAGCGACCATTGACGGAAACCAGTTCTTCCAGACTGCGGGAGGTGCTGGCGAGCACACCGCCCACCTCCCTGTCCTGGGCCGCCTCGCTGGTGCGCACAAGCCGCAGGTTGTCGGTAATCATGCTTGCAAGCAATTGGCGGTGTCCCAGAATACTGGAGGATTTTTCACTGACAAGATGGGAGAGTTTTTCCACATCCAGCGCCAGTGTCTGGAAACCAGCCCCCATTTCACCCAGCCGCGAACTTTCGATCTTGGTTGAAATACCCAGCATACGCAGGGCTTTGGTCATCTTCTGAAACCCCTCCAAGGGCTCGGAAACCTGGCCGAGAAGTTCCAGTATCCGTTCCAGCGTTGTGCAACTGTCATGGCTCTGGCCACGTGCGCTTGCCAGATATGCCTCCATATCTCCCATCATCTGGCGCAGGTGGTCGATCAGCGACTGCACTTGCGCGCCGGAGACCGACTCCACCAGGCGGTTGGCCATGGCGGTTATCTCGGATGAGCGCTGGTAAAAATCCTGCATCTGCGAGCCGATCTGCAGAAATTCATCCTCGGTCGTACCGGCCAGCTTTTTGAGCGTGTCGCAGGAAGGGGCGATGGCAGCCCGCCACTCCTCGATAATGGCGATATCAACGGGATAAGCTGTTCCTAATGACGTCTGGTTAGAATCTGTAAGCATCGGGTATCCTTGTGCAAGCGGTGGGGATCAGTTGACCAGCCCGAGTATGCGTAACTCCCGCATCAGCTTCTGTTTGCTGACCGGCTTTACGATATAGGAGGTTGCGCCCCCTTTGTAATAGGCCTGGATAACCGTCTTGGGGTCATCCAGGGCGGTAGTCATGATAACCTTGACCTCCAGATTGGGAGGGACATCAAACTCTTTCTCCAACGTCCTGATACGGCGCAACGCTTCCTGACCGTCCACCCCCGGCATCATGATATCCATGCAGATCAGGTCGTAAGGGCGCTTCCCCTCGTGAGCCAGGCGAAACGATGCGACGGCTTCCGCTCCATCCACCGCTATATCGCAGTCAAAATTCGATGACAGAAGTTCCTTGAGAACACGGCGGGATATAAAATCGTCCTCCACGATGAGACACTTCACAAAAAACCTCCTTATAAAGCCAAATCAACATTCGTGCAAAAATGAAAACTGCTCCCCTCGCCCAGGACGCTTTCCACCCAGATCCGCCCGTCCAACAGCAGCGCAATCTGGCGGGCAATGCTCAGCCCAAGCCCGGCACCGCCGAATCTGCGAGTAATTGACCCATCCACCTGGGTGAATGGCTCGAAAATACGTTCCAGCATGTCCACGGGAATGCCGATGCCACTGTCCTTCACGGAGATCCGGAGGTTAGCGCACTGATCGTCGATCGGCTCCGATGAAACCTCCAGGCACACCCAGCCATGATCGGTAAACTTGAGGGCATTGCCGAGCAGGATATCCAGCAGTTGAGCCAGTTGTTCACCATCGCACCTGACCTTTGGAGGAACCTCCGGAGCAATCCGGACATCGAACGTGATCCCTTTCCCGGCACAGCGGGTATGGTAATCCTGCACCAGCGTCTCAAGGAAGTTTTGCAGATCGATCGCTTCATGGCAAACCGCAGGTCCGTTGCCGGTGTGATCGGAAAAGGAAAGCAGTTGATTGACAAGCCCCACCATGTTGTCCGCAGCCTGACGGGCAAGGAGGACGTACTCCCGGGATGCCCCGGTGAGTCCCGCTTCCTCCAAAAGGTCGAGGCTGCCGATAACCCCATTCATGGGGGTGCGCATCTCATGGGTGATGGTGGTCATGAACTCGCTCTTGTCATTGGCGGCCTTCAACAGGGACCCACGGGCCGCATCCAGTTGCGACAGGGCGTTCTTGAGCTCATCGGTACGAAGCGCCACCGTCTCTTCCAACTCGGCGCGGTAGCGTTTCTCCATGCGACGAAGACCGGAAAATTCAAGGGCCCTGCCGACCACCCTGAGCAGATAGTGCATGTCGAACGGCTTGTAGATAAAATCGAAAGCGCCGTTCTTGATGGCATCAACGGCGGTTTGCAATTGGGCAAAGCCGGTCATGATGATGATGGGGACGTCCGGCAGTTGTTGATGGACCTTGGCAAGAAAGGTAATACCATCCTCGCCCGGCATCATCACGTCGGTCACAATCGCATCGATTTCATGCTCTTTCAGCAGATGATAGGCCGCTTCCGCGTTATCGACCGTGCTGACGCGATAGCCCAACTGTTCAAGAAAGATGCGTATCATTCGGAGGACCTCATCTTCATCGTCGATAACGAGAACATGGGCCATCTTCTCGGTGTCCTGGGCTGTCGCGCCTCGTATTTCGGCCATATCGAACCATCTCCGGACAAAAAACCTCCGATAGGTTGACGAATACGGAGGTTGGGCTTACTACATCACAATGTCAGTGTTTGAAATCCTTGACGGTTGAAATCACATAATCCCGTTGGGCGGCATCCTTCTGATGGCAGCCGAAACAGGTGGTGACAGGGTCAAGACCGCTCGGCTTGCCGTCAGCTCCATACCCGGCAAACAGCCACCCCCCCGTCTCCTTGGCACGTTTGTCCTTGCGCATCAGTACGATCATGTTCCTGGAACCATCCACCGAGGCGTCGGCACCAGCCTTGAGGTTGAAATACTCGACGATGATCGTACTCCCTTCGGCAAACCGGTTTCCCGCCTGATACCCTTTTACGGCCTTCTTGTCGGCGTAGATGTAATGGATGCCATAGAACAGTGAGCTTTTGTCGGTCACGATCTTGCGCTCGCTCTTCTTCCAGGCGGTATACTTTTTGGGAAGCGGGGGGGCGGACGCGGCCAAGACGTTGGAACAGATCATAACGAGACCGATTGAGCAAAGCCATACAGACAGGTTCTTCATGGGAAACAGCCTTTCAAATATATTTTTGCGTATACTATACCAGCATCACTTCAATTGTCACGCAAAAGGGAGGATGAACGGAACATTCATCCGTAAAGGGATTTATGGACACTATTCGGAAAACATGGGCATTGACAGGGAATATCAGGACGCCACGATTTCCCTGATTTTATTGAGGATAGCTGCGGGACTCAGCGGTTTCGCAAGGTAACAGACTTTGTTGTCGTCAAGATGCGCCTGATCCATGATGTTGTCGTCATATCCACTCATGAAGATGGCAGGAATATCTGGCCTGATACCACATATTTGCTCATACATCTCCCTGCCGTTTTTCCTGGGCATGACGAGATCCGTTACAAGCACCTGGATTGAATCCTGGTTCTCACGAAATACCGCCACCCCATCCTCTCCGTCTACCGCAACCAGCACCCGATATCCGTATTTTTCCAAAAGCATGCTGGTCATGGTCCGTATCGCGGCATCGTCTTCCACCAGCAGGAGCGTTTCATTACCGAAGGGGAGGTCATCCCCGTTGTCCCTGTGGCGGTCTTCCCCGTGCAAAGATGCCGATGTGAGTGGCAGACATATTCTGAAAACAGCCCCCTCCCCTTCCGTACTGTCCACGGTAATACTGCCGTTATGGGTTTTCACGATACCGTATGCCATTGAAAGTCCAAGCCCGGTTCCCTCACCCACTCTCTTTGTCGTGAAAAACGGTTCAAAGATCTGTTCCTGAATGCGGCTGCTTATGCCGACGCCGTTATCGGCAACACTGATCTGACCGTACACTCCGGATAAGTCACCGGTGCCGGTTTTAGCCTGCTCTCCGCCGGTTTCTACCTCTTCCGTCGATATGGTCAGCACCCCTCCCGTTGGCATGGCATCCCGGGCATTCACCACCAGATTGATTACCACCTGCTCGATCTGGCCATTATCGGCCAACACAAACAGGGGCCTATCGGACAGATTGATCACCAGGTGAATATTCTCCCGTATCAGGCGTGACAGGCTCTTGTGCAATCCCTTGATGAGCCTGTTGAGGTCGATAGGTTGAAGGTTGACCTCCTGTTTTCTGCTGAAGGCAAGCAGGCTTTGGGTCATTTCGGCCCCGCGATTAACGGAAGCGAGAATATCATCGGCCAGGGCTATCACATTATGACTGGTATCGGCCTTCAGCTTGATGAGGCTGACATACCCCATGATCACGGTCAGTATGTTGTTGAAGTCATGGGCAACGCCGCCCGCAAGCGTGCCGATCGACTCCATCTTGTGGGAGTGGCGAAACCGTTCCTCAAGGCGTTTGCGCTCGGTAATATCGATAGCGTAATGCAGATAGGTATCCGCATCCACCGGTATCCACCAGGTATCCCAGGTGGCTCCGTCCAATTCGACATCAAGACGGTGCGCCTTGTTCAGGTCCATGGCGTTATCAGCCTTGCAATGGAGACACTTTGTTCCGGCAAGCGGCGCACCGATCACTTGATACACCTCCCGCTCTTCAGCGGAAACCAGCTTGAGCGCATAGATGCCGCACCAGCAGTAATCTCCCTCGGTGGCACCGACATGTTTGCCCGCGCTGTTGACGGCCTTGATCCGGCGGTCCCTGGTAATGAGAAATGCGGGGTTGGGTATGGAATCCAGCAAAAGGCGATTCAATTCACGCTCGCGCCGAATATCCGCTTCGCTGCGCCGAACCTTTGCCATGTAGCGAAGTACCAGGCCGTAAAGCAGGCTGGAACTGACAAAAACGTACATCCATCCTTTATAGATGGCGAGACGTGTTGCCAGTTCCCGGTTGCTAACCAGAACATGAAGCAGGGAATCCGAGAAATAGATCCAGAGGCAACTGGACAACGCAAAGGCCGAAACTATCTTTATCGGAATTCTGTCCCGCCATGTATCATCCTTCATCAGCACAACCTCCCAACACCCCCAGCCCGCCGATTAGAACTTTTCAAATTCATCATCCAGATGATCAGAACCCATTTCGAGAGAGATGCCGGATCTGTTCCTGGTGGCCGGTTTGGGTGTGCCATGGCCTACATGGGCGATCTGGACATGCTTCTGGGCAAGCCTGCGGGAACCGGCAGTTGAAGTACCCATCTTGTTGCTGTCAATGCGGAAGAAGCTGATGGTATCTTTCAACTGCTCGGCTTGCCCGGAGAGTTCTTCGGAGGTGGAGGCCATTTCCTCGCTGGCCGAGGCATTCTGTTGGATAACGCTGTCCAACTGCTGGATCGCCTTGCTGATCTGTTCGGCGCCAGTGTCCTGTTCCTTACTGGAAGCACTGATCTCCTGCACCAGTTCCGAGGTCTTCTGAATATCGGGCACCATCTTGTTCAGCATCTCACCAGCGGTCTCGGCCACCTGAACGCTACGTGATGAGAGTGTGCTTATCTCACCGGCGGCTGCTTGGCTGCGCTCGGCCAGCTTCCGTACCTCGGAGGCGACAACGGCAAACCCCTTGCCGTGCTCTCCGGCCCGGGCCGCCTCGATAGCAGCGTTCAGGGCCAACAGGTTGGTCTGACGGGCGATCTCTTCGATGATCGATATCTTGGTGGCAATCTCCTTCATGGCAGTGACAGTCTCGCTGACCGCCCTGCCCCCCTCCTTGGCGTCTGAAGCGCTCTTTACGGCGATCTTTTCAGTCTGAGCGGAGTTGTCGGAGTTTTGTTTTATGCTGGAGGTCATTTCTTCCATGGACGAGGATATCTCTTCGGCACTGGCGGCCTGTTCTGTCGCCCCCTGGGAAAGCTGCTGGGCCGTGGCGGAAAGTTCCTGGCTGCCGGAAGCGACATTGTCGGATGCCATCATCACGTCGCCGACTACCTGCTTGAGCTTGTCGACCATCTGGCTGATGGCGGCCATCATGATGCCGGTTTCGTCCTTGGATTTTGATTCTACGGTAATGGTCAGGTCGCCCTTGGCCAGGGAGTTGGCGACACCGACGGCTTCGTTGATCGGGCGGGTGATGGTCCGGGTGATGAACAGCCCCAGGCAAATAGCCAGCAAGGCGCCCACTATGGCGAGGATGGTCATGATACGGGACGCGGCATCGGCTGTGATGGTATTTGCGTCGGATATCTTTTTGGCATCTTTCAGCTTGGCCTCCATCAGTTTTTCAATGGCGGTCTGCTCTTCACGTGACGCCCTGGCACCATCCCCCTTCATCAGTACATAGGCCTCGGCTGTCTTGTTTTCCAGTGCCAGCGACTCCATCTTGGCAATCATGGGGTCATATACGTCACGGGCCTTTTTGAAATTTTCAAACAGTTTGCGCATCTCCTCACCCATGATATTTTTTTCGTAAGCCGTCGCATTTTCATCAAACACTTTGCGCAGTTCCTTGATTCTGCCGGAATATTTCTGTTTTTCCTCCATGGATGTGGCAGAGATGATATCTCGTATATTGACCCTGATACGCTGGAAGGCGATGGAAAATTCGGCAAGATCACCAATGGGTACGGTCGCCTTCTCATACAGCCTGGTGTCGTCCCTTTCGATCTGCTGAATCTTCTGGATCCCGATAAAACCGATCATGCCGGCGATGAGCGCTACGAGTACAAACCCTGAAATCAGCTTGGTGCCTATTTTGAGATTGTTGAACCATTGCATGGTGTATCCTCCTTTAACTGTATGATTGTATATTTCATTAGAGAGGTATCAGGAAGCTTCTCCGACAACGGAATCCAGTTCCGTGTTGGAAAAGACCTTGTCGATATCGAGAATCATGACGAAACGGTTGTCCATCTTGCCCATCCCCTTGATAAAATCGGTATTCAGCCGTGTTCCGATGTGCGGTGCGGCCTCGATCTGCTGCGGTTCCATTTCGATCACCTCCTGCACGCTATCTGCCAGGGCGCCCAGGACGATGGTTTCACCGTCCATGTTCACCTCGGTCACGATGATACAGGTGTTGACGGTCTTGACCGTCTCGCTCATCCCGAATTTCAGGCGCAGGTCAATCACCGGCACCACGCTGCCCCGCAGGTTGATAACCCCTCGCATGAAGCCAGGCGTCTGCGGCACCTTGGTGATATTGCTCTCTCAAGGATTTCGCGGACCTTGGCAACATCCAGGGCAAAGACCTCTTCGCCCAGTTTGAAGGTGAGATACTGGGTTGTGTCCAATATCGTCTCAATGCTCATTGTGACCTCCGATATTCAAATAGTGCTGAAATTGAAGAATACAACTTATTTATTGATTATTTAGCTGTATTTACGCATTTAGTCTGTAGGGAAAGTTTGATTAAGAGAAATAATTATTCAATGATAAATTTTCAATAGTCACAGGGACGCTTCTCCCCAACACCAGATACGGTGGCTGAAGACCGTACGAGAGCAGCAGTCCCGATTAATCAACGCATCTCCCTCGGCCCACCTGCCTCTCCCATGCCGGGATACCATCTCTACCGCATATCAGTTGACCTGACAGGAAGTTTGGTCTAAATTATTATGATTTATAAACTGAATCCACAGACATCCATTCACGAGACAGGCGGCCTTTGCTTCTGTCGGGAGAGAAAACATGTCCCGCCCCTCCTGGGATCAATACTTCATGGACATAACCCACCTGGTGGCCACCCGTTCCACCTGTCTGCGCCGACAGGTGGGCGCTATTGTGGTCAAGGAGCGCAACATCCTGGCAACCGGTTACAACGGCGTTCCGTCCGGCATCACCCATTGTGATGTGAATGGTTGCCTGAGGGCACGGCTCAACGTCCCTTCGGGCGAACGCCACGAACTCTGCCGAGGACTGCACGCCGAGCAGAACGCCATTATCCAGGCAGCCCGCCACGGCATCAACATCGACGGCGCCACCCTCTACTGCACCACCATGCCCTGTATCATCTGCACCAAGATGATCATCAACGCCGGTATCCGCAAGGTTGTCTATTCCGAAGGTTACGCCGACGAACTGGCACGGGAAATGATCAGCGAAGCCGCCATTGAGGTGGAACACTTCACGAGTGGCAACGGAGACGAAGCCCCATGAAATGCCCATTCTGCGGAAACCCGGACAGCAAGGTGGTAGACTCCCGGCCCGACAAGGGGGGGACCGCCATCCGGAGGCGACGGGAGTGCGAACAGTGCGCCCGGCGCTTCACCACCCATGAACGGATCGAGGAGATGCTGCCGCAGGTTTGCAAGAAGGATGGCCGCCGCGAATCGTTCGACCGCATGAAGATCATCTCCGGCATCAAAAAGGCCTGTGAAAAACGCCCCATCCCGGTGGAAGAGATCGAGCGCATGGTTGACCGGCTGGAGGCGCGACTGCAGGAATCGTCGGAAAAAGAGGTCTCCACCACCACCATCGGTGAATGGATCATGAAGGAGTTGCACGGCATGGACGAGGTGGCCTATGTCCGCTTTGCCTCGGTCTACCGCTCGTTCCGCGATATCGGCGAATTCATGCAGGAGTTGCAGGACCTGCTGAAAAAATAGGGAGCGACATGTCCGCCACAGACACGAAATACATGAAACGTGCCCTGACCCTGGCCCGCAAGGGGATCGGCAGGACAACGCCCAATCCGGCCGTGGGGTGCGTCATCGTCAAGGAAGGCAGGATTGTCGGCGAGGGGTGGCACAAAAAGGCGGGCACCCCCCACGCCGAGGTGCATGCCCTGGCAATGGCCGGCAGCGCGGCGCGAGGCGCCGATGTGTATGTCACGCTGGAACCCTGCTGCCATACCGGCAAAACGCCGCCATGCAGCGAGGCCCTGATCAAGGCCGGGGTCAAGCGGGTCATTGCCGGCATGACCGACCCGAACCCGCGGGTGAACGGCGACGGCCTGAATGCCCTGAGACGGGCCGGCATCGAAACCGTCAGCGGCATACTCGAAGACGAATGCCACGCCATCAACCGTCCCTTTATCAAGCATGTCACCAGCGGCCACCCCTTTGTGACCTACAAGTGCGCCATGACCCTGGACGGCAAGATCGCCACCGTGACCGGCGACTCCCGCTGGATCAGTTGCGACGAATCCCGGAAATTCGTCCATCGACTGCGGTCCCGCTGCGACGCGGTCATGGTGGGCGTTGACACCATCATAACCGACAATCCGCAACTGACCGTACGTCACGTCAAAGGGAAAAATCCGCTGCGGATCATCGTGGACAGCAACCTGCGAACGCCGGGCAGCGTCGGCATCCTCAGCGGCCCCATGGCAAAAATGACCATCATAGCCACCACCGAGGCCAACCCCCGCATTCACCGCCGTTATCAGCAGACCGGCGCAACCGTGCTGGTCTGCCGTCAGCAGGGCGGCAGGGTTGACCTGGCCGACCTCTGGAGAAAGCTGGGAAAACGGGACATCCAGTCCGTCCTCCTCGAGGGGGGCAGCCGGCTGGCAGCGGAAGCGCTCAAGCAGGGGCTGATCGACGAATGCATCTTTTTCTACGCCCCCAAGGTGATCGGCAGCGACGGTTTTTCACCCTTTGCCCTCACCGGGGCAACCGGCATGGCTCAGGCCATCCCCTTTTCCAACATCAAGGTGCAACGCATGGGATGCGATATCATGATCACGACACACCCGGAGAAGCCATGTTTACCGGCCTGATCGAGGATACCGGCCGCGTGGCCGCCTTTGAACGCCGCGGCGAGGCAGGCGTAGTACGGATCGAAACCGCCCTTCCCTGCGGAGAGTTCGCCATCGGAGATTCTGTGGCCGTCAACGGCGCCTGCCTTACGGTGACGGCAAAGGCAAGCACGTCGCTGACCTTTGACGTCTCACCCGAAACCATTGCAAGGACCACCTACAGGTCGCTCCGCCCCGGCGACATGGTCAACCTGGAGCGTGCGCTTCGCCTGGGCGAACGGCTCGGCGGCCACATCGTCACCGGCCACATCGATTGCTGTGGAAAGCTGGCGCGGGCGGAAACACGTTCCGGCAACCGCATACTCGAATTCACCCTGCCACCGGAGCACGCCCGCTTTCTGGTGGAAAAGGGGTCGGTAGCCATCGACGGCATCAGCCTGACCGTGAACGGGGTCGGCACAAACAGCTTTTCGGTCAACATCATCCCCCACACGTCTGCCAGGACAACCCTGGCCGGCCTGAAACCGGGGGATGAGGTCAACATCGAGACAGACATCATCGGAAAATACGTGGAGCGCCTGGCGCAGCCATGGAAGAGCGGCGAAGGGTTGAGCATGCGAACCCTGGCCGAGAACGGATTCTTGTAGGACGAAAGAGGGAATATGTCAGTAGCAAGCATAGAAGAGGCAATCAAGGACATCCGCGCAGGAAAGATGGTCATCCTTGTGGACGACGAGGATCGTGAGAACGAAGGCGACCTGACCATGGCCGCCGAGGCGGCAACACCTGAGGCGATCAACTTTATGGCAAAGTACGGGCGAGGGCTGATCTGCCTGACCCTGACGCCGGACAAGTGCGATACGCTGGGGCTGCGACCGATGGTGCGGGACAACACCTCGCCCTTCGAGACCGCCTTTACCGTCTCCATCGAGGCAAAACGGGGCGTCACCACCGGCATCTCGGCAGCCGACCGGGCCCATACCGTCCTGACCGCCGTGGCCGACACCGCCACTTCGGCCGACCTGGTCAGCCCGGGGCACATATTTCCGTTACGGGCAAAAAAGGGAGGGGTGCTGGTACGCCTGGGTCAGACCGAGGGTTCGGTGGACCTGGCTCGGCTGGCAGGGCTTCGGCCGGCCGGCGTCATCTGCGAGATCATGAACGACGACGGCACCATGGCCCGCATGCCGGAATTGAAAAAATTTGCCAAGCAGCATGGGATCAAGATCTGCACCATTGCCGACCTGGTAGCCTACCGGCTGAAGCACGAGCGACTGGTGCGTACGCTGGCCGAGGCGCATATTCCCTCGATCTACGGCGGTGACTGGCGGGCAATTGCCTTTGAAAACGATGTGGACAAGCTGGAGCATATCGCCCTGATCAAGGGGGAATTCTCGCCGAACGAGCCGGTGCTGGTGCGGGTGCACTCCGAATGCCTGACCGGTGATGTGCTGGGCAGCCAGCGGTGCGACTGCGGTGAACAGTTGCACCGCGCCATGGAAGCGATCGCCGCCGAGGGGAAAGGGGCACTGCTCTACATGCGCCAGGAAGGGCGCGGCATCGGCCTGGTCAACAAACTGCGGGCCTATGAACTGCAGGATCAGGGGCGTGACACGGTCGAAGCAAACCTGGAATTGGGTTTCAAGGCCGACCTGCGTGATTACGGCATCGGCGCCCAGATCCTCCTTGCCCTGGGGATAACCAAGATCCGCCTGCTGACCAACAACCCCAAGAAACTGATCGGCTTGCAAGGCTACGGCATCGATATCGTCGAACGTGTCAGTATCGAGGCACCGGCAACCTCCTCCAACCGCGACTACCTCAAGACCAAGCAGGAAAAGCTGGGACACCTGCTGGAAAACGTCTAGAAGGCCCCGGCGCGATGAAGATCCTGCTCCACATCTGCTGTGGTCCCTGCGCCCTCTATCCGCTGCGGACCCTGCGTGCCGCCGGTCACGAGGTCACCGGCTTCTTCTTCAATCCCAATATCCACCCATACCAGGAGTATAGCCGCCGCCTTGAAGCCGTAGGCGTGATGGCACACAAGGAAGCGCTCCCTCTGATCATCTACGACGACTACGATCTGGAAGGTTTTCTGGCCAATGTCGCCCCTGCCCCGGAGAGGCGTTGCAGCTACTGTTATGCCTCGCGCCTGAGGGCTGCGGCCGAGGCTGCCGTGGAGCACGGTTTTGAGGCGTTTTCCGCGTCACTGCTCTACAGCAGGTATCAGCGGCATGACGAGATCAGGGAATTGGGTGAACAACTGGGCAGGAAGCACGGAGTCACTTTTTACTATGAGGACTTTCGGCCGGGCTGGCAGGAGGGGATCAGGCTGTCAAAGGAGCTGGGGCTTTACCGCCAACAGTACTGCGGTTGCATCTACAGCGAAAAGGAGCGCTATTTGCCGCGGGAGAAACGGACGTGAGCGGTATGGGCCGCCAGTTGATCATCCTGGGGCTGATTATCGTGGCAATCGGCCTCGTTTTTTCCCTCTCGCCGCGCCTCCCCTGGCTTGGCCGACTGCCCGGCGATATCTCCATCAAGCGGGAACATTTCAGCTTCTACTTCCCGCTCGGCACGTGTATCCTTCTTTCGCTGCTACTCTCTCTGGTCCTCTGGCTGTTCCGGCGGTAGCAATCCCGACAAGACAAAAACGAAAAAAGCCCGCGTTGCCGCGGGCTTTTTCTGTTGCGTCGCATCAATGCCGGTTAGGCATGGATGGCACTCACGGGACAGGTATCCACGCAAGCACCGCAGTCGATGCAGGTATCGGCATCGATAGCACGCTTGTTACCCTGTTCGCTAATAGCGTTTACGGGGCAGGAATCCTCACATGCTCCGCAATTGGTGCAATCATCGGTAATTGTATGAGCCACGGTTTTACCTCCTTGTAAGATTAGCCTTCCTGTTGGAAAACAGTTTATTGATACCATATCCAACAAATGTTGTCCAGCCAAGAATAGTGTCGGGAATAGTGTCGAACATCCGAAACGGAACCGGTTCACTATCTGACAAAATGTGTTGAATTCGGGCTGACTCTATTGTATATATCAAAAACAGTTTTATTTTCAACGATTTTTTTAGTTTGGGTGTTTGTTTTTTATTGATATTATAAATAAATTTCTGTTTATTTGAGGGAGGTGCACATGATCATAATGGCGCTTAACTGTGGCAGTTCTTCTGTCAAATACCAGCTCTTCGACTGGGAACGGAAAGAGGTTGTGGCAAAGGGGATGGTCGAACGGGTTATCATCGGTGACTCGTTTATCATGCACGAGGTGCCCGGCCGCGAAACCTATCATCACGAGCAGGATTGCCCCAATCATCAGGCCGCCATCGATCTCCTCATCAAGACCGTTACCGACCCGCAGCACGGTGTTCTTAAGAGCGTCGACGAGATCTCGGCCGTCGGCCACCGGGTGGTGCATGGCGGTGAAAAGTTCACCTGTTCGGTCATGATCGACAACAAGGTTCTCGATGCCGTCAAGGAGGTGCAGCACCTGGCACCGCTCCACAACCCTCCCAACATCGAGGGGATCGAAGCGGCCCAGGCCCTTATGCCGCATATCCCCCACGTGGCCATTTTCGACACGGCGTTTCACCAGACCATGCCGGAGCATGCCTACATCTACCCGCTCCCCTATGAATGGTACGAAAAATACCAGGTACGGCGCTACGGCTTCCACGGCACGTCACACCTGTACGTATCAAAGCGCGCTTCGGTATTGCTGGGAAAACAACCAAAAGACTGCAACATCGTAACCATGCACATCGGCAACGGGGTCTCCCACTGCGCCATCAAGAACGGTATCTCGGTGGATACCACCATGGGGTTGACCCCGCTGGAGGGTGCGGTCATGGGTACCCGTTGCGGCGATATCGATCCAGCCATCCCTGCCTTCATGATGCAGAAGGAGAACCTTTCCGCCAAGGAAATCGACAGTATCCTCAACAAGAAGAGCGGTGTGATCGGCGTCACCGGACGTTTTACCGACCGCCGTGACGTGATCGAGAACGCCAATGCGGGTGATGCCCGTTGCAAGCTTGCCCTGGAGATCGAGGCCTACCGCCTGAAAAAGTATATCGGCGCCTTCATGGCCGCCGTGGGAAGGCTCGACGCGGTGGTCTTTACCGCCGGCGTGGGTGAGATGGGTGCGCTGATCCGCGAAAAGGCCATTGAAGGGCTTGAGCATATCGGCATTATTCTCGACCGCGACCGCAACAAGGGCGCCATGACCCGCAAGCGGGAAACCCTGATCACCACCGACGACTCGCCGGTCAAGGTATTTGTCATTCCCACCGACGAGGAACTGGTCTTCACCGAGGACGTGGTCGCCATCCTGAACGGGACCTACACCGACCACATGCAGTTCGAATACTCCTTCGCCAAGTCTGATTTCGTCCGTAAATAACGAACCCCTAGCAATCAGTACAAAAAAAGCCGGCTCATCGCCGGCTTTTTTTGTGATGTATCCATACCCCCCTACCCCTTCAACTCCTCCTTCAACCCCTCAACGACCGCCTTGACCTCGGTCACCATATCCGCGGCCTGGGGAGACTTCTCGTATTTCAGATAAAGCTCGAAATACGTAATGGCATCCTTGGTCCGGTCCTGGTCCATGCAGATGCCTCCCAGGGTCAGGTAGGCCATGCCGTAGGCAGGATCGAGCCTTATGGCCTCGCGGCACTCATCCTCGGCCTCCTCCAACTCCTCCATGTCGTAGAGCAGTTCGCCCAGGTTGAAGTGGGCTGCCGGGTCATCGGGATCGATATCGATTCCCTTTTGAAAGGCATCCACGGCCCCCTGACTGTCTCCCTGCCCGTACAGGGCGTCACCCAGGGCGTTCCAGGCAAATACGTTCTCGGGTTCCAGCTCCAATGCCTGGTGAAAGGCGCGGATGGCGTCATCGGTCCGTTCCTGGCTGTTATAGACGAGGCCGATGCTGACCAGGGCATCGGCATCCCTGGGATCAAGTTCCAGCACCTTTTTGTAACTGGCGATGGCATCCTTGTGCTTGCCCACCTCGAACAACAGGTCCCCCATTGTCGTCAGGGCATCCACATCCTCAGGGGCCAGCTTAAGCCCCTCCCGATACCGTGCAATGGCGTCATCGATACGCCCGTCCTCTGCCAGGGCATCCCCCAGATAGAACCAACCGTCTGCCACATCGCGGTGCTCTCCGCAGTAGCCTTCAAAAATCGCAATCGCTCCCCGGGCATCCCCTGACTCCAGCAGGTCCAGTCCCGTGCGCACCCTTTCATCCAGCAGCTTGTCGGTCATAACTACCCCCTTCCTCCCTTGATCCACGCACCATATGCGGCAGAAGAATACCAGACCGTTACCCGCTTTTCCAGAACATATCAAAACATGAGAATATTTTACTTTCACTAAAAATGAATGTGCATTATACTGCAACCCATCTCGCAACGGGGCGCCACCATGAAAGAAAGCCATCACTCCATCGGCCTGCGCACGCTGGAAGACATCAGCTCCATAATCCTGCATTCCCACGATCTCCCCGAAACCCTGGACAACATCGTCGCTATTGTTGCCAAACGCATGGGAAGCGATGTCTGTTCCATCTACCTGCTGGAAAACGATGGCAAGACCCTGGTGCTCAAGGCAACCAAGGGTTTGTCAAAGGCATCGATCAACCGCACCTCCATGAAGGTTAACGAAGGACTCTCCGGCCTGGTGGTGGAGAGCCGCGGCATGGTCATGACCGATAACGCCCCGGCCCATCCCCGCTACAAATACTTCAAGGAAACAAAGGAGGAAAAATTTCTCTCCTTTCTCGGCCTGCCGCTATTCGAACGCAAGTCCCCCATCGGTGTGATCGTCATCCAGACCCGTGCCGCACGCACGTTCAGCGACGATGAGATCAGCGCCCTGCGCACCATCACCTTTCAGATCGGCAGCATAGTCCACAACGCCCGTCTGCTGGATTCCATCCAGCACAAGGAGCAGGAACGCGCCTGGTTCGAACAGGAACTGGCCAAGCTCACCGCTGGCGCATCTCCCAACCGGAAAGCCGCCAAACCCTCGGCGGCAACGCAGGCGTTGACCGGGAGCCCGGTATCGGCAGGTTTCAGCCGCGGCAGGATCTACATCCTCGACCGCTTCAGCGACAAGGTCATCAAGGTGGCCAAGGTCGGCACCAGGGCAGAGGAACACGGCAAATTAACCCAGGCGCTGGAAAAGGTCAAGATCCAGACTATCTATATGGAAAAGCGGGTCAGCGAGACCCTTTCCGAGGACGATGCGGCCATCTTTCACACCCACCTGATGATCCTGGAGGACCGCGGTTTTAGCGGCAAGGTGAGCGACCTGATCGATCAGGGCGCGGGCGCCACCCGAGCCGTTCACGATGTAGTCCAGCATTATGTCCAGGCTTTCTCGGCCATGGAGGATCCCTATCTTCGGGAACGTTCGGCCGACATGGAGGATATCGGCAGACGTATCATAGATTGCCTGGAAGGCAACGGGACAAGCACGGTAAAGCTTAAGGAACAGCGGGTGATCGTTGCCGAGGAGATATTTCCTTCCGACCTGGCCATGCTGGATCACGACAAGATTCTGGGGTTGGTGACCGAAAAGGGGAACGTCTATTCCCATGCCGCGATAATGGCAAAATCTCTCGGAATCCCGGCCGTGCTGGGCATCTCCGGGCTGATGGACGCAGCCAATGTCAAGGACGAGATCATCGTGGACGGTACCTCCGGGCATGTCTACCTGAACCCGGATGGCGCGGTGAAAATGGAATACGACCGGCTGGAGCGGGACTATACCGGCCGGCTGAAGGAGATGGAGGGGCTGCGCGACCTGCCTGCCGTGACCAGCGACGGAACGAAGATCATGCTGAATGCCAACATCGGCCTGATCTCCGACGTCAAGGTGGCCAATTTCCACGGTGCGGAAGGGGTCGGCCTGTACCGCACCGAATTTCCCTACATGGCGAGGTCGGCCTTTCCCAGTCGCACCGAACAAGCAGGCATCTACCGCAAGATCCTGGAGGAGTTCCCTGGCCAGCCGGTCAACATCCGCACCCTGGACATCGGCGGCGACAAGGGGCTGCACTATTTCAACCATCCCCGCGAAGACAACCCGTTTCTGGGGTGGCGCTCCATCCGCATCTCGCTGGAGCAACAAGACATCTTCCGGGAACAGTTGGCCGGCATCTTGCTGGCATCAACCGCGGGAAACCCGACCATCATGTTCCCCCTGGTTACGTGCATTGACGAGATCCGCCAGATCAGGGAGATACTGGCCTCGGTCAGGGAGGAACTGGAGCAGGAAGGGCATGAACCGCGCCAGGACATCCCTCTGGGGATCATGATCGAGGTGCCGGCCGCCGTGCAGATCATCGAGTTCCTCATCCGCGAGGTGGATTATGTCAGCATCGGCACCAACGACCTGATCCAGTACACTCTGGCTGCCGACCGCAACAACGAGCGAGTGAAGCAGTACTACAACCCGCACCACCCGGCCATACTCCATTCCATCAAACGGGTGGCCGATGCTGCGGCAAAGGCGGGCAAAAAGGCCTCGGTCTGCGGAGAAATGGCGGCAGCCCCGCTCAACGCCCTGATCATGATAGGCATGGGCATCCGCGAGTTCAGCCTCTCGGCCCCCAGCATCCCGGTGGTCAAGCAGGCCATCCGCGCCCACTCCCTTGAGGAATGCCGCAAACTGGCCCGTAGCGTGCTTGCCTGCCGCACAAACTCCGACATCAAGAAAAAGCTCGATGAAGCGCGGAAGAAGCTGGGACTGGACTGAACCAGCTAGCTATGTACCGCAGAGTACGCAGAGGGACGCAGAGGAAAATCTAACCTGTTATGGTTTCAAACATTTCACCATATTTGAGAGGAGATTCTTCAATAATTCTTTGATGCCTCTGCGAACCTCTGCGTCCTCTGCGGTGCAATATTGACCCACAACGCAAAAAAGGCGAAGCTCGCGCTTCGCCTTTTTCATTTCTCTTTCATAAGCCGGTAACTATTCGGCGCTGTACCCTTCGATACGGCTGCCATCCGGATTGAAGCCGAGCGCTTCCTTGCGGGAGAGCTTGATCTTGCCGTTCTTGTCAACGCCGATGCATTTGACCAGCACCTTGTCCCCTTCGTTCAACACCTCGGTAACCGTCTTGACCCGCTTGGTATCCAGCTCGGAGATATGCACCAGTCCGTCGGTGCCCGGCATGATCTCCACAAAGGCGCCGAAGTCCATGATCTTCCTGACCGTACCCATGTAGAGTTTGCCCTCTTCGGCCTCGTCGGTCAGGCCGCGGATCATCTGAATGGCCAGGTCGCAGGCCTCCTTGCTGGTGCTGGCGATATTGATGCGGCCGGTATCCTCGATATCCACAGTAACGCCGGTGGTCTCGGTGATATTGCGGATGTTCTTGCCGCCGGTACCGATGACGTCGCGGATACGGTCGGTCTTGACCCAGATGGTGGTGATGCGCGGTGCAAAAGGTGACATCTCGGCGCGTGCGGCATCCAGGGTCTCGGCCATCTTGCCCAGGATGAACAACCGGCCTTCGCGGGCCTGGCTGAGGGCCTTCTTCATGATTTCCTTGGTGACGCCGCCGATCTTGATGTCCATCTGCAAGGCAGTGACGCCCTCGCTGGTGCCGGCCACCTTGAAGTCCATGTCGCCCAGGTGGTCTTCGTCACCCAGGATGTCGGACAGGATGGCGACCTTGTCGCCTTCCTTGATCAGGCCCATGGCGATGCCCGCCACCGCTGCCTTGACCGGTACGCCGGCATCCATCAGCGACATGCAGCCGCCGCAGACCGAGGCCATTGAGGAGGAACCGTTGCTCTCCAGGGTCTCGGAAACGATCCGGATGGTGTAGGGGAAATCGTCATGGCTCGGGATAACCGCCGACAAGGCCCGCTCCGCCAACATGCCGTGACCGATCTCGCGACGGCCCGGGGCCAGACGGAAGCTGGTTTCGCCCACGGAGAACGGGGGAAAGTTGTAGTGCAGCAGGAAGCGTTTGCGCGACTCGCCGTACAGGGAGTCAATGCGCTGCTCGTCGCTGGAGGTGCCCAGGGTTGCGGCAACCAGGGCCTGGGTCTCGCCGCGTGTGAAGAGTGCCGATCCATGAACGCGGGGCAGCAGACCCACCTCGGTGGTGATGGGACGGATGGTGGTGGTGTTGCGGCCGTCGATGCGGATGCCGGTATCCAGAACATCGGCCCGGACCCGCTCATATTCGAAATCGCCCAGAAACGCCTTGATCTGCTTGGACTTGCCGTCGAATTCCTCTTTAAGGGCGGCAATGGTCTCTTCGGTGATCAGGTCGATCTGGTTGTGACGTTCCTGTTTGGATTTGATCTTGACCGCCTCGCCCATGCGGTTGTAGGCCAGTTCACGAACCTTGCCCAGCAGAGCCTCGTCTACCGCCGGGGCAGCAACTTCGCGTTTGGCGACACCGGCCAGTTTCTTCAGCTTCTCCTGGGCGTCCAGAACCGGCTGGACCGAGGCATGGCCGAAAAAGATCGCCTCCAGCATGTCTTCCTCGGAGACAAACTTGGCCTCACCTTCAACCATGATGACCGCATCGCGGCTGGCTGCCACGACGATTTCCATGTCGCTCTGCTCAAGCTCTTCCGCGGTCGGATTGGCGATCAGCTTGCCGTCAACGCGGCCGACCTTGACGCCGGCGATGGGACCCTGAAAGGGGATGTCGGACACCTCCAGCGCAGCCGATGCACCCAGCATGGCCAGGATGCGGGGGTCATTATCCTTGTCGGCCGATACCACGGTCGCCATGACCTGGGTATCATTGAGGAAGCTCTCCGGAAAGAGCGGACGGATCGGCCGATCGATCAGGCGGCAGGTAAGGGTCTCGTTATCGGACGGACGTGCTTCGCGCTTGAAAAAACCGCCCGGAATCTTGCCGCCGGCATAGGCCTTCTCGGTGTAATTGACGGTCAGGGGAAAGAAGTCCTGCCCTTCCTTGGCCTCTTTTTGTGCCACGGCCGTAACCAGCACCATGGTGTCGCCACTCTTCACCATCACGGCTCCGTTGGCCTGTTTGGCCATCTTGCCGGTGGAGATGCTTACTGATTTACCGCCAAACTCAACCTCTACAACGTGTTCCATAATTCTTCTCCTGTCTATGGTTGCGTTGGGGCCGTCGCTACAGTCACTTTGACGCACTACGGCAAAGTGGCTCTACCCACGTCCCCAACAAAAAATAAAAGGGCCAAAAAAGCCCTCTTTCAAAAAACGAGCATACGAAAAACAGAAGGCAATATACCCATGGAAAACAGGTATATTGCCTCCTATTACCTGCGTATGCCGAGTCGCTCGATGACCTTCTTGTACCTGTCCAGTTCTTTGCCCTTGAGGTAGTCCAGAAGGCGCCTCCTCTGGCCGACGAGCTTCAGAAGCCCTCTCCGGCTATGGTGGTCCTTTTTGTGAATCTTGAAGTGCTCGGTGAGATAGGTGATCCGCTCAGTGAGAATTGCAATCTGCACCTCGGGAGAACCTGTGTCGCTGTCATGGGATTTGAATGCATTGATGATTTCCTGTTTCTTTTCGGTTGCCAGCACTGCCAACACCTCCTTTTGTGTACGTGTCGTAATCACACGTTGTCTATCATATCTGTGAGCTAAATTTTATACCACACGGTTTATACCTTGTAAAGGAATAAACTTACACAAAAACACGCTTTACGACGATACGGGGGGGACCGCCAACAGCCGGTACGAGTTGGCCAACCGCAACCAGGCGACCACAACACGAAAGCCGCACCAGCACCGGCTGCTCACAGGCTACCGGCCGGGACAAGCCCGTTTCACCCCATTCGGGAGACCGTCCATGGTTGACCTTGATCAACCCATCCTCGGACAAGGGAATATCGGTCAGGTGACCAAGCGCCACCAGGGGCGATACGCAGCATATGTCAAGGGTAGCATCGCGGCAGGCGGCCTCCAGGGTTTCCAGGGACATGGCATTGAAGATATCGAACGGCCCGCTGGCGGTCCTGCGCAACTCTTGCAGCGTGGCGCCGCAGCCGAGTGTAGCGCCGATATCGTCGGCCAGGGATCGGATGTAGGTGCCCCGTGAACAGACAACCCGCAACCCGATCAAAGGTGGTGCGTAGGAGATGATCTCCAACGATGTGATCTCCACCTGACGGGGTGGGCGCTCCACCTCCACCCCCTGCCGGGCGAGCTTGTAGAGCGGCTGGCCATCACGCTTGATGGCCGAGAACATGGGCGGCACCTGGCTGATGTGCCCGGTAAAGCGTGTCAAAACCGCTTCGAGACGGGGCCTGTCAATCCCGCCCCAGTCCGCCTCCCGCACGACCGTGCCGGTAATATCGAGGGTATCGGTCGCCACCCCGAGACGCATCAACGCCTCATAGCACTTTATACCTTCGTCCAGGAACGGGATTGCCTTGGTCCCCTCGTTGACCGCCACCGGCAGAACCCCGGTGGCAAAGGGATCGAGGGTGCCGGTATGGCCCACTCTGCGGGTACCGAGAATCCGGCGGACCCGGCTGACCACATCGTGGGAGGTGATGCCGGCCGGTTTGTCGATTATAAAAAAACCATTCATAAGTGGTTGCATTCACGGGTGATCATGGTGGAAAGAGGAAAAACAACGAGGGTATCCTGTGCAGCGCCGTAAAACCGGCAATGGATCTGATTTCATGCGGTGTCGATCAAAAAGCGGATTCCACGATCCCGTAGACCTTGGATTTGACCTCGTACAGAGTCCCATCGACCGTACAGCCGGCGGCGTTGCGATGGCCTCCGCCGCCGAGAGCGGCGGCAATCTCCGCCACATTGACCTTGCCTTTGGAGCGGAAACCGACCTTGTATCGCTCTTCGTCAAGCTGGCGGAAGAAGATGGATACTTCGACCCCGCGAATGGAGCGGGGGTAATTGATAAAACCGTCGGTCAACTCGGCATCGGCACCGGATTGGGCGTACATGGCCAGCGTCACGGTCAGCGAGGCTGCCTGGCCATCCTTGATCACTTCCAGGGTGGGAAGAGAGCGGGCCAGAAGCTCCACACGCCTGCGCGGCTGATTCTCGTAGAGCTGTTCGGCAACATTCCAGGCGTTCACGCCACACTCCACCATCTCGCCGGCAATGGTGAATGCCTCGCGGTTGGCATTGGAGTAACGGAACGATCCGGTATCGGTGATAATGGCTACATAGAGACAGAGGGCCGTTTCAAAATCGAAGCGATAACCGAAGGCGCTGGCGATGCGATGCACCAGCACGCCGGTGGCGGCCGCTGTGGGATCGATCAGGTTGTAGGCGCCGAACGGCTCGCACCCCAGATGATGGTCCAGGTTGATCACCTTCCCGATGCGTGTGAAGGAGCAGAACTCCTCCCCTGCCCGGCTGAACTCGCCGATATCCAGCACAAAAGCAACATCGAAATCCCGGTCCGGGATATGGGCCTGGACCGTGTCGGCGCCCGGCAAAAAGGCGTACAGTTCGGGGACGGAGTCACGCAGATGGACGCAGACATCCTTGCCGATCTTCCGCAGGAACGATGCCAGCCCCAGGGCGGAACCGACCGCATCCCCGTCCGGCCCCTCGTGGGAGGTCACCAGGAAGGAGTCATGACGGCGCAGTACGTCAGCTATGTTTTGAATCGTCTCCGTCATGCCCTGCGTCGATCTCCTTGAGGATTGAATCAATCCGGTTGCCATACTCCTGCGAATGATCATATTTAAAGATCAATTCCGGCATATGTCGAATGGTCAGGACCCGGCCCAGTTCCTTGCGCATGAACCCCTTGGCGCTGTTCAGACCGATCTCGCTATTCTTTTTGGCCGCCTCGTCACCGATCACCGTGAAGTAGATCTTGGCCAGGCTCAGATCTTCGGTTATCTCAACGGCGATGATGGTCACGAAACCGATACGCGGGTCGTTGAGCCCCCTGGACAGGATGGAGGATATGGTTTCATGGATGGTCTCGGCGACCTTTTCGGAACGTTTGCTCATAATGCAAAAACCTTTTTTTGCCACAGAGACACAGAGACTCAGAGAACTTCCAAACCTAGAACCATTCGAATTAATGAAGTCGATGTATATCGCTTTACGAATAGCCAGCCATTGCAGTCTTATCTCAAAGCGTTATGAGCTTTTCCTCTGTGTCTCCGTGTCTCTGTGGCAGATTATCAATTAAAGTTTGGTGGCTATCTTCTCGATCTCGAAGGCCTCGATGATGTCGCCGATCTTGAGGTCGTTGTAGTTCTCCAGGCCGATACCGCACTCGTAGCCGGTGGCCACTTCCTTCTGGTCGTCCTTGAAACGGCGCAGAGACGACATCTTGCCTTCGTAGATCACCACGTTGTCGCGAAGCAACCGCACCTGGGCATTGCGCAGCATCTTGCCGTCCAGGACATAACAGCCGGCCACATTGCCGATCTTGGGCACCGAAAAGACCTCGCGGATCTCGGAACGACCCAGGTATTTTTCCTTGAGGGTCGGGGCCAGCAGGCCTTCCATGGCCTTTCTCACATCCTCGACCGCATCGTAGATGATGCTGTAGAGGCGGATATCGACCCCTTCCTTCTCCGCCAGCCCCTGGGCCTTGACCTCGGGTCTGACGCTGAAGCCGATGATGATGGCGTTTGATGCCGCGGCAAGGTTGACATCGGTTTCCGTAATGGCGCCAACACCGGAATGGATGACGTTGAGGCGCACCGCATCCGTGGAGAGCTTGCGCAGTGTCTCGCCAACCGCCTCGACCGAGCCTTGCACGTCGCCCTTGACGATGACGTTGAGATCCTTGACCTCGCCGCTCTGGATCCTCTTGTACAGGTCTTCCAGGGAAAGCTTGGTGTGCTTGGCCAGTTCGACCTCGCGCTGTTTGATCTGGCGCAGGGTGGCGATCTCCTTGGCCTGCTTCTCGTCCTTCATGGCAACAAAGACATCACCGGCGTCGGGCACCCCGGACAGGCCGACCAGCTCCACCGGCATGGACGGTCCAGCCTCCATAACCTTGTCGCCGCGGTCGTTCTGCATGGCCCTGACACGTCCGGAATGGATGCCGACCACGCAATAGTCGCCGTTTTTGAGAGTGCCTTCCTGAACCAGGACCGTGGCAACCGGGCCGCGCCCCTTGTCCAGCTTGGCCTCGACGACCGTCCCCTTGGCCAGCTTGTTGGGATTGGCCTTGAGGTCCATCACGTCGGCCTGGAGAAGTACCATCTCCAGCAACTCTTCCAGGTTGAGGCGTTTCTTGGCGGACACCTCCACCATGGTGGTGTCGCCGCCCCAATCAGAGGACTGCAGGCCATACTCCGTCAACTCCTGCTTGACCCGGTCCGGTTTGGCATCGGGCTTGTCAATCTTGTTGATGGCAACGATGATCGGCACGCCGGCCGCCTTGGAATGGTTGATGGCCTCGCGGGTCTGGGGCATGACCCCATCGTCCGCCGCCACCACCAGGATGACGATGTCGGTCACCTTGGCGCCACGGGCACGCATGGCGGTAAAGGCCTCATGGCCCGGCGTATCCAGGAAGGTGATCTTGCGGCCGTTCAGTTCCACGTCGTAGGCGCCGATATGCTGGGTGATGCCACCCGCTTCGCCGGCAATGACGTTGGCCTCGCGGATAGCATCCAGGAGCGATGTTTTGCCGTGGTCAACGTGCCCCATGATAGTGACTACCGGTGAGCGTTTTTCCAGGGTTTCCGGCGCATCGGGAACAGACTCGATGATCTCGTCCAGATCGACCGCCACGTTTTCAACCTCGTAGCCGTATTCGGACGCAAGGATGACGGCGGTATCGAAATCGAGCGGATGGTTGATGGTCACCATCATGCCCATCTTCATGAGAGACCTGATCAGGTCGTTGGCCTTGATCCCCATGCGTTTGGCCAGTTCGCCCACGCTGATGGTCTCGGAGATCCGGATGATACGCTTGATGGCCTTGGGAATCGTAATCTCGGTTTTCTTGGTCTCGGGCGCCCGCTCCCTGCCCTTCTTCTTGGATCCTTTATAGACCGGGTCAAAGATCCGCTCGCGCTTCTCGATAACCTCGTTTTTCCGTGGTTGTTCCTTCTTCTTGGCCGGAGGAGCACCCTTCTTGCCCCCTTTGCCGGCATCGGGACCATAACCGCCGGGTTTGCCGCCGGCCTTGCGGCGGTCATCGCCCGGAGATGGCGCTGCCGGTGCGAGCTGCACCTGCTTCATGCGGGAACGGTCCGGCTCGGGAGCGGCACCGCCGGGAGCAGGACGTCGCTCCGTCGGGCGGGGCGCGCCGGGCTGTGACGCTGCGGGCCGGGCTGCAGCGGGACGCTGCGAAGCATCGTCACGGGGAACCACACGGGTCGGCCTGCTGGTGACGCCTGGGATCTCCATGCGGCCAAGGATACGGGCCTGGTTGGGCCCCGGCTTGTCAGGCTCGGCAGGTGCCTTGGGTTTCTCCACGGGAGCAGGTTCGACATGCGGTTCCGCCTTGGGCGCTTCCTCAACCGCCGGCTTTTCAGACGATACGGGTGCGGGTGCAACGGGAGTAACCACTTCAACCGGTTTAGCCGTCTTGGGTGCTTCCTTAACCACAGGCGCTTCCTGAACCGCGGGCGGCTCTTCAACCTCCGGTGCGGCCACGACCTTGGCACGCCGGCGAATGATGTTCGTGGTGACCCTGACCTCTTCGGTGCCGCCTTCCTTTGGTTGAGGCGGTGACAATCTCGCGACAACATCTTCCTCGACCAGAGAGGTGGCCGTCTTGGCCTCAACACCGATATCCTTCAGGCGGGCCAGCACCTCGCGTGTTTCCAGCCCCAGCTTTTCAGCCACATTACTAACCCGTATCTTACTCATAGAACCTGCACCTCCCCCAGGAAGTTTCTGTATCGTTCAATCAAATCGGCAAGTTGTTTCACGAACCCGCCAGGCCTCACAGCAACCGCACTGCGGGGCGCCTTGCCGAGAATGGCACCAAAATCGTCTTTCGTCATTATCCGCATACACGGTATGCCATGTACACCGGCAAGCGTCTCGATCCGCTCGCCTATGGCCTCGGAAACATCCGTCGCCACCAGAACCAGTCCCGGCTTTTTGCCGCCGCGCATGGCATCGCTGACCATGGAGCCGCCCGAGACAATCTTGCCGGCCCTATTGGCCAAACCAAGGCTGCCCAGTATCCGTTCCTTCATCAGGCGCGCCACCAGCGCAACCATCTCTTCAGGCGGCGCCGTATGCACTTCTCGCTTGAAGGCCCGGCTGAACTGGCGTTGCTTGCACGCCATTGCAAGGCATGCCGACCTGGTACAGGTATAGGCGCCCCGTCCGGGCAGTTTCGCGTCAAGGTCGGGAAGCACCTCTAACTGCGGCGAGAGGACAAAACGGATCAGACTCCCCTTGTCCCGCGGTTCGCGGCAGCCAAGGCAACTCCTTTGCGGCGCTTCATGTTGCGTTTGCCGCGCCATTACCTTGGGTTACTCCTCGGACTTTTCGGCAACCGTTTCGGCGACAACTTCGCCACCAGCCTCGGCAACCGTCTCGGCAGTGGCCTCGACGCCCTCGACGCTCTCGACGTTTTCGCCCGATTCGGCGGTTTCTTCCGCCTCGGTGCCATCAAAGGAGGCATACTCCTGCAATTCAGCCTCGGCGGCCTTGGATTCGCTCTTGATATCGATGCGGCATCCAGTCAGGCGGGCAGCCAGGCTGACATTCTGGCCGCGCTTGCCAATGGCCAGGGAAAGCTGGTCATCGGCCACGACCACTTCCAAGGTACGGTTATCCTCATCCACGAACACCTTGGAAACCTGGGCCGGAGAAAGGGCATTGCAGGCAAAGCGGGCAATGTCTTCCGACCAGGGGATGATGTCTATCTTCTCGCCGCGCAACTCGGAGACCACGTTTTGGACACGCGCACCGCGCATGCCGACGCAGGCACCCACCGGATCGACGTCCGAGTCGTTGGACGACACGGCAATCTTGGCACGGCTGCCAGGATCGCGCACAATGGCGTTGATTTCGACGATCCCCTCGGCAATCTCGGGCACCTCGGCCTCGAACAGCTTGGCCAGCATGCTGGGATGGGTGCGGGACAACATGATCTGCGGCCCCTTGGTGGTCATGCGGATCTCGGTGATAATGGCCCTGATGCGGTCGCCGGGACGGTACACCTCGCGCGGCATCTGCTCCTTGGAGGAAAGCACCGCTTCGGCCCGGCCCAGGTCAACCAGCAGGTCGCCCTTTTCAAAACGCCGCACCATGCCGGTGATGATCTCCCACTGGCGGTCGCTGTACTCGTTAAAGATGGTTTCGCGCTCCGCCTCCCGTACCTTCTGGATGATAACCTGTTTGGCGGTCTGGGCCGCAATACGGCTGAAGCCGCTTGCGTCAAGCTTCTCGCCCAGGGAATCGCCGACCTCAACATCCGGGTCGATCTCCTTGGCCTCTTCCAGGTCGATCTCCTTGTAGGAGTCCTGCACCTCGTCAACAACGGTCACGAACTCGAACAGTTCCACCTCGCCCGTATCCGGGTTGTAGCGGGCCTCAAGATCACGGGTATTGCGGTATTTCTTGTTGGCCGCGGTCAACACCGCCTGTTCCATGGCCTCCAGGACCACCTGCCGTTCGATCCCCTTTTCCTTGACGATCTGATCGATGGCGTGCTTGATACTGATAGTCGTTTCCACGGTTGCTTCTCCTTGCTGACGTATATGAAATCAGATCAACGTATTTGCTGCGGTTACTTAATTAGAATTCAAACTCCAGATTTGCCTTGGCGACCCGTTCCAGCGGAATGGCAGCGGTCTGCCCTTCCGTGAGCTTCATCCTGACCACCCCATCCACGAGCCCCTCCAGGGTGCCGAGGAAGGTCTTGCGCTTGTTGCCGTCATCATCGCTGAACGGCTCGTAGGTGCGTACCTTGATCAGCCGCCCCGCAAAGCGCTCGTAATCCGCCGGCGTCTTGAGCGGCCGGTCAAGGCCGGGGGACGAGACCTCCATGGTGTAGGCGCAGGGGATGAAATCCTCCACATCGAGCACCAACGACAGTTCACGACTGACATCGGCGCAGTCGTCGAGCATGACGCCCCCCTCCTTGTCGATGAACAGGCGCAGCACCGCTTCCCTGCCGGTCCGTTTAAACTCGATCTCCACCAGCTCAAGACGGAGCGATTCGAGGATCGGTCGGACAATCGTTTCGACGCGCTCGCAGATATCATCCTTGTGAAGTGCCATGGCTTTATATCCTGAAAAATTACATAAAAAAAAGCGAGCCTTTCGAGCTCACTTTCTAGTGAACAATAATTTTGTCCTTTTGTAACACAGCAACCAAAGGAAACGCAAGCATTATTTCATGGAGTTTATCGAGTTTCAACCGATTTGTGCGCCACAACAACTTCGAAAAAAGTCATGGACGCTTCAGCCTCTGCCTCACTCCCGGGAGTTTATGGTTCCTCCCATCCTTTGGCCCTTTCCAGGGCACGTTCCCACCTGCGCCGCAGCCCGGCCGCCTCTGCCCGCCCCATGGTCGGTGTAAACACATGCTCCTTTTGCCAATGACTGGCGATCTCCTTCCGGTCGCGCCAGTATCCCACGGCCAGCCCAGCCAGATAGGCAGCGCCCAGTGCCGTTGTCTCGCTGGTGCGGGGCCGGACCACCGGAACTCCCAGGAGGTCGGACTGGAACTGCATCAGGAGCGCGTTCACCGTTGCACCCCCATCCACGCGCAACTCCGAAAGCCGGATACCGGAGTCGGACTCCATGGCTGAAAGCAGGTCGGCCGACTGGAAGGCGATGCTCTCCAACGTGGCACGAGCAATGTGGGCGGCGGTGGTGCCGCGGGTCATGCCGGTGATGGTGCCGCGGGCATACGGGTCCCAATGGGGGGCGCCGAGCCCGGTAAAGGCCGGGACCAGGCAGACGCCGCCGCTGTCAGGTACCGAGGCGGCAAGCGCCTCCACGTCCCCCGAGGCGCGGATGATGCCGAGCCCGTCCCGCAGCCACTGGACAGCGGCGCCGGCAATGAAGACACTCCCTTCAAGGGCGTATTCCGGTTTGCCGTTGATCCGCCACGCCACGGTGGTAAGGAGGTTGCAGCGGGAGACAACCGGCTGGTCCCCGGTATGCATCAGCATAAAGCAGCCGGTGCCATAGGTATTTTTCGCCATGCCGGCAGTGCCGCACGCCTGGCCGAACAGGGCCGCCTGCTGGTCGCCGGCCATGCCGGCAATGGGGATGGCAGCGGAGAAGAGCCCCCCGGCCGTCTCGCCGTAGACCGCGCTGGAATCCACAACCCGCGGCAGAAGCGGCGCGGGGATACGGAGTATTTCCAGGAGTTCCTTGTCCCACTCCTGGCTCCGGATATCGAACATGAGCGTCCGGGAGGCGTTGCTCGCATCGGTTATGTGCAGGCGCCCTCCGGACAGTTTCCAGGCCAGCCAGGAATCCACCGTGCCAAAGGCCAGTTCCCCGGTCTCTGCCCTGGCGCGGGCGCCGGGGATAGTGTCCAGGAGCCAGGCAAGTTTGGTACCGGAGAAATAGGGATCCAGCACCAGACCGGTCTTGCGCCTGAACACCGGTTCCAGGCCGTCCGCCTTCAGCCGGTCGCACAGCGGCGCCGTGCGCCGGTCCTGCCAGACAATGGCGTTATAGAGCGGCTCTCCGGTCACACGGTCCCAGAGGAGCGTCGTTTCCCGCTGGTTGGTGATGCCGATGGCAGCCACCTGTGCCGGAGTGATCCCGGCCCGGGCAATGGCCTCGGTCGCCACCCCCGCCTGGGTGGCCCAGATTTCCCGGCCGTCGTGCTCGACCAGTCCGGGCCGGGGAAATATCTGAGTAAACTCTTGCTGGGCCATGGCCCGCACGCCCCCCTCCCGGTCAAAGACAAGGGCGCGGGAACTGGTGGTCCCCTGGTCAAGTGCGAGGATATAGCTCATGATTACCTCCACGGTCTGTAACTGAAACTTATTGGAGCCAAACGGCTTTGGGTCCACGAAAAACACAAAATGACACGAAAAAAAACGTACCGTTCACCCCATGAAATTACGTGGACAACTGATTTTGTTATTCCTCCGGGCCCCGCCACTCCCCGCTCTCCCAGCGCTCGATCGCCACCTGGGCTCGAAACCCCAGCAGGCCCGGCTCCAGGGCCACCCGCGCCAAGGTGGCAAGGCAGCGGGTGCTGTCATAGCCGATCGAATAGACCGCCGCCATTCCTGCCACAACCGGGTCACTGTCGTCAGTCAGCTCCAGCAACGCCCGCCTGCCCCCCTCCCCGCTAGCGGCGATCGACCGGTACAGCCCTGCAATCATCCGCGCATGGGCGTTGGCCCGTTCTTCGTCCATGGCCTCCAGGGCCTGGTGGTGCGCCGTGGCGGTTGCGGCAAACCGGTGCAGCAGCCGTATCAGTCTATCGTCGTGCATAATGCCTTTCAGGAAAATATTGAACGCTGCCCCTCTCTCCGGTCATGGCAGGGAACTCAGCGGTGACCGGAAACGCCTTCAATCAACAGGCGCGCGCCAAAGGCGCCCAACAGCCCGCCTGCAAGGAGTTCGAACAGGCGCATCGTCCGGGCGTAGACACGCCGTACGGAAGGCACCGAAAACGCGCAACTGAGGAAGACCCTCCAGACAAAGGAGGTGAGGACAATGCCGAACCAGGCAACAGCCTTGACCGCAAGCGGTGTCGCCGGCGTCAGGGTTACCGCGAAGACGCTGGCAAAGAACAGCATGGTCTGCGGGTTCGCCAGATCGGTAACCACACCCCGACGGAAGTACTGAACAAGCGAAAGTCCTCTGCTCGCGGGTACGACATCGAGCTGGACAGACTCGTGCCGGAGCATGAGACGAAAGGCGAGCCAGAGCAGATAGACACCCCCCACAACCTTGATGACCGAAAACAGGAGCCCCCCACTCGTGATCGCCGCCGTCATCCCGAACAGGCCGAGCCCGGCATAGATGGCATCACCAAGGGCAACCCCGGCGCCCGCCGCGATACCGGCCTCCCTACCGGCCGACAGGCTCGACTGCACCACGACGAGAAGATTCGGCCCTGGACTGAGAAACGTAAGCGCAAAGAGACCGATTGCCGTAAGTACCATGTGAGAGGCATCCATACATCATCCTCTAAAGAATCCGTGACGCTTCCATGCCTCTGTTAGTCCGAAAGGCCTCTGCCATTGCTTGTGAGATGCACTACCGCTTGGCGGAGGGCCGGCGGAGTGAGTGGTTTGTACGGTCGGGCGGCGTACTGGCCCCGGCTCTTCCGGACACTGCGGCATTCCAGCGTCACGGATTCAGGAGAAAGAAAGCTTTGCAGGTAGTAGTTATGCCGGCCAACTACCGGCCACAAGATCAAAATACAAGAAAGCCCTGTTTTTAGCAAGAACACCCACCCTCCCCTGTCAAGCATTGGACGCAAAAAGGCCCGGCACATCCGTACCGGGCCTTTTCGTTACTACGATTGATACGTGACCGCGACTAGGCGCTGGCTGCCACGGCCTTGTCAAAGCCCATGCTGAAGGCCTTCTTGTTCAGTTCGAGGAATGCCTCGGGAACGCTGGAAAGAACCGCCTTCTCGGCGTTTTCCCGGGAAACCTGACCGGTCAGCGCCACCATGGCGCCAAGGGCAACGATGTTGGCAACGATCTCGCGGCCCACGTCGTTCTTGGCGGTGTTGATGATCGGGAAGGCAACGGTCTTGAAATTGCCCTTGGGCAATGTCTTGACCAGATCCGAATCAACCAGCAGCACGCCACCCTCTTTCAGGTCGTGTGAATACTTGTTGGCGGCCTCCTGGGTCATTGCCAGGAGCGCATCGCACTTGGTAATCTTCGGGTAATCGATCGGACCGTCGGAGATGATGACCTCCGACTTGGAGGCGCCGCCGCGGGCCTCGGGGCCGTAGCTCTGGGACTGCACGGCCTGCTTGCCTTCATAGATGGAGGCAGCCTTGGCCATGATGATGCCGGCAGTGATCAGACCCTGCCCGCCAGCACCGGAAAACCTGAGTTCATAACGTGACATCTTTATCGCTCCTTTTTCCTGTAATGATTACTTGGCCTGAGCGCGCTCGATAACCTTGGCGTACTCGGTGGTGTACTCGGCCCGCTCTTCTTTGTAGAGGACGCCGGTAAGCACCTTGCCCTGCAACTGCTCGGCGGTCATCTTCTCGGCTGCCTTGACCGGTACGGCGATCTCCTTGAGATGGTTCATCATCTCGATGACCGACTTGAACTTGTTACGGCGTCCGAACGTGGTGGGGCAGTCGTCCAGGATCTCCACCACGGAGAAGCCCTTGTGCTGGATCGCCTCGGCGATCAGCTTATCGATCTGGGCAGCGTGGTAGGCGGTGCCGCGGGCCACGAAGGTGGCGCCGGCGCCGATGGCCAGCTTGGCGATGTCAAATGCCGGGTCCGGGTTGCCGTAGGGGGTGGTGGAGGCCTTGGCGCCGGTCGGCGTGGCGGGCGAGAACTGGCCGCCGGTCATGCCGTAGATCTTGTTGTTCAGGATGATGTAGGTCATGTTGATGTTGCGGCGGCAGGCATGGATGAAGTGGTTGCCGCCGATTGCGGTACCGTCGCCGTCACCGCCAACCAGGATGACGTTCATGTCGGGCTTGGCCATCTTGACGCCAGTGGCGAACGCCGCAGCACGACCGTGAGCCGTGTGCAGCGTGCAGCAGTCAATATACCCCGGAAGACGTGAAGCACAGCCAATACCGGAAACAAGGGCGGTATTTTTCATGTCCAATTTAAGGGTATCCATCGCCCGGATCAAACCCTTCATGACGATGCCGTGGCCGCAGCCGGGGCACCAGATATGGGGCAATTTACCGGGACGTATATATTTTTCGTAATCAAAAGACATGTTATTTTACCTCCTTGATCTTCTCGACAATCTGGTCGGGGTTGATCGGCTCACCGTCAACACGGAAGATGCCGAGAACCGGAGCCTTGCCCTGAACGTTGCGCTCGATTTCGATGGAGCACATGCCAAGGTTCATCTCCGGAACGATAAAGCCTTTGGCCTTTTGGGCCAACGCCTTGATCTGCTTGTCCGGGAACGGCCAGAAGGTTTTGATGCGGAACATGCCGGCCTTGATCCCCTGTTCGCGGGCAACGTTGACGGCATAGCGGGCGGAACGGGATGTGGAGCCGTAGGCAACAACCACTACCTCTGCATCGTCCAGCATGTACTCTTCGAACTGGACGATGTCGTCCACATTGGCGTTAACCTTACGGACCTGACGCTCTTCCTCGGCCTGAACGACATCAGCCTTGGTGGTGGGGAAACCGTCCTGCATCTTGTTGAGACCGGTAACGTGGAACTTGTAGCCGGTGCCATAGGAGGCCAGGGGAGGCACATCGCCGAACTGGGTGTCGTAGGGCTTGTACTGCTCGGGCGGCACGGTCGGGGCTTTGCGGGGCACGACCTCAATCTCGCCCGGCTCGGGGAAGACGATGCGCTCACGCATGTGGGCCACGATCTCGTCCGGCATGACCATGACCGGGGTGCGGTATTTTTCGGACAGGTTGAAGGCACGGATCATCTCTTCGTACGTCTCCTGCACCGAAGCCGGTGTCAGGCAGATGGCCGGATGGTCGCCATGGGTGCCCCACTTGGCGCACATGACGTCCGACTGGCTCGGGCCGGTCGGCATACCGGTGGAGGGACCGCCGCGCATGACGTTGTAGATGACGCAGGGGATCTCGGCGATGCAGCCGTAGCCGATCAGTTCCTGCTTGAGGGAAAGACCGGGGCCGGATGTGGAGGTGAGAACCTTGGAACCGGCCAGGGACGCGCCCAGGATGGCGGCCATGGCGCCGATCTCGTCTTCCATCTGTATGAATTTTCCGCCGATCTTGGGAAGTTCGGCTGACATGACCTCGGCAACTTCGGTCGAGGGTGTGATCGGGTAGCCTGCAAAGAAGTTGCAACCGGCATAGAGTGCGCCGTACGTTGCAGCTTCGTTACCCTGAAGAAACGCTACTTTTTTTGACACTGTTCATTCCTCCCGTTGGATTATTCGGTGATGACCTTGATGGCGAAGTCGGGGCAGCGGAGTTCGCACTGCATGCACTTGATGCAGGCCTCCAGGTTCTTGACGGCTGCAACAAAGCCCTGCATCTCCAGGACCTTGGTGGGGCAGAATTCCACGCAGATGTGGCACCCCTTGCAGTACTTCTCGATAATCTCGATTTTCGGCAGTGTTTTTTCCATCTGGCAAATACTCCTTTATTCCGTAGTAAACGGTGTGAAATCTCAGGCCTAAAATGTGGCAAAAGAAGGGCGGTTGCCCTTCTTTTGCATTCCACACAAGAACCTGAAGCGGTTTGATTAGAGCTTCATGCTGTCGACGAGGCCTTTGACGGCAGCGACCGACTTGTCCATCATGGCCTGCTCCTCGGCATCAAGGGCAAACTCGATGATGCTCTCGATCCCTTTTTCACCCAGCACGCAGGGTACGCCAACATAGTAGCCGTTGACGCCGAACTCGCCCTGCAGATGGGCGCAGGTCGGCAGAACGCGTTTCTGGTCTTTCAGGATCGACTCGGCCATGGAAATGGCCGAAGAAGCCGGTGAGTAGAAGGCGGAACCGGTCTTGAGGAGTGCGACAACCTCACCGCCGGCGCCACGGGTGCGCTTGACCATGGCTTCCATGACTTCCTTGGCCTTGGCCTTGTCCTTGTACTTGCGCTCCAGCAGTTCCATGACCGGGATGCCGCAGACGCTGGTGTAACGGACGAGCGGTACCATGTCGTCGCCGTGTCCACCCAGGGTCATTGCCACGACGTCCTTCACGGATACGCCCAGTTCCCAGGCGATGAATGCGGCGAAACGGGAAGAGTCGAGCACGCCGGCCTGGCCGATGACGCGGTTGTAGGGGAAGCCGGTGATCTTCTGGCAGAGGGTAACCATGGCATCGAGCGGGTTGGAGATGACGATGACGATGGAGTTGGGGGCATACTGCTTGATCCCCTCGGCAACCTGGGTCATGATCTTGGAGTTGACCTCAATCAGGTCGTCACGGCTCATGCCCGGCTTGCGGGGCAGGCCCGCGGTTACGATGACGATATCGGAACCCTTGATATCCTCATAGGAGTTGGTCCCTTTCAGGTCGACATCGAAACGGTCAACCGGGCCCACTTCAGCGATGTCGAGCATCTTGCCCTGGGGCAGGCCCTCGACGATGTCGAACAGGACTACGTCGCCCAGTTCACGCAGCGCACAGAGCTGAGCAAGAACGCCACCGATCTGACCGCCGCCGATAAGAGAAATCTTTTTACGTGCCATACTGTTTCCTCCTTAGTGGTTTGGTGTTGCTAAAACGAGAGATACCTACAGGCCACTGAATTCTTGCAAACGGGATACTTTTCCAATTTTCCGTACTACATGTTTTCGATCAGGGCATCGGCAAATCCGGAGCAGGACAGCAGCGTTGCGCCTTGCATCATCCGCTCGAAGTCGTAAGTTACCCGCTTCTGGCCGATGGTTTTGTCGATAGCCTTGGTGATCATGTCGGCCGCCTCCTGCCAGCCCATGTGTTCGAGCATCATGACCCCGGAGAGTATCACGGAGCCGGGGTTTACCTTGTCCAGGTTGGCATATTTCGGTGCCGTCCCGTGGGTGGCCTCGAAGATGGCATGGCCGGTCACGTAGTTGATGTTGGCGCCGGGGGCGATGCCGATACCGCCGACCTGGGCCGCCAGTGCATCGGAGAGGAAATCGCCTTCCAGATTCATGCAGGCCAGCACGTCGAACTCCTTGGCGCGAGTCAGGACCTGCTGCAGGGTGATGTCGGCGATGGTGTCCTTGATCATGAGGAGCCTTTTCCACTGGCCGGAACCATGGGTCGGCATCAGCTTGAGGGCCGCCTCGACTTCCCTGCGGATATCCTCTTTCTGCCGGGGCGACATCATGTCGTAACCGGGATCGATCCGCCTGGCGTTCTCCTCGACAGACAGACCCGGCGTACGGTCCTGGTTGTCGATGATCCAGATTTCCCGCTCCGTGACGACCTTGTCGCGGAACTCGTTGATCGCGATACCGTAGCACCAGTCCTTGAACGCACCCTCGGTAAACTTCATGATATTGCCCTTATGGACAATGGTCACGGATTTACGTTTGTGATCCAGTGCGTACCGGATGGCGGCGCGTACGAGGCGCTCGGAACCATCCTTGGAGATCGGCTTAATGCCGATGGAGGAGGTTTCCGGGAAACGGATCTTGGTGACCCCCATCTCCCCGAGCAGGAACCGCTTGACCTTGTCGCACTCTGCGGTGCCGGCCATCCACTCGATACCGGTGTAGATATCTTCGCAGTTTTCCCGGAAGATGACCATATCCACGTCTTCCGGCTTCTTGACCGGAGAGGGGACACCCTGGAACCAGCGTACGGGGCGCAGGCAGACATACAAATCAAGCAACTGGCGCAGGGCAACGTTGAGGGAACGGATACCGCCGCCGATCGGGGTCGTCAGCGGCCCCTTGATGCCTACCATGAACTCCTTGAAGGCCTCGACCGTTTCATCGGGCAACCAGGCCTTGTCGCCCATCTGCCCGCGAAACAGGTTGAAAGGCTTTTCACCGGCATAGACTTCCATCCAGCTGATCTTGCGTCTACCGCCATAGGCCTTCCGGACAGCGGCATCAAACACGCGTACCGAGGCCTTCCAGATGTCGATACCGGTTCCATCCCCCTCAATGAACGGGATGATCGGGTTGTCCGGAACAGTCAGCTTTCCGTCGCTCCCCATGGAGATCTTTCCCCCAGGGGGAACTGTCACGTACTTATACGCCATCCAGTGGCCTTTCAAACAATTGCGGTCACGCGAAAACATGAAACATGAATCATAGATATATTTTTCAGATATGCAATCAGGATGACGCATTATTTCGGTCATGCCGGCAGGTCTCTGAAGAAACCTGCCGGCATGACCCGGTTACTGCCACATCAATTGTTAATGGCATCAATTATTGCGTTCAGGGTCGCGCTGGGACGCATGGCCTTTTCCGTCCTGGCCGGATCGGGCTGATAATAGCCACCAATATCCTGCGGTTTGCCCTGGGCGCCGATCAACTCCTCGTTGATCTTGGCTTCATTCGCCTGAAGCTGCTGAGCAACCTTGGCAAAACGGGTCGCCAGCTCCTTGTCCTTGGTCTGGGCGGCCAATGCCTCGGCCCAGTACATGGCGAGGTAAAAGTGGCTCCCCCTGTTGTCGATCTGTCCGACCTTGCGGGCCGGGTTCTTGTTGTTATCGAGGAACTTGGTGTTGGCCTGATCCAGCGTATCGGCCAGAAGCTGTGCCTTGTCATTTTTATAGGTAGCAGCCAGATGCTCCAGAGACACGCCAAGTGCCAGGAACTCACCCAGGGAATCCCAGCGGAGATACCCTTCCTGCAAAAACTGCTGCACATGTTTGGGTGCCGAACCGCCCGCGCCGGTCTCGAACAGCCCGCCGCCGGCCAGAAGCGGAACGATGGAGAGCATCTTGGCGCTGGTGCCCAGTTCGAGGATCGGGAACAGGTCGGTCAGGTAGTCCCTCAGGGCGTTGCCGGATACCGTGATGGTATCCTTGCCCTCTTTTGCCCGCTGCATCGCGAAGTTCATCGCTTCCACAGGAGGCATGATGCGAATATCCAGACCATTGGTATCCTGATCCTTCAGGTAGGTAGTCACCTTTTCGATCATCTGTGCGTCATGGGCCCGATTTTTGTCCAGCCAGAAGATGGCCGGGGCGCCGGTTGCCCGTGCCCTGCGAACCGCCAGCTTGACCCAGTCCCGGATCGGCAGGTCTTTTGCCTGGCAGCCGCGCCAGATATCGCCCTCTTCCACTTCATGCTGGAACAATACAGCTCCCGACTCGTCAACAACACGTACCGTCCCGTCTGCCGGCACCTTGAACGTCTTGTCGTGGGAACCGTATTCTTCGGCCTTCTGCGCCATGAGACCGACATTGGAGACGCTTCCCATGGTGGTGGGATCGAACTGGCCGTTTTTCTTAACAAAATCGATGCACGCCTGATACCACTCCGAATAGCAGGTATCGGGGATCACGCATTTCACGTCGTGAAGCTTGCCATCCGGACCCCACATCCCGCCGGAATCACGGATAACGACCGGCATGGAGGCATCGATGATGATGTCGTTGCTGGCATGCAGATTGGTGATGCCCTTGTCCGAATCCACCATGGCCAACTCAGGTCTCTTCTTGTACTCCGCCTGGATATCCGCCTCGATCTCGGCCCGCTTGGCTTCCGGCAGTTTCTGGAGCTTCAGATACAGGTCGCCCAAGCCCAGGTCCGGATTGACACCCAGCTCCTTGAAGGTGGCTGCATGTTTTTCGAAAACGTCTTTAAAGAACACTGAGACGAAATGGCCGAACATGATCGGATCGGATATCTTCATCATGGTGGCCTTGAGGTGTACGGAGAACAGCACACCCTTTGCCTTTGCGTCCGCGATCTGCTCCTCGATGAATGTGCGCAGGGCACGGACACTCAAGAATGTTCCGTCAAGGATCTCGCCGGCCTGAAGAGACAACTTCTCTTTCAGAACGGTGACTTTTCCGTCCTTACCGACCAGCTCGAACCTGACATTGCCGGCCTTCTTCATGGTGACGGATTTTTCATTGTGATAGAAATCGCTGCTGTCCATATGCGACACATGGGTCTTTGAATCCGCGGTCCAGGCACCCATCTTGTGCGGGTGTTTCTTGGCGTATTCCTTGACCGCACGGGCCGATCTCCTGTCGGAGTTACCCTCTCTCAGAACCGGGTTCACGGCGCTTCCCAGACACTTGGCATAGCGTGCATGAAGCTCTTTCTCGGCATCGGTCTTCGGCTCCTCGGGATAATCCGGGAGCTTGTAACCTTTCTCCTGCAGTTCCTTGATGGCAGCTTTCAACTGCGGGATGGAAGCGCTGACGTTGGGCAGCTTGATGATATTGGCTTCCGGCTTCTGGGTGAGATCGCCCAGTTCGGCCAGATAATCGGGCATTCTCTGGCTCTCCGTCAGATAATCGGGAAAGTTGGCAATGATCCTGCCTGCCACGGAGATATCCCTTGTTTCCACAACAACGCCGGCGGCCTTGGTGAAGGCATTGACGATAGGGAGTAACGAGTATGTTGCCAGTGCGGGGGCTTCATCGATTTTCGACCAAATGATCTTTGCTGTTTGTGTTGTCATGTTCTCTCCTTGGTAAGTAATAACCTCGTGACGGCAACGTAGGTGAATAGGCACGTCGGTGTGCCATCTACTGTTTTCCGGTTGTGTTCGCTTACAGCGTAAACATTCATATTCCAGAACGCCATATCAAGCGTTTTTGCAGACAAAATTACCACAAACCTGACAGTGGATCGGCCGGAAACACCGTTCAGGCTTTTCGTACTACTTCAATTTTACCGGGAAGTTACAGCATGGGTAAAAATCTTGTATACAGTATACAAAACCCGCTGGAGTGTCAAGAAAAATCATTGAACTTCCAGCGGGTTTGAGCACCGTCATATGGTTAAAACAAAACATCATTTTCTGCCGGAATAGCGTTTGGCCTCACTGGCCTCTTCTCGACTGAAATTACGGGGAATCTTGAGCACCTGTCCGGGCCAGAGATGTTTCGGATCACGGATTTGATCACGGTTGGCCCGATAGATGATAGGCCAGAGAGAGGCCTGGTTGTAAATTTCGCTGCGGCCGGCGATCTGGGGCAGTGTTTCGCCACGATGCACCGTGTATCTGGTTGGAGCAACTACCTGGTGCTCCGTATCCTGACTGCCTCCCCGTGCGCTGCCCTGCCGGGAGACGCCGGCAGCCTTGGAACGCTCCTGGTCACGCCGTCGCTCTTCAGCCCTGGCCGCTTCAAGTCGTTGACGCTCCTCCTCGGCCCGGGCCTTTTGCTCAGCGGCCCGAAGGCGTTCTTCCGCGGCTTGGCGTTCTTTCAGGCGTTTCACTTCGACTTTCAGCAGTTCGCCCTTTTGCAGGGCCAGCAGATAGTAGCTATCGGCCTCCTCGTCATCCTTCTGGACGTTCAGCACCGCGTCGCCATGTTCAAAGGTCTCGACAAGGTTATTGTATTCCTGGGGAAACAACCGGGGTGCGTCCTGACTGCCAAGTTCGGTGACCAGTGCCGTCACCCTGGAACGCCAGGTAGGTGTCGGCGCTGCACAGGCCGCCAGCAGGAGGCAACAGGCGATCAGCAGTATGGACGCGGCCCAGTGGCGCACCTGTAAGCGCCTACGCCTGTTTTTCCGCCAGCCGGATGCCCAGTTCGCGCAGTTGCTTGGTTTCGACCAGTGAAGGGGCCTCGGACATGAGACAGGTCCCTTTCTGGGTCTTGGGAAAGGCGATCACATCGCGGATCGAATCACTGCCGGTCAACAGCATGATCAGGCGGTCCATGCCAAAGGCGATGCCGCCATGGGGAGGTGTGCCGAATTCCAGCGCATCCAGCAGGAAACCGAACTTGGCCCGGGCAGACTCCTCGGACATGCCGAGCATCTTGAACATCAGCGACTGGACCTGCTCCTGGTGAATCCTGATGGAACCGCCGCCGATCTCGTTGCCGTTCAGCACCAGGTCATAGGCCTTGGCGCGGCAACGGCCCGGATCGGACTCCACATACTCCAGATCCTCATCCATGGGTGCGGTAAAGGGGTGATGAACGGCGGCCCAGCGTTTTTCATCCTCATCCCACTCCAGAAGCGGGAAGTCGGTTACCCAGACGAAACGGAAGTCGTCCTTGCTGGTCAGCTTGAGAAGAGCCGCCAGGTGGTTGCGCAGCTTGCCGAGGGAGTCGTTGACCACCTTGGGCTTGTCTGCCACGAAGAAGAGCAGGTCTCCCTCCTCCGCACCAAAGGCGGTATTCATGGCGCTGATCTCTTCAGGGGAGAAGAACTTGGCAATGGGGGAATGCCACTCGTTGTTCTCGATCTTGACATAGGCCAATCCCTTGGCGCCGTAGATCTTGACAAACTCGGTCAGGTCGTCGATCTCCTTGCGTGAGAAGGTCGCGCATTTCTTGGCGTTGATCCCCTTGATGATGCCCCCTTTGGAGGCCACATCGGCAAACACCTTGAAACCGGAGTTTTTCACCAGATCGGTCAGGTCGCACAACTCCATGCCGAAGCGCAGGTCCGGGTTATCCACCCCGAAACGGCGAATGGCCTCGCTGTAGGTGATGCGCTCAACCGGAAGGGCGACGTCCACCCCTTTGGCCTCCTTGAAGATACGGGAGATCAGCCCCTCCATCACGGTAATGATGTCCTCCCGGTCGATAAAGGACATCTCGCAATCGATCTGGGTGAACTCGGGCTGGCGGTCGGCGCGCAGGTCCTCGTCGCGGAAACAGCGCACAACCTGGAAGTACTTGTCGAACCCGGAGATCATCAAGATCTGTTTGAAGATCTGGGGAGACTGGGGCAACGCATAGAAACTCCCCTGGTTGATGCGCGAGGGCACCAGGAAGTCGCGGGCGCCTTCAGGGGTTGACTTGGTCAGGAAGGGGGTTTCAAGCTCAAGGAAGCCGTTCTCGGTCAGATACTGGCGGGTCACCTGCGACACCCTGGAGCGCAGGATCAGGTTGTACTGGAGCTGGGGACGGCGCAGGTCCAGGTAGCGGTGTTTGAGACGGATATTCTCGTTCACCTCGCTGAACTCATCCAGCATGAACGGAAGCGGCTTGGAGCGGTTGAGCAGTTTGCACTCGCTGACCTGGATCTCCACCTCACCGGTTTTCATGTTGGGGTTGACCGTACCCTCGGGGCGCGGGATGACCGTGCCCTTGACGGCCAGGACAAACTCGCTGCGCACGGTCTCGGCAATGGCATGGGCAGCACTGTTCACCTCGGGGTCGCAGACGATCTGGGCGATCCCTTCCCGGTCGCGCAGGTCAATGAAGATCAGTCCGCCATGATCGCGGCGGCGCAGGGCCCAGCCCATCAGGACCACCTCTTTGCCGATATCCTTGGCGCTCAAATCGCCACAGTAATGTGTCCGTTTCCAGTTACCCAGCGTATCCATATCTATATCCTCCGATGGTATATTTATTTAGAATCTTTAAATTCTGCCACAGAGACACAGAGAATCAGAGAAAAACTGTCCGACAAGAAGCAACGTTGCCAATTCCAGATAAATCTCTGTGATCCTCCGTGTCTCTGTGTCTCCGTGGCAGATTTTAGCTCTGTTGTGTCAGTTTATCAATTTGCCGATGCTCCCGAAGCGCGGCCGGAATTTATCCTTGTCCCACGACCAGTATTTGATGAATGCCAGTCCCTTGATCTTGTCGCGCGAGACAAAACCCCAGAAGCGGCTGTCATAGGAGCGGTCCCGGTTGTCCCCCATCACGAAATAGGAGTTGGGCGGCACGGTGACCGGCCCGAAGGTGTCCCGGGGATTCATCTCCTTGGGGATAATATCCTTTTCCTTGTGGACCTCGTGGGGGTTCACATACGGCTTGCCGTTCACAAAGAGCTTCTTGTCCTTCTCCTCCACCACGTCGCCGGGGGTGCCGATCACCCGCTTGATAAAGTCCTTGCTCGGGTCCTCCGGGTATTCGAACACGATCACGTCGCCCCGCCGCGGGTCGCGCACGGTGAGGATGCGCTTGTCGCTGAACGGCAGCTTGGTGCCATAGATGAACTTGTTCACCAGCAGATGGTCGCCGATGGCCAGAGTGTCCTCCATGGAACCGGAGGGAATCTTGAAGGCCTGCACCAGGTAGGTGCGGATGACCATGGCCAGAAGGACGGCAATGATGATGGACTCGGCATATTCGCGAAACAGGCTCTTTTTCTTCGGCGCATCGGAGCCCTGAGGTTTTATGTCATAGATGCCTGAGGTTACGGATGGTTTTTCGCGTTGTTCTTCCATGAAAGTTCCTTTGCGGAATTATTTATCGTCCACCTTGAGTATGGCCAGGAAGGCCTCTTGCGGCAGCTCCACGTTGCCCACGTTCTTCATGCGTTTCTTGCCTTCCTTCTGCTTCTCCAGCAGCTTGCGCTTGCGGGTGATGTCGCCGCCGTAGCACTTGGCCAGCACGTCCTTGCGCATGGCCTTGACCGTTTCCCGGGCAATGATCTTGCTGCCGATGGCGGCCTGAATGGCAACCTCGAACATCTGGCGCGGGATCAGCTCCTTCATTTTGGACACCAGGTCCCGGCCACGGAAATAGGCCTTGTCCCGGTGGATGATCAGGGAAAGGGCATCCACCACCTCGCCGTTGATCATGATGTTCATCCTGACCAGTTCGCTGCGGCGGTAGTCCAGGTGCTCGTAATCCAGGGAGGCATACCCCTTGGTGATGGATTTCAGCTTATCGTAGAAGTCGAGCACGATCTCGTTCAACGGCATCTCGTAGATGATCATGACCCTGGTCGGGGTAAGGTACTTGATCTCCCGCTGCACCCCGCGCTTCTCCTCGCACAGGGCCAGCACGCCACCAACAAACTCGTTGGGCACATGGATGTGAGCCAGGATGAACGGCTCTTCCAGGTAATCCACGTGCTGAGGCTCGGGGAGCAGGTTGGCGCTCTCGATGGTAACCACCTCGCCGGTCACGCGATGAACCTTGTACACAACCGTCGGTGCCGTGGTGATCAGGTCCAGGCCGAATTCCCGTTCCAGGCGTTCCTGGATGATCTCCATGTGCAACAGCCCCAGAAAGCCGCAGCGATATCCGAACCCCAGGGCTACCGAGGTCTCCGGTTCAAAGGAGAAGGAGGAGTCGTTCAGCTTGAGTTTGGCCAGGGCGTCGCGCAACTGCTCGTACTGGGAGGTATCGATGGGGTACAGGCCGGAGAAGACCATCGGCTTGACCTCTTTGAATCCTTCCAGCGGCGCTTCGCACCGGCGGTGAAACAGGGTCACCGTGTCGCCTACCTTGGCGTCGGCCACATCCTTGATACCGGCGATCACGAACCCGACCTCGCCGGCGGTCAGTTGCGGAACCTCGACCATGACCGGGGCAAAGACCCCTACCTTGAGCGCCTCATAGGTCCGGTTGGTGGACACCAACTGGATCTTGTCCCCTTTTTTGAGGGTGCCGTCAAACAGACGCACCAGGATGATGACCCCCTGGTACTGGTCGTACCAGGAATCGAACAGGAGCGCCTTGAGCGGGGCCGTTTCATCCCCCTTGGGTGCCGGGATCTTCCGGACGATCTGTTCAAGGATCTCGTGGGTGCCGATCCCCTCCTTGGCGCTGGCTAGCACGGCATCATGGGCATCGATGCCGATGATCTCCTCGATCTCCTGGATCACCCGCTCCGGATCGGCGGCCGGCAGGTCAATCTTGTTCAGGACCGGGAAGACCTCCAGATTGATGTCCAGGGCCAGGTACACGTTGGCCAGGGTCTGGGCCTCGACCCCCTGGGAGGCGTCCACCACCAACAGCCCACCTTCGCAGGCGGCCAGGGAGCGGGAGACCTCGTAGGTGAAGTCCACATGGCCGGGGGTGTCGATCAGGTTGAGGACATAATCCTTGCCATCATCGGCGCGGTAGTTGAGGCGCACGGTCTGGGCCTTGATGGTGATGCCGCGCTCCCGTTCCAGGTCCATCTTGTCCAGAAACTGGTTTTGTTTTTCCCGGTCAGAGAGTGCACCGGTAAACTCCAGCAGGCGGTCGGCCAGGGTGGACTTGCCATGGTCGATATGGGCGATGATGGAGAAATTGCGAATTCTGCTGATATCCATGAAATCCTTCGACTCTTCGGTATGCACACTAAAATGGAATTGTGAAGAATAAATAAATAAGGTTGGAAAGTAAAGTGAAAAGGGCCAGCCCACTATGGACCGGCCCTCTGCTGTTTATGGGGGGAGCTTGGTGCGAAGCTGGGGCAACACTATCAGGACCACACTCAAAAAACTTCATGGATGGATCATGGCCTTCACCGGGATCACACGCCGATATCCTCATTCCACAGTTCCGGGCTGCTTTCGATAAACCGGCGCATCAGGCCGATACAATCCTCGTCGTGCAGCACCTCGACCTGTACGCCCCGGGAACGGAGCAGTTCCTCCTCGCCCATGAAGGTGCTGTTTTCCCCGATGATCACCTTGGGGATACCGTACAGCAGGATTGCGCCGCTGCACATGGAGCAGGGTGACAAGGTCGTGTACAGCACCGACTCCCTGTAGATCGAGGCCGGCTGGCGGCCAGCATTTTCCAGGGCGTCCATCTCACCGTGGAGGATGGCGCTCCCCTTCTGGACCCGCCGGTTGCGGCCCTTGCCCAGGATGGTCCCGTTATGCACGAGTACCGATCCGATGGGTATGCCCCCTTCGGCCAGCCCCTGCCGGGCTTCATCAAGCGCTGCCTGCATGAATTCGTCCATGATCGGTTTCTCCCCTCCCCGTTTTATCCCAACTCAAAGCTGGTGATCCCGTAGATCCGGTCAAGCGGCAGATCGGGCGGCTCACCCCGGTAGATGCGGGCGGTCTCGAACACCATGTTCATGCCGTGGCGGTCCACCAGGGCACGGGCGGCACCGTTGCAGACCGGGATATCGAGAATCACCGGTTCGCCGGCCACAGCCGATGAGAGTGCCGCAAACAACCCTTCGGCAATTTCCGGAGAGTCGGCGAACAAAGGGGCAATCTTGAACCCGCGCCGGCAGGGACGGATCACCCCGTAACCGGCCAGACTGCCGTCGACCAGGACCGCCCGGGATTGGCTGCCGGGCCGGCTGATCCAGCTTTTCAGGAATGCGGTGCGGGGGGCCGGGAAGAAGCGGCGATCATAGGCTGCCAGTTCCTCGAACGGCACATCCGCAAGATCAACGGTGCCGGACACGTCCGCAACCGCACCGATCCCTTCATAGCGGGCGTTGTTGTGGGCAATGCGGAAGCCGATCTGGGTGTATTTGTCCAGCATGTTCATCACACCGTCCGCCCCGATGGTCCGGTCGCCCATGTACCCCTTGGCGGCATGCAGGAGCGCCATGCCAACACTGTGGTGGCGCATCTCCGGGCGCGTGATGTAAAAGCCCACGAACCCGAAGGTCTCGTCATAGGCGACGGCTGAGATGCATCCGGCCGGCTCGCCATCCACCTCCGCCATGAAAAAGCCGTTGGGATCGACAGCATAAAAGCTCTCCGCATCATGCAAACCGGGATTCCACCCTTCCTGGCCGGCCCAGGATACGGCAAGATCGATATCGTCACGGTTCATGGTACGTACGGTCAGACCAGGGGTATTCACGGCAAGCTCCTCTTTCCATAATGGCTGATAACCGTTATGGTGTCGTCAAATTGAGAGAGATGACAGCCCCGGTTGCGCCGGTCACCACCAGGTAGTTGGCGCCGGTGCCGGTAAACGTGGGGGTGCCGCTGCCCGTACCGGTAGCCTGCACATTGAAGCTTGCATCGTACAGAGCCCAGAAGGTGGCGCCGCTGATAGAGAGCCTGCCCGAAGAGGGAAGCCTGCGCCATTCGGCAAAACCGTCGCTAGCGATGGTGATTGTTCCCGGTCCCGACGCAAGCAGCGGAAGGCCGGACAGGGGGCCGTAGAGAAAGCTGCCGAGGCGGAGCAGGTTCCGGCCGCTCCAGGTTTCCATCGCCGCATCCACCAGGTCTCGATCGCCATCGGGGAGTGTCATGAACATCCCGTCCAGCCTGGAGTCGGATGCCGGACTCATGTCGCGCAGGATCTTCTTGCCCATGAGGTAGCCGGTCAGGCCGGTGATGGTCCTGAAACTGAAGCTGGGATCGCCTGATGTCAAACCCAACTGGTCGGTGTTCACGGGCAACCATTGCTCGTTCAGCCGCGCCAGCCATGCGGCCGATATGGCCGGCCTGTCGTCAAGGCGCTGCCCGAACAGGGTGGCGATGGTGTAGTGGCCGTACCCCCGCTTCAGCCGGACGGCAAAATAGCTGTGCCCGGCCCTGGTCAGCAGGCGCACCGCCGTGATCGGGTCGCTGTCGGAGGCATACCAGCCGTCGCTGCGAAGCTTCAGGTTCCGATATTTGGGTGTCCAGTCGTTTTGGTACTCATCGACCGTGAGGGCGTCATCGGTCCCGAAACTCAGACGGTAGGCGGTGGTGCCGGAGGCATAATATCCCGCATAGGTGCTTTTATCGTCCGCCGTCACGGCCTGCACCGGCAGGGAGGCGGTGGAAAGCGGTGTCGGCATGGCTGCAAGTCTGCCCCGCTCCACCAAGGCGCGGAGCAGTATCCGCTCCGAGATCTTGACCGCATGATCAGAGCCGAAACTGTTGGAGGCGCCAAAGACCACCACCGTCAGCTTCTCATCCGGCGCCACGGCGATGTTGGCCCCGAAATAGCCCCCCATGTCGCCGGTTTTCTGCCATGTGGTAACCCCCACCGCCGCCATCCCCGGCTCGGCCACGGTGTCCCATCCCAGGCCGAAGCGCATGTCGTCATAGGGTACCGGGTTGAACGACCCCAGCCGCTGGTCCTGGCCCATGGCCGCCACCGACTGCTCCGAAAGGATTCGCTGCGAACCGTACAGCCCCTTGTTCATCAGCATGACAGCCAATCGTGACAACTCCTCCGGGGTAGAGAACAGGCCGCCCGTGGAATAGACGTTCAGGTAATACATGGTGAGCTTGCTGTCCCCGGCGTATGACCGGGCGTATGCCCCCTCGGGAAGTGCTTCGGTCATATACCGGCTGGAGTTCATGCCGAGCGGCGTCAGGATGTTCTGGCGCACGAAGTCCGGATACTCCTGGCCGGTGACCGCCTTGACCAGGTTGTCGATCATGGTGAAGCCGTCGTTGTTGTACTCGCTCAAGGCCCCCGGATCATGCTTCAAGCGCTGATACTTCAACCCGTCCATGACCTGGGCCGCATAGCCGGGGAATGGTGTAAGCGTGATATTCCCGCGCGAATCGTTTCCGGGAAGCCCGGAGGAGTGGTTGAGCAGCATGCGCACGGTGATGTCCCGGTAGCGCGGATCGAGCGGCATTGAAAAGTTTTTGATGTAGGTCGTCACCGGCTCGTCCAGGGCAACCAGCCCCCGGTCCACCAGGATCATGGTCGATACCGTGGCCAGCATCTTGCTGACCGAGCAGATGCCGTAGAGTGTCGTGGTGGTCGCACTCCGGCCGGCCTCCTTGTCCGCGCTGCCGAACGCCTCCGACCAGACCACCCTGCCGTTGTCCACCAGGGCAACGGAGATGGAGGTGGCATTGGTTTCCGCCATGACATCATTCACGGCGGCGCGCCCTTCGGCAATGGTGGCGGAATAGGTGGGGGGTGGTGAGGACCCGCAGCCCGAAAGCAGGAAGAGGGAGAACAGGAGACTGCACAGAATGGCGATGTGACGGCTCATGGTGAAACCTCCTCATTGCAGTTATGACATCATTCGTAAGCCCGAATCCTTTATCTCTCCACGCCTCACGCCAGCATTTCTAATCAATCTGTCACTCGCGGCCTGACTGAAACATCCAGAACATTCCGGTCCCCATCCCTGTGATACTTCATGTCGTCCGACAATCCCTTCACCAGCATGATCCCAAGCCCGCCCAGGGGACGCTCGGAAAGCGGGAGGGAGCAGTCGGGAGAAACCTGGGCATCCGGATCGAACGGCGGGGCCTGGTCCATCAGGCGAACCCTGATGCCGGGCCCATCCTGATGGAGCTCCATGGCAACAGGACCCGCATTCCCGTGATACCCGTGGTTGGCAATGTTGAGCACCAGTTCCTCTACGATCAATTCCAGCCGCTCGGCAACCTCCTGCGGCAGGCCGGCCTGTTCAGCCGCCTCCCGCGCGTATGCGGAAAAACGTGCATAGCGCGTCGCCTCGAAATCCGCTATTTCAATGGCGCAGGGGAGCACTACTTCGCTTCCAGGGCTTCCTTGACGCCGGGATACACCGGAAGGTAGGCCAGCAGGCCGGCCGTCTGGAACACCTGCCGCGTCATGCCGCCAAGGCCGCAGAACAGCAGGGCCGTACCGGTCCGTTCAGCATGGCGGTTGGCGGTAAGTATGGCCCTCAGCCCGGCGCTGCTGAGATAGGTCAGCCCGCTGAAATCAAGTATGATGCGCTTTTCAACGCCGTCATTCCGCCGGTTGCTCCACTCCTCGAATAGCGGCACCCGATCCGCGTCCAGCTTGCCAAGCAGGGAGGCGACGCAGACCCCATCGTGTTGTTGTTCAACGATTTCAAGCATAATTCCTCCCGCTGATTCCGGCCGCGCCGGATCAGGTAGTGACGTGCAGAACCATACGGAGGATGTTCCGCCCATCCTCCCTTCGATAGATGACATCGTCCGTAAATTTACGGATGAAATGGACACCGAGCCCCCCGATATCCCGTTCCATGATATCGGCGGTCGTGTCCGGATCGGGGAGCGACAGGATATCGAACGCGACGCCGCTGTCCGTGATCTCCAGTATAAAGGCGCCCTCTTCCCCGCCGCAAGCCAGCTCAACCTCTCCCTCGCCGCCGGGATAGGCATAATGGCAGACATTGACAAATGCCTCCTCCAGGGCGATCAGCAATCCGAACGTCCTCTTCTTATCCAGACCGAACCTGTCGGCGCACCCCTCGACAAACCCGGTCGCCTCGTCCAGGTTGTCGACACGCGCCGCATACGCCATCGTAGCGAATTCCATGGTTTGCTTAGCCGATCTCTGCCAGGGCCAGGGCCACCGAGTCGTGCATCTGGAAGATGGAACCGAAACCGGACATTTCAAACACCTCCCTGACCGTCCCCTTGACATTGGCGAAACGGACCTGCCCCCCCTTAGCTTTCAACACCTTGGCCGTTGAAAGAATCCCGCGCAACCCGGCGCTGCTGATGTAGTCAAGGCTCTCGAAATCAACCACAAAAGCGGTTTCTCCCGCCCCGATCAGCTCATTCATCTTTTCCTGGTACGCAGGAGCGGTGAGCGCATCCATCTTTCCCGTTACCGTCACCACTGTTGCATTGTTTTCCTTCCTGTTCTGGATCTCCATGTTTTGTCTCCCTGTTTGTTGTTTTTTTCTCTGTGTCTTCGTGGTGGATTGATTCTAGTACCTTGTAACTCTTATTTTTTCGCAGCAAACCCCTCTAAATCTCCCCTTATCAGGGGAGACTTTAAAGGCTTCCCCCCCTGATAAGGGGGGACTGAGGGGGGTTAGATTTTGATGTTACGTGGTACTGGCGCTTTATTTACTCCTAAATCCGTGACGCCTGGATGGCGTAACGAGCGAAATGCCGGATGAAGGCGTTGCGGATTCGGGGACTGCCACTACCGTCTTAATCGATCCCCAGCCGCTTCAGCTTTTTGCGCAACCCCTCGCGACTCATGCCGAGGCGTTCCGCCGCCTGGGTCTTGTTCCCGCCCGATTCAAGCAGCGCCTGCTCGATCAGCCCTTTCTCGACATTCTTCAGCACCGACTCGCCGGCTTGTCCGCCTGTCTTGCACTGCCGCACCGCATCGGAGAGATCGGCCATGGTGACGGTATCGGTATAGGCCAGGGCAACCGCCCGTTCCACCTCGTTTTCCAGCTCGCGCACATTTCCCGGCCAGGGGTAGCAACGAAACTGTTCCACGACATCCTTGGCAAAACGCATCGGTGGTCTGCCGCAATAGCGGGCCCACTTTTCCAGAAAATGGCGGGAGATCAGATTGATATCGTCCTTGCGTTCCCGCAGGGGGGGAAGACGCAACTCGATGCCGTTCAGCCGGTAAAAGAGGTCCTCGCGGAAGGTCCCCTTGGCGATCTCCTTTTTCAGGTCGCGGTTGGTGGCGGCAATGACCCGCAAATCCATCGGGATGGCCGTACGACCGCCGACACGTTCGAGGGAACGCTCTTCCAGCACCCGCAGCATCTTAACCTGCAAATGCAGCGGCATCTCGCCGATCTCGTCGAGAAACAGGGTGCCTCCCTGGGCATGCTCGACCTTGCCGATGCGTGCCTCCACACCGGTGGCAACCCCCTTCTCGACACCGAACATCTCGCTCTCGAAGATGCTCTCCGGGATGGCGGAACAGTTGACCGCCACGAACGGCTTGGCGCTCCGCGGGCTGTTGAAGTGGATCGCCTTGGCGAACAACTCCTTGCCGGTACCGGTCTCTCCGGTGATGATGACCGAGAGATGGGAATCGGCGATCCGCTCGGCCTTGGTAACCAGTTCCCTGATCGGGCGGCTCGTGCCAAGGATCGATGAGAACGGGAATGCCCGCCGCAGGTTCTTTTTCAGCGTGGTATTCTCCCTGGCCAGCCGCTCCCGGGCCGCCCGAAGCTCGGCCTCGGTCCGCCGCAACTCCTCGATGATCTGCTCCATCCGGAATTCACGGGCTTCGACCTTGACCGCCATCATGCCGAAGGCCTCGGCAAAACGGGCAATAAGAGGGGGATATTTTCCCCTCTTGGTCAACTCGAAGATCTCGTTGTGCTGGCCATACCGCCCCATGGAAAGGTCTTCGGCCACCGCAATCAAGTGGTCGAGCAGGTGATCTACCTCAAGGTTTTTCATACGCTTTCTCCGGCATAGTCTGGATTCAAGCCATAACTCCCATGGAATCAGACAGATTTCATGTAGTTCCCGCGTGCCTGGTCTCCAGGATGCGGGATATCCTTTTCATCAGCAGGGTCAAGGGATAGCAAAAGCCAAAAAAGAACAGACAGGCATACAGGTAAATCGGGAGCATCAAATTGGTATTGCCGATGGCGTTGATCACCGTATTGCAGCGGCTCATCAACTCGCTTACGCCGATGATGGAAGCCGTGCTGGAAGCCATGACTATGATCAGTGCATAACTGGTCCAACTGGGGATGAACAGAAACGCGGCGGTGTGATTCCCCTGTTTCCACTCTTCCATGGCTATGGTCAGGTTGTCGCTGGTAAAACCGACAACGGCGATTGCCAACGCCAGCGCGGCCTTCAGCCAGGCCGGAAAGGTCAGGATAATACCGGTTGAGGGGACAATCACCTCCACCGGCAGCAGGAAGACAAGGTAAAACTGAAACACGATGGTCGGTATGTTGCGGAAAAACTCCGTTATCATCAGACTGAATCTGACCCGCCGCGGATGGGGCGAGACGCGCAACAGCGCAAGGAGCCAGCCGACTGCCGTGCCAACCGCCATGGCGACCACCGAAATCAGGATATTCAGGGCAAACCCGGTCAGCAGAAAAGGCGTCCAAGTATACAGGTACGTTAATATTTCGCCAAGAGGCATCATGCGTTGCCCTCCACGTCCAGGGATACCGGGGCGCCTTGCCGCGGCATCTGTCGCCTCTCCCGTACCACCCGATGCTCCACGTACCGCAACAGGCGCACGACGCAGAAAACGATCAGCAGGAACGTCAGCAGCATGGCGTTCATCATCACGCCCACATTGCCCCGTTCACTGATGATGGCGGTGGAAGCCGACAGCAGCTCCGGCACGGCGAACGCCGAAGCCATCATGGTTGCTTTCGAAACGTTGATCAGGGCGGCCGTGACCGGACCGCTGGCCCACCGGGCCAGCTTGTGCACCTCAAACAACCGCACCCGGTATTCGGGATGCCAGGTCCGGTATGTGGCAGCGGCATCCAGCAGGGCCGTCATCACGCCGGCGCCGGTATACACGCAGAGACACCAGACAACCACCGCCATGGCGGAAAAGGAGATGCCACACAGCGAGCCTATCCCGAACAGCACCACGTACATGGACGGCAGGGGCGGCGTCATCCTGGCCAATGTGCAGCTCGCCCTGATCACCCGCGCAAACACGGGGATGCGGGATTCCGCGCCTATTGCACCGGCAATGCCCAACACAAGACTGCCCAGTATGCACAGCACGGTCAAAAGCAGCGTCGTCGCCAACCCCTTCAGAAACTGCATGCGGTCGAAGCTGTCATACAGCGGGGTCAGGTTGATGCCGGTTCGCTCGTTCAGCCAGAGTCCCGCGTGCGCCAGGCCGCTGACATCGGCGGATGCCAGGAAGACCTTGTTGCGGCATTCGGCATTCCAGTTGCCGTCGGCGCCGCGCTTGCAAAAGAGAGCGCCGTCCGCGTCTTTTCTCTGCCAAAGATCATGGGTATCGGCCAGGAATTTCGAGGGGGCAATGTTCCACGCCTTTTCCCGTTCGATCAGGAATCCGGTGCGATGCCAATCGGCCACGATGTCACCGAGGACCTTCTCAAACTCGCTGCCCCGCTCCCTGGCTGCGATGGCAATGGCCCACGGCGTAACCATGACCGGCGGCAACGGCGCCTTGTAACCCTGCCATTCCGGCTTGGCCAGGTCATTCATTATAGCCGTATTGTCAAACAGATACCCTATGCAACGGCCGTCCCTGACCGCCAGCTTGGCGTCACGGGCATTGTTGTATATCTGCAGGTCAAGCAGATAACGCTGCTGCATGGTACGGTTGTAATAGGAACCCTGGCTCGCGCACACCTTTTTCCCGCGGGTGTCCGACCAGTCCTTGACGTTTTCGTTTGGCGGCATGAACAGGGTCACGCCGGAGGCATAATAATCCGGCTCGATCATGGTGGCGATCTTGCGGCGTTCGGCCGTATCGCCGGTAGTGGCGAGCACAAGGTCGATCTCGCCTTCCTGCAATTTTTCCAGCCGGTTGCTGCCAGTGACGCCGACCTTGCGCAGCCCCACCCCCAAACGCCGGGCAATATCGGCCGCAAGGTCGTGCTCAAACCCCACTGGCTCGCCCGAACTGTTCAGCATGCCAAAGGGCGGATAGTCGGTCTTTACGCCGACAATCAGCACACCGCGCTGTTTGATGAGCCCCAGGCGCTCGCTGGAGGCAAAGGTCGGCCCGGCCGGCTGGGACAAGGCTGGCCGGACCTCGCCTAAACCGGCAGCGCAGAACAGCAGAGCGCAGAGCAGCAACCTGAATCCAGCCGAATATGTGCTTGTTCCCGCACGTTTCATGGACTCTCTATTCCTGCACGGGCTCGGCCGCCACGCATATCCCGTAGCCGAGCGATGTCGGCAAGAGCGGCAGCAGGGCCGCGTCGATCCTTCCCAGCAGGTCGGATTGCGTGATCATCCACTCCGGCAAGACACTTTCGGGGCACAATGTGCGCACCGCGAATCCGGCCTCTCCCAGTTCCTCTTTCAAACCTTTTACCGTGTATAAGTGGTAAAAGAAGTGCAGATCCTTATGGGCAATGTTCCGGGTGAACATGATATTTCCCGGTTCTTTCAGCGGCTCGCTGACGCGGCCGCAGGCGCGCTTGATTTTCGCGCACAGCAAATCCAGGGGCCGCCGCCGGAACACATTGGGCACCGTCAGGATCAACCTGCCCCGGTCGGTGAGCAGGCCGCGCAGACGACGCAACGTTTTGAGTCGCTCGGCACGGGGGCCCACATGGCTGAGCACGCCGAACATCAACATGATCACGTCAAAACGCCCCTGTCCTTCCAGCAACGCGACATTGCCGCACAACAACGTGGCGCGATCGGCCAGCGGGGTGCCGCGCAACGATGCGGAGAAGTCGTTGATCGCCGGCTGGGAGATGTCGTATCCGGTCACATGCGCCTGGGTCCGCTGCAAGAGCGCCAGGGCGTAACGGCCGTTGCCGCAGCCATAATCCAGAATGGTCCCGGCGGTTGCCGCGCCCTGCCTGAGCAGGAACTCCAGCGTAAAGCGGTTGGGCTTGGGATAGCGGCAGCTATATGCGTGGGAGGCGAAATAATAGTCATACAACACGTTCATCGCCGTCAGGATTTCATTGGCGTTTTGCGGGTCCGTACCCGCGGCGGACAGCTTCATAGGCATTCCTTGGGAGTGTCTGCGGTGATCTCTTCGCCGCAAAACCATTGTGCCCCGTTCTTCTTGCTCCAGCGCTGGTTCATCTCTTCAATGAATTTTGTGCCGGGAATCCCCCATTTCTTTTCCAGTTTCCGCAGGACGCCAGTGCGGTGCCACGAGACGATCATTCGGGAAATGGCCTTTTCCAGAGCACCGCCACGCTCGGAAGGCGCCAGCGCGATGGACCAGGGATTCGCGAGAATGGTGTTCAAGGGCATGACAAATTCTCCGGACCATTGCGGGTCGTTCAACATGGCGATAATGCCCGTGTCATCGTAGAGCAATGCCGCGCAACGGCCGTCGCGCAAGGCGCTTTGCGCCCTGGCGTTGGAATACAGGGCAACGATATCGGCCCCATAGGTCACGGTGATCAGGCGATTGTAAAAGGCACCGCGGCGGCCGCAGACCTTTCTGTATCTCAACTCTTTCCACTCCTTGAAGTTTTCGGACTTGCGGGCCAGTATGTTCACACCCGAACTGTAATAGTGCGGAGCTATCAGGGTCAGCTGTTTCTGCCGTTCCGGGGTATCGGACAGCGTGGCGATCAGCACATCCACCTTGCCGCAGGCAACGGCATCAACCCGTTCCGCGGTCTGTACGCCGACCAGTTGCAGCCTGACCCCCAGGTTGTCGGAGATGAGTTGTGCCAGGTCCGGCTCCAGACCGGTAATCTTGCCGGTGGCCCGGTCCTGATACCCCCATAACGGCACGTCGCTTTTGACGCCGACTACCAACGTGCCCCTCTGCCGGATTTGCTCCAGGCTGGCGGCCTGGGCGCCCCATACCGTCATCACGATGCAGATACCTATCAAAAAAGGGATGATTTTCATAACGCTCGTCACGGGTTTCCTTTACGGTAGTGCAAGGCTACGCAGGTAATATCGTCGGATTGCGGTGCGCCGTTTGCATGCAGATCCACGGCCGCGACGATTGCATCGACAGCCGCGTGAACGTTTTCCGGATAGATATCGCTGAACAACGGCGGAATGCGCTGTTGGGTGAACTCCTCCCCCTCCGGGCTGAAGGCTTCGGTCACGCCGTCGGTGTACATAAGGACATAATCGCCCGGCAACAGGGTAATGGTCTTTTGTGCAAACGGCACGCACTCGATGACGCCGAGCGCACAGCCACCGGTCATGGGCAGGAATTCGGTGCCGCCGTCCGCGTGCACCAGGAGCGGTGGAGGATGGCCGCCGTTGACATAGGTGAAGCTGCCGTCATTGGGATCGAACTCCGCATAAAAGGTTGTGACAAAATTACAGGCCTCGTTGTCTTCGCACAGGAGGTTGTTTGCCTCTTCGATGGTCTTGCCCGATTCGGCATTGACGCGGGTGGCAATCACGCGAATCAGGGTTTTGGATACCATGCCGAACAGGGCCGCCGGCACCCCCTTGTCGCTGACATCGGCAACCACGATGCCGATCTTGCCCCCTTCCAGCGGGAAGTAATCGTAAAAATCGCCGCCGATCTCCTTGGCGGAGCGCATCATGCCCCACAAGGCATAGTTCTCGTGAACAGGCCAGTTTTGCGGCAGGATGGAGAGTTGCATCTTCGCGGCAATGTCCAGTTCGTGGCGTATTCCGGCCAGTTGCAGGCTTTCCCGGAATGCCTGGGAGATGGTTTCGAACCACGGCCTCCAGGCGCCGGGCACGGCTGGAATGGGTGATGGTATGAAATGGCTTTCGGCGGCAATATGCTCCACCAGTTTGGAGGCGGGCGAGATGAACTCCCTGGACGTTACCCCATAGGTTACCAGCATCAGCACGGTCAGGCCGATAAAGACCAGCAGCATCAACGGGCCTCGATCGGCCAAGAGCCGTGTCCAGAGCACCTTCTGCGGCACCACGTACACCAGTTGCCACGGAGCGGCAATGAACTGGTGTCTGATCACGATATAACCGCCGATCTCCTGCGGCGCATTGGCCGGGATCCGCAACAGATCCGGCGCGTGGTCCAATATCTCGCGCGGCATGACCGTTGCCACCGGAACGGTTGCCTTGACGTCCATTGCCCGGGCAAACAGGTCCGGATGGGCAACCACCTGACCATAGGCATCCACGAGAAAGACCGTGCCCGGCTTGTAGCCGAAATCCGAATTGATACGGTTCAGGTAATCCAGGCTCGTATCGATGGAGGCGATGCCCCGGAAGCCCTCCCGACCATCCTTGGCGCTGCCGTAGCCGGAGTCGTATATCGGTACGGCCACCGGCACCAGCAAGCCGGCATCCGGGCCGCGGTAGTAGACCGGCGCCCAGTATCTCAGGTGATCGGGGTTTTTCTCCGGCATGCCCATTAACCACGTTGGCGAGCTGTACACCGATGCCGCAAAGGGACGTTTTGCAGACTCGATCCATGGATACGTGAGGGAAAATTTCTCGGTGGAGACGAATCGCGCCTCCGATGCATTCGGTAGATTCAAGGAAATGGCCTGAAAGACCTGATTCAGGCTTAAGGCCATTTCCACATCGGTATAGAATCGTTGCGAACGCCCGCTCAGGGTTCCCACCCCGGTCAGATTTCCCGTGAGGTCGCGGTCCGGCGCCGCATCCAGGTTGAAATCGGGGCCATCCTGCCTGAGTTTGCCAAAGAGCGGCGAGCGTGCCGAAGACGCGGGTTTGCCGGCCGCATCGGCGTAATATTCAGAAGCGGAAATCCGCAATGCCTCCAGTTGGCTGACCGACGAACGCAGGGTAAATTCGATGAACTGCGCATGCCGGTTCACATGGCCGCTGATGATGTGCACTTCATCGTTATAATTACGATACATCTGGAGCAGAAAAAAACAGAACGTCAGGACAAGTATTGATAGGTAGGTAACGCCGACCAGGCGGTTATAATTTTTGAAAAAATTGGTGCTGGCCGGCTCGTTTGAACGATCAGTGAACATTATTTGTCCCATTTTTCGCAACAATAGTTAAAGAGTTTGCATTTGCTGGTTATAACACAAAAAAGGCCCAATCCATAGGGCGAATTCATCATCCGGGGACAATACCGGGCCGGCCATGGCAGATCAGCCCGCCGATGCACCGCACATCACAGGATAGCGGCATTCGCCCCGGCCACAGACGGGGTCACGGTTATGCTGCCCGGAAAACCCCGGTTGATGGTTGCCGTGCTGTTTTCACAGGGCAAGGGCCCCAACGGGTCACTGCTGAAGGTAAGCGGATGCCCGCCGCCGTGCGGATACCTGTAAATGCACTGGCCGGACAACCTGATACTCGTACAGCCCGGGGAACTGACCGTCATCGTGGTTCGCCCCAATGATGAGAACGTAAACGAGGTGTCTTTCTGGATGGGACCCAGCGGGAGACGCATCACCTCCACCTTTAATGACGGGCACTCCAACGTGGCGTCAAACTGGTTTTTCCACGTGATGGTGTAGTCGGCAGCCGAAACCATGCCGGCGGTTGCGAACAGGCAAAAAATGGCCGTTGCTCCGATAATCCGTGGTGTGTTCATTTCCGTTCTCCTTTGTCTTCCGATTTTTTCCAGCGGCGTCACAGCGCCCCTGGCAAACCCTCTCCGCGTCCCATTCCGCGCCTGATTTTAGGATCGGTTGCCCGCTCCAGGCAGTCTAGCCCCCGCAGCAGCAGCCAAGTGATGAGAAAGTACAGCACCGCCACCATGACCAGGGGGAAAAAGGCGTCAAAGGTCCGGCTGCGGATGATGTCGCTGGCCTTGGTCAGGTCCTGCACGGCGATGTAACCGACAATGGAGGTCATCTTCACCAGCGAGATGAACTCCCCTTTATAGACCGGCAGAATACGTCGCACCATCTGGGGCAAGACGATATGGGTAAAAGTGCCGGTCCTGGTGAATCCCAGCGATATTCCCGCCTCGGTCTGCCCTGTATCCACCCCCTCGATGCCGGTCCGGTAGATCTCGGCGACATAGGCGGCGAAATTGAGGCCAAAGGCGATTACGGCAACGAGTACGGGGCTGATGTTCACCGAGGCGAATACCACGTAAAAGGTGAGCATCAGCACCACCAGCACCGGTGTGCCCCGCAGGATGGAGATATAGATGCGGCCCGGGATGGTGAGCAGGCGCAGCGGCGACATGCGCATGAAACAGACGAGCGCGCCCAGCAGGCTGCCAAGGATGGAAGAAAAAACCGAGATGATCGCCGTCGTTTTCAGCCCGTCCAGGATGAGCAGATAGCGATTCTCCAGGATGATGTTGCTGTAAAAGCCGTCTACGGCGCGACGTAGAAATGAGGCCGGTTTCTCTTTTGTCGCGGCAGAGGCTTCTCCTTTTTCCCGGCCGGCGGCAAGGTTTTTCTTCAGGGTGAGCACGGTGCTGTTGGAGTGAACGTACGGATCGGAAAAGAGGACCCGACGGCTGCGTTCTTCCGTGATGGCGATGCCGTCGGTAATTATGTCCGCTTTACCGGCGGCAAGCGCCGCCACGAGCGCGTCAAATTCAAGCGTGATGATCTCAAGCCGTATCCCCTCGCTTTGAGCGAAGCGTTGCACAACCTCCACGTCAAAGCCGACATACCTGCCGTTCATCATCGCCACATAGGGGAGATCCGCCACCGAAACAGCCAGGACACACTTCTCGGCGCCTGATGACACCGGGATATCGGGCATGACGGCCTTATCCGGGTCACCTCTGAACCAGCGGTCATGTATCCGGTCGTAGGTGCCGTCCGACCGGATCTTCTTGAGGAACCGGTTGAACCTGTCACGCAGATCCGGGTCATTCTTGCTGAACCCCACCCCCATGGGCAATTCGAGCACGTTATCCGCGAGCATGCCCAAAGCTTCGTTGCTTTTGAGCACCAACCCGGACGTAATGGATTCGACCATGATTGCATCGACCTTTTCCGCCTTGAGCGCCAGGACCATATCCGATGTGCCGCTGAAACGCATGATCCGTGCCTTCGGAAACCTGGTCGCCACGAAACCGTCATATATCGTCCCGCTGATCACCCCGAAGGTCTTGTCGGCAATGTCGTCCGGCCATGCCCATGGCCTGCCGGGCGCGGCCCACGCCGTGCCGCACAGCAGGAGGCAGGCGATGAGCAGAAGCGCCACGTTCGCATTTCGGACCAGTAGAGACGGAATACGTCGTATCACAACGCCCTCATTTCCATTGCCCCAACAGGGCATACCCGGCTGCAAAGCGAGCAGCCGGCGCAGGCGGCCGGATCTATCTCCGGCAGATCGGCGTTCAAGGTAATGGCCTGATAGCCGCTATCGCGGCAGGCAATGGCGCAGGCCCCGCAGCCGGAACAGCGCTGCGCCTGCAATTCGGCCCGGTAACGGTTGCCGACAGGCAGGCTGCCGAAACCGGTGATTGTATCGCGGCAGCGGCCGATGAAATCCCCTGGGCCGTCAAAGCGGTGCCACTCCATGAACTCCCGCAGTTCCCGCCGCAGATTGTCGATCACCCCGAACCCGCGCAGCATGACTTCGGTGCCAACCTGCACCAGCGGCGCCCCCAGCAGCATAAACTCGGCCGCGTCAAAGCCCCCGGTTATCCCGCCACACGCCATGACCGGCAGGCCGGGAGACTGGCACAGTTCGGCCACGGCCCTCAGGGCGATCGGCTTGATGCCGGGCCCGGAATAGCCGCCATGGCTGGTCATGCCGCCGATGTCGGGCCTGGGCCGCAGGCTCTTCAGGTCGAAACCGAAAAAGGAGGGGACCGTGTTGATGGCGCAGAAACCATGGGCCCCGGCCTTGGCCAGCTCTTCGCCGATATGCCGGATATCGGCTACCGCCGAGGTCAGCTTGGGGATAAGAGGAATCATCACCTCCTTGCACTCGACAAGCCAACGTACGATCCGGGCGGCATAATCAGGGTTCTGGCCGATGGCGGACCCCCTGCCCCGCTCCGGGTAGCCATGGGGACAGGAGAAATTCAGCTCCAGCAGGTCGGCGCCCGCGTCCTGGCACCCCTTGGCCAGGGAGAGCCACTCGTCGGGCGAACGGGCATCCCCCATGATGCTGCCGACAATCGGGCGGTCCGGGAAATCGGCTTTGATAGCGACAATATCCCGGTACCAGTCATCCGGCGTCTGCTCGCTCAACAGCTCCAGGTTTTCGAAACCGGTTATCCGGTTGCCGTTGCGGATCACGGCAAAGCGGTTCCCCAGGTTGCGCACCGGGTCGCGGCAGATGGTCTTGATCACGGCCCCGCCCCACCCGGCGTCAAAGGCGCGCCGGATCATGTCGCCGGTGGCGGTGGGGGGCGCCGAGGCCAGGATGAACGGGTTTTCGAAAGCTACTCCCAGATAGCTGGTCCGCAGGTTCATTTCATCTCTCCATGACTGTCGTTCCACTTTCAGGGACATCCTTCGTATTTACAAATGTGGAAATGTGAAGGGTGTCCCGCTGATGTTACGCTGATGTCTACCCGTCAAATGACCAAGGAACCAAATAACCTACTGTCCGCTACGAACAAGAGTTGAAGAGGGTGCGCGTCTACATTTTTCATTTTATGTAGAATGGAGACCTAACCCTCATGCCTTTTCCTGGGGTGACATTCGCAGCAACCGTGTTGAGGACAAATTTATCGAATGTCAGGTGGAATGGTTCAGCGTTTAAAGAACGCCTTGTCAAATGTAGCCCCGCAGGCTTGGCTCTTGCTGATGCCTGGATTCAATGTAGGGCCGAAGGCAACAACGTTACCCCACCCCGGGAAACTCAGGTTGGGATTATAATTTTGGGTTGTACAAAGGAAGAGTGAGTTGCCGCCTACAAGCGAACAATTATAGACGACCGAAATGTCCGGCTTCACATTCTGATAGAACTTCACATCAACTTTTTGCCAGACTCCCCACTGCCAAGGGACCCACCAAAGACCCGCTTCAACAACGGTCAGATCGCAGGAAAACGTACCATTCGACCAGTCGGCGGCCCGTGCCGTTGATGCCGAAAAACATAAGACCACGACCAACCATGCAGCGATAACCAGATTTTTCATGACAACCTCCTTCAAATTTGTTACCAGCCAGAGTGTTTCGAGCAGGATACATACCAAAATTAAAAGGCTGAAATATTCGCATGTTAACCAAATACAACCTGCCAACTTCCGTCCACGCCGCCAACCTGGTTGGCGGCGGCATCCCTCACCCCTTCGGAATGCTCATGGACAGCCTGTTCCTGTTGCCGACCGTTTGGTAGTCGATCTCCTCGGCCAGGCGGTTGATGATATTCAGACCGAGTTCGTCGGGCAAATACCGCTTGTCCAGAGGATTTGCCGCATCCCCGTCCGATTCCAGCACCAGCTCCAGGCGGTCCTTCTTTTCCGAGTAGGTCAGGGTCACGTCCAGCGCGGTCGTGTGCAGAAGCGGCTGGTAAATCATCAACAACTCCTCCACCAGCAGCAACACATGATGCCTTGTCTGCTTCGAGAGGATCTGCTTTTCGCAAAACAGCTCGATCTCGGCATTCATGGCGTAGAGATCGAAATCCGGGCTGTCGATGTGAAAGCAGGCGCTGCGGATCCGGTGGATGAACGCCCTGGTCTTCTCCTTTTGCGGGTTCTCAAAGATCTGCTCCGGCGTCCCTTCTTCATAGATCAGCCCCTCGTCCATGTAAAAGACCCGGTTCGATACATCACGAGCGAAATCCATTTCGTGCGTGACGATCAGCATGGTCATCCCTTCCTTGGCCAGGCGGCGCATGACCGCCAGGACCTCGCTGACCATGGTCGGATCGAGCGCCGACGTCGGCTCGTCGAACAGGATGATCTCCGGGTCCATGGCCATGCACCGGGCAATGGCCACCCGCTGCTTTTGCCCGCCGGAAAGCTCGTCGGGATAGCTGTCGGCCTTCTCAACCAGCCCGACCAGCTTGAGCAATTCCATGGATTTCAGCTCCGCGTCCTTCCTGTCCATCTTCAGCAGTCTGATCGGCCCGATGGTCAGGTTTTCCAACACGGAAAGGTGCGAGAACAGGTTGAACGACTGGAACACCATGTTCATCTTTTGCCGGACCTTCGGCACATCGGACGCAGGGTCCAGGATATCGACCCCGTCGATGCGGATGGAACCGCCGCTCGGACGATCCAGCAGGTTCAGGCAGCGCAGGAACGTGCTTTTTCCGGTGCCGGACGGGCCGATGACGGAGATCACCTCGCCCTTTTTGATTTCAACCGAGATGTCCTTCAACACGGTCAATTCGCCAAAATTCTTGGAAAGATGCTCTACCTGTATCATGCGTTACTCACCTTTCTTCTTTTGTACTTCGGGTCGGTTATGTGCTCCACGTATTCAAGCGACTGCATGAGGAACCATGAGATCAAAAAGTAGAGGATCGCCACCATGACCAGGGGAAAAAAGGCATCGAACGTGCGACTGCGGATGATGTCGCTGGCCTTGGTCAGATCCTGCACGGCGATGTAACCGACAATGGAGGTCATCTTCACCAGGGAAATGAATTCCCCTTTATAGACTGGCAGAATACGTCGCACCATCTGGGGCAGGACAATGTGGGTAAAAGTGCTGATCCGGGTAAACCCCATGGCGACCCCGGCCTCGGTCTGGCCTTTGTCCACACCCTCTATGCCGGTCCTGAAAATCTCCGCCCCATAGGCCGCAAAATTCATCCCGAAGGCAATAACCGCCACAATAACCGGATCTATGCTTACCGAGGCGAACACGACGTAGAAGATCAGCATCAGCACCACCAGGACGGGCGTGCCCCGCAGAATGGCGATATAGATCTTGGCGGGCCGGTTCAGCACCCCGCTTTTCGACATTCTCATGAAGCAGACCACCGCCCCCATCAATGTGCCGAAAAGGGTGGCGAACACGGAAATGACAACCGTTGTTTTCAGGCCGTCCCAGATAAGCAGATAGCGCTTTTCCTGGATGATGTTGCTGCTGAAACTCTCGCCGATGCCTTTGAAAAATGAGAGGGACTGCTTACGTGTCTCGATGCCGCCGACCACGCCGTCTGCTGTCGCGATATTCTTCTTGAGCGCAAACACGCTTGCGCCCAGTTCGTAATAGGGTTCCGAAAACGCGATCTGCCGCTTCCGCTCTTCGGTAATCATCAACGTACTGGTGATCATGTCGATCTTGTTCGTTGCGGCGGCCGCTATCAGGCTGCCGAACTCCATGTCCATCATCCTGAGCTTTTTGCCGAGGGAAGCGGCAAACCGCTCCGTCAGCTCGACGTCAAACCCGATCATCCTGTTGTCCCGGACAATCGTAAAGGGGAGTCCCTTGTCGCTTACTATCCCGACAACGAGCACGCCGTTGGCCCCGGCATTGGCGATCTTCGGCATGCGGATGTCGCCCTTTGTCATCCAGCGGTCCACCATGTCGTTGAACACGCCGTTTTCCCTTATCTGATGCAGGAACGTATTGAATTGCTCCCGCAGGCCGTCGTTGCCCTTGTTGAAGCCGGTCCCGATGGGGATGGTAAACAGCGGTTTCCCCAAAAACGCCAGATCATTGTCCTTGCGAATTATATCGAGCAGGGTTTCCGTGGTATAAAAAGCGGCATCGACCTTTCCCGATTTGACGGCCAGCAGGATGTCGGAAACGGTCTTGTATTGGAGGATTGTTGCCTGGGGATAGGTTTTGGTTGCGTAGGTATCGTGAACCGAACCGAGAAGCACGCCTATTTTCTTGCCGTTCAGGTCCGCAACCGAGCTCAGCTTTGTACTGTCGGTACGTGCAGCTTCACCCTTCCCGTCGGCCAAGCCTGACGCTGCGGGCCGCCTGACCAGCGCGGAGATATCGTTCTCGATATAGGGGAGTGAGAACAGAATGAGTTTTTTGCGTTCCTCCGTCACATTGAAATTGGAGAGCGCAAAATCGATCTTTCCCGATTGCAGGGCCGGGATCAGGGCTTCGAAATTCATATCGACAATCTCGGTCTTTTTCCCGAGACGTTCGCCGATCAACCGGCCCAGCTCGATATCCAAACCGGTCAGGATGCCGTTTGACTGGAATGAGAACGGTTCGAGGTTGGCACAGGTTCCCATCCGCACCACACCGTTGCGATGGGCACTGCTGACCGGCGGCAGCGCCGGGGTTGCGGCATATCGCGAATCGACCCATTTCGCCCGCAAACGCTGCAATGCACCTTCCGTTTTCAGATCGCCGAGCACCCGGTTCATGTCGGTGAGCAGTACGTTATTTTCCTTTTTGATTGCCGCGGCCACCTCGAGTTTGGCCACCGGTTCATCGAGAATCACCAGTTCAGGATTTTTCTCCACAAGGTTCAGAAGCACGCTTTTGTCATAGATAAAGGCATCTGATTTGTCGTTTTTTACCGCAAGAGCGGCATCCGCCGACGTCGTCATTTCCTGAAACTGGGCATTGGGAAAGTGTTTCCGGGCAGCAATATCGCCGGCAGAACCGGTCAGAACGCAGATCCGCTTACCGTTCAGATCCGCAAGGGAACCGGGCTTATTAGCCTCTGTTTTTACAGGTGATGCGCTTTTCCTGACAAGCATGACCTGGGCGTTGGCAAAATACGCCTGGGTGAAATCAACCGATTTTCTCCGCTCGTCGGTTGCCGTCATGCAGGAGATGATCATGTCCACCTTGCCCGATTGCAACGCCGGGATCAGCGCCATGAATTTCATGTTCAGGAACTCGACCGGCCTGTGGAGCCTGGCGCCGATGATTCGGGCCAGTTCGCCATCGTAACCGGTCACCCGGCCGTTCTTGTCCACGAACGTGAGCGGTTCCCGTGTGGCGCTTACCCCGATCTTCAGGACCTTCCCCTCCTTGGGAAGGGGGATCTCCTTTTCGTCATAGGGGGTCAAATCCGTTTTGAGCCAGCGTTTTTTCATATCCGCCAGCGTACCGTCATTCTTCAATTCCGTGACAATCCGGTCCACGCTCGCCAGCAGCTCATGATTACCTTTCCTGACAGCGGCGCAGGTATCCTCGTTGTCGAGCGGTTCCGGCACGCGCCATAAGTCCGGATTTTTCTTAGTAACCTGCAACGCGGTCGGATATGCCGTGACAATCGCGTCAATCTGTCCGGATTTCAAGGCGGCAACCGCATCCATGACGTCATCGAAGCTTTTGACCTGGGCATCGAAAAACCGCGCCTTTGAGATCGCTTCTCCGGTTGTGCCGGTCATCACGCCGATCTTCGCGTCTTTCGCGTCATCGAGACCGGTAATAACCTTCTCGCTCTTGCTGCATCCGCAGACAGCAATGATGAGCAGCAGGCACATCAGCGCTTGCCGTACCGCATATTTCATGCATTTCCTCCAGGTCGTCATTCGATGTGCACTATTCACGCTATTCAGGATTTCTTCCGAAATGACGCCCCCAGATTGCTGAGGCCGGCGGAGCAATCGCGGTCGGGCAGGCAGAGTTCGATGAAGACCAGCCGGTCCTGTGTGCGGCCGGCGGTTTCAAGGGCGCGCTGCAACTCCCCCTCGGTGGTAACCCGGACACCGATGGCGAAGTCCTTTCCGCCGAAGGCTTCCGGCAGGCGGGCATAGTCCCACATCTGGATATCGTTGTACGGCCCGTCCTCGTGAAGGACACGCTCCACCAGGTAGCCGTCGTTGTTGATCAGGAGGATCACGGCGGGTATCCGCAAACGAATCAGAGTGGAAACCTCCTGGGCCGTCATCTGGAAAGCCCCGTCTCCGGTCAACACCACCGGGCGCTTGCCGGGCCTTGCCAGCGCCACCCCCAATGCTGCCGGAGTACAGTAGCCGATGGAGGAGTAGAACGCCTGGACAATGAAGTTCTCGGCCTCCTCGATGGAGAAATCCGCCGCCGCGCAGAAGGCGTCGCCCGGCTCAGCCAGAAGTATCATGCCGTCGTCCAGAAAGTTGTTCAGCGCTTCATACATGCGGAGGGCAGTCAGTCCACGGGCCTCTTCCGGCACAAACGCCTTCCGCATGCGATACGCCTCGGCCGGATGCGATGCCAGGTAGGATCGCTGTCGCATGAGCGGTTGCAACGCCCGGATAAAATCTCCCATCTGAATGTTGTCGTAATAATGGCCGTGAATGTACACTCTTCCGCCGCCAACCACGATCATGCGGCTATTATCGAGCTTGCTGCTGAACAGGCCCGTATCAAGATCGGTCATCACGGCGCCCAGCGTCAACAGGCAGTCGGACGATTCCACCTGCTTTCTTATTGCCTCGCGGCTCCAGCCGCCCTGATACATCCCGATAAATTGCGGATGATACTCCGGCAGCACGCTCTTGCTGCTCAGCATGGTGGCAAAGGGTATCTCAGCGTGCTCGACCAGCCGCAGGGTATCGCTTCCCAGGTTGAGGCGGTGCAACTGCATGCCGGCAAGCAGCACCGGGCTTTCGGCCTCGTTAAGGAGTGCAGCCGCTTCCTCCACACATTCCCGCAGGGTCCCCGCATCGGAAACCAACGATCCGCATGGCGGCAATGGCATCGGCCGGCGGCAGGGGGCAAGGGCGATATCGGCGGGTAATTCCAGGTAGACCGGCAGCTTGTGGAGGATACAAGCGCAGATCACCCGGTCGATCTCGTCCGGCGCCGTGTCCGGGTTCGTCAGCATTGCGGCGTCAACGGTTACTTTACGGAAAACTTCCAGTTGCAGATAATAATCAGCCACCAGATGATGCACCAAGGCACCCGCTTCCCTGCGGCCCTTTGATGGGGCGCCGCTGATGACGATAAGCGGCACCTGTTCCGCATAGGCCCCGGCCACCGCGTTGAGGATGCTGAAGCCTCCCACGCAGTAGGTGACCACCGCGGCGCCGACCCCGTTCAGCCTGCCGTACCCATCGGCCGCATACCCGGCGTTCAGTTCATTGCAGGTGCCGACCCACTGAATCGGGCCGGCGATCACCTCATCCAGGAAATCCAGGACATAATCCCCCGGCACACCGAAGAGATGGTTGATGCCGACCTCTTTCAAACGGTGCAGCAGATAGCGGGATACGGTAAATTCATCAGACACGTTGACCTCCTTGGATAACATCTCAATGTATGAGTCCGAGCGACCGCCCGCAATCATCAACTTTGTTGACGGTTGCGCCGCTGCCCGATGGCATCCGCCGCCAGCAGGGCGTTCAGCACCTTGTCCGGTGTGATGGTGCCCGCCTCGTGGTGGATGCACTCCTCCGGGGCGCACGCCTTTTCCGCAACCTGCATCAGCCTGGTGCGGTCGCAGTTCGCAAGGCCGATATCCGCCAGGGTGGTTGGCAGACCAATCGCCTCGCAAAACCCATAGACCTCGGTTATCTCTTCCGGTGCCGCATCGATCAACTGCAGCCCGGCCAGCAGACCGAAGGCCACCTTCTCGCCGTGATAGAAGGCATGAGTCTCCGCCAGCGCGGTGAGGCCGTTGTGGATGGAATGCGCGCTGGCCAGGCCGCCGCTCTCGAAGCCGATGCCGGAGAGGAGCGTGTTGGCCTCGATGATATGCTCCAGGGCCGGGGTGACGATCCGCTGTTCGGCTGCCGTTTTGGCGGCCGTACCGTAGCGCAGCAGGGTGTCGTAGCAGAGCCGTGCCAGGTTCAGGCCGGTCAGGGTGCTGAGCCCGCCGCAGGCATTTTCCGATTGGGTGGCATGGCAGGAGCGGGCCTCGAACCAGGTTGCCAGCGCATCCCCCATTCCGGCCACCAGAAAGCGGACCGGGGCAGCGGCGATAATGGCCGTATCAACCAGCACCGCCGCCGGGTTGGATTTTTGATAATATACCGAGTCGAAAACCCCCTGCCCGGAATAGAGCACGGCGCAGCCGCTGCACGGGGCATCGGTGGAGGCGATGGTGGGAACAATGATGACCGGGATACTGGCGCGGTCGGCGGCGATCTTGGCGGCATCGATCGCCTTGCCGCCACCCATCCCCACCAGCACATCCACCTGTTTCTCCTTGATGACCGCCGCCAGCCGGGTCAGCTCCTGCTCGCAGCACTCTCCGTTGAACGGTTCGACCTGCGTAGCACAAGCGGCCAGGTCAAGGCCGCATGCGGGCAGGATCTTTTGGTGGGCGCTGGGCGAGGCCAGGATCACCCCTCGCCTGCCGAACAGCTTGATCAGCTCCGGCAACTGGCCGATGGCCCCGGGCCCCTGGAGGTATTTACCCGGAAAGAGTGCTTTGTGCAGCATCGATATCTCCTTTTCATTTCATGCGGTCAATCCCCGTATTCTCGTTTGTATCCCCAAACATTCGTCCTGAGCCGCTAACATGGTTGGCAGACCATGGTTATGCTGCCGCAGCGTGCCCTGCCGGTTGTGCTGACCGAGGCGACAGCGCCTATTGAGAAAAACGCACTTTAAAACCGGTATTTGTATAATATTCAACATACGACTTGCCGTTGCGGCATGACAGTGTGATGCTCCCCGAATCGGTCCAGGTGCCGCACTTTGATGTTGATGAATCGATGGATTTGCACGCATAGTATGAACAGTCCGTGGCAGTAAGCACCATCGTACACGGAACAAGAGGATTCGGATTGCTGTTGACGAGGGGCATTGAACTCCAACTGCGGGGGTTAAGCGGGGCGATGGTTTTCTTAAAGGCTTCGCTGCCCTGTACGTAACCGGATACTTCACGGCAGCCACATTTGGCGTTCACCCCGCATGAAGCGTCCTGATACCAGTTTACGTCGTAGGTTGTCCCGGTTCCCGCCAAGGCGATACCGGTGGTAATGGACATACAGAACAGCGTGAGAGAAGCTATACAGAGTTTCGTCTTCATGGTTTGTCTCCTTTCGGTAATAAGGGGACTGTCCCCTTTTTGTCCCTTGCAGTCCCCGGAATTCGTGTAGGATCACCTCGAATCGTTCATAATTTCCCGCAGCAGTTTCACCGTTTCCACGGCCGCGGCTTCGGGCTTGAGCGACGTGTCCGAAATGCCCGAAACCACCTTTGCATGGTTGTGATCCACGGTCCCGGCCCGGCTCCACATCCCGACCTGTGGCGCCACGATATAAGCCGAAAAGGTCTGGTGTCCATTGCCCGGACGTTCGCCGATGACGTGGATCACCGCCTTGCGGGCCGCTTCGCCGGCGCTTCCGGCAAAGAGCGCTTCGCCGATCCGGTACCCGGCGCGGACCCGCCCGCCGATCACCACCAGGTTCTCCGGGGCGACCGTGAACCCGTTTCGTTCCAGCTCTTTTCGCAGTTCCCGGTAATAGGGGTGGAAATGCCCCTTGTCCATGAGTGCCCGTGCGTTCAGGCCGTCGGAGACGACAATCTGCACGTCCGCCTGTATGCCGCGGGAATCCCGGCTGCCGCGCAATGCCTGCACTGTGGCCATGAAATCTTTCGACAGGGTTTCTCCGGTAACCGGGTGCCCGATGTAGTCGTCCCTGTCCGTGGAGTTGGTTTTCAGCACGATTGAGCCCGGCACCGCCTTGATGAATTCGGGGGACAACTCCATCCGGATGCTTTTTTTGGCGTCGTCGTACAAGGCATGGATCTCCCGGTCCAGGGCCGGCTCCAGGTCCCATGCGTGCTCGCCATGCCCCACGGCCAGCGGCACCCCCCGCAGCCTGACCGCATCCACCCTCCCCTGCCCTTCCTTGAAAATCACCGCCTGCGGTCGTGTATCCCCCTTGGACAGCCGGTACTGGTAATAGACCCAGAGTGGATCGCCGAAATGTTCGGTCGGTTTCCCAGCGGAATCGATCACCTTGATCCGCTTGAAGAACGCCCACATGGCGTCGTTGACCTTGTAGCCGAACCGCTCCCGGATGCGCACATGATCCTGGAACGCGGTGGTGAGATAGCTCAGCATCGGGTCGTTGCGGGTGGGCAACGCCATGAGATAGGCAGGATTGGCGGGCATGATCCGGTCCTGACACCACTCCAGGTCATCCAGGGAGATCGACATGTGCAGGGTCGTGCAGATATCCAGGCCAATGGCCAGGCCGTGCAGTTTGCCCATGACGATGTCCTCAAGGCAGGTGCGCACCAGTTGCTCCCTGGTGCGGAACACCTCGGGGCCGATGAATCCGGCAACGTCGTTCAGGATCACCCACGCCCCGCCGGCGTCGTGTCTCACCGTGGCGATCTTCTGTTTCATGGCCCTGGCAAAGCCGTATTTCCGTGATTCGTGGACCAGCATGTCAAAACCGTGGCCATGGCCGTTGGTGAAATCAGCCCCCTGGCCGGTCTCGAAGTAGAGGCCGTACCGGCCGCTGCGCGTGGCGGCATGTCCCATCATCTTCGCCACCGAGATGTCGAAGGTCCTGTTGGCGCTCTCCACCCCGGCGATGCTCTGGAAAAACAGGGAGGTGGCCCCCGGATGACTCCTTTCCACCTCCTGCTGCACGTCGATGTGGGCAAGCACGCTCCAGGGGAGGATGTCGCCCAGACCGAAGGTATCCACTACGTCCTTCAGCGTCAGCTCAATCGCCGCAACCGACGCCGGCGCGCTGTCCACCGGGTTTGTCCCCAAGACCACGTCGCCCACGCCGTAGGAGAAGCCGTTGAACACCTGCCAGACGATATCCTCGGGATTGTCGGTAGGGGAATTGGGCTGGATGCGGGCCCCCATATACCCCCTGGCGCCTATGTTGCCGCCCGGCAGGGGGTAGAAAACGGTCTGCCCGACCTTAATCAGTTCCGCGTTGTCCATCAGCTTGACAACGCAGGCGATGACGTCGCTGTCCAGCCCCGGCATGATCCGCTTGATCTCCTGCTCCGTACTGTCGAGAAGAAAGCGTTTCAACCGGCCGATTGTCCAGCCTTGTATCCGCTGATACGCGGCATTGTCCATATCGTCCCAAAGAAGCGCCTGCAGTTCATCCCGATAGAGCGGGGTCTCATGCAGCTCGCCAATGGTCGTATTGGCCAGTAATTGACGGGCAAGATTGCGGGTTTTCCCATCGCGGCCGGCCACCCCCACGGCCGCGTCGCCTTCCTTGAACTCGTTGGCGGCGCCGATAATCTGTTGATACAGGGCATGATCGAATGTGCCGCTGGTGGTTCGGCGCACATACTGAAGCACACCTTCATTGCTGTGATCCTTTGAAATCACGACAAGCTCCTTTGACGCGGACCTGGGATCGTCAGTAGCGGCAGCAGAGGAACAGATCATCGGGATTGCGCCGATGGACACCATGAAAATCAAGACTGTTTTTAATCCAGAATACGATAAACAGTTCATGCATTCGCTCCGGTGCGCCGGCCGCCACCTTTCGTAAGCAATCGCCAACTTTCCTGGCGATTATCCGTCCCTAAAAACCAAATAATCTACTGTCCGGCACGACGGGCCAAACAGAGAAGGATTGCCGCACATCGAGACACAGCCCGGTTCTCCCGCCGCTCTTTCGAGGGGTTTGGATCATGCCTATCGTCATTTTTTGGGACTGCGCACGGGTATGGAATATTCCGGATTTGATTTTGTTATGGTGGATGTACTGCCGTTTCCCATGTAAATGATGTACGCGGAAACCCCGCCGTAAGCTTCCGTGGAGGTCCAGTAATAGTCACTTTTGATAGCGCCCAATTTGCTCTTGCTCGCATATACGGCGGACAGCTCTTCCCTTGTGGGAAGACGCCAGTCGCCGGCCTTGGAACCGTCATTGAGCTTTGGGCATGATCCGCTTTTAAAATAGGGGACATCGTTTTTCGCCTGATACCATGTCATGGTTCCCAGGCAACTGGCGGGATCTTTCAGCCAGACAAGCCCGTTAATGGTGACCGTGCCATCATCCGCCCAGGTTGGGCCGCCGAGCAGCATCGTGCAGCAGAACGTCATAAAAATCGCGAAGCGTTGTGCGTTCATGTTCTTTCCCTCCTTCGTTATCATCCTGCCCGGATTCCGCTCCACGTCTCGCCTTAGTCGTGTCACTCCTTCCAGCAGGCCCAGCCTGACGTTGCGTCATAGGCTTTCCTGGTAGCGGCCAGCGTGTCACGAAGCGTTTGAGTAAGCAGCAGGAATTTCATCAGGTTGTCGGGAATGTTTTTGCGTACATCCAAAAAACTGCCCGCAACGCCGCCATGTCCGCATGGTCCTGCGGTATGGTTCGAGCCGACGCAGAAACAGACATTTGTTGCCCCGGCCGGTACGGAGCAGCAGATGGTTGCAGCCAGCAGCAGTGATACAATGGTGATCCTTTTCATGGCTGTTTTCTCCATATTCCTAAGTTGTAGTTGCGTTGTCATTGTTTAGTTGAGCGCCCGTTTTGGGGCAGACCATGAGGCTGATACTGCTTGCAACGACTTCAATTCCCGCCCCGCAGGCCGGGAAAACCCTTTGAGCAAATCGATTCCAATCTGCTCAATGAATGGCAATACCATTCCCTGTGATGGTGGCATTTACGATAGCCGCGCATGGCGCCGTGGCTCTGAGCGTTGTACTCTCTGATGTCGACCTGCCGTCTCGAATAACAGTTCTGGTCCGGGTCGCATGCAACTCGATAATGGCACAGGTGGAGGCTCTGACGGTCATATCCAGGGTGTTTCCATAGGCCAGCCTCGTGGTACTGTCCCTTCCTGTAACATCCACCGCGCCGGGTACAGGCAGATGTTTGACCGTCACCGAAAAATATGAGTCGGTCGAACCGTGCAGTTGATTTGACCATACAACCTTGTAATCCGCTGCCGAGGCGAAGCCGGCGAAGGCAAAAAGAGCGGCAAGTGCCACCATTCCGATAACCTTGTTCTTCATGATGCATCCCTCCCTCAGTGCTTGACTTCCCGTACCAAGGCAGCTATGCCGCCGACATAGTACGGTTCCGAAAACTGCACCTTTTTGGCACGCTCTTCGGTGATGGTGATGCAGGCGGCAATCATGTCCACCTTGCCCGAGATCAGCGCCGGGATCAGCGCGCCAAAATCCATGTTGACGACTTCAAGCCTTTTGCCGAGCTTCTTCGCCACATACCTGGCCAGCTCGATATCGAACCCGACAATATTCTGTGACCCGTCCATAAAGGAAAACGGCTCGGTAATCGCCGCGGTGCCGAGCCTCAGCACACCTGCCGTGCCATCGAGCGGTATGGCCGGCATGGGGGCGGGATTACCCGTTTTGGGGAGCCACCGCTGCTGCATCGCATTATAGGTGCCATCCTTTTTCAGGTCGGCAATGACACTGTTTATGGCTGTTTTAAGATCCTGGTTTGCCAGTTGGACGGCAAAGCCATAGTTGTCCACCGTTATCATATCCGGCAGCACCGTAAGCCCACCGTTTTTTGCGGCAATATTTTTCAAAATCGGTTCGTCATAGGCGGCGGCATCGGCCTTGCCCGCCTTGACCGCCATGGCGGCATCGAGCACGCTGTTGAAATACAGGAATTTTGCCTGCGGGAATTTCGACAACACAAGCTTGTCTGCTGCTGTTCCCGTGGGAACGGCAAACACCTTGTCGCTGAGTTGCGACACGTTGGTGATGTCATTTTTCCTGGTGCACCCGGATGTCATCCAGAACATGGAAACAACTGCACAAAAACAGATCATCCTCATAAAACTGCATACCATGGCGCTCTTCTCCTTTTTGGGCTTCATCCGGTGGTATTTATCGGGAATCAGGGATTCGGCAGCTTAATGCAGTGCCGGTGAAACGTGGATATATGCTTCTCCGTGCCCTTGATCTCCGGTATTGCGATGCATGCCTCCTCCCCCTTATCCTTGTGCAGGGCCTTGATATTGAAGCGCTGGATACATTCGTTCACCCAATAGTCTGAAGTGGTGGTATTGCCGCCGCAGTTCCACGGCGCGCACTGATGCCCCACCTTCCAGCAGGTGGGGGTCGAGATATTGCCCTTCCAGGTATTGACCAAACCATAGCCGTCACCGGCCCACTCATACACCTTCATGTAACAGGTCACCCGGTCCGGGCATGAGGCATGGCCGGACACGGGGAGGGACAACAACAGCAGGGCAGCAACAAAAGCGGCGATGTATGTAGTTTTCATTGTTTTTCTCCGTTGATTTTAAAGTACCGCCTGTTTTGGTTTATGGGCCATAACCGTGGCGTGTCTCTGTAGTTTTGAGGCCTTCTACCAAAGAGCTACTTTGTCGGGGCAGGCATAAAAGGCAAATCATTGCAGTGGAAGTGATAACCATCCAGGCTCTGTTCCGAATGCTTGATCTCCGGTATGATAATACAGGCCTGCTCTCCCTGTTGCGTGGCCTTGATATTGAAACGTTTGATACATTCATTCACCCAATAGTCGGAAGTGGTGCTGTTGCCGCCGCAGTTCCACGGTGCGCATTGATGTCCGACCTTCCAGCAGGTGGGAGTCAGGATATTCCCCTTCCAGACCGTGGTATAACCACGGTCAATGGGATTGTCCGGCCCGGTGCGGACCCTTGCGTAACAGGTCACCCGGTCCGGGCATGAGGCATGGCCCGATGCTGGAAGCAAAAGCAGAAGCATGGCAACAAAAGTCAGCACCATGCCGGAAAACAGCAATCCGTTGATTGTCTTTTTCATCGCTTGTTTCTCCTTTTTTTAAATGCGGCACCATGTATCCGTGAGCAGGCCGCCAGTCCAGCACGTGCGCCAGCACCACTACGGCAACGCTCTGTTTGTGCGGGTGAGTTTCGGGGACAGCATATAAAACTACTGGTTGATTCGTATACTGTCCCCACAATTCTCGCGTCACTTTTTAAAAAGTAGCCTGTCCCCTTATCCGTCCCCCTACTTATGGTAACATAGTTTTCTATCATCGAATGCGCCACTGACATCTGCACGCCAACTTGTTAAAATGCACTTTCCATCATCAAAAATGTTAATTGTGAAACTAGCTACGGCAGGCTGGCTGAAAAAAGGATCATTATAACAAATTGTTGAGCAATGCTCGGCAACAACTCTCCAACCAGAACTTAATAAACCTCCCATGTCGCCTTTTGCTGTTGTGTGGGGATCAACAAACATTGTTAGGTGGTCTTTCGAAGTGACTATGTAATAGGCTGCGACTGTTACTTGTATCTTTTTAGATGAGGAATTATTGACTGTTACGGTGTAGGCGTGGACAGATGTAGCCACAAATAATACAACTATAGAAATTATAACGACCATGATATTGTTCATTTGACACACTCCTCTAATTAAACATATTGGTGAAAGTTCCGGTGACACCATACATTATTCAGATTTCCCATTGGTTCAGGTTTCTCAGGTTTTAGGGTACTATTTTTGTTTTCATGCTCTGTGGATTCTGGAGGGGCTAAAGGGGACAGGCTACTTTTTCCGTCACTTTTTAAAAAGTAGCCTGTCCCCTTATCCGTCCCCTAGTGGGGAATATCATAAAAACCTTGCGCATTCTGCTTGCATGCGCCATAGGCAGCCTCACAGAGCAATTGTTTCGAGCGGTCTTCTCCCGTATTTTTACGGCAGGTACCCACATCCGCGTCGCACTTCTTGAGCGCCGCGTCCCGCAGTTCCTTTTTCAAAGCCATTCGATCAATCCCGATGCAAAGATTGTCGCATGGGCACGCCGAACCGAGTTTATAGGGGCGGACACACTCCCTGAACAATTTGCCGTCTTCCATCACGCACTTCATGACGCAGGTCTTGCAGTCGTTGCTGGCCGGCACCACCTCGGCCGTTGCCGACAGCGGCAGACCGAGTACCGCCGCCAGGGCAGCAAAAAGGATATGCCGGCCAAGGTTTCGGATCGTCGTTTCTGTTCTGCATTTCATGGTAAACCTCCCTCGTGGTTTGAAGCAGAAACTACATATATCCGTCCAACCGAAGATCGCCTTTAAGCCATAACAGGATGGGCCACCCATCAGTTAACAATGGTACCGCGTATCGGCTTGATGATAAAATCCAGATCTCCGGAGCCGGATGAGTCAATTTCAAAGCGTTTGGCTTCATTTTCCGCAAAGGTTATATCCAGTCTTTTTTCACAGGCATCGCAACTTCTGTCCGCACGTCCATATCTGATATTGATCTTCTGGCACCCCATACCCTTTGTGTATTTATACTTCCACGTATGGCTGTGTCCTGGTTTTATGAAGATATACGTATTTTCATAGCGGCAGGAATTCTGCTCCCAGGGGGCATTGGTATAACATTTGAATATCGCCCACGTGGAGACCTTATAATTATTTTTCACTTCAACGTAATTGTCCACCGCCCCCGCAGGAGCCACGGGAGTAAGGCAGGCCGCAACCAGAGCAGCAATCAAGATGACGTTTATCCCGAATGTCTTAAACATGTTGAAGCCTCCTTTTGATGAACATTCTCAACCACCCGGTGCAACAAGACCAGCCTCTTTCGGACTACGCTGGTTTCTTGTACGTGAGATGCCGGCGGGGATACCATTCCTGAACTATGGATTGCGGACAGGTACAACATAGTAAAGGCTTTCTTGCGGATGGGCCTCCGGTGAGCTGTCAACAAACTCCTGGCAACAATCGCCGCAATCAAAACTGGATCTGGCACCGCCGTGCATCCCGCTCCTCCTTGATCCAGAGCAGGGTTTTCCTTGAACGGTCGCACCAACTGCGCAAATCCCGCTCGAATGTCGGACAATCGGCAATGACGTCAAGAATGTCACCGGATTTCATCTTCATGGCAACGACCGTCAACTTCAAGGTCGGTTGCGGGCATTTCATGCCCCGCGTATCAAGTTCCTGGATAGACATGTTATTCTCCTTTTAGCAAGATACTGTCGGAGAGCGGTCACGCCGCCCCGCCAACCACGTACCTTACCAATAGCAGATCCCATGCCATCACATAAACTTAATCATTTCAATATATTAACACATAGCACCGCGCCAACTTCAGTCCACACTGCCAACCATTGTTGGCACTCAAGCATTCGCGCATTTGCCCGCACACCCCTTCTTTCCAATCAACCGTCTGCTACTGGATGGTGACGGTCACGGTTGTCGGACCGCTGCTGTTGCTTGAGGTCTGGTTGACCTGCAGGGTAGTGCCGGATCTGCTCAACAGTTGCCAGTATGCCTTGACCTCTACCGTGACACCGGTATGGCTGTCGGTAAACTCTCTGCGCAGCACGCCGTCCGGCTGAACCTCCCAGCTCTTGCATTTGACAAAACCGGGGTAATTGGTGCAGGTAAGACGACCGTTGCTGTGGAAGGTCATGCTGCCTTTGTCGTATCCTGAACTAACCATGGTCTTGCCGGAGACCATCGCGGTGGTGAATTTTGGAGCGGAGGGAGCGAGCAGGTCTACGGCTTGTGCAACGCCGACGGATGCTGTCATACAGAGGAGTGCGAAGAGGGTGATGCAGAGTTGCTTTTTCATGATTACGTCCTTTCCGGTTTGTTTGCGGGGCGCAGGCGCGCCGCCGATATCGTTGTTATTCATACTGATCCGCTTGTTTGAGATCTGATCTGCGAGCCGCATCAACAGAAAGCACAACACGTGCCAGCCACCAAAACCCACGAGATCAACCAGTTGCCGCGAAAACCCTTGTCAACTTCCGTCTACATCGCGTCAACTTTCGTCTACATCCCTGTCAACATCCGTCCACGCCGGTTACCACACACTTCCGTGCCACTATCCGTCCACTGCCGCCAACTTTGGTGGCGGCTCAGCCACAGGCTCAACCGAAGAGATAACGCCCCTTCAGAGCCATGATCCGGCCGCACGCCTCGTCAATCCTCTCGCGAGTGATGCGGCCGCTCTCCACCATCCGCAGCAGCAACTCGATGCTCCGTGGCGCCACGTCGGCGTCATACAACTTGTCATTGGCCACGACCAGCAGGTCCACCCCGGCGTTGACGGCCTTTTCCACGGCGGTTTCGTAGCTGTAATTGTTAACAATCGCCCCCATGTTCAGATCATCGCTTACAACCACGCCGTAATAGCCGAGTTTTTTGCGCAAGATGCCGTCTATGGTGGCCTTCGAGAGGGTAGCGGGATAATCCGGGTCCAGACGGGTGTTGAAGGTGTGGGCCGTCATCACCATATCGCAGAGCCCCTGCCCGATCAGGGTGCGGTACGGGATCAGCTCATCCTCGGTCCACCAGTTCGTCACGTCAACCAGGCCCAGGTGGGAATCGTCACGGGAACTGCCGTGGCCGGGGAAATGTTTGAGGCAGGTAGCGATCCGTTGACGATGGTGGCTTTTGATGAATTCGCCGGCATGGGCGGCAACCAGTGCCGGATCGGCGGAGAAGCTCCGTTCCTTCAGGGCGATGATCGGGTTGGCGGGGTTGCTGTTCAGGTCTACCACCGGGGCCAGGTTCAGGTTGAAACTGAACTCCTTGAGGGTGGATACCAGCGCATCGGTACAAGAGCGGGTCAAGGCCGGGTCGTTCTTTTCTCCCAGATAGGCAGCGGAAACCGTGGACGGAAAACCGTAGCGATCCTTGAGGCGGGCCACAATCCCCCCTTCCTGGTCCACGGCAATAAACAGCGGCGTTGCCGCGGCGGAACGCAGGGAGTTGGTCAGCGCCTTCAGCTGGGCCGGACCGGTGATGTTGCGGTTCGTCACCCCCAGGTCCACGTTGTTGTCGAACAGCACTACCCCGCCGATGCCGTGATCGCGGATAGCCACGCTGATCGGGCTGTCCGGCTCCATGGTCTCTCCGGGAAACCCCAAGAGCAGCATCTGGGCAATCTTGAGCTCCAGAGGCCACTGGCACCAGTCGGCATCAACAGGGCGGATGGCGCCCCGCGATGCGGCGCAGCCCGCCAGGATCGGCGGTAATGCACAAGCCGCGCCTGCCGCCAAGCCCCCTTTCAGGAATAAACGACGGGTAATCATGAACATATCCCCACTATTGGCGATCTGCGACGGCGTTTCACGGCATTCCCCTTTTCCGCTGCAATTCATCTACCTTCAGGCAGATTCACAGGCACGAGACAATTCCCGCCGGCAACAACAAAAATGCCCCATTTCTGGCGTTCAACACCTGCTTGATGAAATTCGACGGTGATGCCCAAACCCTGATAAACAGGATAGTGGGTTAGCCAAATCATTTTCTGCCAGAAAAGCGCAGAAAATGATTTGTAACGTACTAATGATACGGGTACGACAGGTAGAACACGAGCGACAGGCCGGCCATGACCCAAAGGGCGGGTTTCACCTCGCGCACCCTCCCGGTTGCCGCCTTCAGCAATGGATAGCAAATGAAACCGGCAGTCATGCCAACCCCGATGTTATAGGTAAAACTGACCAGGATGATGGTCAAAAACGCGGGGATAATTTCGGTGAAATCGTCAAAATCGAGTCGCGCAACCGGTTTGATCATGAAGCAACCGATCAGGACCAGCACCGGGCCATAGGCATGGGGCGGCACAACGGTAAGGAGCGGGGATACAAAGAGCGCCGCCAGAAACAGCGCCGACGTCACCAGGGCGGTGCAGCCGGTCTTGCCACCTGCCTCGATACCGGCGGCGGATTCGATGTAGGCCCCGGTCGTGGTGGTGCCCAGAAACGGCGCAACCATATTGGAGAGGGCATCGGCCAGCATGGGGCGTTCGATATTCGGCAGGTTGCCGCTGGTGTCGAGAAACCCGGCCCGCGCCGACAGGCCGATCAGGGTGCCGATAGTATCCACGAAGGCCATGACAAAGATGATCATGACGACCGGCAGGGCGCGGGGCGACAACGCCCCCTTGATATCCAGCTGTCCGGCTATGGGCGCCAGGCTGGCCGGCATTCCGGCGATATGTTCCGGCAACCGGGTAATGCCCATGGCAACGGAAATGGCCGTGATTGCCAGAATGCCGAGCATGAGGGCGCCCGGTACGCGACGGGCCGTGAGCCAGGCGATGAGCCCGAAGCCGAATATTGCCAGCAGCACCGCGGGCGAGCCGAGATTCCCCAGGCTGACCGGAGCGCCGGTGACACCGACCGTGACGACACCAACCTCGTTCAGACCGATAAACGCCAGAAACAGGCCGATGCCGACGGCAAAACTGATCTTGAGGCTCTGGGGGATCGAATCGGCCAGCCACCCCCGCAGGCCGGTAACGGTCAACAGCGTGAACAGCACACCCGCAAGGAAGATGGCACCCAGGGCGATCTGCCAAGTGTAGCCCAGTACCTTGACCACGGTAAAGGCGATAAAGGCGTTTTCCCCCATGTAGGGCGCGATGGCAAAGGGACGTTTGGCGTAGATGCCCATCACCAGCGTGCCGAACGCCGCCGAGATGATGGTGGCGGTCATGGAGGGGCCTCTGGGTATACCGGCGGCCTCCAGAATGGCGGGGTTGACCACGATGATATAGGCCATGGTCAGGAAGGTGGTTGCCCCGGCCATGAGCTCGCGGCGCCAGGTGGTGGAGTGTCCGGCAAAGTCGAAATAGCGCGATATCATTTCAGGACCTGCAATCCGGGCGCGGGACGTGCGGGTTGCCTCATACCACTTTCAAACCGGTCAAAGCGCGCCGTGAGTTCGCCCAGCAGCTTCTGCTTCACATCCTCGGCAGCAAAGGAGGTGCGAATCGAATTGAAGGCCATTTCCTTGTATTCATAATACGTCACATCGGTCTGCCCGACGGCAAGGGCGCAGTCATCGTTGATATCAATGCCGAAAATCCCTTCATCATCAGTGGAAAGGCTGACCGGCAAGCCCAGGCGCAGATAGGTCAAATACGGGTGGTTGCGAATATCGTCGATTGCCCGAAGTTTCAGATTGCTCGTCAGGTTGATCTCTATGGGAATATGCTTTTGGGCCGCGTATTGCAGGGTCACGGGATCTTCGATCAGGCGCACGCCATGGCCAAGCCGCTCGGCGCCCAACAGCATTGCGTCCCGCGGGTTGCGGACATCACCCAGCTCGCCGGCGTGCATCGTCCGGTGCCACTTCGCACCCTTGAGCCGGGCCGCCGCAAGTACCGGACCGTAGACGGCCTGCCCGGTTTCGAGCGCAGGCGTATGGTCTTCATTGGCGAGAAGGTCGATGCCGGTCACATACGGCGAATCGATCCGTTGCAACATATCTCTCACCTTTGCGTTCTGGTCTGCAACGGCGCCTGTCCGGTTAAACGCAATATTGTAGCGGACGGTCAGCCCATAGTCGTTGGCAAGTTGATCGGCCAAGTGCACATAACGCGGCACTTCCTCGGGGCTCATGGAGCCGGTGAATTCAACGTAGCGAACGCCGTCCCGCACGGCACGTTGCGCAAAGTCCCGGTACAGGGTAACGAGGTTATCCCAATCCCCCCCCACGGCCAGGCCGACAAAATTAAATACCGCCTCAAACCGTTCAAACGGATGGGTTCCCGGCGGCAACTCTCCCATGGTTACCAGCCGGTCGCGATCAGCCACCGGAAGCGTATGAAACGTGGCTTTGGCAGGAAGGCTGTTCAGCCAGGCAAGCTCGGACGGATACAGATACGCTCTTCCCGAAGGGTCGCTCAGTTTTTTGGACATCTCGGCCGCCGGAATTGTCGGGTTGCTCCGGGTGAGGAGCGTTTTGGTGGTGGCTTGGTTCAGGGTTCCCCAGGGGTGAATATGGAGCATCCCCCCCTTGGGGACGGCCGCGCAAAAGGCTCGAATGCTCTTTTTTCTCTCTTCCGGCGGCAGGGAGCGCCACGCGGCAAAATCGATCAACGAGGCATTGATCGCAACGTCCCGGGCTGCCTGCACGCGCTGCGTCTGCCGTGCCTTCAACGCGACCAGCTCGTCCGGCGTGAGCGCTTCATCGGCAGGCGGCGCAAGAGCGGCCTCCCATTCCGCTCGCTGGATCAACGGCTGCCCGACAGGCTTTGCCGGGTCCTTGTAGCGCGTGAGCACCAACTGTTGCGCCGAGTCATAGCGCTGGTATTCCCGGGCCAGTTTTTCATCCAGGTTCAGGGAAGAGCGATGGGTCGTGCTGCATCCTGAGAGAGCTGCGCTTATTACGAAGAACCATAGTACCGGCAATTTTTTCATATACTATCTGCCCTCTCTTCTGAATATTCTTCCACCCCCTGCCCTACCTGGCAGTACGCACCGGAAGCGCCCGGTGTGCGGTATATATGGAGCTGTTATAAACCGCGTACGACTTGGGAAACCACCCGCGGCTGCCCGTGACGAAATACACGTCACCGGCATCATCGCTTCCGAAGATGCTCATCCTGGTTTCCGAGGCCCATACTTCATACCCGCTCAGTTTTATGGCATGGCTCCCCCACGAACGCAGCCCGGATTGATACAGCCCCGACAACTCGTTTTGCGTCGGCAGCCGCCAGCCGGTCCCGCCTTTACTGAACCCCTCGCAATATGACTTGGCGTTATACCAGTTGATATCCGATCCATTATCCTGGGCCGCCCACATCAGACCGGTTTGCGTATCCGTAACCGTGCCATTGCCATTGTTGACGAACCGGTCCGCTGCCGCATACCCGGCAGAAATAAAAACCACTATGATCAATGCCGCCGTGATGGTGATGAGCCGTTGGATCGTGTTCATGATTTCTATCCTTTCAAGCTTGGATTTGTCGTCACCCCATACATAGCAGCTTTTAAGCCAAAACAACATTGATGTAATTACAGCATGTTACAAGAAGACGGCTGCCAACCGCCAACCACGTGGCGCCAACTTCAGTCCGCAACCGTTACCATGGTTGGCGTTAATCCGATCTCAGCGCCACAATCGGGTCGAGCATGGAGGCCTGGCGCGCCGGGTAGAAACCGAAGAAGACACCCACCGCCGTGGAGACGCCGACCCCCAGAAGGATGGCGCTGACCGAAACCATGAACTGCCAGTGGGCAAAGTGGGAGATGATGCGGGCTGCGCCGACCCCGACGACGATGCCGACGAGGCCGCCGATCATGGAGAGGATGATCGACTCGATCAGGAACTGCCACTTGATATCACCCCGTTTTGCGCCCAAGGCCCTGCGGATGCCAATTTCACGCCGCCGCTCGGTAACAGATACCAGCATGACGTTCATGACCCCGACCCCGCCGACAATCAGGGAGATGCTGCCGATGGCACCCAGAAGGAGCGTGAACATCTGCATCTGCTTTTCCATCTGGGCGATGACCTCTTCCGGGCTGGTAACCCGCACTGACGGGGTTTTCGTCTTCGTGGCAAAAAAGGTCAAAACCTGCTTGCGGGCGCTGTCGTTGGTGAGCCCGGAGCGAACCCTGGCGGTGACGGCATTGATCTCGGCATCCTTCGACATGCGCAAGACCGTGGTGATATGGACAAAGACGGAGGTATTCGCATCGAAACGGCGCATCCCCCCCTCGGGGACATCATTGATCACACCGATGACGGTAAAAATGTTGTCGCCGACCCTGATCCGTTCGCCCACGGCGCTGGCCACACCGCGTCGCTCTATCTCGCGGCTGACCCCGCTCCCCACCACGCAGAACTGGCTCTGCTCGTCCAGGTCCGACAGGAAACGTCCGCTCTTGACCCGCAGCTTGTTGATGGCGAGAAACGATTCCGTGACCCCCATGAGGGTGGCGCGCTCAAGCTTTTTACCGCCGTAGGTAGCCTCGCCCCCGCTGCCGTTGGCGGTCGGGGCAACAACACCGATACCGGGGCAGTTGGCCGGTATGGCCAGGGCATCGTGAAGCTTGATTTTGACGCTGACGAGACCTTTCCCCCCCCCGCCACCCGGTCCCGGGGCGCCGCCAAAATCCTTCTCTATGGTGAGGATGTCGGTCCCCATCTCCTTGAACTGCCGGAGCGCCTCGTTCTGAACGATGGTGCCGACCGAGACCATGGCGATGACCGAACCGATACCAATCACGATGCCGATCAGGGCCAGGATGGTACGCTGCTTGGCGGAGTAAAGGCTCCGCACCGCCTCTTTCAGGTTTGCCTTGAGTATCATTCGGTGATCACCCCGTCGGTCATCCTGGCCACGCGCCGGCACTGGGCGGCTATCTTGGGGTCATGGGTTATGATGACGATCGTGATCCCCTCTTCCTCGTTGAGCAGACGGAAAAGGTCCATGATCTCCTGGCCGACGCGGGTGTCGAGCGCACCGGTCGGTTCGTCGGCCAGTATCAGGGCCGGCTTTCCCACCAGGGCACGGGCAATGGCGATCCGTTGCTGCTGCCCGCCGGAAAGTTCGCTCGGCTTGTGATGGGCGCGTTCATCCATGCCGACCCGTTTCAGCAGCTCCATGCCCCGGTCATGCATCAACGCCTCGCTCTCGCCCCGGTATACAAGCGGTATCGCGACATTTTCCAGGGCCGTCAGCTTGGCCAGCAGATGATACTGCTGGAAGACGAAGCCGATGCTCCGGTTCCTGATGTCTGAAAGGGCATCGTCATTGGTGTAGGACACTTCGGCGCCGTTGATGGCGAAGAAACCGGATGTGGGACGGTCCAGCAGGCCGATGATGTTCATCAGGGTCGATTTGCCGCACCCCGAGGGGCCCATGATGGAGACGAGTTCGCCGGCGCCCACATCCAGGGAAACCCCCTTCAGGACATCAACCTCGGTAGGTCCTATTTTGTAGCTCTTGCGGATGTCTTTCAGTTTCAGCATGACTGTCGGATCCTTGGAGTGACTTATTCCTGAACACGTGACGCCGGAATGCCGCAGTGGCCGGAAGAGCCGGGGCCCGTACGCCGCCCGGCCGTAACAAACCACTCACTCAGCCTCTCCTCCGCCGGCTGTAGCGCGCCTTTTCACCGGCAATGGCAGAGGCCTTCTGGACTAACGGAGGCATGGAGGCGTCACGTATTCAGGTTATTTGTTATTCCTGGCGCCCATATCGGCCGGGGGCTGGGGCATCGTCCGTACCTCGATCACGTCCCCGGCCTTGACGCCTTTAGTAATCTCCACCGAATCAAGCGTGGTGTAGCCGGTCAGGACCTCGACCTTTTCGGCAGGGTCATTCGGGCCGGCCCCCTTTTTCTTCATGACAAACCGCTTGCCACCCTCGCTCACGACCGCCGAAACCGGCACCATGATGGCGTCCGGCTTTTCGTAGATCAGGATCTCCAGGCTGGCGGACATGCCAACAAAAATCCGCTTCCGTTGTTCAGGCGTCACGGCATCAATAGCAACGGTGACGGCAAATGAGGGAACGCCGCGCGACTCCCCCTCCTCGGCCTGGGGCGAGATGGCGCGGATGGCGCCCATCAGTTGCATACCCTGGAAGGCATCGCCCGTGATCCGCACCTTTTGCCCCTGTCGGACCTTGGTGACATCCACCTCGTCCACCTTGCAGGTTACCGAGAAGCCGGTGAGATCTCCAATGGCCAATAGGATTTCCCCCTGCTGGAAGGAACCGCCCCGCTCGATCGCCTTCCCTTCCTTGCCGGCTGCCGCGGTCGGTTTCATGGCAATGCCGGATACCGGGGCAACAACAACGGCATTGGCGAGTTCTTTTTCGATCTGCTTCAGGCGCGATTGGGCATTTTCCATCTCGTAACGGGCAATCTTCACGTACTCCGGGTTACCCTTGGCTAAGGCTGCCTTCATCTCCTCCTCCGCCGACTGATTATCGAGCTGCTGGCCTGTATATTGCTGTTTGGCCGATTCGTACTCGCTTGCCGGGATGATCCCTTTCCTGAAGAGCCGCTCAGACTCATCAAGGGTTTTCTTCTGGTTATCCAGGGAAAGCCGGGATTTGGTCAGCGAGCGGCGCGCCCTGGCAACATCGGTGCCGTTCCCCCAATTCTCCACCTGCCTGAAGTTCTCCAACGCCTTGATGTAAGCCGCCCTCGCCTCTCGATGCTTGACCTGCGCCTCGGTCACATCCATGGATACCAGTATCTGCCCCGCCGTGACAACATCGCCGTAATGAAAGCTCACCCGATCAACCTTTCCGGACAGGGGGCTGGTAATATTGAGCATCTGCAACGGCTGGAGCTTTCCGGTCAGGGCGATGGCGGACGAAATCGGTTGCGGCGCAACGGTCTGAGTCGTGACGGCCGCCGCCGTTTCATCGGGGCGCGGCTCGGAAGAGCGTGCTCCGGCAAGCGGACGTTTGTTCCAAAGGAACAGGCCGATGACCAGAAACAGCAGCACGGTAAAGATGGTAGCGGCGATACGGATCACCTTCACCTTTTTCAGCGCCGCTTGCAGGTCATTGTTGGTGGCCTCCGCGGCAAGAAAGGCATCCTGGAGTTCGCGATGCTTGGCCGTCAACTCGCGGGCCATGCGGGCCTCGGCCTCCTGGAGCGTCCTGACCTCGGTGATGTCGCTGAATACGGCTATCACACCGATCCTCGCGGCCTCGCCCATCTCTTCTGTCTGGAGAAACGAGGTAGTCAGGGAGAGGGTCCGGCATTTGTCGTTGTTCGTAAATTCCACGACACGGTTGTGGCTGGTGGAGGAATCATAGATGGCATCCAGTATGGTCTGGTTGAAATCATCGTTTCCCTCCAACTCGAAAAAGACCTCGCCGAATTTCCGGGACATGGCATCCGTGGCCTCAATCCCCAGGATTTGCTCGGCTGCCTGGTTGAAGGTGATGATTTCTCCCGTAAGATCGATGGTCATGACGCCATCGCTCATATCCGCCAGGATCCTGCTGGAAATTACTTCTTTACGTTCCATAGATTATAAATCTCCATGCCGTTCGGCGAGGGTAATTCCCCATTTGTCGAGGGTTGTGCCGACCGTGCGTTCCAATGTGGTCAGGGCATTCAAATAGCTTATGATCGAGTTCAATTCATTGTTCTGGGCATTCACCAGATCGTTCTGGAAGCTGACCAGTTGAAAGTTGGTCGAGCGGCCGGCCTTGAGCTTTTCGGATTCGATCTCGTATTTCTTCTGGGACAATTCCCGGGACAGTTGGGCGAGCTTGACCTGCCGCAGGTTCATCTCCGTGGTACGGAAGGCATCCTGAACCTCTATTTCCAGGTCATCCCGCTGCTTGGCCAGGTTTATCTCGGTCTGTTGAAGGGCGATTTTGTTGATCAAATATGGCTGCTGGGTGGCCAGGTCCCAAAAGGGAATCGAGAGTGTCAACCCGGCATTCCAGTGATCCGAGTTGCCGGTGGTTCCCGGCCCGCCATCCCGGGTGAAATTCTGGCCATACGTGGCAGATAGACCCAGATCCCAGAGCGTGCTGTTTTTGGCCAGCATCAGGTTGATCTTCGCCGTTTCCAACCCGAGCAGGGCGGACTGGTAGTCCGGCCGGTTTGCCAGGGCCAGCTTTTTCGCCTGTTCCAGGGAAAAGGGGATCGGTTCGATGGCAAAGCTTTGCGTCGGGGTGATCCGCGTGTTCTTATCCAGATTCAGTACCTTCACCAGAGCCAGACGTGCGGCGTCCAGGCTGTTTTCGGAAGACAGGAGATTATATTCCCGGTTGGCAACGTCAGCTTCGGTCTGGACCATATCCACCGCCGCCATCCGGCCGGCGGCTATCAGTTCACGGTTGATCGCGACAAGTTCCTTGCCCCTCTCCAGGGATTGCTTGCTGATCTCCAGCGCCTTGATGGCCTGAACATAGCCCCGGTAGTCGGTTATCACCGAGGTAAGCGTATCCATGATGGTTGCCTTCAGCGACAGGATATTGACCTGCTCGCTGATACGCGCCGTTCGCACCGAGGCGGTGTTGACATCCCAGCCCCCCCCCTTGAGAAGCGGCTGCGTGAGGGTCGCGTCCCAGCCGTAGGCACGGCTCGTGCCGTTCGACGTGAAGAAGTCGTGTTTTGGCGTCAGAGTGATGGTTGTCCCGGTGGGGAGCCCCTCGGTTATCGGGGCCTCGATATGCGTGGTGGTGGTCCCGCTGGAGGTCGTCTTACCGGCTAAATCGGTATTGGGGCCTGTGCGTGTAATATTGGAGGTCAACCGCATCTTCGGGGTAAATATGTCTTCCGCAACCCGTAGGGCATACTTTTGTACGATCCGGTCGAGGTAGGCGTTCCTGATGGTTACGTTATTTCTGACCGCGATACGGATGCAATCCGCGAGAGTAGTTTCGGCACTTCCATTCGGCTGACGGGGTGTTGTATCCTGGGCTGAAACGGCCGAGCAGGCTGCTGCGACCAGCAGGACCGGCAGGCAGATGAGGCAGAAAGGTTGTAAACGGGCCATTGAGGGGTCTTTCCTTGTTGAGATAATCGTCTTAAAAGCGAGGCAGGAATCCATTGCCAGATCCACGGCTTACTCTGTCCTTTGGGCAACAACTCACGTGGCAGTGACGGAGCCCGGTCGGCACCATATATACACGGGCCTTAATGCAAATATTTTTACAAATAAATATTAACCGCAGGAATATACACCAAACCAGAGGGAATACAAGAAGATTATAATGCATATATACAACGATTTCATATTGTTATGACTTTTGCAGCAACGTTTTTGGCAACTGTGCGGATGCAGACAACAAAGCGGCAGGCTGTTGTGATTTTCCGCCATGAGCGGGTGTGATTACCAGACGGCTACCCAAAGACCACCCGCGGATTCGAAACAGAGGGGGCGACAGGAACAACGTGGATGGAAACATCAAAAATCGATCGTTGGAAGTTGAAGCGGAATAAAAGGAAAAGGGCTTGCACCATACGTGCAAGCCCTTGTGTATTTGGCTGGGGTACCAGGATTCGAACCTAGAGTGACGGAGTCAGAGTCCGTTGCCTTACCATTTGGCGATACCCCAATAAAGTGGACTGTTTTTGTAACAAAGAAAGGTGCCGGTCGTCAAGCCTTTTTGCGCGACACAGCATCTGCCCCCGCCCGGATGGCCTGGATATTGGCCGGTATCAACCGATGATTACGCTCCGGCAACGCCTTTTTCAGCGCCTCTTCAAGCGATTCCGGGGACAACGAGCCGGTTGCGGCGACATAGGCCCCACAAGCCAGCATGTTGACCATGCGCACGTCACCCAAACCAAGGGCAAGCTGGTTCATCGGCACCTGAATCAGGTCCACGTCCGGCAGTTCAACGCCATCGCTTGTCACCAGTGTCGAGTTGATGATGCAGATGCCGCCCGGCTTGACCTTTGCTGCGTACTTGTCAAACGAGAGCTGATTGAGGATGATCGAGACCGAGGGATGCCCCACCACCGGAGAACCGGTATCGCCGTCGGCAAAAACTACGGTGCACATGGCCGATCCACCCCTTTTTTCAACGCCGTAGGCGGGAAAAAAGGATACGTTCTTGCCTTCGTGGATGGCGGCATAGGAGATCAGGTTGCCGGCCAGGAGCACACCCTGACCGCCGAATCCCGCGATAAAAACGTCGTGACGCATGGGTATCTCCGGATTACAGGTTTGCGGTATTGCGGTACACGCCTAAAGGGAAATAGGGAATCATCTCGTTGCCAACCCGCTCGTTGGCGGCCAAAGGATTCATGCCCCAGTTGGTGGGGCAGGCGGCCAGGGCCTCGATAAAGGCAAAGCCTTTATTTTCCACCTGATAGCGGAATGCGGTCTTGATCATCCGCTTGGCCTGGATGACGTTTTTGGGGTTATTGACAGCCACCCGGGCCGAAAAGCCGACCCCTTCCAACTGGGCCAGCAGTTCGGCCATGCGGATCGGGTAACCATCCTTTGCCTGGTTGCGGCCATTGGGCGAGGTGGAGGTCTTCTGCCCCACCATGGTGGTAGGGGCCATCTGGCCACCGGTCATACCGTAGGTGGTGTTGTTGACGAAGATCACAGTGATTGCCTCGCCCCGGTTGGCGGCGTGGATGATCTCCGATGTGCCGATTGCCGCAAGATCGCCATCCCCTTGGTAGGTAAAAACGATCCGGTCGGGACGGGCGCGTTTGGCCCCGGTAGCCACCGCCGGTGCACGGCCGTGGGGCGATTCGATCACGTCCACATCGAAATAGCTGTACAAAAAGACCGAGCAGCCGACCGAGGCCACCCCGATGGTCTTGCTGCGAATGCCGAATTCATCAATGGCCTCGGCAACCAGACGGTGGATGCTGCCATGGTTGCAGCCTGGACAGAAATGGGTCTGAACGTCTTTCAGGCTTTCGGGGCGGGCAAATACCTGTTTCATGGATACACCTTCCTGATCCGCTCGAACAACTCTTCCGGCGTCGGTAGAGAACCCGCCCCTGGAGGGCGGCCATAGAAATCAACCTCGGCGTCCCTGCCCACGGAGAGGCGCACATCGTCCACCATCTGGCCGGTACTGAGTTCCATGACCAAAAAGCGCTTGCAGCGCTGGGAAAGTGCCGCGTATGCCTGTTTCGGGAACGGAAACAGGGTGATCGGGCGCATCAGTCCCACCTTCATTCCGGCTTCGCGGGCCATTGCCACAGCGGTACGGGCGATGCGTGCCGTGGAACCGAATGCGGTCACGATCAGGTCGGCATCGCCGGTCTGGACATCTTCCCAACGACAGTCCCGGTCGGCCAGTTCCTGATAACGAGCGTGCATCTTCCAATGAAAGGCCTCCATCTCGCCATCTCCCAGGTACAGGGATTTGACAACCTTCTGCGGCTGCCCCCCCTCTCTTCCGCGCACCACCCAATCCTTGTCGGGTAATGAGGTTTTAGGCCGGGGGTTGGCCGTAACCGACTCCTTCATCTGGCCGATCACCGAATCGGCCAGAACCATGGCCGGCATGCGGTAGATGTCCGCCAGATCAAAGGCGAGCATGGTCAGATCGTACATTTCCTGCACCGAGGCGGGCGCCAGGACAATGATGCGATAGCCGCCATGTCCGCCCCCGCGGGTGGCCTGAAAATAGTCGGCCTGCGAGGCATCGATCCCCCCCAGGCCAGGTCCTGACCTCATGATATCCACGATCACGCCGGGCAGTTCGGAACCGGCCATGTAGGAGATGCCCTCCTGCTTGAGAGAGATACCGGGGCCGGAGGATGAGGTCATGCAGCGCACACCCGTGGCCGAGGCGCCCAGCAGCATGTTGATGGACGCAATCTCGCTTTCGGCCTGGATAAATTCGCCGCCCAGACCGGGAAGTTCGCGTGAAAGGTATTCGGGGATATCGCTTTGGGGGGTGATCGGATAACCGAAATAGTAACGGCAACCGGCCTCTATGGCGGCCATCGCAACCGCCTCGTTACCCTTGACAAACAACTTTTCAGACAATGGTGCCTCCATCCGAATGCAACTGTATTGTTTAGTCTTTAAAGACCATTATGGCCACGTCCGGACACATCTCGGCGCACAGGGCGCAACCGGTACAGGCGTCGGGACCGGAGAACACCGCCACGCTAAACCCCAGACTGTTGGAAGTCGCACTCATGGCAACCAGCTTCTTCGGGCAGGCAATGGTGCATAACCCGCACCCCTTGCAGCGCTCTTCGTTTATGGTGATATATGGCATAGTGATATCCCTTTGCGCCTTGGATCAAAGCTAAAAAATAGCAGACATCTTACCCAAACGTCAAGCAGGACCCTCTGACCCGTAAAAATGCAGCTATCAAGCCCACGATTGTCACTAAAAAACAGGTACATTTTCTGTTGACACCGACTTAATGACAATCGTATATTTATCGTGTTACGATTTTATATTTTTGTAGCACCTGGAGGAATGATCATGCACATGGCGGACGCACTGCTTTCACCGGCAGTTGGGGGCGCAATGTGGGCCGTATCGGCCGGGACCATCGCCTACAGTTCTCAAAAGGTACGGGAAGAGCTGGACGACAAAAAGGTTCCGTTGATGGGGATGGTGGGAGCATTCCTGTTTGCCGCCCAGATGATCAACTTCACCATCCCTGCCACCGGTTCCAGCGGACACCTGGGAGGAGGACTGCTGCTGACGATCCTGCTCGGCCCGCATGCCGCTTTTCTCACCATTGCCTCGGTGCTGGTGGTGCAGGCGCTCTTCTTCGCCGACGGCGGCCTCCTGGCGCTGGGGTGCAACATCTTCAACATGGGGTTCTTCCCCGCCTTTATCATCTATCCATTCATCTACAAGAAGATCATCGGCACCACCCCGAGTCAAACACGACGTACCCTGGCAATAATGCTCTCTGCCATTGCCGGGTTGCAGTTGGGACCATTCGGCGTCGTACTGGAGACGTGGCTGTCAGGCATTTCCTCGTTGCCATTTTCCACGTTCGTGCTCCTTATGCAGCCGATTCACCTGGCAATCGGGATTGTTGAGGGTTTTGTTACCGTTGCCGTCGTCTCATTCGTATTCAAGACCCGGCCCGAAATTCTCCAGGGCGCCCTGGAAGCACGGCCCATCGGAAATCACCCGATACGAAACGTGCTTGTGGCCTTCCTGGTTGCCGCCTTTCTAACTGGGGGGATAGTTTCCTGGTTTGCCTCAAAGAACCCCGACGGCCTGGAGTGGGCCATTGCCAGGGTAACGGGCAACGTGGAACTTAAGGGGCCGGGGCAAGGGCTGCACGGTGCGTTGTCGGCTTTGCAGAAAAAGACCGCATTTCTGCCGGATTATTCCTTTAAAAAACCGACAGGACCCAAGATGGGATCGCAGCCTGAAGGCGAGAAGAAAAAGGACGAAGGCGGCAAACTCGGCACCAGTGTCGCGGGACTTATCGGTACGCTGATGGTCCTGGCACTTGCCTTTCTCAGCGGCTTTGTCTTGAAAAGGCGGAATCAGACCGCATAAACCAGGCTCGATATTTTGATGACTCTGCGTTTTGTATCAAAATTGTAATTTCAGGAGGGAACCTTGAAGGGAATACTATCCGCCGTTAAACATGTGACCATTGTGGCGTGTTTCAGTACCCTCGTGGCAGGACCCGCTTTTGCCGCCCACCCACTCATCAGCGACGACGCGGGCACCCTGGGCAAAGGAACAACGCAGATTGAACTGAACGGCCAGTGGTCCAGCGACAAGGAAACCGTCGAGGGAGCCGGGGGCGAATCCAGAACATCCCAGGTTGTCACTACCTATGACTACGGTATTGCCGAGAAAGTGGATCTGACGTTGGGTGTGGCCCGCCAGTGGGGCGAGCTTGAAAGCGGCGGCCTCACCGAGAATGACCCCGGGTTTGTCAATTTTTCGCTCTCATCCAAATGGCAATTCCTTGAAACATCCGGATTCAGCTTTGCCTTCAAACCCCAATTCGCCTATTCGTATGTTGTGGGCGGGTCGAAGGATGATTATACCTTTTCATACGGGGTGGCGCTTATCGCCACCAAGGAATTCGAACCGTTCGCGGTACATCTGAACGTCGGCTATCAGTATAACGACTACCAGGCTACAGCGGAAAGGGCAGCCAGCAGGAATAGCATCTGGAGCACCTCTTTGGGCAGTACCTATGACGTCGTCAAGGAGCGCCTGAAACTGGTAAGCGATTTCGGCACCAGCACAAACCAGGACAGGTCCACCTCCGAGTTGCCGGTTTTCGCGCTTGCCGGGGCAATCTATTCACTAAACAAGAATGTCGATCTCAGCGCGGGCGTCAAATTCGGGCTGACCAAGCCTGAACCCGACGTTGCCGCAACAGGTGGGGTAACGATCAAGTTCTAGTCGGGACAGTGATACACCTTCAACCAGTGTGGTCTACACCGGGTCGAGGGATTAGCCCCTTTCGACCCGCTTTTCGTCGCAGGACATCCAATGACCTCACTAGACAATGCAATACTCGACCTCAAGCGTCTTGACCTGCTGGCAAACGGCGACTCCGCAATTCATCGTCTCGACGGCCGGGCCAAGGTCCTGGTAACGATTATCTTCATCGTTTCTGTTGTGTCATTCGGCAAATATGAGTTGGCAGCCTTGGCACCCTTCATTATTTTCCCGATTGTGATGATCGCACGCGCCGGCCTCCCCCCGCTCTACATAGTCAAGAAGATCGCATTCCTCTGCCCGTTCGTCCTGGTAGTGGGGATATTCAACCCGGTTTTCGATCGTCAGATACTTGTCCATCTTGGTCCGGTCGGCATCTCCGGTGGCTGGGTATCTTTCGCCTCCATCCTGGCTCGCTCCGTACTTACCGTGGGAGCGGCATTCATCCTGGTGGGAACAACCGGCTTCACTGCTGTCTGCCAAGCGATCGAACAGCTGGGGATACCGCGGGTCTTTGCCATGCAACTAAACTTCCTTTACCGCTATATCTTTGTGCTGATCGAGGAAGGGGGGCGGGTTTCGCGGGCGCGGGAACTTCGTTCGTTTGGAAATAAAGGGAAGGGTTTGGGGTCATATGCTTCCCTGACCGGAAACATGTTACTGAGGACGTGGGAGCGGGCGGAGCGGATCCACATGGCCATGTTGACCCGCGGCTTCACCGGCGAGTTTCACTCCCGACATGCATCCCGGTTTGGAAGACATGAACTGCTTTTTCTCCTCGGCTGGTCCGCGATCTTCATTATCCTGCGCATGTGGAACATTTCCGGACTTCTGGGCACGGTTATCACGGGGGCGCTTCCATGAGCCATCACATCGTAGCGGCCGACCGCCTCTCATTTTCCTACCCGGACGGGACCCACGCACTGCGGGAGATGTGTTTCAGCATCCATCACGGCGAATCGGTAGCGATAATCGGCGCCAACGGCGCGGGAAAATCTACCCTGCTGCTACATCTGAACGGCTGCCTGGTTCCAAGCCAGGGGACCGTACGGATCGGCGATTACCCAGTCACCAAGGCCACGCTCTCCGAGATCAGGCGCACCGTTGGGATGATCTTCCAGGACCCGGACGATCAGCTTTTCATGCCAACCGTGGCCGACGACGTAGCCTTTGGCCCGCTTAACCTGGGTTTCCCGCCGGACGAGGTCAACCAGCGGGTCGAAACAGCCCTGAAAGCGGTGAATGCGCTGCACCTGCGGAACAAACCGCCCCACCGCCTGTCGGGTGGTGAAAAACGGCGCGTCGCCATTGCCACGGTAATGGCCATGACCCCGGACATACTGGTGTTGGACGAGCCGACCACCGGCCTTGACCCGTTCGCCAGGCGGCAATTGATCGACCTGCTGGCGCGCTTCAGCCATACCAAGATCATCGCCACCCACGATCTGGAGCTTGTCATGGCGTTGTGCGGACGGGTGATTATCCTGAATCAGGGAAGCATCGCCGACGACGGACCGACGGCGGAGATATTCAGCGACATGAGTCTTCTGGAACGCTGTCACCTGGAGCAACCCATCTCGTTGCGCCCCTGTCCGGTATGCGGTGGTGCGAAAAACGGCATATGACAGACCTGAATCCGTAATGCCTTCCCGGCTCTCCTCGCTTAGAACCAGCAGCTTGGGATCTGTGCATCCTTACTCGATATACGCCTTCAACAAGGTGCGTTGATGGGCGTAATCCGGGACGTAGCGCCCCACAAGCTTCCAGAATCCCGGCCCGTGATGGCGCACCTTGATATGACAAAGTTCGTGAATGATCACATAGTCCAGGCACGTTTGAGGCACCCGGACAAGGTTGAGATTGAGCGTAATCCGCCGGGTCCGGTACGAATAGCTCCCCCAGCGGCTCCTCATGGTCCGGATAACGATCCGCGGCAGTAAAAACACCTCTGTCTGCAAGAGCCGGAGACACTCGTTGGCCCGCTCCCTGAAAATTTCCACGGCGCGGTCCCGATACCAGGCATCCACAAGTTCACGCACCCGCTCGGAAGAAGGTGTGCCGGGCACCGTCACCACCACTGCTTCCCCCTTGATCGCAACCGGTTCCCCCTCCCCCTCCTCGATCACAAGACAATATTCAAAGCCCTGAAATGGAATCATTGCGCCATGAAGATACTGTTGTGGCTCTTTTGGGGTACGGCTTTGCATTCTGAGCCTGACCTTGGCGATCCACGCCGCCTGTCTTCTGACAAAATCCCGAATGGTATCGATGGATGTACCAAGCGGAACCCTGACCGCTACCGTCAGGTCCGGTTTGACCGTCAAACCGAGGGTTTTGCGCCGCCGGGAATAGCAATAGCGGTAAGAAACCATCGTATCATTGCTAACGACGCGGTCCTCATACACGGATGCTGCAACAGTGCCACTTTTTTTACCGCCAATCTTCATCTTGCCAGCTGCCTCCTTTACTCCTGCCCGCTTAGGGACTATTATGATGACAATGAAACAGACGAGGTCAGTGTGAATTACAAGAAACCTCACTGCGGTTGAAGGAGGAGTTCATGCGATACGCCATCCAACTTATCATACCAGTCCTCCTGCTCGCCAGCTTTCCGGCATCCGCGGCCGACATGATCGGCCTGGCGGAATGCACCACCAAGGTTTTCACGGAGATCAACCGTACTCAAAAATGGTCCGGCAAGGCACCTGCCGGGTGCAAGGCCAGGGTTGCCGTGGAAAAACGGCCCAGCGGGATATTCGTTATTGCCTGGGGGGTTCAACCAACGGATGGCGGCTGGGTCAGGGCCGCCTTTTCGGCCGGCATGGGCTATGCCGAGGTTGCCGTAAAAAATGAGCTGGTACGCGCCAATCGCGACATCCTGACCCGTGCAGGACGTATCGAGCGATGCCTGAACTCGATCATCACCGTAAATGATCCGCTTGAATGCCGAGACCGCGCCACTAAATCCTATCTGGCCGGAGAAGAGACCGGGACCGAAAACAACCGTCTTATCTGGCTTGATGACAATGGCCGCCATACCGTCGCCGAATATTCATACGGCACCACGACAGCTACCCCCACCCCACCCGCAGACCTGTTGAGCGATCAACCCCTGCCGCCCGGCATGACTATCGACCTCCATTTGCTGAGGCGGCAATAATCTTCGGGGATTATTGACACCAAACAAATGGTGAAGTACAAGTTCCAGAATGCAAGTGAGGAGAAGTTCCATGGCGCCTTGTTAAACCTTGCTGAAGGCTGTTTTTACCGGTACAACATTGTGAGGGCGGCCTTTGCCATTTGGGCCACGGCAACCCACGTCAAACTTCACGGCCAGCGGCATCCGCAAGTTGCATGCGATTTCAATAGATAACGAACCGAGGAGTTCTCCATGAAAAGGATCACCATCCTGTGCGCTCTTAGTTTGCTGTTTGTCGTCCAGGCATGGGCGGGACAATCGGTCATCACCGAGGTAGCGGGCTCCGCCTGTATGGGGGATGACAAATCGCGCAAGGAAACCGAACAACAGGCTGTGAAAGAGGCTACGCGACGGGCCGCCGAATACGCCTCCACCTATGTAACGAGCGAAACCCATGTCAAGGACTCCGCCCTGGAGAGCGACCTGATCAGCGCCTATGCCAACGCCCACGTCAAGGTAATCCAGGAACTGGAAAAGGCCTGGTACAAGGATGATTCATCCGGCGAGTGTTTCAGAACCAGGCTCAAAGTAGAAGTTATTCCCGACCGGAAAGCGATGACGAAAACATCGGAAAAAGCTCTTCTTGATGATCCGGCAGCCCCTCTGAACGTACACGTATGGACCGACCGCAAAGAGTACCATCTCGGCGACCGTATCAGGGTCTTCCTCAAGGCAAACAAACCCTTCTACGGCAAGGTACTCTACAAGGACGCCGGCGGCAAGGTGATCCAACTGCTCCCCAACCCCTATCGCAATGAGAATTACTTTAACGGCGGTGTGGTCTATGAGCTCCCCGGCGGAGGCGATCGCTTTGACCTGGAGGTAACCCCACCCTTTGGCAGCGAGCAAATCACCGTCTATGCCGCCACATCGCCCCTTGGGGACCTTGACGCCTCCCCGACAGGCGGGGTATATCAAATCCGCACCAAACCGCAGGATGTTTCAACGGGGACTCGAGGGATCAGGTTGGTAACCAAAGGGACCGGTTCTGCTCTCAAGATGCCCACGGCGGAGTTTGCCGAAACCACTTTCGAGCTGACCACTCAATGATTGCGCGCACTTATTTCCATGACCACATACACCACCGGGAGCATCGTCACATCTGAACCTAACCCTGATAAACAGGATAGTGCGTTAGCCAAATTATTTTCTGCGCTTTTCAGGCAGAAAATAATTTGTAACTTACTATAACTCTCGTCCCCCTCACATTTCATAAACCATTCTAATACTATTTTTATTGCATTTGATATTCAATTTCATTATCCTGAGATCATAAGGAATGAGATAGAGAACCAAATGGAGGAAAGCCATGAAACGCATATCTATATTGATCCCGGCTGTAGCGGCTGTTGTTATGCTTTTTTCAGCACCTGTAAGGAGCGAGGAAGGTTCAGTGTATGGCACCCAAGGGGAAGCAACGGCACCCAAGGATGAATGCCTGCTGGTAGCCATGAACTGTAAGGATAATGTGGATTCAGTCCAGCAACGGATTGATAAGCTGCAAAATGAAATCGGGAAGGGGACGGCGGTATATACAGCGGATGAGTTGAGAATACTCAACCGGAAACTGGATGAAGCAAACAAGACATTCATGGAATTGCTGAACGACCGCCCTGAATTTGGGGAAGGCATATAAACAAGATGGGGTAAATGCGTCATACCAAAAAGGGGCTGAGATTCAGCCCCTTTTTGGTATGGTAATTAGCTAAGAACAAGAAAACCCTTGGAATCAGCGGTACAATCGAAAAGTTATCCCTCCAAGCTGGCGGATGCTTCAGGCCTCATCATTTGGTCTTTCATTTTAGCAACAATTTCAGAGGGAATCTGATAGATGACTTTGTTATTACCATCCATGAATTTGATACGAACATTTCCTTGCTGGTCATAGACCTCGACAACATGGCTCATCGTTCGAACCGGCTTATCGTGACTGTCAACACCTTCTGCGAGGTTGGGGGCGGGTGACGAAGGAATTTTACCATTATTTACAGAAGGGGAAGGTTCTTGGAGTTGCGTTGTAGCGTTTAACACAGTCGAAGCACTCCCCTTTGCTGACTGGTCAGAAACAGCAGAAGAAGACTTCAACAAGAACCCAGACACATCGTTGTTTATTGCGCTCACTGACATAGATATGCTCCATTCTTCCAGAGAGCTAACTTCTTATGCTTTCTCTCTTGCCTTTTCAGATGCTTGTTCAGCGCCCTTCTCTTTTGTTTCCTGAGCAGCGGAATCACCATCACTTGCCAGCTTTTGTAATGCCTCTTTTGAGATGGTCACGGTATCCGTTTGGGTTGCCGCGACCGATTGCTGAGCCGACTGACTGGCGTGTGACAGATTCGAATAGGTATCTGTCTTGACCTGCGGGTTGACGTGAGAAGGCGTTGCCAAAACATTTGTGGGTGATATTTGAGCGATTGACATGGGAGTCACCTCAAAATTAGTATCCTGTTAAATTTATCGGCTCATTTTTGAATAGCTTAAGCAAAAATAACATGATCAATTTTCAGCATAAATTACAGCATGATTATCCTGCCACACCATTGCTGCCTGACTCCAATCAGGTAATTTGGCGGGCACACAGGAATACAATAGTCTGTGTAACATACCTGTTTAGTTAATGTGTTTGTGGTTATATTTTATCAGTTACCCCTAAAGTTACCCCTAAAAGTTATTGCCTACCCTGGTTGCGCTTCAATATCTCGCTGGTGAATATACTTTATTGTCCCCTCTTGAATCAATAAAAACCGGGTCCCCTGTCATGGGTGCCGTAGGGCATACCGGTTTGCTGTTGCTAATGTTAGGCATTGGGTGTAGATAAACATCGCTGCATTTAACAGGCCGAAAAGTCTAAGCTAAAACTGGTCAATCAATGGGATAAGGTCAATGGAAATAGCAAACCTAAAGAATCTATGGCATAAGAAAATCATAAGATTATGGATTGTTATTCTGTTGCCGTTGGCGATTATATCTGGTTATGGTTCGTACTCATTGAAAGAAAAATCTATGCTGATGGAGGATAACGCCAAATCATATTTATTTTCTCAATTTGAAGATCAAACGGATAGTGACACGGTGGCGGTATTATCCAAAAACCCTGACTATCCCAATGAAGCAAAAGAATTTTTCCATTTGCGTGATAAATACTCGCTGGAAAGCAATATATGCTCAATAATAGCTGGAACACTTTTATTCTTTCCGGCGATAGTGTGGGTAATCGCCAAGGTGTACCACCTCATAATGTATGGCACTGTTAGCTTTGATAAACGTTTGCTTAAATATGCTGCTTGGTTCGCTTCGATTGTGTTTGCTATCGCTGCAATTTGTATATTTGGCATAAAAAAGAAAGAAGAGGCTCCGGCCCAAGCTCCTATAACCTCGGAGGCTGCACAAAAGAGGCTTCAAGAGAAATTTGAAAAAATTATCGAAGAATCTGAAAAACGAAATAAAACACTCAAGTAATCCAAATTCACAGCCTCTTATGGCAAAACTGTACCCCATGACGCACGCCCGCGCCTGTGCGTACTGCTCGCATAACTACTTTTCTGTCGATAAAAGCCCTTTTTTATAAGGGCAATAAACTCCATGATTCTTCAAGTTTGCCAGCGCCCGCAACATCCCTTCGGAAGTCTTTGGCCCTGAGCTAGGCCCGCCGTGGTTTTTGCATCGGCCATTCTTGAAAAGCCTGGTATTCTGGCACGGCGTACCCTTCCTTGTTTTTGCCCCGCAAATAGGTTTCATTCTTTTTGATGTTTCCATATCGTACCCCATGACGTGTGTGCGCGCCTGCGCGTATTGGTGTCGGAAAACTATACTTTTCTCAACCGCTCATGGACTCCGTGAAATGTTAGGTTTTGTCAGGGTGCCATGGACTCTGCTTTTCTTTGGCTTGAATCCATTTGCTGCCGCCTTCCTTTTTCCCTCTTCGGTTATCGGCCCAGTTGACAGCCCCCCATGTAATTTGCAACGACCGCTTGAGTAAAGGCCCTTTTGCTTGCAGAGTGTCCCGGCCCTGGTGGTTGCACCGCAGGTTAACCCCCTCAGTGCCTCGGGGAAGGGCTGGTCGAGATTGTTAACATCTGCAAAATATCGCCGCCATATTTTGCGGGTTTCTCTGTCGGTCATGCAGAACCTTTCCGGCTGATCTGAAAAACAGAAGCAAGGCTAAATTTGGCTATACAGAAACACCCCTACAAGTTCAATTATGGCTATACTGACAGCCTGCCCATGTGCCAAAAGTGAACTTGTAGAGGTCATTTTTTATCGCTCCTGGTATAGCCAAAAATGAACGGTTCATATATTAAGCCATCTTCTCTGCTGCTTTTTTCCTTTCCTTCTCTGCGTGTATTGCCCAGCCAATTCCGCCAAAAGTCACCCACCGTTTAGAAAGTTTGTATTGACTGCAAGAGTGTCCAGCCCCACGGAGGCCCCCTACTTCCGCAACGTCGATAAATCCATGCTTCTGTAGCTCCTGGACAGCCCTTGAAAAAGTACGCCGTGCAAAGCCATATTTAAGGGCCTCTGTATAGGTAAAACCGAAAAGCGTTATTTCATTAGGCTTGCCCCTTGTCGCCTTAACACAGATACGTTTGAAGTACGGCAAGAGCTTTGCGGCATTCGCGGACAATGTCCGGTATGCTGTAGATTCCAACTCATCGTGAAAAATAGGCACGAACGGGGGGAGCCGTTCTGCTTTAGAGCGTCTTGATTTACCCATAGCCTCCCCCCTTAATCCGTTATTTGAGGCTGACAGGTTAGCGCCTTTGCAAAAGCAAATACCTTGTTTCTTGCTATCTGGTAAATGTCCTTGTAATGAAGCCCGGTGTTCATTCCCTCTTCAAGAATTCGTTTGACCATGTATTCAGCTGTTGTGAGAAAAGACAGGTGCATCGAATCCAGCATATCCCTTGGCTGGTCTCCCCCTATGGCGTCACGGGTCATTTTTGAGAGGTTGACGTAATAATTTTGGGCGTGGCTGCTACCCTGATTGATTGCGTACTGTATGAAGGTTTGGATTGTATCGGTCTCTTTCCGACGGCCTGTTTTGCTTTCGACAAGGGACTGCTGAAATTCGAGGTTATGCTTTTGGATCAAAGCGGCTTCCATTTTGTCGAAGGCGTCAATGTATTTGATCTTCCAGGCTGTAGCCGCTTTGCCGGTGAATCCCATTGCAATTAGTGTGAATCCGGCACGGGTCATGGTTATCATTGGTTGCGTTCGGCCCGATGAATCCTGATAATCAATGAGCGCAAAATTGCGCCGATTAAAGCTACTGTCACAATCCGGCATGATGTTATCAATTGCCCTCAATACGGTCTTGTGACTCTTGCCAAAAGCCGCTGCAACCTTCAAGCTAGTGGTAATGGCTTTTCGATGCTGAACGGATACAATTTCAGTTTCGTTCCTGGTATTTTTCATTACACACCCCCACGCTTGACAACATTGGAGGCTTCACGATACAGCCACGATCTGACATTTAGCAGACGCTTTGCCGGAAGTGCCGCGCCACGTTCATAGTCAACAATTGCCGCCAGCAGTTCCGGTGTTTCATAGAAGGTGAACATGGCACGGTTGCCGCCGATAGCTTTTTCAATGGTAGGGGTAACGCCAGCAGCGGCCAGGTATGCAGCCAGGTCAATACTTTCGGTTTCAAAAACTCGTTGACTGGATAGCATGTTACACCTCCCCAGCCGATTGAATCAGTGCCCGTATATCCTCGACGCGCCAGCAGGTACAGCGCTCTGATAGTTTGACCGCAGAAGGATAACGCCCGGATTTCACACCGGCCCACCATGATGATTTACTTATAGGAATGAATTGGAGAACTTGAGGTAGCCGGATAAATCCGGTTTCGGGGAGAGAATTTTTCATATTATTGCTCCTTGTATAAGGTGTAGCGTCGCGCAACGCAATCTTACCAAGGACAATAACAACAGCTGTTCCGTCTGTATATTGGCCTAAATTCTTGAAATAATTATTTATATAGAATTTATTTCTGCCATGTTATTTTCTACATTTTGATTTATATTCTTTTATCCATCGCAATCTAGTTTTGGCTTTTCCTAATATCATCATATTATCCTCAATTTCACCCTTCTCTACCGCATCAATATATTCAACATCACTTGCTTCTAATAACTTGATACCTCTATCAATAGCTTTGTAGAACGTTTGAGGGTCTATGTTTCTTTGTGTTTCTGAAATGTCAGCGCCAGGGAGATTATACATTTTTGCAAGCTTTTTCATTATTGTTTTGGCGCTGTCCTTTGTTTCGTTACGCTGAGCTAGAAATTTCATTGCCAAAATCAAATCACGCCATTTAGTTGTAGGCCTTCCTCTATTTGCATAACTATTTGGTTCACCACCTGTTAAGAATCTGTAAATTTCTTCCTTTTCTAATCTTGTCAGCTTCTTACCGGTGGCAATCAATTTTTCTGCAAGTTCAAGCTTTCTTGCTATTTCTTCTTCAATAAGATATTTGGCGTATATCTGCGTCCAAGGTGATGGAGTTACTAATTCATCTTCTAATGAGTTTTTATGTAGACTAAACTCTGCAAGACTAGGAACTCGTAGCTCTCCCATTTCTGCGCCTCCTGTTGCGCCCTGGTAATCAATCGCGAGAAACCGCCCCAGGAAAGGCGGCTTGTCGTCTGGCCGGACTATCCCGCGAAGTTGAACTATGCCGATTTCTTAAACGGTATCACCTTTGCGCCCTGCTTCAACCCGTCCAGATAATCAGCCCATAACTGCATCATCTTCTTTCGTTCGGCAAGGTGCGCCGTCCGGTTGTATGCCCTGCCGTTAGGGTCTTTGACAGCGTGTGCAAGCTGGTGTTCAATGAAGTCAACCCGCTGGTGTAACACTTCGTCAAGGATTGTTCGCGCTGTTGCCCTGAATCCGTGGCCGGTGATCGTGTCGCCATCAAAACCCATACGCCGGAAAGCGGCATTTATTGTGTTATCTGACATGCAGCGTTGATATGATCGTGTCGAGGGAAAGACGTATCTACTATTGCAGGTGAGCGGTTGAAGCTCCTTCAACACCTCTATTGCCTGCCGTGACAGTGGAACAAGGTGGTCAGCCTTCATTTTCATCTTTGCCCCAGGGATATTCCATTCAGCGGCTTCAAAGTCGATTTCTGACCATTCCATGTGCCGCAACTCTCCCGGCCGGACAAACAGCATCGGCAACAACCGCAAGGCGCACTTTGCCACAAATCCACCCTGGTATGCGTCAATCGCTCGGAGAAGCGGTACAAGTTCTTTCGGGTCGGTAACAGACGCCATGTGCTTACGGGTCTTACTGACAGCAGGTAAATATCCCCGAAAACCGGCGGACAGGTCAAACTCTGCCCGGTCGGTCATAATCGCGTACCGGTAAACCTGACCAATGACGGTCAACACCCTTCTTGCAGTCTCGACAACACCCCTTGACTTAATCCGGTCAAGGATAGCCTTGATTTCTTTGGCGGTGATCTCGGATATAGACTTGCTGCCTATCCACGGGAACACGTCCTTTTCCAGCCGGTGCATGATGTTCTTTGCATGTTCCGGCATCCATTCCTTTTTCCCCACCATGTGCTTGTGCCAGTCGCGCCCAATGACTTCAAAGCTGTTGGCTTTCAGTTCAGCCTTTGCCTGTTTTGCTGCTTTTTTTTCAGTGGAGGGGTCAAGACCATTGACAACAAGATTTCGGGCCTCATGGCGCTTGTTTCGTGCCTCTGCAAGCGATATGTCAGGATAGACGCCAAAGGAAATCAGTTTTTCCTTTCCATCAAGCCGATACTTGAAGCGCCACCACTTACCCCCACTTGGGGTAACTTGAAGATAAAGCCCCCCGCCGTCACTCAGCTTGTATGCCTTGTCCTTTGGCGCTGCCTTCTTTACTTGGATGTCAGAGAGTGCCATGACTTCCCCCGTTGTTACCCCCAGAAATTGACGACCAGTTACCCCACCACCTTGTCAGTTACCCCAAAAGTTACCCCAAAGTTACCCCGGATTCTGGCAATCAATATAACACCACATCGGACAACAGGCAATAAAAAACCCGCTATTTCTAACGGGTTTCAATACCACCCCGGACAGTGCCGGATTATTAATGGCGGAAGCACACAGGAATCGAACCTGCCAGGGAGATTTCTCATCCCCCTCACCGGTTTTGAAGACCGGGGCAGTCACCAGCACTGCATGTGCTTCCGTAGCAACATCTACTCATAATTACAGTCCAAAAAACTGCTGCAGCCTGCGAAGATAATCCTCCCGACGGGACGGTTCGGAGATATGCCCCTTGCGACCCGTTACGCTCACGCTGGTACGCTGTTCCCGATCGGCCAGGATTGTGCTGAGCATCTCCATCACCGCGGGATTGACGCGCAGCAGCGGTTCCATGAGTTCCTTGGTCACCTCGGCCAGCCACACCTCACATGTGGCCCGAACCGTTGCCCGGCGAGGTTCACCGGTCAAAAGGGACATCTCGCCGAAGAACGAGTCCTCGCAGATGCTGCCGACCGGAGCATCATCCACAGAGACGTCAAGTCCCCCCTTGAGTACGATAAACAAGGAACTGCCGCGTTGCCCTTGCCGGACAATAACCTCTCCCGGTCCAAAAACCCGCATCGGCACCTTTTCCGCAAGTGAAACAATGGTTTCCTCATCAAGTATGGCAAACAATTCCGATTGGCGCAACTCGGCTGCGATATGGTCACGGGAGAACTCGAATGGTGGCTTGGCCTCGGCTGCGATGATCTGGCGATGGGGAAAGGGAAAACTCGATCCCTCCCGGTTGACCACATACCAGACCTGGCTGTAAATGATATCCTGGACAATGAACTTCCGGGAGGGATCACTGATCCAGAACCTGAGATGATAGGTTATACCACTGTCGCTGAGGGAGTGAAGCCTGACCAGTGGTTCGGGGGTATCCAACACCTCCGGCTCATCCAGCAACACCTTGCGCAGCAATTCCTTGGCCCGTTCCGGCGGGGTATCATAACCCAGCATCACATCCAAGACAAGCGAGGGTTTGTCATCGGTATCGGCATTTCCGTAAAACGTGACCACACTCTGCATGATAAGGCTGTTGGGCACCATGTCCAGGGTATTGTCCAGGCAACGCAGGGTGGTGTAACGGAATCCGACATTGACGATCTCGCCGAAGAGCCCCTTCTCCTTGACGCTGATCCAGTTTTGCCGCGACAACAGCTTGTCCGTCTGGATGGAAAAGCCGGACAGGGCGTTGGTAAGGGTGCTCTGCATGGCAAAGGCGATTACGGCGGTAATGACCGTGGTGGTGGTGACGATGGCCGACACGTCGATTTTGAAGACCAGCCGCAGCGAAATCATGGCAGCCGCCAGATAGACCACCAGCCGCACCGCATCGCGCAGGAATGAGGGGACCTCGGCCTGGGTGTGCAGGCGCAGATAGATGTCCACGATCAGGTAGATGGCAAGCTTGGCGAGACAGAGCAGGACGATGACGGTCTGGACCCCCTCCAGCAGGGCGCGATAGCTGGGGATGGCGGAGAGGGCCATCTCGCCGTACAGCAGGAGAAAACCGAGCAGGGCGAGCTTGATTGGGGTAGTGATGAGGCTGGTGATCTCCTGACCACGGGTGCGCCTGACCAGCAGGACCACGCTGAAGAACAGCAATGTCGCGGCCAGCACGACGATGCGGTTGATCAGGATGAAATTGACATCGATCAGGGATGAAACGGGTGAATCAGCGGCATATGCCAATGTGGGCATGGCGGACGATCTCCTCGGACGGTATCATCACTCCGGGTGCTTGCTTCGTTCAGATCCGCGATCTCAGGTTTCCAAAGCGCCGATCAGGCTCTTTACGCTCTCCACACCGTTCTCGGCCAGCCAGGCCTCCATACCCGCGGCGATCTCCTGGGCGGCCGACGGGTTGATGAAGCTGGCCGTACCCACCTGAATTGCCGTGGCGCCGGCCAGAATGAATTCCAGGGCATCAACGGCGTTCATGATACCGCCGATGCCGATGATGGGCACATCGACCGCCCGCGCCACCTGCCAGACCATGCGCAAGGCAATCGGCTTGATGGCCGGGCCGGAAAAGCCTCCGGTGATGTTGGCCAGTACCGGCTTGCGACGATTCAGATCGATTGCCATGCCGGTCAGCGTATTGATCAGCGACAGGGCATCGGCTCCAGCATCGACACAGGCCTTGGCCATGGCCACCACGTCGGTGACGTTGGGGGAGAGCTTGACAATCAGCGGTTTGACCGTCTTCTCGCGGCACGCCGTAACAACATCAAAGGCGCATTGCGGATCGGTTCCGAAGACAATCCCCCCCTGCTTGACGTTGGGGCAGGAGATGTTCACCTCCAGTCCCGCTATCTCGGGAATGGCATCCAGGCGACGGGCCAACTCGGCATACTCGTCAATGGTATTGCCGAAGAAGTTGGCAATGGCCGGGGTATCGACCGTGGCCAGGAACGGGACCTTTTTGGCAATGAAGGCGTCGATGCCCACGTTCTGGAGGCCGATGGCATTCAGCATCCCGCCCGGCGTCTCCACGATGCGTGGTGTCGGGTTGCCGGCGCGCGGCTTGAGGGAGAGCCCCTTGGTAACGAAAGCGCCGATCCGTTCCAGGTCTACATGTTCGGCAAACTCCTGGCCATAGCCGAATGTGCCCGAGGCGGTCATGACCGGGTTGCGCAGCTTGAGTCCCGCTATCTCGACGGACATGTCAGGTTTCATCGTTCAGGCCCCCCATTTCAGTTCAAGGCCGTCGAAGACAGGGCCATCGGTACAGACACAACGAAAATCAGGGGTTTCGGGCGAATGGTCGCGACCGGGGGTCACGCATCCCAGACAGGCGCCCATGCCGCAGGCCATATACCCCTCCAGAGAAACCTGGCAGGGGATGTTCCGTTGGCCGGCGATACCGGCCACCGCCCCAAGCATGCCATGAGGGCCGCAGGCAAAGATCGAAGCCTTACCGTTCAAAACATCCAGACGTTGTTCCAGCACCTGGGTCACCAGTCCCCGTTCTCCCAGAGAGCCGTCCTCGGTGGCCACATAGCACTCCACCCCCAGACGTTCGAACTCGGTGATGCAGAGTATGTCATCACGGGTCCGGCCGCCGGCAAAGAGACGCACCGGCGATGTTTTCACCAACTCCTTGGCCAGCAGGTACAGCGGTGCCAGCCCTACCCCGCCCCCCACTATCAGCTTTTCCTCTCCCGGGGTACCCAGATCAAACCCCTTTCCCAAAGGGCCAAGTATATCCAGCAGATCGGTCTCGTGCAGGGCCGCCAGCATGGCGGTCCCCTTACCCACCACCCGGTAGAGCATCTCGAAACAGGGTTGTGTTACCCCCCCGGCATAAACCGGGGTATAGGTGCCCACATCGAAGATGCCGAAGGGACGACGCAGGAGCGGATCTATGGCGGCGTTCACCCGTGCCATCACGAATTGCCCTGCCTGGGCAGCACCGAACTCGGGTGGCGCGGTCAGGCGCATGCGCCAGTAGCCGGGCGAGACCTCGGCATTGGAAAGGATCATGGCTGTGAACTGCATCTATCTGTCTCCTTGCAAGGATTTTTCCATCAAAACAGCATCCTCTTTTCCCTCATAATACCCTTTGCGTATGCCGGTACGGTTGAAACCAAACCGTTCATAGAGGCTAATGGCAGCGACATTGGACTCCCTCACCTCCAGGGCCATGAAGTCGGCCCCCTGTTTACGGGCAACGGCAACGGCATGCTCCATCAGCATCCGGGCGAATCCCCTCCCCCGCTGGTGCGGGTCCACGGCGATGTCCAGGATCTGGGCCTCCTCGAACAACGACTGCACACAGACATAACCGGCAACCACCCCGTCCATCTCCACCACACAAGGAAACGCGTGGGGCGCGCCCAGTTCGTGGAGGAAATGGGTACGCGACCAGGGCGACGGAAACGATGCCTGTTCGATAGCCAGGACAGCGTCCAGGTCGGACTCGGTCATGGAGCGGATGATGGTTGTTTCCGGGCCGGACATGGGGTGACATGATATGCAAAAGGGGGGATATTGTAAACGGTTTTTAGGCAATCAGACATATTGACAGCATACTGACTATATGCATAATGACTATATCTCTACCAACGAAGGGGTGGCTTACCATGTACGACATAGAGAACAGTCTTGGTTTCCTGCTGGCAAAGGCCTATCAACGGGGCTGGGCCCTGTTCAAGGAAAAGCTCGACACGTATGACATGACCCCGCCCCAGTTCGGCTTGATGGGCTTCCTCTGGCAGCAGGACGGTTTGACCCAGGTGGAACTGTCGGAAAAGAGCCAGGTAGATCGTACCACCGTGGGGGGATTGATCGACCGCCTGGAGAAGATCGGACTGGTGGAACGGCAGCCCCACCCGCAAGACCGGCGCGCCTACCAGATCCGCCTGACCACCAAGGGCAGGGAATTGGAAGGACCGTTGACCGATGCGGCACAACGGGTCACGGCCAGATTCACCGCAGATCTTGAACAACGGGAGAAGGATGAACTTGTGAGGTTGCTGGGTAAACTGCGTGGGGAACGGAGGATTTATGCAAAACCGGCTTGCTAGCCTTTTCGCACTGATAGCCTGTCTCATCGCCACCCCGCTCTGGGCCAGGACCGTGACCCTTGAGGAGTGCCTGGAGCAGGCCCGGCAAAACAACCCTGTTCTGAAGGCCGCTGTCTGGGACACCCGAATCTCCGAAGAAGGGGTCCGCCAGGCTTCAGCGACACGTTACCCCCGTGTCGACACTCAGGCCGGGTACACCTTGCAACAGGCTGCCCAGGGGGTAAAGATCAATGGGCTATCGGCCGAGACCCAACAACCGGATTACGCCTCCGCCAGCGTGGCTGCCACCTACACCATCTACGATTTCGGCAGGCGGGACGCCAGGATACGGCATGCGCGGGCCCTGGCCGACTCCGCGGTTCATACATTCGACGGGCGCCGCAGCGACGTGGCCATGCAGGTAATCGAGGCATACTTCGGCATCCTTGAAGCGGGGAGACTGGTTACGGCTGCAGAGGAAGAGGTGGCCCAGGTGGAGCAGCACCGCAGGATGGCGCAGGCGCTCTTCGAGGAAGGGGCAGTGACCCGCAATGACGTACTCCAGGCAGACGTACGCCTGGCCGCTGCCCGGCAGAACCTGCTGGCCAGCAGGAACCGCCGCGAGAACACCTGGCTGCGACTCAACTTCCTGACCGGGTCCGACCGAACGTTTCGGGGGGAACTGGATGAAAAGGCAGGCATCAGTGTCGGCGACATCCGACCGAACGACAACACGACACTCGCCCGCCGGCCGGAGATCAAGGCGCTGCGCAAGGCGGTCGAGGCCAGTGAAGAGAATGTGAAGGAGACCCGCAGCAACTTTTATCCAGAACTCTTCACGCGTTTGGAGCTGGATTACGTCCAGAACGACAAGGTAACGGAACAGACCATCATGTCGGCGTTTATCGGCCTCAAACTCAACCTGTTCGACGGTTTTGCCACAACCTCCGCCCGCGAGCGGGCTGTGCGCTCGCGTTCCCGTGACCAGGATCTGTTGCGCCAAACCGAAGAACAGGTGCGGCTGGAGGTCAACACGGCCCAAAACGACAGGCAGGTTGCCAAAGAACGGATTGGTGTCACCGAGTCCGCCATCCGTCAGAGCGAGGAAAATTTGCGCATCAATCATGAGCGTTATAAAGAACGGGTCGGCACCGCCACCGAGGTTTTGGATGCCCAGACCCTGCTGACCCAGACCAAAAGCGACTATTTCCGCGCCCTTTTCGATTTCCAGGTGGCCTCGGCCCGCCTGAAGCGGGCAACCGGAGAGCTGTAGGTTATATAAACCGGAGGATCTTATGGCAGACGAAACACGTTCCACCCTCCAGACGGATGGAACGGGAACTTCACCGCAAACCGACGAGCCTGAATTATCAAATCCGCCTAAAAGCGGCATCGGCAAACGACACAAGGCGTTTGTCATCCTGCTGATCGTGGCCATCGCCGGCGGCTGGTTCGGGCTGAGGTGGTGGATCAGGGGACAGACCCATATCGAGACCGACAATGCCTTTATCGAGGCGCGCACCGTCCCCATATCGTTCAAGGTGCCGGGCACCGTAAAACGGGTTTTGGTCAGCGACAACCAGTTGGTCAGACAGGGAGACCTGTTGGTGGAACTGGACGACCAGGACTATCGGGTAGAGGTTGCCAGGTCCGAGGCCGGTGTGGGCGTGGCCGAGAACGAGACCGGCGGCGACTACCTGAAGGCGGAGGGGGCCAGGGCCACGGTCCAGCTTGCCCGTGCCAGGCTCGACCAGTCCCTGTTGGACCTGCAACGGGGCGAAGTGCTCTTCAGACGCGAGGTCATCCCCAAGGAACAGTTGGACCGCCTCAAGACCGCCAAACGTGTGGCCGACTCCCAGTTGAAGGAAGCGGAACAAGGGCTCAAACGTTTCCTGGCAGAGGCCGGATTGGCAACCAGGGGTGGAAACAAGGCCAAGGTGCTTCAGAGAAAGGCCCAGTTGGAGGAGGCACGGCTGCAACTCTCCTATACCCGCATCACGGCCCCCCGCGACGGCTACATCACCCATAAGTCGGTTGAGCCGGGCGTCAACATCCAGGCCGGACAGCCGCTGATGGCCTTGGTGCCGCTACAGGATGCCTGGATCACGGCAAACTACAAGGAGAGCCAGCTTACCCATATCAGACCCGGCCAGAAGGTAGAATTCACGGTTGACGCCTATCCGGGCCGCACCTTTACCGGAAAGGTGGACAGCATCATGGCCGGCACCGGCGCGGCCTTTTCGCTGCTGCCGCCGGAGAATGCCACCGGCAACTACGTCAAGGTGGTCCAGCGTATCCCGGTCAAGATCGTCATCGACAACAACAGCGACCCGGAGCACCTGCTGCGTGTAGGCATGAGCGTGGTGCCCACGGTGCTGACCGGCCGCAGAACCGATGCTGTGCTCAAGGGACTGAACCCCTTTAAATAGGACCTATGGGACTTATAGGACGCATGGGATTTTAGGTCCTATAGGTCACATAAAACCTTAACTAATCATGACCTCATCCGAAGACAAGAACATAAACAAGTGGCTCATCACTATCACGGTCATGCTCCCGGCCATCATGGAGATCATCGATACCTCGGTGGCCAACGTGGCCCTGCCCCACATGCAGGGAAGCCTCAACGCGGGTACCGACGAGGTCACCTGGGTGCTGACCTCCTACCTGGTATCCAACGCCGTGGTACTTCCCATGACCGGCTGGCTGGCCCGGGTATTCGGCCGCAAGCGCTTTCTGATGACCTGCATCGTGCTCTTCACCCTTGCTTCGTTGCTCTGCGGTGCAGCCCCCAACCTGGCTGCACTGATCTTTTTCCGTATTATTCAGGGGGCGGCCGGCGGAGCCTTGATCCCCATCAGCCAGGCCATCCTGATGGAGACCTTCCCGCCCAACCAGCGCGGCATGGCCATGGCCATCTTCGGTATCGGCGCCATGTTCGGTCCCATTGTCGGCCCTGCCCTGGGCGGGTGGATCACCGACAACCTGAACTGGCGCTGGATATTCTACATCAACCTCCCCATCGGCCTGATCGCCATGATCATGTGCGCCTTTTTCATCTTTGACCCGGCCTATCTGAAACGTACGGGACAAGCCATCAGGATCGACTACTGGGGACTGTTCCTGCTTACCGTCAGCATGGGGTCATTACAGGTGGTCCTGGACAAGGGGCAGCAGGATGACTGGTTCAGTTCACGATTCATCATCACGTTCAGCATCATCTGCGTGCTCTCCCTGATAGCGCTGGTCTGGGTCGAGCTCACCCACGAGCATCCCATCATCAACCTGCGCCTGTTCAAGAACGTCTCCTTCTCGGCCGGCAACTTCATCATGTTCGTGGTCGGCTTCTGCCTCTACAGCTCCATTGTGCTGATCCCGCTCTTTCTGCAGACCCTGATGGGATATTCTGCCACCGACGCCGGCATGGTCATGGCCCCCGGCGGCGTTGCCACCCTGATCACCATGCCGTTTGTGGGGGCGGCCCTGGCCAAGCGCGACGGGCGCAAGATCGTCTTTTTCGGCCTGCTGCTGGGTGCCGCAGCCATGTTCATCATGCAGGGGCTCAACCTGGAAGGCTCCTTCTGGGACTACACCTGGCCCCGCATCGTGCTGGGATTCGGCCTGGCCATGATCTTCGTGCCGTTGACCACGGTCACCCTCTCCACCATCTCCAGGGCCGAGATGGGCAATGCCACCGGCATGTTCAACCTGCTGCGCAACATCGGAGGCAGCGTGGGCATCGCCGTCGCCGCCACCCTGCTGGCACGCTACGAACAGTTCTACCAGACCACCCTGGCGGCCCATGTCACCCCCTACAGCGCCACCTGGCAGATGCGTTACGCCGGGCTCAAGCAGACATTGATCAGCAAGGGGATCGCCGCATCACAGGCGGATCAGACCGCACTGGGGATGGTGTACGGCATGGTGCGACGCCAGGCGGGCAGTCTGGCCTTCAACCGCATCTTCTTCATCATCGGCCTGGCCTTCCTCTCCATCCTGCCGCTCCTGCTGCTGCTCAAACGCCCCTCGCACCAGGAAGGGGGCGGCATGGGGCATTGAAGCTGAATACGTAGTGCCTGAATAGCGAAACGAGCGAAATGTCGGGGCCAATCGCCGCCCGTGAAGATTCCGTGAAAACTCCGCCACAGCCGTGGCCGAGACCTCAAACGCAGAGGCTGAGGCATTAAAGCGAGAGGAGCCGGGAAGGCACCACGGATTCGGCTTCAATGCCCTCTTTAGCAATTTTGATCGCTAAACAACGACATTTGTGCTAACTATTCCTGCTGTCATGTTCAGCAAACTCACTCCCCTGACGCTCCCTTTGGCCATCCTGGCCGCCACCTGGCTCCTTTTGCCGAGCATTCCCCTTATCCCCCCGGAAAAGGAGGAACTTCTCATTTCTGCCCCCTACCTGCTCTTTGTGGTGGGAACAATCCTCAGCTTTCACTTCCGACGTGGCAGGGTGTTTCTGATACTGGTACTGATCGCGCTCTGCTACTGCCTCTACACCTACCGCCTGGCCGGGGCCAACGGACCCGAGACACCCGAATCCTGGCTGCTCTACAGGGCAACCGCCTTCCTGCTCCCCTTCAATCTGCTGCTCTGCTCGCTCATGAACGAAAAGGGGGTCCTGACAAAGGCAGGCAGGGTCCGGCTTTTGTTCTTCGGTCTTCAGGCGTTTATCCTGTGGGTCACGATACGCAACAGCCAGCAGGGTCTCTGGGAGTTGCTCTCCCGAAAACTCGTCAACTGGCCCCTGCTGGACCGCTTCGCACTGCCCCAGGGATCACTGTTGCTCTTTTTCCTGGCCGCCTCGATTGCACTATGGCGGACCTTTTACCGACAATCTCCCATCGAAGGGGGGGTGTTCGGCAGCATCATCGCCGCGTTCGCCTTCCTTAACTGGATGTGGCTTCCCCATATCCCGGCTGCCCTGGGTACGGCAGCCGGTCTTATACTGGTAATCGCGATCGTACAGGACTCGCACAACATGGCCTTCAGGGACGATCTGACAAAACTCCCCTCCCGCCGGGCCTTGAACGAACTCCTCCCTTGCCTTGGCAAACAATACGCCATAGCCATGATCGATGTTGACCATTTCAAATCGTTTAACGACACCTATGGGCACGATGTGGGGGATCAGGTACTGAGGATGATCGCAACCAGGATGATGAGAGTGACGGGACGAGGCCGCCCCTTTCGCTATGGCGGTGAAGAATTCACGGTGATCTTTCCCGGCAAGGGGGTCAAGGAAGCCGGGCCGCATCTTGAGAGGTTGCGGGAGGATATTTCCGGCTACGAGTTGTGTCTCCGCGATAGCGACCGCCCCAAGGATGATGAGCGGGGAAAGACCCGCCGCTCCAGCAGACGCCCGGAACGAAACGTATCGGTCACGGTGAGTATCGGCGTGGCTGAGGCGGGCGACCGGTTCCCAACGCCGGAAGAGGTGATCAAGGCAGCGGATGTGGCGCTTTACAAGGCAAAGGGCAAAGGCAGAAACATGGTATGCAGCGCCGGACCCGGCCGGTAATCCTAAAGCGGGGTCCAGCCGAATCCGGCCCACTAATTAAAGATATTCCTCGAAATAATCCAGGTCCTTGTGAAAGGTTTCCTGCAGGCGCCACAAGGAGAAGAGTGCGACCGCCATACAAATGGTACCGACGCACAAGGCGCTCCCCTGGATGCCAAGCCCCTTGCGCAGCAACTGGAACAGGAGGGTGATGGGAACCGTCATGCCGCGCACGAAGTTGGGCACGGTGGTGGCCACGGTCGCGCGCAGGTTGGTGCCGAACTGTTCGGCAGCCACGGTGACGAAGATCGCCCAGTAACCTATGCCGAAACCGAGGAAGCCGCAAATGCCGTAGAAGGCCGCGGCGCTGATCCCGTTGCCCAGAAAATAAGCCGCGATGGCAACCGTGGTGATACCCAGGAAGATCAGCACCACCTTGCGCCGGCTCTGCAGCAGTTGGCTCAGCACGCCGCTGGCAAAGTCGCCGAACACCAATCCCAGGTAGCAGAACATGACGGCATTCCCGGCGCCGACCGTCCCCTGAACGTTCAGGACCTTGGCAAACTCGGGGGAAAAGGTGATCAGGACACCCACCACGAACCAGGAGGGAAGACCGATCATGATCGAGTGCAGGAAGCGGCCGAAACGATCCCTGCTGGTAAAGAGCGACAGGAAGTTGCCACGCCGCAGGTTACGTGTCTCCATCCCCTTGAACATGCCCGATTCCGCCACTCCCAACCGCAACAGCAGGAGCAACAGCCCCAGAATACCGCCGATCACGAAGGCGGTGCGCCAGTCAAAGGCCTTGGCAACGAAATTGGCCAGTATGGCTCCGGAGACACCGACCGAAGCCACGATCATGGTCCCGTAACCGCGCATGCTCTTATGCAGCACCTCGCTGACCAGGGTAATTCCGGCCCCCAACTCGCCCGCCAGGCCGACACCGGCAATAAATCGGAGCACCGCAAAGGCCTCGATGGATGTCACCATGGCATTTGCCAGGTTGGCGGCAGAATAGAGGAAGATCGAACCGAACATGATCTTCAGCCGCCCCTTGCGGTCTCCCAGTACCCCCCACAGGATACCACCCAGCAACATGCCGATCATCTGCATATTGAGCAGCAGAACCCCCTTGTTGATCAACTCCTGGCCGGAGATGCCGATCCCCTTCAGGCTCGGGACACGGACGATGCTGAACAGCACCAGGTCGTAGATATCAACGAAATACCCCAGGGCAGCCACAATGACCGGCAGGCTGAACACGGTCATCAACGTCCCCCGGGCAGTGCGGCTCTCCATGGCATCTCCGGACATACGCCCTCCTTCAGGTTGTGCAGATAACTATTTCACATCAATATATTTCATCAACTGGCGAGAAACCGCATCATCCGGGATTCCGCCGGACACCGGCCGTGGCTGGTATTTTGCCAGTTCATTGGGGTATTCGCTAAAAAAACGCTGTCTGCTCTCCTTCACCTTGGTCAGCAGTTTCGCTTTCTGCGCCTCATCCCCGGTCTTGTCGTTCACATACTCCTCACCGGCCCGGACAATTGACAGGGCATTGTTCGCAAAAGGGGTTCCTGCCTGAAAATAGAGCTCGTTGGCCTTGTCCCTGATCTTTTCCAGTATCTTGCCCTGCTGGTAACTGTTGTATCTGCTCTCGATGACCTGGATCAACTGTTCCGTCAACCCGTTCAGTTCATACGAAAGTTGCTTGATCTTTTGCAGATCCTTGAAGGCGGCATCACCGGCAAGCCTCTCACGAGTCCCCTGCAACGCCACGGCCTGCTGCATCAGCATGACCCTAGCGGTGACATACGCCGACAACAGGGACGCCACAATCACCAGGACAACGGGGAGCAACGATATTCTCGATTCCTTCTGCATGCCAATGCCCCTCCTGCATTCGGTTTCCGCCATCATACTCACTGCTTACCACCACATATCACAATCTGCACGTCATTAATATGATTTATGTATCCAGTTTGGCACAAAAAAAGAGCCAAGGCTCCTGCCTTGGCTCTTTTTACGACTGTTTCAGGCCCTCAAATCGACAGCCCCGATGACTCAGTGGATACCTGAAACGGGATGCCGCTCGAATTCACAGCCTCAACCTGGTAATAATACGTTCCGGATGCCAAACCGGTATCGGTGAAGGTTGTCGCGGTAAGTCCGCTTTGAATTTTGATTTTATTTGTAATTGCCGCCGAAATTGTACCACGCCACACATTGTACGTAACCGCTCCCGAAACGGCACTCCACGTCAAGACAATCTGTGAACCGGAGGCAGAGCCGGTCACCGTGAATGTATTGCCTGACGATTGCGCCACGGCACTCACCTCATTGGATGCTGCCGACACACCGTCGGAATTAACAGCCGTTACCTGATAATAATAGGTGGTGCCTGCTGCGGCGGTCGTATCCGGATAGGTTGTCGTGGTGATGTCCGATGTATTCAGACGCGTCTTGGTTGAAAGCCCCCCCGACGTCGTTCCCCGGTACACATTGTAGTTCTTTGCCCCTGAAACGGCAGTCCAACTCAATGTGATCGGCGATTGAGAGGTAACCGTCAAACCGCTCGGCGCGTCCGGACCGGTACCGCATCCCGCAAAAACCATCAGTACCAACGCCAAACATGCCAAAAACATCGACTTCATCATGGTCTGCCACCTCGCGTGTAATATGTCGCATACTGTGCAGTTGCGTGTTTTAGGCGTCCAAAACAGATACGACGTGAGTACAAATCTTTTATATACCCAAAACCGTATCAACTTCAAACATAATTACCTTGATTAACCCATGGAGGACAGCACTAGCTGCCTGCATCGGCGGAAAATCATTGGACAGGGAATCAAACGTGGGAGAACTTCTTTCATCAAAAAATCCGGGTACCCCTAACGAGGTACCCGGATGCGAGTTAATTGGCGCGCCCGATAGGATTCGAACCTATGGCCTACGGCTTAGAAGGCCGTTGCTCTATCCAGCTGAGCTACGGGCGCATTTCTATACAACCTGCTGCAACCCCGAAGAGTTGCATAAGGGGCTGACCATGTCTGGCCAGCCCCTCGTTCGCTATCTCTGCGTGGTGCCCGGAGCCGGAATCGAACCGGCACGGCCTTTCGACCGAGGGATTTTAAGTCCCTTGCGTCTACCAGTTCCGCCATCCGGGCGTTCGAGCCTGCCATGCGCGGCGTGGTGCGCAATCAGCAGTTAACCCGCTCCTTGAGCTCTTTGCCGGTCTTGAAAAACGGGGTTTTCTTGGCGGGGATCGTAACAACCTCACCACTCTTGGGGTTGCGCGCCTCACGGCCGGTCCGCTCCCGGATGGTGAAGCTCCCGAACCCGCGGATCTCAACCTTGTCCCCGGACCTGAGCGCCTCTTCAATAGAGTCGAAGACCGTATTGACGAGGGTTTCAGAAACCTTCAAATTCAACATTCCGTGCGTCTGCACGACCTTTTCAATCAGTTCACTCTTGGTCATGGTGGCTCTCCTGTTGAACGTATCTTAATTGTTATTCTTGTTGTTGAGTTCCTGCTTCAGCAAATCGCCCAGATTCGAGGTGGCGCTTCCTTGCGAGCCCAGATATTGCTCGAATTCCTCTTTTTCGGTGGCGGCATGCATCGCCTTGATGGAGAGGGAAATGCGGCGCTCTTTGGGATCGCAGCTCAGCACCACCGCTTCCAGGCTGTCGCCGACTTCGGCGAAGGCCTTTGCGCTTGGCACCTTCTCACGGGACAGTTCGGAAACATGGATCAATCCCTCGATCCCCTCCTCCAACTCGACAAAGACGCCGAAATCGGTCAGCGAGGTAACCTTGCCGGTAACCTTGACGCCTGCACGGTAGGTGGCGGGTGCAACACTCCAGGGATCGGGATGAAGCTGTTTGATGCCGAGGGAGAGACGCTCGTTCTCAACGTCAACCTTGAGCACCACGGCCTGGACGATATCACCCTTGGCATAGACGTCGCCGGGATGCTTGATGCGCTTGGTCCAGGAGATGTCGGAGACATGCACCAGCCCGTCGATGCCTTCCTCGATGCCGATAAACATGCCGAAGTCGGTCATATTTTTGATCTGCCCCTCGATCTTGGTGCCGACCGGATACTTGTCGGCAATGGTCTTCCAAGGGTTATCGCTGATCTGCTTCAGGCCCAGGGAAATCTTGCGGTTGCCCATATCGATGGCCAGTACGACTGCCTCAATCTCGTCACCTACGTTCAGGATATCCGAGGCCCTGCGTACCCGCTTGGTCCAGGACATCTCTGATACGTGAATCAGACCCTCAACACCCGGCTCCAACTCCACAAAGGCGCCGTACTCCATCAAGCTGACCACACGCCCCTTGATACGGGTTTCAACCGGGTATTTGGCGGGAACTTCCAGCCAGGGATCGGGAAGCGTCTGCTTGACGCCGAGGGAGATCTTTCCCTTGGTGCGGTCGAATTTGAGCACCTTGGCGGTTATGGGCTGGCCCGGCTTGAGCACATCGGCAGGTTTGCCCACCCGGCCCCAGGAAAGGTCGGATACATGCAAGAGGCCGTCCACGCCGCCGAGATCGATAAAAGCGCCGTACTCGGTCACGTTTTTGACCACACCCTCGACAATCTGCCCTTCCTCCAGCTTTTCAAGGGTCACGTCACGGGAAACCTGACGTTCCTCCTCAAGGAGCGCACGGCGGGAGAGAACAATATTGTCACGTTTCTGGTTGATCTTGATGACCTTGAAACGCGCCTTGAGTCCGATATAGCTGTCGGCATCGGAAGAGGGACGGATGTCCACCTGAGAGGCGGGCAAAAACGCCGGGATGCCGATATCCACACTGTAACCGCCATTCACGCGGGCGGTGATGGTCCCCTCAAGGATACCACCTTCCTGGGCAGCGCCGCCGATCTTCTCCCAAGCAGCCAGATGATCGGCCTTCTTCTTGGAGAGGATGTACCCCTTCTTGCCATCTTCACGGGTCATCAGCACGCGGATAACATCACCAACCTTCACCGTCAGTTCGCCGTTGGCATCGCGAAACTCGGAAACCGGAACAAAACCTTCCGACTTGAGACCAATATCCACGAGTACGGTTTCCTGGTCAATGCGAACAACCGTTCCCTCTATAATCTTGTCCCGCTCGGGCCTTTCTTTAAGGCTTTCCGTGTAGAGTGCGGCAAATTCGCTGCTCTGCTGCTCGGCATCCAGATCGTCATGATCACCGTTGCTGGCAGCATCGAGCCGTTTGAAATCAACCATTAAACCTTACCCCCTGAACATTTCTTTACCTGCTAAGTTTATGCTTCCGTCGTTTTGAAGCAGTATAATTTATCACATACTCATAAATTTTCAATGGTTTTTATTGAGTTCCTCAATACGGTTCATGACCTCGTCGATAATCCACTTGGGCGTGGACGCCCCTGCCGTAACCCCTACCCGCTCAACCCCCTCGAACCAGGCCGGATTGATCTCGGCAGCGGTTTCGATGTGATGGGTGCGAGGCTGTAGCTCGGCGCAGACCTCCGACAACCGGCGGGTGTTGGCGCTGTTGAAGCCACCCACCACCAGCATGCAATCAACCTGGCAGGCAAGTTCCTTGGCCTCTTCCTGGCGCACCGCAGTGGCATCGCAAATGGTGTTGAACACGCGAATCTCGCCACCACGCAGAAGACATTCTGACACCACGTTTTTCAGGTTCTCGAACGACTGGGTGGTCTGGGCAACCACACCGATCTTGTTCATCTTGGGAAGTTTTTTGACCTCTTCGCCCGATCCCACCACAAACACCTTGTCGCCACCATAGGAAACAATCCCCTGCACCTCGGGATGGTCGGCATCACCGACAACCACAACGCCGTAGCCGGTCTCGGACAGCCTTTTGACATGCTCCTGGGCCTTTTTCACAAAGGGACAGGTGGCATCCACGATTTCCAGCTGTTTCTGAACCGCTTCATCCATCTCGCTGGCCAGCACGCCATGTGAGCGGATGATAATCGTGCCGCTGTCCGTGTTGTCCAGGTCCTTCACCACCTTCACCCCCATCTCCTCCAGCTTTTGCACGACCTGGGGAGAATGGATGATCGGACCAAGGGTATAGGTCTTGCTCCCCTTGCCGGCCGCTTCAAAGGCCATGTGGGTGGCGCGCTTCACGCCGAAGCAGAACCCGGCCCGTTTTGCAAGAATCACTTTCATTATTCCGTTACCGCCTTACCGATCTTTTCCCGAAAAATGGCTTCTATCCTGTCCAGCACCTCATCGATCCCCTGTCCTGATGAATCGATCGGGATAGCGTCATCGGCCTGCCGGAGCGGCGCCAGATCCCGCTGGGAATCCTGCTGATCCCGCAGCACAACCGCTGCAATAGTCTCTTCCAGCGTAACCTGTTCCCCTTTGCCGGACAGTTCCAGAAAGCGCCGTCTGCCCCGCTCCTCGGGAGAGGCTGAAAGAAAGAACTTGAGTTCAGCATCGGGGAACACAACCGTGCCGATATCACGCCCCTCCAGCACCACCCCGCCGTTTTGCCCCATGGCCCGCTGGGAGCGTACCATTGCCTCGCGTACCGGCTTGAGGGCCGAGATTCGCGACGTCATCAGGGACATCTCCGGGGTGCGGATATGGTCGGTGACATCCTGACCGTTGGCCAGGACCCGCCGGGTTCCGTTGGCGCAATTGAAGCGCACATCCACGTCTTTGCAAAACCGCTCCACCCGGTTGCTGTCGGCCGGGTCGATGCCGGCCTGACTGATCAACCAGGCTACCGCGCGGTACATGGCACCGGTATCGATCTGCTTGTAGCCCAGCCGTTTGGCCAGTTGGCTGGTCACCGTGCTCTTGCCGGCGCCTGAAGGGCCATCGATAGCTATGATCAGGCCGTTTTTGCGCATGTTCATGACTTACCTGACCGCGACCTTTTCCAGCAAAGGGAAAAAGGTGGGGAATGAGGTGGCCACGCAGTCGATGTCCTTTACTGTGATGCCGCCGTTCGCGACCAGGGCTGCCACGGACAGGGACATGGCGATACGGTGATCGCCGAAACTCTCCATCTCGCCCCCGCCCAGCCGTTCCACCCCGGTGATGTCCATGCCGTCGTCACATTCCTCCACCGGCACGCCGAGACGGCGCAGGTTGGCGGCCATGGCGGCGATGCGGTCGGTCTCCTTGACCCGAAGTTCGCGGGCCTCCCGGAGGGTCGTCGTGCCCTCGGCGCAGGCCGCGGCCACACAGATGGCGGGAAACTCGTCAATGGCCCGCGGCACCACGGAGCCTGCGATATCGATACCCTTCAGCCGCGAGGAGCGGACCAGAAGATCGGCCACCGGCTCGCCGGAAATCTCCCGTTCGTCCAGCAATTCGATGTTTCCCCCCATGGAGCGGAGGATATCGATCACGCCGGTGCGGGTCGGGTTGACACCCACGTTGCGGATCAGCAGTTCGGAATCGGGGGCGATCAAGGCGGCCACAATGAAGAAGGCCGATGACGAGATGTCGCCCGGCACGGTGATCGCCTGGGCCTGCAACTCGACGCCCCCCTTGACGGTAACGCCGTTGTTGAACACCTCAAGCGATGCGCCGAAGAGCCGGAACATGCGCTCGGAATGGTCGCGGGACAGGCTCGGCTCGCGTACCGAGGTCTCTCCGTCGGCATACAGGCCGGCCAGCATGATGGCCGATTTCACCTGGGCGCTGGAAACGGGCGATTCATAACCGATGGAGTTCAGGGCGCCGCCGCTGATGGCCAGCGGTGCCAGGCTTCCCTGGTTGCGCCCCAGGATACGGGCACCCATACGGGCCAGCGGTTCCACCACCCGTTTCATGGGACGCTTGCGCAGGTACTGGTCGCCGGTGAGCACCGAAAAGAAGGATTGGCCTGCCAGAAGTCCGGTCATGAGTCTGATTGTGGTGCCGGAATTGCCGCAGTCGATCACGTCCGCCGGCTCTTGGAGACCATGCAATCCCTTGCCGTGGATGGCAATGGTCTCGCCGTCGTCATCGATCCCGACCCCCATCGCGCGAAAGGCATGCATGGTAGCCATGTTGTCCTCTCCCCGCAGGAACCCCTTGACAATGGTAACACCATTGGCTATGGCCCCCATCATGATCGATCTATGGGAAATGGATTTGTCACCAGGGACAGTGATCTCGCCCTTGACGGACAATGCAGGTTTGATGGTTATGGAATTCACGTCAGACCCCACTATAATTTTGCCACAGAGACACAGAGACACGGAGAACGACCACAGACAGAATCGATAGCAGAACAAAGACCTTGCGGTAAAACCTGGAATATTTTTTGAGTTTGGCTTTACCCTCAATAAGAGTCTCTGTGTCTCTGTGGCAGAGGTTAATTCTACAAAATCCCGTCGCGGAACTGCTTGGCGATGGTGAAAAACTCGTTCAACCCGGCTGCATCGCCACGGTCGATGCGCTGTCGCAGTTCGGCCAGGCTGGCCGAAAACCCGTCGATGCTCTTCAGAAGCGCCTCCCGGTTCATCAGGGCAATGTCCCGCCACATGGTCGGGTCGGAAGAGGCGATGCGGGTAAAATCTCGGAAACCGCCGGCCGTATAGGAGAGCACGTTTTCACCCTCGACATCGGCCGTGCCAACGGCATGTACCAGGGCGTAGGCCACGGCGTGGGGCAGGTGCGATATCTCGGCAAAGATCCGGTCATGATGCCCCGGCTCCATGGAACAGACATGGGCGCCGGTCAAGCGCCAGAGTTGGGCGACCTTTTCCAGGGCAGCAGGATCGGTGCGGTCCGTGGGGGTCAGGATACATCGTTTGCCCCGGTACAGGGTGGCAAACGATGCGGCCGCGCCCGAATGCTCGGTGCCTGCGATGGGATGCCCGCCAACAAAGTGGCAACCGGCCGGCATGAGCGCCTCGCACTCCCGGACTATGGCCGTCTTGACGCTGCCGCCGTCGGTGACAATACAGCCCGGTGCCAGGGCCGGTGCGATATCCCGGACCACGGACGGGATGGCACAGACCGGTACGGAGATGAACACCACATCTGCGCCCCGTACCCCTTCTACCGCATCCTGGCTGATCCCGTCGCAGATCCCGAGAGAAAGAGCTTCTTCCAGGTTTGCGCGGGAACGCCCGACGCCGACGACCGTTTTCACAGCGCCCGCCTCACGCAGGGCGCGGGCCAGGGAACCACCGATCAACCCCACGCCGATAATGGCCAGGCGCTCTATCATGACGGTCATCGTCCCCCCCCCTACATCGACCGCGGGAACGACCCGAGAATCTTCAGGAACTGACAGCACTCCCGGAGTTCTTCCAAGGCGGCCGCCACGTCCAGATCGGAGAAATGGCCGAACAGGTCAAGGAAAAAGATATATTCCCAGGCCTTTTTCTTGTAGGGGCGCGATTCAATCTTGGAGAGATTGATACCGCGCTTGGCAAAGGGTTCCAGCATGCGGCAGAGGATGCCCGGCTCGTCCTTGACCGAGAACAGGATAGAGGTCTTGTCGTTACCGGAGCGGTCGCACGCCTTGCGGCTGATAACCAGAAAGCGGGTGAAATTGTTGACCTGATCCTCGATCCGGCTGCGTACCACCTTGAGGTCGTAGAGCGAGGCTGCCAGTTCGCTGGCAATGGCAGCGGCGGTATAATCGTCACTGACGATCTGGGCCGCCACGGCGGTGGAGGCCACATCCACCAGCGGCACGCCAGGCAGGTTGTCGTCCAGCCACTGGCGGCACTGGGCAATGGGTTGAGGATGGGAATAGACCTTCTTGATATCCTCCAGCCGGCCGGTGCGGGACAGCAGGTCGTGATGCACCTCCAGCAGGATCTCGTTGGTCACCTTGAGATTGCTCTCCACGAACATGTCCAGGGTATGGGACACAACCCCCTCGGTGGAGTTTTCCACCGGCACCACACCATAGAGCGCCTTCCCCTTCTCCACCTCCTCGAACACCGCGGGGATGGACTTGAGCGGAACCAACTCGGCCGACAGACCGAACTGTTGCATGGTGGCCAAATGGCTGAAGGTCGCCTTGGGACCCAGAAATGCCACCTTCATGGGGGATTCCAGGGAAAGACAGGCGGAGATGACCTCGCGGTAGATGCTCCTCAGGGCGTCGTTGGGGAACGGGCCAGGGTTCTGGCCCTGCAGGCGTTCATAGATCTGGCGTTCACGACCGGGGACGTGAAACTCCTGGTTGGTGCCGGCCTTGAGTCGGCCGACTTCGAGGACGACCCGTGCGCGCTCGTTCAAAAGATCGACGATCCGGTCGTCGATGCCGTCGATCCGGTCGCGGAGGTCTGTGATTGTCGGTGCGTTCTGCTGCAAGAGAGCCGCCTGGAGGGTGATTAGGTATTGTAAAACAGGAAAGGTATTTATACTGGATAGCCCTGTGAAAAGCAACAACAAACAAAACAACGGTTCTTTGCGTGACCTCGAACGTAACACCTCTGAATCATTAGAGAGTTGAATCCTCCCCTTCCGAGCGATCCACAAGCCAGTAGACCTGCTTATGCTGACAGCGCGTCAACTCCTCCAGCCTTTTCTCTGCCTGGGGCCGGCTTGGGTAGCTGCCGACCAGGAAGCGGTTGCCGTTATCGTCCTGCCGCCAGAGTTCAAAGATCATCCGGATTCCCATCACGGTCAGCAGACGGGAGCCGCCCGCCTACAGTTTTTCCTGAACGCTGGCGACCTTGTCCTCCATGGTCTGGACACGGTCGGTACGGGTGCCGAGCTTGATAGTGGTGGTGATGCGCGGCGCACCCATGGCATGCACCTTCTCGTGACAGCGCTTGATGGCCGCGAACACGGTGTCCCACTCCCCCTCGATATCGGTACCGTAGGAGTGCAGCGCCGTCTTGAGCCCAGCCTCGCTCAACACCTTCTCGCAGGCCGCGATGTAGGTGGAGAGTGATACGCCGACACCGATCGGCACGATACAGAGATCCACGAGTACGTTCATGAAATGGCTCCTTGTTCAAGATTCCGGGGCGGCAATGGGTGAAACGATCCACAATTAAGTAAGTATACGCCGACAAAAAAATTTAAAACAGACTGTTTTTTTGGCTGGGATTGGATATAGTGAAATCAAGGTAGCGCTACCTGAATCAGAAATACGGCAGCAAAAGGAGCAACACCGCAGTAGAGGATGTTCCAGGCAGTAAAGCTGCAGAAAAAAGGAGAACCATATGACCGAGGACACTCCGCCTGGCTTTTTCAGGAACATAGGCTTTCAACTGCAGGCTGCCGAATAAAAAAGCCTGAGACCCATGAAATTGGGTGAAACGAGAAAAAAAGAGGCCCGCTCTTGCAGCGGGCCTTTCATTTTGTTCAAGCCCTTTGATGGAACACGTATCCCTGGCGTAAAACGCGGATAACGGTCAATCGTTCCACCGCCCTCCCCTGAAACCACGGATTGTAATCACGCCGCGCTCCAACCTCCTCTGAATCCAATAAGGCGACAAGCTGCTTGATCTACCGGTGAGTAGGCCTGCCTCCCGCCATCGGCGCCACTTCCCGCCCCATCCTACGGCAGCCGCCCTTCCTGACGGAGTTTTGCGAGAAGCGCATTGATCCGGGGCATGGCCGCCAGAGCCGCCTTCTCCCCCTCCATTATCGCCTCGTTGCGTTGGCTGAAATCCGCTGAACCGACAAACCCCACAACCGGTTTGATAACCACGTCGGCCTGGCTGATCGGAACCTGGGACATGTTGCTGTACATGATCTGTATCGACTTCATAATGGTTTCCATCGTTGAGGTTGGAACCACGGAATCGATGCCCGAGGAGATATCCACGGCGATCACGATATCCGCGCCATACTGCCTGGCCACATCCACCGCCAGCGGTTTGACCACGCCGCCATCCACATAGCTCGCACCGGAGAACCTGGCCGGTTGAAAGACACCGGGAATAGAGCAGCTTGCCTGAACGGCCATGCCGGTATTGCCGGAATGAAAAATAACGCTTTCACCCGTTTTGATATCGGTGGCCACCGCATAGAAAGGGATTTTGAGTTTATCCATGGGGACAGACCGTACCTTTGTGTTGATGTAGTCCCTCAGGCGCTCTCCCTTGAGAAACCCGTTGTCGGGTATCGTCAATTCGGCAATGTCGCTTCTCTCCAGCGTCATGGCGATCTTCTGCAACGCATAGGCATCATAGCCATAGGCGTACAGGCTGCCGACAAAGCTTCCCACGCTCGTGCCGACGATCATGTTGATCGGAACCTTGTTGTTTTCGAGGATCTTCAACACGCCGACGTGGGCAAAGCCCTTGGATGCGCCAGCACCCAGAACGAGTGCAATTTTGGCCGGGCGTTGGGGGATGGTCCGGGTTGGGGGTACCGTGGTCACACATCCGGCGGCGATCAGGCAGCACCAGGCAATGGCATACAATCTGATGAAACGTACAGTAGTCATGACAACCTCGCGGGACAACAGACTCAGGACACCTGCATACGCATGCCCCTCTACCGTATCAGAGGGGCATGCACAATACAAGGCGATACGCTAACACTCCGGCCCGCAACGGCTAACGTGCGAAACGCCCTAAAGTGCCTCTCCAAACCGCTTCAGCCACGAGTCAAATATTTGAACCTTGTCGCCTCCGAACCCGGCCAGCTTGACGCGGACCTTCTCCACCGGCTTCCGCCGCTCAAGCTTGCCCGGCCGCTTGGAGAAGAACAGATCGGCAAAACAGATGATCTCTTCCGCCAGGGTCGTGGGCGACATATCCCTGAGCGGCAGCGGCAGCCCCTGAGTTACGATATCGGCAACGCTCAGTCCGACACCGATATGCCGCTCACACACCAGGGCGTGCAACGGCAACCCCTCCCCTTCCAGGATCTCCCTCCCCAGGATGCCATGCATGATATAGGGGTGCTCTCCGTGCAGGCCGACTCCCGCGGCCTCCACCCGACAGATGCCGATATCGTGGAGCATGGCTGCCTCTCCGATAAAACGCAATTCATTGTCCGGCAACGCCAGCCCGCGACCCACGGCCAACGCCAGATCTGTCACCACCCGACCATGGGTCACGATTACCTCAAGCGCCTCGCCTGCAAAATATCGACGTAATATTACGTACGCATCTACCACCATGATCGCTCCCCAACTGTCAATTTATCGACCAAACTACCCGGGTAATTGGGCAAACCATTGTCAAAATAATGGCTGCAAATCCATCAAAATACATAACACACTAGATTTATTATAAAATATATTTGGCACAGCTTGTGCTAATTACCCGGATAACACCGGGGGAAAGATATCAGCCTCCCGGGGAAAGGAATCAAACGCCATGTATGCCAAATTTCCGTTTTACTCAGTAGCTCAGATGTATGCCTTCAGCCTGGACACGCCGGTCGCCATCCTGCTTGGCCGCGACAACCTGTATTGGGTTGTCGATGAGATGAAAGCGCCTGATTATCTGGGCGAAGGTTGCTCGCTGCTTTGTGCGGCGAATTGACGACCGGTATAGCTTCAACCAGCACCATGCCGGTCGCTTTGAACGTAACGTAACACCCCACCCCTTCCCCGATCATCGTCAGCCCTTTTATATCCCATCTTTACCCGGATGCAAAGCCCCCCTTCCCCACGTCATAATCATGACACATGTCGTTATGACTGCCTGATTGAAGTCGTCAGCTCCATTTTTGTCAAATCTTGACCCGCGTCATTAATTTTCCCGCTTGTCGGCGGTATGCTTCAATCATACACGAGACGAGGAGGTTGATTATGGAATTTGGCAACGGCCTTGGCGACATGGCCATTCAGGATGTAATCCGGACATACCCCGAGATCGGCGAGATCCTCAACCGCTTCGAGATCGGCTGCGTAACCTGCAAGGTGGGCATCTGCCTGCTCAAGGACGTGGTCTCCATTCACGGGCTCTCAAAAGAGGATGAGGCAAGGATCGAACAGGAAATCAACAACCATCTGACAACAAAGGGAGAATGAGTCATGGGAAATCTGGGATGCGGCTGCCCCGGCAGCATGGCACGGACCATAGAGAGACAGGAAACAACCGATGCAACAACCGTCAAGGCCCGTTCGGAATTGCGGCAGTGGCCGGTACAACTCCATCTGGTGCCCCCGACAGCGCCCTACTTCCAGGATGCGGACATCCTGATCAGCGCCGATTGCGTGGCCTTTGCCATGGGGAGCATGCATCAGGACCTGCTGAAAGGCAAGGCGTTGGCCATTGCCTGCCCCAAACTGGACGACACCGACGGCTACGTGGAAAAACTGGCCCGGATCTTCAGCGCTAATGATATCAGGAGCATCACCGTGGCGATCATGGAGGTGCCGTGCTGCCGCGGGTTGGACGTCATGGTCAGAGCGGCACTCGCGCAAAGCGGCAAGGCAATTCCGCTGGAGAGCATCACCATCGGTATTGACGGAGAACGGAGGAACTGATGAAAACGGACATTACCCGGGCATTGGTCAACGAACACCGGCTGATCCTGCGCATGATCGCGCTGCTGGAGCAAAACGCCGTTGCCACGGCAAAGGGAAACTACACAAACTGGCGGTTCTACCTGGACGGGGTGGACTTCATCCGCACCTATGCAGACCGCTACCATCACGCAAAGGAAGAGAATGTGCTCTTTGAGGCGCTGGTAAAAAACGGAATGCCCCGCGAACATAGCCCGGTAGCGGCCATGTTGATGGAGCACGACCAGGGACGAAACCATGTCCAGGCGCTGGAAATAGCGACCCTGCAAGCCCTGGCCGGGTCGCCCGATCGGGAGGCGGTCATTGCGGAGCACGCCCTTGCGTATGCCGAATTGCTGCGGGAGCATATCGCCAAGGAGGACGATGTCCTCTATCCGCTTGCCGAACGACTGATTGGTGATACCCTCAGAGAAGATATCATTGCCGGGTATGCGGTTGCGGAGGTGCGGACCGCACCTGAATTCACGACCTATTACGAGGCCGTGGTGCAACAGTACGAAAACGAGCAGTAAGAATGGAAAACGCCATGGAAGAAGAACTTTTGCAGGAGTGGCTTTGCCACAGGATTGTGGGAGCGAGTAACGATGCCGTCATGTTCTCCGACCGGAACGGTACGATCCGCCTCTGGAACGGCGGCGCGGAGCGGATGTTCGGCTTCTCGGCCTCAGAGGCGCTGGGACAGTCCCTGGACCTGATCATCCCCGAGAACCTGCGTCAGCGGCACTGGGACGGCTACTACCGCGTCATGGACAGCGGCACCAGCCATTACAGCATCGACCTGCTCTCGGCCCCGGCCCTCCGCAAGGATGGTACGCGCATCTCCACCGAGTTTTCCATGTCCCTGGTAAAAGATGCCCAAGGCATGATGCTTGGTGTTGCGTCCATCATCCGCGACGTAACGGCCCGCTGGCAGCGGGAAAAGGAGTTAAAGGAGCGGATCAAGGAGATGGAGGCGTTGCAGACGAACGCTCCATAGTGATTTACCTGAATCCGTGACGCCTGCATGGCGTATCGAGCGAAATGCCGGGGTCAATCGCCGCCCGTGACGATCCATACGGATTTGGCGGGTGAACTCCGCCCATGCCGTGAATCATACCTGAAAGGCCGGGACTTAGGCATTCAAAGCAAGAGAAGCCGTGAAGGCGTCACGGATTGAGGATTTGAGTTATTCCTGGGGAGATCGGTATACAGGCCTTTACATTCCCAAGCCGGCCATGGTAGCCTTTCAAAAAAATCGGTCCCGTGGCGCGACACCTGTCAATCGAGATGAGTCCCACCATGGAGCCCCAGGAGCTCTTTCCATGAAGAAACGTAAAGCCCTCGCCCTCCTCTCCGGAGGGCTCGACTCCACCCTGGCGGTCAAGATGATGCTTGACCTGGGCCTTGAGGTGGAAGCCCTCAACTTCACCTCCCCCTTCTGCACCTGCACCGGCAAGAACGCCGGCTGCAAGTCCGAAGCGGTCCGGGTTGCCCAGGAATTCAACATTCCCATCAAGGTCATGCACAAAGGGATCGACTACCTGGAGATCGTCCGCAATCCGCGCCACGGCTACGGAAAAGGGGTCAACCCCTGCGTGGACTGCCGTATCTACCTGCTAACCAAGGCCAGGGAATACATGGCGGAGAGCGGCGCCGACTTCGTCATCACCGGCGAGGTGCTGGGGCAGCGCCCCATGAGCCAGCGACGCGACACACTGCGGGTCATCGAGCGGGAAAGCGGGCTGGAAGGATTGCTGCTGCGGCCGCTTTCGGCCCAGCACTTCGAGCCGACCATCCCCGAAAAGGAAGGCTGGGTTGACCGCGATAAACTGCTGGCCATCAAGGGTCGCTCCCGCAAGGAATTGTTTCAACTGGCGGACGAGATTGATGTAAAGAACTACCCCTGCCCGGCCGGCGGCTGCCTGCTGACCGAACTCTCCTTCGTACCCAAGGTGCGGGACATGTTCGATCATGCCGATGAACTCGACCTGAGGGACTGCCGTCTGCTCAAGGTAGGCCGCCACTTCCGCATCGGCGAACGTACCAAGGTCATTATCGGCCGCGACGAATCGGACAACAACCTGCTGGAGACGGCCAGACAGCCGGGCGAGGCGGCGGTTACCTGGCTCGACGGCAACACCCCGGTCGGTGTGATCGTCGGCCGTCAGGGGAGCGAGTATCTGGACCTGGCCAGCCGCATCATGCTGCGCTACACAAAGGCGGAACCGGCTGCTAGCTGCCATATCCATATCCGCGACACGAGCGGCGAACGTACCGTAACCGTCATCAACAATCTGGACGACGCCGCGGTGCAGCCCTACCTGGTGTGCTGATCTACAAATACCCGAATCCGTGATACCTCCATGCCGTTTGTCCGGAAGGCCTTTGCCATTACATTTCAGGAGATTACCGTCAGCCCGGCGGAGGACCAGCGGAGTGAGTGGTTTGTTACGGCATGGCGACGTGCTGGCCCCGGCTCTTCCGGCCACGAAGGCCCCCGGCATCACGGATTCAGGAAATAGTAAAGGAAGGAACAGCACCATGAACAGGAAAAAGATCATACTGGCCGTTGTCGCAATCGCACTGGCCATCCAGGCGATACCCTACGGCCGCAATCACACCAACCCCCCGGTGGTCCGGGAGCCTGCCTGGGACAGCCCCACAACCCGTGAACTGGCCAGGCGTGCCTGCTTCGACTGCCACAGCAACGAGTCCGTATGGCCGTGGTACTCGAAAATCGCCCCGACCTCCTGGCTGGTGGCCTTTGATGTGTACGAGGGGCGGAAAGAACTGAATTTCTCGGACTGGCGGGACGGTGCCCGCGAAGGGGAACAGGCGCGGAAGATCATGAAAGAGGTTAATTCCGGCGACATGCCGCCACTCCAGTACCGGTTGGTCCATCCCGAGGCAAAATTGGACCCGGCTGCCAGAAAGAGGTTATCCGAGGGGCTTGGCGCAACCGCAAATAAAATTAATCACAACTAACAGTACAACGCAATTCCCTTGACATGCTGTAGCATCGTTTTTATAGTCCGACCATGTCCATGATCAGGCTGCCCGACGGCATCATCATAGCACCAACACGCCCGTACAACCGCGAGGTGTTGGAGAAATCCCTGGAGGATTTCTGTTCCCCCGACACGGAGTTCACCGGCTTCATCTCCATCAAGACTGCCGACACCCTCTACCTGTTGTTTTTCTTTCAGGGCCGCCCCTACGCGGCCGGAAAATTCCTTACCGACAAACCGTCACCCCTGACCATCCGCGAGTTCTTCAGCGAAGTGGGGCAATCGTCGGACCAGACCGCCACCCTCTCCATCCATGCCACCGATCCGGTCCTGCTCAAAAGCCTGCTGATCCTTGTTCAGGCCGACCCGGCCGTCAAGGCCCCGGTCAGCCTGATCAATCTTGAGGCGGTCCTGCAGCAGATCCGACAGGATGCAACCGATTCCCTGGTCATCCTGGAAAACCTCCAGATGCTCAATCTGTTCTTCTTCAAAGATAGCAACCGGGGCATGGCCTATTTCTCCGACACGGAATTCCATGATGCCGACGGCATGCCCTGCGACGAGCAGATGCTGTTGTACGCCTTTCGCCCCGAAATCCCGGTAAATGCCCTGATCTACCGTTCAACAAGCACCCATGAAGCCCAAGACGCGCGCCTCGTCAGCAGGGAAGAAATGGCAGATCTGTTGCGGGGAGAACAGGGGGAAAAGCGGGATTCTGGGGAGGGACAACAGATCCCGGAAACCGCGGTTGCCGAAGGAGGACTGGGACTGGAGATCCTGAACGGTCCACACAAGGGCCAGGTAGTGAACGGGCCGATCCCGGCCGTGATCGGCCGCACGGATGCCGATATCCTGATCAACGACCCGCTGGCATCGGAACGTCACGCTATTGTTCAGGAGATCGACGGCGTACTCATGCTGGTGGACCTGAACAGCGTCAGCGGCACCACGCTCAACGGGGTGCACATCGTGCAACATGCAATTTCGGAGGGGGATATCATCGGCATGGGAGCAACGGCCCTCAGGGTCGTGCGTCTTGCCCAACCCCGATAGTACTGAGTACATCAATGGCGCGGGAAAACTACCCCAGATTCAACTCATCCAGCGACAACCGGTAGCCCGGCAGGAATTTTTCCAGAAAATAGCGCACCTCGGGCAGCGGGCTGTCCAAGAGGTGCTCCAGGTGCTCGGCTCCGGCCCGGCGAAACTCCAGGTTGCCCGACTTCTCCTCCTCGATACACTTTACCAGGGCCGCGATCTTGTCGGCTGCCTTCACCAGGGCGGCACACCCCCCCCCATCCGCATCGAAAAAGAACAATGACTCGTACTCCTCGGCCAGTTCCGGCGGCAGCATTGCCAGGAGCTTGCGCCGTGCCCGGTCCTCCAGTTGATGGAAGGAGCGTTTGAAGTTGGGATTGAAATGTTTGACCGGGGTGGGCATGTCGCCGGTAAAGATCTCGCTGGCATCGTGGAAGATGCCGCAGAGCGCGATCCGGCCCGGGTCCAGGTCGCCGTCGAACCAGGTATTGCGAATCACGGCCAGGGCATGGGCGATCACCGCCACGTCCAGGGAGTGCTCCTGGATGTTCTCCGGCACCGTGTTGCGCATCAACCCCCAGCGGCTGATGTAGCGCATGCGGGAAAGGAAGGCGAAGAAGTCGTATTGTTCGGGCGTACTCTTGTTTTTCATGGCATCTCGCTTTTTTCACTACCTGTCGCGTTCCGTGCGGCCGGCCTCCAGCTCGCACCTCGTTACTTCCTCAACCTTCTGCAGCTCGGCCTCAAAACATTCCGGACACAAGCCATGGGAGAACCCCACGTCGGTTTTCTCGGAGATATATCTCTCCACGGCCTTCCACGCGCCCTGATCCCTGGGATCTCCACCCTCCACGCGAATCTTCTTGCACCGGGCGCAGATGGGAAGAATGCCCTGTAACGTGTTATGCACATCCTCAAGGAGTGTCGTCTGAACCGTTACCACCGTAAAGACAAAGACCGAACCCAGCAGCAAAATGATGCTCAGGCCGATCTCGCTAACCGAATACGAACCAATGGCCAGCGCGCCCATGACGAAGAGATAGCCGAAGAAGAAAAACACGATCAGGCCACGATGCAGCAACAGGTAAAGATGGAGAGGGCCTCGTTGTCGTTCCGGGGCGAACGGCATCAACTTGACCAGCCCCTTCACTCGCACCATGCCGGAAAGCATGATCACCGCCCCCACACATATGAGGGAACAGCTGATATACCGTTGTAAGTTCATGGGGCTTTTCCCGATCACTTCGTTTGATGTTCTCCAGGTCACTTTTCTGCGGAGATGCTGCCAGTCACTATCCTACACCCGTTCGTACGGCTCGAACAGTCGTTTGTACTCATCAAGGGCAAACCGGTCGGTCATGCCGGCAATGTAGTCGCACACCACCCGCTCCAGGCCGAGGCGGTCGAAACGTGCCCGGTACTTGGGGGGGAGCAAGTTGGGGTAGCGCAGGTAGGTCTCGAACAGCCGGGTGATGAAGATATCGGCCTTGACCCGCATTTTGTCCACCCGATGATGGCGGTAGAGATTGTCGAACAGAAATCGCTTCAACTCCATGTTCCGGGCGGTGATGGTATCGCTGAAGTGAACCACCGGCCGGTTCACCCGCTGCAGGTCTTCCAGGGTCTTGATGTCGAAACGCTCGAGGTTGAAGGCGATGGTGGCGCAGATATCGCCGATCAGGAGACCGATCAGGGCGCTGATGGTCTGAAAGACCAGGCGCTTGTCGTCAATGGTGGGATACTTCTCCCGGACCCCGGCACTCACCTCATGCCACAGTCCGATCCGCTCCAGCATATCAATGGTGATGTAACCCGATTTCAGGCCATCGTCAATATCGTGGTTGTTATAGGCGATCTCATCGGCATAGTTGATGATCTGGGCCTCGATGGAGGGGACCACTCCGGGCAGGAATGCGGCCATGGTTTCCAACGGCGCGTCATAGGGGCTGGCATGCTTGATGATCCCTTCACGCAGCTCCCAGGTCAGATTGAGGCCGTCAAAGCCGGGGTAACGCTCCTCCAGTTCATCCACCACGCGAAAAGATTGCAGGTTGTGTTCAAACCCGCCATGCCCCTGCATCAGGCGGTTCAACACATCCTCGCCAGTATGGCCGAAGGGGGTATGTCCCAGGTCATGCGCCAGTGCCAACGCCTCGGTCAACTCCTCGTTCAACCGGAGCCTGCGGGCAATGGCGCGGCCGATCTGGGCCACCTCCAGGGAGTGGGTCAATCGGGTGCGGTAGTAATCGCCCTCGTGGTTGACGAACACCTGGGTCTTGTACTCCAGGCGGCGGAAGGCAGCGCAGTGGATGATACGGTCCCGGTCCCGCTCAAAGGCGGGCCGGTTGTCGCGGAACTCCTCGGCATGCCGCCTGCCCCGGGAAAGGGCGCTTTTGCAGGCATAACCTGCCAAATCGTTGCGTTCGGTGGATTCGGATTCGGACATGGGTTCACCTCGTAGAAACGGTTTATCCCGAGCGGGTCAAGCCGGAGCCAAACGGAAATATTTTTTTGCCTCATAGATTACTTCAAGATTACCAAGACTTGATTCTGAAATCGTGAAGTAATCTCGAAGCTGAAGTAAGCTTTGTATCGGGAGGTTGTATTGTTATGATCATCTCGCCGCAACGTCCAAATATGTTTTAATAACTACACCAGCCGCTGACCCTGCGCAAGCGAAGAAAGGATGTATGCCCTGAAAATTCGAAAGCCCTCCTGTTTCCAGAGAGGGCTTCCTGTTTCACTGCGTGGTGCGGGGCATCGTCCACATGCGATACCGGCATCAGTTCTTCTGGGCCAAAGCCTTTTTTATCGGGCCGTTCATGCGGATGGCCGCCGAGAATTCCATCCAGAACACCAGATAGATGGATACCATCAGCGACAGCCCGATATTCTGGTTATCCGCCCCCAGCGCCTTTGCCAGGATCGGCGAGGCAAAACCGGCGCCGTAGGAACCGGTCACCCGCTCCAGTACGTAGAACACCGGCAGGGTCAGGATGGTGCCGATCACCATGATGGCGATACCGGTGGGACGTTTCACCCAGTATTTGGGTGAGAAGCCGTACATGCGCATGAAGATCACGACCCAGATAATCCAGACCGAGTAATCCACGGCGGCATCCGGCAGGGCCAGTTTGTTCTTCACCAGGGCAACCTCCAGCACCGTTACCACGGCAAGCATGGAGAACATCCAGTTGAACTTCTCGTTGGCCTGGGTCTGCCAATTGCGACTGTCCGGCGCAGCCACTTCCTTTGAAGAATGGCTGTGGGTGCCCAGGGCCGAGAAGAGGATGGCGAACCAGATGCCGGCGTTGTGGAACAGGAGCGATGCATGATTACCGGCCACGTTGGCAATGCGTGACATGGGGTCGCGGGCAAAGTCCGCTGCAATGCGCATGAGGAACAGGTTGGCAATGACCGAGCACGCGATAATAACCGCAATGGTGAATAACCGGCGCGGCAGGAGGTAGGGATCGACCTTGTCGGGAAAACCGAGAATAAAGGCAAACCAGATCAGGTACATGATCAGCGGAATGCCGAAGCAGATCCCGTAGACCGACTTACCGGCAAAATCACCGCTTTGGGCATAGATGATAAATTTTTCCTTGGCCGCCGGGTCGGTATTGACCGACTTGACCACATCCTTGGGCATCTTGGTGACGTGGGGCAACAGGCCCATGGCATACCAGCCATGGTCACCCTGGGTCTGGTCGATGACCCAGTACTGGTCACCCATCATCTCGTCCAGACCGGCGAAAAGCTGCATATTGAAGGCGGCGCAGACCACGCAGACCACCAGCAGCAAAATGGCGTTGGATATTTTCATTGGCATGTGAGTATTCCCCCTATTCCTTATGTGTTGTCCAGAACATTGACACTGCATTAGCTGCAAAGAGCCCGTAGAGCCACATGGTATTCCAGGCCGGGCCCGACCAGTGGCTGCCGTGACCGCCACCCACTACCCCTGAGGCGATAATAAACCCAATAATCGATGTGAAGGCTACCATGGCAACCGAACGCAGAATGGCACTGTTACGCCAGGTGTGGCGCTCAAGTTCCTCTATCCTCGACAGCAGTTCAAGCTCTCTTTCGCTCATCTCTCTTCTCCTTTGCCAGTGTTATTAGTAAGAACAGCATTGTAACCATCAGTGCGAGAACAGCGTGAAACTCATTGAAATTCAGCGTCAGGTGATAAAACATGTCATTGCCTTTCTTCAAATGGTAGAGTGAAAATCAACACTTGACCAGATCAGTCAGTTCACCGGGGAACCTGTCAGCCAGTTCCATGTACTTGAGGCACTCAAGATGGCGGCAGCTACAGTAACGGATGATCATGTTCACGTCGTGCGAGGATATGTAGCCGCACCCCACGTCGCAATAATCGTCATTTTTACCGTAAAAGGGACAGATGTCCGTTTTTGCCATTGCCGCGCCTTTCGTTTCGCCTTCATTCCGTATACAGCACACAACATGCCAAGCGCGTTCCATCGAAATATATTATTTAATAATCAGTATGTTACGACAATTATTCACCAACATACACCTGGCGACCCATCCCTGCCATTTGCATTCATGCAAATCATTTGATGGAGCGCTCCGGGCATAACAGGATGGACAGAGACTGATAAGGACTTATTTGATCTTTTTTGATAGTCTGTGATATTAAAAAGTTATATGACTCAAGCCAAAATAAAACCGTTTTTGCAAAAGTGCAAAACAGGATTATCTCTGATTTTGCAATTATGCAAACAGGGCGAGACACACCATGGAAACCGACAGGATCAAATGGAATAAGCGCTTTGACTCGGAGGATTCGTTTCTCGGGGAGCGCCCATCCCCGTTCCTTGCGCGCGAGATCGGGCGGATCAAGCGGCTTGCGCCAGGCGCGACAGCACTGGACATCGCCAGCGGTGAGGGACGTAACAGCGTCTTCCTGGCACAACACGGGTTCAGGGTTACTGGGCTGGACATATCCGACGTGGGGATTGCCAAGGGGGTTCGGCGCGCTGCCGAGGCCGGTGTGGAGGTGGAGTTCCGGCAGGTTGACCTGGAGGATTACCACATCATGGAGCGCTACGACCTGATCATCAATTTCAATTTTCTGCTGCGGGAGCTTATTCCCGAAGAGGTGGCCGCACTCAATCCGGGCGGTCTGCTGCTGTTTGACACCATCATGACCTCGCCGCAACTCCTGGACAACCACAACCAGGACTATCTGCTCGACCCGGGAGAACTCCGGCGGATATTCTCGGCCTATAACGGCGAGATTCTGTACGAGGAAGAAGTAGAACTAGGCGAGATGCCGACCAGTCGCCTGATGTTCAGAAAAGCCTCCTGACAATCACCACCCTCTTGTTTCTTTACCCCCTCCCCCTACGCAAATGACTACAAATTAATCACTTACTTTTATCATATGGTTAATTTTTAACCACTATATTGCCCAATTTATTATCACAATTAATCGTATTTTTGTTGTTATTGTATATTATTTATGCATAATAACGAACAATAGGGGTGCCCAAAAAGCATCTGATTAATAATTAATCAGGAGGGTGTCATGGGAATCATCGATGAAAAGGTAGAGTCGTTTTATCAGGAGGTACTCCGGCGTAATCCCGGAGAACTGGAGTTTCATCAGGCGGTTCGGGAGGTATTGGAATCACTCGGACCGGTGCTGGTGAAACATCCCGAATTTGCCCAGCGCAAGATCATCCAGCGCATCTGCGAACCGGAACGTCAGATCATCTTCCGGGTACCCTGGCAGGACGACAAGGGGGAGGTCCAGATCAACCGCGGCTTCCGCGTTGAGTTCAACAGTTCTCTTGGCCCCTATAAAGGCGGTCTGCGCTTTCACCCTTCCGTGTATCTGGGTATCATCAAATTCCTCGGTTTTGAGCAGATTTTCAAAAACTCCCTGACCGGCATGCCGATCGGCGGCGGCAAGGGGGGCTCGGACTTTGATCCGAAGGGCAAAAGCGATGACGAGGTCATGCGTTTCTGCCAGAGCTTCATGACGGAACTTTACCGCCACCTGGGCGAGCACACCGACGTTCCCGCCGGTGACATCGGCGTGGGCGGCCGTGAAATCGGTTACATGTTCGGCCAGTACAAACGCATCACCAATCGTTATGAGCCGGGTGTGCTGACCGGCAAAGGCCTTACCTGGGGCGGCTCATTGGTCCGCACCGAAGCTACCGGTTACGGCGCAACCTACTTTGTCCATGAAATGCTCAAGGCCCGCAACGACTCCTTTGATGGCAAGATCTGCACTGTTTCCGGTTCGGGCAATGTGGCCATTTATACCATTGAGAAGATTCACCAATTGGGTGGCAAGTGCGTGGCCTGTTCCGACTCCAATGGCGTGATCTACGACGAAAAAGGGCTGGACCTCGACCTGATCAAGAAACTCAAGGAGTTCGAGCGCCGCCGCATCAAGGATTATGCCGAGCATTACAAGCATGCCAAGTACCTGCCGGCCGGCAATATCTGGGAGATCCCCTGCCAGGTGGCGATGCCTTCGGCAACCCAGAACGAGATCAACGGCAAGGACGCCGCAACCCTGGTGAAGAACGGCTGTATCGCGGTGGGCGAAGGGGCCAACATGCCCACCACTCCAGAGGGTGTCAAGGTATTCCTGGAAGCCAAGATCGCCTATGGTCCCGGCAAGGCGGCCAATGCCGGCGGAGTGGCCACATCCGCGCTGGAGATGCAGCAGAACGCGGGCCGCGACGCATGGTCATTCGAGTACACCGAGAAGAAGCTGGAAGAGATCATGATCAACATCCACAGAAACTGCTTCGAAACCGCCGAGGAGTACGGCGCCCCCGGGAACTACGTGCTCGGCGCCAATATCTGCGGCTTTATCAAGGTGGCTAACGCCATGGTGGCGCATGGCCTGATCTGATACTGGTACGACAACCAAGCACAAAATGGAGCCCGGTTATGCCGGGCTCTTTTTTTTGAGGTGCGGGTGAAAGCAGACAACCTGCTGGGAAATGATATCGGACATGAGTATCAGATGGGGCTCCGGGATATCGTACACATGGAGGGCGGGGCTGAATTTTCTAGCCTCGGGCAGAAGCTCGGTGAGACGGTTCGGCAGGCATTTCAGCCAGGGGAAGTCGAGTTGGCAATCCGGTCGTTCGGGAAAGAGCGCCACGTAGAATATATCGCTTTCCACCATATCCTGAAAAAAATGGCTGCCAAAGGAAAGATCGGGCATGAGACCACCCGCTGAAAAGGCAATTTCCCCCAGTACGGTTACGTTACTGATCTCGGCAAAGCCGACCGGCACGCCCAGGGATGGGGTCGACGTCCCCCAGCGACCGGGGCCGAGCAGCATGGCAGGACACTCTTCACGGTCCGGGATGAGACGGTTAAGGCGCCCCACCGTCCTGGCCAGCTCGTATTTTTCCGTCAATGAAAGGGACTCGTACTGCTCCGGGTCAACCACGATGACCCGCTTGATCGGCATGACCATACTGCCGCCCATGAAATTCCCTACGCTGCGGAACAGCACCCGTTTGCCGGAAAGGCGGGCCGGTATGACCACGCGCTTTTCCTGTACGCCCTTGGTCTGGAGCGGGCGGCATTGAACCAGGTTTATACGCATCCGGTCGTCCCGCCCCATATTCACGGTGAATTCCACGTCCACCGGGTAGTGATAGGCAGCCTCCAGAGCGCTCACCATGCTGCGCATGACAGCGGCAAAGGGTGTGGTTTCCAGCAACCCGCCGCAGGTGAGCAGCCAGGCCTTTTCACCGGCATGGCCCCACTCCGTTCGCCCGGTATCGGCGCCTGGATCGGGTTCAGCCAGCAACCGCACCGGAATATCGAGCCGTTCCGCCAGCAACCGCGAAAAGGGGACCGTTTGAAGAGAGTTGTCGGTCAGATTGAGGAGATCCACGTCCCGTTGGCTAAAACGGCGCCGGTCTTCGCGCTTTCCGTGGGGGACCAGCAATGGCCGGTCAAGCGCCACGAGCCGGGGGTAATCACCCTCCAACCGGTCAACGGCCCGCGTACCGAGGCCGCAGACTAGCCGCAACATCCCTGCTCGCGGGTCCATTTCCCGGTCCCAGACAAAGGTGTTGTAGGATATCGCCACACCGGCCAGGTCGGGGAAGAAATAGTGGCGATGCAGGGTGCCGGAGACACGCTGGACCAGGATCGCCATCCGTTCGTCCTGCTGGTCGAGCCCTCGCCGCTGGCGGTAGACAAGCGCCTCATGGCTCATGGTGCTTGCGAATATGCGGCGCACGGCATCCTCGAATTGTTGGTAGCGCTGCTCGGGGGAACCCTGGTTGACACAGAAAAAGCTGTCGTATTTGCCGGCAAAGGCGTTGCCGAACCCATCCTCCAGAAGACTGCTGGAACGGACGATAATCGGATACTGGCCGAAATACTCCAGCATCTTCTGGAATTCCTCCCTGATTTCATCGGGAAACGAGCCGTAAAGCAGGTTCTCCCGCAACCGGGCCGCGGCCGTAAAATATCCCTCGGGACTGCGCTGCTCCATGTACAGCCCCCACCAACCGTTGTGAACGATATAGGAGGAGAAGAGATCGCAGCCAATGTACCAGGAGTCGTGGGGCTCCAGCAATTCTTGCCACTCCTGGGAGCGGTCCTTGCCAAGAATGGAGCGGCTAAGCAACATCCCCACCGCCTTGCCGCCGATGAACCCGGTGCTGATCAGCCTGGACTTGATCCCCAGCAGGTCATCAAGGGTAAAGTGCTCAAGGGCCAGGGCCAGAATGCGCGCCTCCCGGCCAATGAGAATCCGGCAAAGCTGGTTGACCATCGACCGGTGCTGTTCATCGCAAGCCGGAGTCGTGATCAGGTCGGCCGCCTTGAGAAAGAGCAGATCCCAGTGATCCAGGTGCCCTTCTGTCGTCTCCGGTCCGCTTCGGCGCAACGTGACAAACAGGTTGGTTGCCTCGAAACTGCTGGCCAGGGGAGTGAACGCCTCCTGTTCCTGACGGTGAGGCAGGAACATGGTCGGGGATGAGCGCTGCCACACCTTGAGGGGGTGGAGATAGCGGATGGTGTCATGGTTGTGCAGGTCTATCAGCAGTTGGGTCGTAGCGCGGATTCGCGCCACGGTCTTGAAGGAATGGCTGCCGCGAAGCAAAGCGAAATAGGCCACCGTATCCAGTTCAAAGAGGAATGGACAGGTGACGGCAAAAAAGTTGCCGATCATGGTGTCCGTGGCCCAGGCATCCAGCAGGTCGGAGAGGCAGTCAAAAACATAGAACACCCCGACCCCTTCCTGGCCTATGATCGTGTGGAGCCTGACGGTGAATGATTCAAATCCCCGAAAGGCGTCCAGATTATAGACCGTGATGTCGGGATGCTCCTCAAGCAATGGCTCATGATCGGCAAAACGGCAGTAGACTACCCGCCTGGATTCTCCCAGGGCAGTTGCCACGAAGCGCTGGGCAAAGGCGCGGTAGTCGTCGATGGTGTCCACGCGCCACACCACGTTGTCGCCCAGCCGCAGGCCGTTCAGGATATCGTCCAACCCAAGCAGGCCGGTACTTACCCATCTGTCGGAGAGGTGCATGGTGATCTCCACTGTTCTTCCCTACTCCGTACTCCGTGGCATAATGACCTGTTTCTCAGGCACCACCTTGACGAAACGGTCACGGCAGCGACCCATGACGCCGGCCAGCCAATCGGCCTCCTCCGCCTGGTGGGAATGGAGCAGTTCCCGGTGATATTTGGCGAGCAACCCCTCGACTTGGCTCACGTCCTCTTCCTCCAGGTCGCGGATCTCTACCCCCGCCCCCTTGGCCAACCTGGCCCGCAACGCCTCCCGGTCAAAGCCCATCTCCAGGTCCAGGTGGCAATAGAGGGTGCCGCCGGTCATACCCGAGCAGAGCCAGGGGCCGGGGTCCCCCAGCACCACCACCCGGCCGGCTGTCATGTATTCGCAGGCAAAACCCTTCAGGTTGGCCCGTCCGGCCATGTTGCCAAGCGTATCGTCGATGGGGGTGCGGATGCGGCCACCCAGCACCACGTCTGCCCCGGACAGGCGGATACAGGCGCGACTGTCCGCATCCCCCTGGATGATGAAGGTACCACCCTGGGCGCCGTAGGCCAGCCCTTTGCCAACCGAGCCCCCCACCCGCACGCCGTTTCTGTTCTCCCCCTTGAGGATGACGATCTTCCCTCCCTGGGTGGACTTGCCCACGCCATCCTGGGCCCCCCCTTCCACGCGGATGGCGATGTGCGGGATGGTGAAGGCCCCCAGACCATTGCCGGGGATGGAATCACGATGGAAGTGCAGCAGGGTCTCACAGCCGGGTGTGAAACGCCCGTCGCGCCAGCCGCGCACCATGGTGCCTGCCAGATGAGTGCCGATGGCCCGGTCCGAGCTGGTGGCGTTGTCATCGTCATAGCGCACCCGCTCCTCGCCCTTGGCAAAGGCGTCGCCCACCAGGGTGGAGATCAACGAGGTCAGATAATTGAGTGGTTTGCGGATGATGCGCACCTCGCTCTCCACGACAGTTGTGGCGTCAGCCGAGGGAGGAGCCAGCAGATCGGTAAGGTCAAGCCGTTCCAGGCCACGGGTCTGGACCAGCAGGTCGGCCCGCCCCACAAGGTCCTGGGTACGCCGGAAGCCGAGTTTGGCGGTGAGTATCTTTATCTCCCGCGCCATGCCCCGGAAGAAGGTGGTCTCATAGATCACACCGTTCTCCAGCACGCGCGGCACAAAACGCTTCAGCCCCTTTTGTTCCGCCTCTTCCACCGATTCGATCTGGGTGGCGATCCCCACATGGCAGGTGCCCAGGTGACAGCCGCGGCAGGTGGTACAGCCGATAATGACCATGGCCATGGTGCCGAAGCCTACCCGGTTGGCCCCCAGGAGCATCAGCTTGAGCACGTCTCGGCCGGTGCGGGCGCCGCCATCGGCCCAGATTTCCACCCGCTCACGCATGCCGGCCTCCACCAGGGCGCGGTGGGCTTCGCGGACACCGACCTCGGCAGGCAGGCCGACGAACTTTATGGCGTGTTTGCGGGCCGCGCCAGTGCCGCCGTCATAGCCGCTGATCGTGATGATGTCGGCGCCTGCCTTGGCAATCCCCAGGGCTATGGTAGCAATGCCGGCCACGGCCGGCACCTTGACCGAGATGCGGGCCGTTGGATTGGCCGTACGCAACTCCTCGATGATCTGGGCCAGATCCTCGATGGAGTAGATATCGTGGTTGTTGGAGGGGGAGATGAGTGATACCCCGGGCGTGGCGTGGCGGGCAGCGGCGATCTTTGCCGTCACCTTGAAGCCGGGCAGGTGCCCCCCCTCGCCTGGCTTGGCCCCCTGGCCGACCTTGATCTCCAGAAAATCGGCCGAGTTCAGGAACTCCATGGATACCCCGAAACGGCCCGACGCGATCTGCTGCCCCCGGTTCTTCCGGTACTTGCCCAGCATGTCGGCGATCTCGCCCCCCTCGCCGTTCATGCAGACGATGTTCAGGCGACGGGCCGCCTCGGCGTAGATGCGGAAGGGCGTTTCCCCCTGAGAGCCAAAGCTCATGGCCGAGAACAGGATCGGCAGATCATGGTTGCCGATAGTAGTGTCCACATCTTCCGGGTCCACGGACAACTCCTCCGGGTAACGCAGGTCGATCAGATGACGGATGGCCGTGGGGTGTTCCGCCTCCAGTTGCTGGATCAGGCGGGACAAGTCGGCATAGGTTTCCTCCATCTTTGCCACCTGACCCACCATCTTCCAGATGCGGGGGTAGAGACGGAATTGCACCGGCACCGGCTGTTTTTCCCTGCTTCTGGCCACGGAGACCCGGCTCTTGTTTTCCGCCTCCAGCAGTTCCAGGGTCAGCCCCCCCTTGCCGGAACCACAAAAATTGGGGGTTTCGAAGATCGCTGCCAGATGGCTGCACAGGCCGATGGAGGCAAAATACTTGCCGTAGCCGCCGATCTCGTGGGTACCCATGGTGGAGATGACCTTTTCCAGCCCCTTGGCCAGTACTCCCAAAAGATTCTCGACGCCGCCCGCATGCTCACGGGCCTGTTCCCACATCAGGTAGGGACAGAGGGCGTCGGCACCCATGCCCTTGGCAAAGATCAGGTCGTGCAGGTTGCGCAACGCCCCGGAGCGGACCAGGATCGAGGCGTTGCGACGCAGGCTCCGCCCCTCTTCACCCACGGTCTCCTTGAGTGCCTTATGCAGCACCGCCACCACCAGAAAGGGATCGAGGAAACCCTGTTGCGGGCCAAAGGCGCTGCTGTCGTCAAGCAACAGGATACGCACCCCATGCCGGACCGCTGCCAAGGCCTCGTCCGTCAGGCGTGTCAAGGCCTGTTGCAACGATTCGTTGCGCCCCATGGTGCAGGAGAGTATGCGGCTGCGTCCCCTGCCCGCCTGTGATATCAGGGTTTCCAGGGTCGTGGTGCCGAACCGGCGGGCAAGGGCCGTTTCGTCCTCGCCCCCGACAAGCCGTGCGCCGCCCAAGAGCAGCGGCAAGGCCAGCTCCAAAGCCGGCTGCGGCTTGCCAGCCAGGCTCGGACGGGCACCGATGTAGACCCTGGTGGAGAAGTGTTCCGCCTCCCGTTCCCGGTCGATGGCCGGGTTGGTCACCACCGCCACCTGTTCCTTGAAGTAGTCGGACAGGTTTTGGCGCGACAGGGAAAGGGATGCCAGCGGCCCGTCGTACCCCAGTGAGGCGATCGGGTCCTGGCCGCTTGAAGCCATCTCTTTCAGGTTCTGCACATCCGTGGATTTCCAGGCCAGGGCCGAGAGCAGGTTGTCCTGGACCAGTTTGGCGTTCTTGCGCCAAGGGCCACCCTCCCCCCGGCCCCCTCCCATAAAGGGAGGGGGAGAGATAGACTTTCCCCCTCTCCCCTGGTGGGAGAGGGTTGGGGAGAGGGGGAGAAGGTCCGCCCCCCTGATCAAAACCTTTGCCTGGGTCGTCAGGTTAGTCCGCCTGCGGAACAGGGTGAGCACCTCGCGCCGCAACTCATGGTGCTGTAAGAGCTGCGGCGCCTTGCCCGCTACCAGCCGTACCCCGAGTTTTTCGCCCGGCGCCAACGGCTTTGGATCATGGAGTATTTCCTCGTGGGGTACGACCCCCAACTCGGACGAGGCGAACAGTTCCTTGTCGGTTTCACCCACCCAGAGCGGGCGCAGTCCCATGGCATCCACGCTGAACACGCACCGGTCGCGGTGGCGGGCGATGATGGCGGCCGGCCCCTGGGCGCTGGCGGTCAGAAAACGGCGGAACCAGGTATACATGGCCTGCTGGTCCGGCTCCATGGCGTCCATGGCGCTGAAAACCGGCGGAAAGACCATCTCCATGGCCTCGAACAGGGTCAGGCCGTAACGGCAGATGAGCCCTTCCAAGGTGCGGTTCAGGTCCTGGGAGTCGCTGCCGCCATGGGGAAGCGTAATCCCCAGCATGCGGGCCTCTTCCCGTAGCCGGGCAATGGTATTGATCTCCCCATTGTGCCCCAGGAGCGAAAAAGGCTGGGCGCGCAGCACCGTGGGCAGCGTGTTGGTGGAGTAGCGGCTGTGGCCGATGGTCACGCCGGACAGGAAGTCACGACTCTTCAACTCCGGGTAGTAGCGCGGCAGGATCTCCGGCGCGCCATGCACCTTCCAGGCGGTGACATCGGCCGACAGGGAGGCTACATGCACCGGGAACTCGTCTTCCAGCGCCACTTGCAGGTTGAACAACCGGCAGGCCGTATCCCCGGGCCGGGGATCGAGCATTGCCAGTTGCCATACCAGCGGTTCTCCCAGCCGGGCGCGGGCCGCCAGTACCTCACTACGCACGGCGGCCGGTCGCTCCACCAGCAGCTCCAGACCGGCCTGGCGGATGCGGTTCAGGATGGCGCCCTGCATATCCGGGTGCCGGGCAAGGTCGTTGCGGTCAAGCAGCAGGTGGCCGATACAGAAACCGGGGGCATCGGCCAATGCCGCCGAGTGTCCGGCACCGGCCAGGATACCGGCCCAGACCAGGCGCGGGATATCGGTCAGGATGCCGCAGCCGTCCCCCTCGCCATTGATCTCGCCGGCCCGGTGTCCCATCTTGACCAGTGCCTCGATGGTGCGTTGCACGTTGCCGTGGGAGGGGCGACCCCCCTTGTTTACATAGCAGATAATGGCGCAGGCATCGCGCTCTTGCGGGATAAGGCCGGAAGGATCGGGATCTGGTCTGTTGTACATAGGAACTCCAGGGGATGAATTGCCGTATGGCGCCACGTTCCGCACGCCGGGTGAAGTATCGGTATAACAGAGGAAACGAGGGGAGGCAAGGATGTCGGGGCATCTAATTGAACCGTAAAGGATTTCATGAGAGTCTGCTATTGACGGCCGGCGCCGCCACTGGCATACTCCCCATAATCCACGAAAGACGGGCAAACACGCGCATGGAAAAACAGCACGCCATTACGGATGAACTGCAACAGGCGCTCACCGAGAACCGCCATCTCAAGGGCACCATAGCGGCCATGCGTGATGAACTGGAGAATATCCGCTTTGAAACGGAAAAGCGGTTCCAGGAGACCATTGCCGTAGGCAACAGCGAGATCACCCAGCTCCAAGCCACGATCCAGGAACTGCGTAACGAGATGGAACGCAACAACTTCGACTACCAGGAAAAACTGGTCAAGGAGCAAGGGATACACCGGGACGAGCTGAAGCAGCTCCAGCAAACGATACAACAGTTGCGGGACAAGCTGGAGACGGGAAAAGCGCCATGATGGACACGACAAATAAAAGCGATCAGGAAAAGCGCCTCCATATGGCGGAGATGCTGCTGGGGGTTTCCCGGAAGCTTGCCGCCATCGACTCCCTGGACGAAATGCTTGAAACGCTTGTCAAGATGACGTCAAGCGAACTGGGGGCCGAACGGGGTTCGCTTTTTCTCAACGACAGCCAGACCGGCGAACTCTATTCCGTGGTTGCCCAGGGTACGTTCAATCGCCGTATCCGCATCCTCAACAACAGCGGCATTGCCGGCCATGTTTTCCAGTCCGGAAAAGGACTCATCGTCCACGATGTGTACAAGGAAAAGCATTTCAACCGCGAGATAGACAAGCAGACCGGCTTCAAAACCCGGAACATGATCTGCACACCGATCAGGACCGTAAAGGGAGAGATCATCGGGGTCGCCCAGGTACTCAACAAGAAGGAAGGGAAATTCAACCGGGACGATCTGAAACTTCTCGATGCGATGACCATGCAGGCGGCAATCGCCTTGCAAGGGGCGCAGTTCATCGAAAAGATGCAGCACACGCGGGCCAGGGAGCTGGAATTTCTCGACGTGGTTGCCGACGTCACCTCGGAAATCGATCTGGGCAGCCTGCTGCGCAAGGTTATCGGCGAAGCCACCAAGATGTTGCAGGCCGACCGTTCCACCCTGTTCCTGAATGACGAGAAAACCAAGGAACTCTGGTCTCTGGTCGGCGAGGGGATCGGCGCTACCCAGATCCGTTTCCCCAACCACCTGGGCATTGCCGGCGCCGTATTTACCAGCGGAACATCGGTCAACATCCCCCATGCCTATGCCGATCTCCGCTTCAACCCCGCCTTCGACAAGAAGACCGGCTACTTTACCCGTTCCATTCTCTGCACGCCGGTGGTGAACAAGCAGGGCAAGATCATCGGCGTCACCCAGGTGCTCAACAAGCGCGGCGGGCCTTTCACGGATGAGGATGAATCCCGCCTGAAGGCATTTACGGCGCAGATTGCCATCGGCCTGGAAAACGCCAAGCTGTTTAACGACGTGCAGAATATGAAGAATTACAACGAGAGCATGCTGCAAAGCATGAGCAACGGCGTCATCACCCTTGACGAGGAAGGCACCATCGTTACCTGCAATGCCGCCGGCCAAAGGATTATCAGGGTTGCGGACGATGAAATCATCGGCAGCGATGTGGCCGCGTTCTTTGTCGGCCCAAACAGCTGGATCGTTGACAAGGTGCGCAAGGTCGAGAAGAGCCAGTCCGGCGAGGTAACCATGGATGCCGAACTGGAATTCGGCGGCAGCAAGGTATCGGCAAACGTCTCGGTTCTCCCCCTGGTCAGCGGCGAGAACAAGAAACTGGGCACCATGATCATGTTCGAGGACATCTCCGGCGAAAAACGGATGAAATCCACCATGTCCCGCTATATGGACCCTGGCCTTGCCGACCAGTTGCTGGCCGGCGGTGAGGACATCCTGGGGGGCAAAAGCACAACCGCCACGATCCTCTTCTCGGACATCCGCGGCTTTACGACCTTGACCGAGGAACTGGGCGCCCAGGGCACGGTCAGCCTGCTCAATGAATATTTCACCATCATGGTGGACTGCATCCAGTCGGAAGGGGGCATGCTCGACAAGTTTATCGGCGATGCCCTCATGGCCGCCTTCGGCATCCCCATCCCCCATGCCGACAGCGAAGACCGCGCCGTTCGCAGCGCCATCGCCATGATTACCTTGTTGCACGAATGGAACGGACGGCGGGCCGCGGAAGGTAAAAAACCGGTTAATATCGGCATCGGCCTCAACACGGATATCGTGGTTTCCGGCAATATCGGTTCGCCCAAACGGATGGATTACACGGTCATCGGAGACGGCGTCAACCTGGCATCGCGCCTGGAGTCAGCCTGCAAGCAGTACAGCGCCAGGATTCTCATCAGCGAAAACACCCATGGCAAGTTACGCGGCACCTACCGGATGCGCGACATCGACGATGTGGTGGTCAAGGGCAAGACACAACCGGTCAGGATCTACGAAATCCTGGATTACCATACCGACGAATCCTTCCCAAACCTGATGGAGGTAACCGGTCATTTCAAGGAGGGGCGCCAGGCCTACCGGAACGCTCAGTGGCTCCAGGCGATCAAGTCGTTCAGTGAAGCGCTTCGCCTGCACCCCCAGGACAAACTATCGCAACTGTATATCGATCGCTGTGAGCACCTCAAGGACAACCCTCCCAATGGCGTGTGGGACGGTGTCTGGACCATGACGTCGAAGTGATGTATTCCGAGACAAGAGGTACTACGGATGATAGCTGAACAAGGATCCAGCAGCACACACTATGAGCGGGAATACGAGCGGCAGACAGTTCTGGTTGAGGCCAGGATACAGGATGGGCAAGAGTGGTGCGACTGCAGGATTGTGAACATCTCGGTTGGTGGCGCAAAACTCCGTACCAGCCGGCAGTTAAACACAGGAACGTCGGTGCTGCTGCATATCGACCACTTCGGCCAATTCAGCGGAACGATCGTCTGGCAGCATACCGACGAGATCGGGGTAAAATTTACCCATAACACGGCAGAAATCGCCGAGGTGGTCATGGGTTTGGCCATGTACGGGTAGAGCCAGGAGCATCCGTTGACCCAGCCTTTTAAGCACCTGCAAGCTGAAGTCGTTTACCTGAAACAACCTCTTACTCTATGAAATCTAAACAAACCAGGCACAGCAAACACGGACATACCGCTAAAAGGACAAGCCATCCGTCAGGCGGCCTCCGCATTGTCGCCCTCTTCGAAGGTGCAAAAGGCGTCTTGGTTCTTCTGACCGGCTTTGGGATCATGTCCTTGATCCACAAGGATGTCCACCATGCAGCATCCCAACTGCTTCGACACATCAACCTCAATCCTGCCAGCCACTATCCGTTAATCTTTCTCGACGCTATCAGCCGAGTGACGGATTTCCAACTATGGGCGATTGCGTTCGCTGCCCTGTTGTATGCCGCTATCCGTCTCATTGAAGCGTTTGGTCTCTGGATGCAGCGGCAATGGGCTGAATGGTTCGGCCTCTTGACAGGCGGCATGTATATCCCCATTGAACTGTACGAAGTCCTGCGTGGAGCGACCTGGCCAAAGGTTACGGTTCTGGTCGTGAACACGGCAATCGCTGTGTACCTCCTGGTTGTGATTCTGCGATCCAGGAAGCGGTGGTAAACTGGGGCGGGAGATTTGTTTAAAGGAACGGCGATGTTTGATTAAATCTGTTTTTGGGTTCGTCGTGCATTTGCTTTTGCTTCCGTTGCTCTGCTTCAGCTTGTCTCTGTTTAATTACCTGCCTGGCCTCATCGTTGAATTCAGAACAGTCCGAAACCCCTCTTGTTGCAAGTTCCTTGGAAATTGCCCCCTGAGGGATTTCCCATGATGAATACGACAGCCGGTACACGCATAAATCCCTCGTCGAGTATCCGCTGTAATCAGCGGCACAACCTGAGAGCAAACCGGCAACGACAATACTTGCAATCCCTGATATACGTATAGTTTGGCTCATACCTTACCTCCCGGTACTTCTTGGCATCACCTCTCGCACAAGCACCCTATCAATGTGCCACTGCAAAAACCAAAAAGGGCTAGCGCTAAACGCTAACCCCTTAATTTTTATGGTGGGCGCTACTGGGATTGAACCAGTGGCCCCTGCCGTGTGAAGGCAGTGCTCTCCCGCTGAGCTAAGCGCCCATAGTGACCCAAAAATAGCAAAGACCGCCGTCTCTGTCAAGCTTTGTGACATATTCTCGACCATATTACACAATGGAAAAGTTGGAGTGGATGATTTTCTGCAACTCCTCGATCCTGAGGATGGCATGCCTGATCCGTTCGCATTCCTCCGAGGGGAGCTGATAGGGATTAAGGTAGTATGAATTGTTCTGAATACCCTTGATCACCTTGATTTGCAGCAAAATACGGTGTTTGGTGAGGACCTGATAGGCCTCCCGCAATTCACGGGAGATCGCCGCGGAAAAACTCCCCTCCGTTTCCAGCCGGGCAATACGTTCCACTGTGCTGGTAGCCGGTATGCCCTGGTTGATGGCAAGGATACGCACATTCATCACCAGGGGGGCCCACGCCAACAGCTTCAGGTTAAACTCGCCCTTGTGCTCCCCGCTGCTCTCGGTCCAGAGGCGCTTCATGAAACCGAGGGCCAGCCGCATCTCGGTGGCAGCCTTGGCCATACCCCACAGAACCTGGAAATAGTCCTTTTCCATATCCCTGATCAGGGTTACCAGTCGTTCGGCCAGACTCCGGTCTCCGGCCACGTAGCGTGCATCGGAGAGAACGATAAGGTCCATCATATTCTTGGCATAATCTTCAAATTCGTACCTGACAATGGCGAGCAAGCGTTTGCGCCATTGGGCATAGGAGCCACGCCAGGTTGGGTTGGTAGGCATGATGTCGCCGGTGCATTTCTTGAATCCGGCCTCTTCAAGCCGGTCCACCAACAGGGTGGAAAAATCATGAAAATAGGCGTCAGCCGCCTCCCCTCCCCCATCGCCATACACAACGAGGTAATCCTGGTCGGTGATCAGGGTCTGTTCTTCCCGCCCGTCACTGCCCATACTGATCAAAGCAAATGGAAGGTCTGGCAACGGTCTCCCGGCAGACTCCATCTCGGCAGTCACCACGGCAAGGGCACGGGTCGCAATCACATCCCGGTAATGGGTGCAATTCCGGTGCAAGGCAGTGACCGAGTAGGTCAACAGAAAACGCTCCATCTCGATGCGATTGAAATCGTCGTGGATACTCTTGAGCTCGCGGCAGTCTGCATGATCTACCCGTGCGAGAAGTTGGTCATATTCCCGGTCCCAGGCCGTCATTCGCTGCCGGTCCTGTTCAAGGATCGCACCGATGTTCCGCAGAAATGTACCGATTTCCTCCGCTTCGCAGTAGCGGGTAATCCGGCTCAGGTCGGGAAGTCCCGACAATATGTCGTTGGGTGCCATGGTATGCAATGACGGTATCCAATCGGTGATAAGATGCACCATTTGCTTCCCGGAATATCCGGCATACGGACAGAAACATATGTACGACAACAAAAAGAGGGAGGCCGAAGCCTCCCTACTATAGCATAATAAATGGATTTTTAAACGGTTTAGTGGTCGATGGCCTTTGCCATGCCGATGCCGGTGTTCTGGCGGACATAGATCTCGTCCCACATCTCCTCGGCCTTGCGGCTCGGGAACAGCAGCGTGCCAAAGATAGCGGCGAGGAAGCCGAGCGGGATG
>Ga0208789_1000065_pt1 | contig 171348 bp, 130 predicted proteins | sample Methanotroph_Enr_FD_187368 | JGI IMG/M metagenome (GOLD analysis project Ga0208789, IMG submission 187368) | Enriched soil microbial communities from Old Woman Creek wetland in Ohio, USA - Methanotroph_Enrichment_5 (SPAdes) (version 2) | ecosystem: Environmental > Terrestrial > Soil > Wetlands...
AGTAAAGATTTTCTCGTCCATTTTCGACAGAGCCGGCAGCGATAAAACTGCTGCCTGGCCCCTTGCGGATTTGCAGGCCTTTTTCGATTCACGCCCGCGCACGCCCGCTGCTTTGACAAGGCCACCGCACACGCTCTTAGCAAAGTGGCTGCAAAGCCAAAATGAATAAAGCGAGCAACTGTAATTTCCAATTGCATCGAGGTTTCTACGGGCGTCCTGATTGCTCTGAAAGAGCAAACTCCCGGCACACAGCAATAGCGGCTGCTGAACGAAGGGTAATCCCGGAGCGGCTTATTGCAACGCTTTTAGGGCAATGAAGTGCTATTCACAATAAGCAAGCGGAGGGGGCCTGTGCGACCGTGGCGTGAAAGCAGTCCGCGGTTTCGCAAAGCATGCAGTGATTTTAAAGTTTGTAGTCGCTGTTTTTGCGTGCGAAAATTGCCTTGGGCCGGGAAAGCGGTTTTGTTTACTTTTGACAAGACAAAAGTAAAATAAAGAAAATGAATGCTTTACGGTTGCAGTGCCGTTGGAAGGAAGATGGAAAAAGGTAGTGTGTCCTTTGAAGACACTACACCCAATAACCACAGTGCTGTACCAACAACGCACCTCACCATTTCTGCTTAATCCCAGAAAGTGCCGTGGAATTTTTGCAAAAAAAAAGGCTGTTATTTCTAACAGCCTTTTTTTAAACAAATCAAAAATTATTTCAGAATAACTCTTTTGGTAATGGCCTGATCACCCTGCTGAATCTGTACAAGGTAAATACCTGCCTGAGCACTAACCATATCAATAACTGAATGGGTATCATCAATGTTAGCTGATTTTACCAACTGTCCAAGGTTATTGAAAATATTGATGGTGCCACCAATTTCCGATGCATTCACAATTACATTGCGATCAGAAGAAAATACATTAACACCGGTTAAGCTTGCATTATTGCTAATACCTGCGTTGATTGTCTGACCAGCATAAATAGCTTGATCTGCAACAGTATTGTAAGCGTAATCTTTTACAGTAACAGTTGATCCATCAGTAGGGATACCGCCTACGCGAATCCAGCCATAATGTTTGGTGCCACTGATGTCGAAATAAACACCAAGGTAATGATCAGCGTTATCGCCGCAATTGCCGTAGGTGGTGCCACCGTATACAGAAGCTAAAATCCATTGGCCAATACCAGCAACCCATCCGGTAGAAGCAATGCTGATAGGATCGTTCAAGGCTAAAGCCAGAGCATATCCAAAAGAAGTATATGAACCTAATTCACCTAATGCCTGAGCAGTTGCAGGATCGATTGGGTTAAAATTCGCCTGAACATTCGCGAGGCCTGTACCATAAGTACGCAGGCTGAATTCAAAATCAATAACTGCATCAGCATCCATGTCAAGATTGTACGTTCCCGGGATAGAGTCAGCCAGGATTACTTCGTCAGGATTGACATCAGTGTATACAATTTGACCCTGAGCTGTTCCAGCAGCAGCCATTGCGGTAGCACCTACAGCTATAGCTGAATAGGCTTTCAGTTTATTTTCAAAATTCTTGGTAGCTGTTCTTTTCATAATGATGGTTTTTAATTAATATAATATGCAAATATACCCATATTTTTAAAATCTCAAAAAAAATTATATTCTATTTCTATATAACTCAGGATCAATAACTTTCATCATTTTTTCAGAATCAAGATCCTGTGTTAAAAAATCTTTCACCCTGATAATCTGCATTTTAGGATCCTCTATCAGCTCAGGATAATTAACGAACAAAATATCAACATTTGGTTGAGATTCTGCCCATGCTTCAACACGTTCAATTTCTTTTTCGAACGATTTGGAAAGAGCGACTGGGAAAATATCTGTAGGCTTATTAAGCATTTTTTGCTGCGAAATCAACACTTCCTTAATATCGCGCTTCATGAAAATAATCTTGTAATAAAATTCAGGAGGCAGGAATTTAAGGAGTTGCGCAATTACTTTCAGTGCTTTCCCATCAGCTTTGTGCATCCAGGCAGAATCTCTTGCCAGCGCTTTCACCGGTTCATACTCCCAATATCCGCGGGGATTGCTGTCGTCGGCCTGTCGGATTTCGTCGGTAAGCACCTCTGCACCTCCTGAATGCAGCATCTGCATCATTAATGATGTTCCCGATCGTGGCAGACCTGAAACAATCGTAATAGTACCGCTCATATTGTTATCAAGATATTTAGTGTGAATTTCCGCTTTTTCCTTATTGAGATAATACTCAGAGTATATTTTAACGAGCCACTGATGAGCCATTCGCTGGCGTGGCGCCATAATAAGACAAACTTCAAAAGCTTCAGAAGATTCTTTATACAACTTCATTTTAAACAACGCCTCTCCCAAAAAAAAGTGGGTGGGAGCAAAATGGTAGAGAAGTCCTGCCGAAGAAAGCAGATTGTCAACAGCCTCTTCAAACCGGCCCTTTTTAAGCAAACATGTACCCTTACCAAGATATGCCTGTGCGTTCTCTCCATCCAGGTCCAATGCCCTGTTAAAGGCTTCAACAGCTTCATCATACCGTTCCATCTTCTGGTGCAACCGGCCAAGTTCAAGGTAGATTCCGGGAAAGCTACCCCCTTTTTCAAGAGCACTGTTCAGATGTTTAAGGGATTCACTATACTCCCCCTTGTAGCCTAAAAGCATACCCCAAAGAATATCAAGTTTGGGAGAACCGGATTCTTCATCCTGACTGATTTTATTCAGCAGTTTTTCGGTTTCGTCAAACTTCTTTAATGCCAGGTAGGTTTCGGTAAGGGCCATTGAGTATAACGGACTATCAGGCACGCTTTGATAAACCTCCTCAAGGAGGGGGAGGGCCGCTGAATAATTGCCTTTAAACATATATACAAGAGCCAGGTTGAAAGAATTATCGTTTGCGCAATTCTCCATAGCCTTGTTTTTATCTTCGCCCGGATCTTCAATGTAACCCAGGTCAACCAATTGCCTCAGCGCTTCAGCCGCAGCGAAAGGATCTTCTTTAGCATCTTCCGGGATGGTCCCGAAATCGCCCTCAACCTGGTCCCAGCTATTTATTGACGCATTTACAACGGGTTCTTCAAAAATCGATTGCAGGACTTTCCCATCCATATCTTTACCAATGGGCAATCCATAAATGGAAAGTATGGTTGGTGTTATATCTAAAAGAGATGCGCCATAAACCCGTTCATCTTTCTTAATCCCGGGGCCTGATATGCAGACAACGCCGTAAGGGCTGTGTTCAATGGCTGGTGCCGAATTAAACTTTGGTAACGCTACACTTCTGAACTGGTTAGAATAAAAACCATGATCAGATAAAATTATAACGGTGGTATCTTCACCAGCCAACTCGAGCAAACGCTCCAGCATCATATCGTGCAGGATGTATGCACCAGACACAACGTTATTATATATATTAAAATATTCTTCGGAAACTTGTGGCAGACGTGGCGGATGGTATTTCATAAACCCATGGCAAAAATGGTCAATGGCGTCAAAATATACGGCCATAAAATCCCATTCTGTATTTCTCATCAGCCATGTTGAAACAGCCTGAACGGTAGAAGCCTCCGCCAGAATTTTTGCAATACCTTCGATGGGAACATGGTGCTCCTTTGGATCTAATTTTTCAACATCAGGTACAAAAGGTTTTATCATTGCAGAGGTAAATTCAAGCGGGTGCACCTGAAACTCGTGCAATATCTCCTCCAGCTCAGCAGGGTAAACAGATCCGGGTGTCAGGGGGCGCTCACGATTATTCGCTTTACCCACCATCTTGAAAAAATTGGAAACCATTACCCCGTTAATGGGCTCAGAAGGATGACTGGGCCACCATCCTACAACATTTGATTTTAAGCCCTGGTTATGCAGAATATTCCAGATTGCCCTCGTTTTTCTGGAGGACCCATATACAGGGCGGATACCCCCATTATTGGCATCAGGTTCTGTAAAGCCAAGAATGCCATGCTTGTCGGCATGTTTCCCTGTCGCAATGGAAGTCCAGAGCATTGGGGAGAGTGGCGGATACAACGTAGCAATGTTGCCAACAACGCCATTTTCGACCAGCTTTTGTAATGCCGGCATTTGCCCGGCATCCATCAGCGGATTGATTACATTCCAATCTGCAGCATCCCAGCCGATTACTAAGACTTTTTTGTTGTTTATCATATTAACTTTCAGCTCCCTGTTCTTTCATTTTTTGATCGTATACCTTTTTCTTGGCCTTTCGCCATGCCTGAATACCAAGATCGCCATAGGCAATCAACCCAATCATTCCTTCTGGCGGGATTTCCAACTTTACTTTTTGGTTGTTCTCTATGATGTAGAGATCCGTTCCATCCCCTATTATTTTTCCCATAACATGTATTTGTAAAAATAAATAAAATGCAGGTTGGTCAAATCAAAGTTCATTTTATCAATATTTATGATTCAGAATTGAAATACACTTTTTTCAAGTCAACAAAAGTAAACAATACCCATATTCCGTTTACAACTTTTGTGAACATAGAAATCCTGATATCCTATTCCATCTTCTCTTTAAAATACCTTTGCGACACATAGCTCACAGGGTACCAAACGGCCAGGAAGCCAATGATGAGATCGATCAGCAACACCCATACAAAGTCCAGCCATTCAATGTCGACCGGGTAAGCTTCAACCACAAAGGAACCGCTGTTCTGAATCGAGATGAATCCGAATTGCATTTGAAGGAAACATATCAGGAATCCCAGAAACAGGCCGAGCAGCGCCCCCGACATACTGATCAGCAGCCCTTCTGTCATGAAAATCCTTTTAATAAGACGATTGGAAGCGCCCAGACTATTGAGCACCGCGATATCCTTTTTCTTATCAAGAATCAGCATACTGAGGCTGCCGATAACATTAAAAGTGGCGATGATCAGGATAAATCCGAGGATCGCAAACACCGCTAACTTTTCGGACTTCATGATTTTAAACAGGACTTCCTCCTGCTGAAATCGATTCTTCACAATGAAGCGGGGACCCAATGCCTTTTCGAGTTGCTCCTGGACCTCATCGGGGTCCGTTCCGGGTGAGACTTTCAGTTCGATGGCCGAAAGACGGTTGGGATAATCGAGCAATTGTTTGGTAAACCTGAGCGGTACAATTACATATTTAATATCAAAGTCCTGCTGGATTCCAAAAAAGCCAGAAGGCTGGATCTCGAGCATATTAAAAGCATCCATGGGATCGATGGTACGCGAAGCAGATCTTTTGGGAACATAGATCGCCAGTGGATTTTCGTAGTCGTTCAGCACCATCCCGAGGTTGTATGCGATGCCCTGACCCAGTACCGCAAAATTAGCCGGACCGCGCTCAAGCTGAAACACCCCTTCCACCATGCTGTTGCCCACATCGCTGGTACATTCAAAGGTCGGGCTGACGCCTTTGATCGTTACAATATATTGTTTGTCCTTATATCTCAGCAGGGCATTCTCTTCAATAACGCCCGTATAACAAGCGATTCCGCTGATATCGCGTAATGTATTTGCGGGAAAACTATCCGTTGAAAACGTTTTGCCTTCCACCGCAACAATTTTCATGTCGGGGTTAAATGTATTGAACAACCGCGTAACAAGGGTTTCGAAGCCATTAAATACAGAAAGCACAATGATGAGGGCCATGGTTCCGGCCATGATCCCAAACACTGAAATAATAGAAATAATATTGATAATGTTATGCGATTTTTTCGCAAACAGGTAGCGGCGGGCTATGTAGAACGGAACGTTCACGTAAGTTAAAAAGTTAAAAGTTGCAAAGTTATAAGGTTACAAAGTTTGGAAGCAAGTAACGTTTATAAGGTTAGTGCTTACGCGAATTATTGTTTGAGGAGTTCATCGATATGCTCAATGTAATCAAGGGAATCGTCGATAAAGAATTCCAGGTCGGGGACCACGCGTAATTGCAGTTTCACGCGATTACCCAATAAGTGGCGGATTTCATTTTTGTTTTCGACCACCTTCTGAAAAAGGGCTTTTTTATCCGGCGTAGCAAACAAACTCAGGTGAATGCGGGCCAGCGAGAGATCGCGGGTCACGCCCACATGTGTAACAGTGATCATAGAGTGACCGCGCAGGTGACCGAGTTCCTTCTGAAACATCTCGCCCATTTCTTTCAGAATCAGGCGGGAAATTTTTTGTTGACGTATAGATTCCATAGTACAAAGATACTCAAATAGTAGAAAGTGGAAAGTTTGAAAGTTTGAAAGTAGAAAGTTAGAAAGTTCGAAAGTTGAAAGTTCGAAAGTTGAAATTTGGTATGTTGGTACGTTGGTAGTCGGTAATATGTTTTGTTTTTTTCTCTGTGGTTCTCTGTGAACCCTCTGTGGCTCTCTGTGTCATGCATTTTTACAAATACATTTTGAAGTCTGAAAACATGAAATCTGAAACTTACTATCTTTGCGGAATGAAAAAGCTCCGCGCGGTACTCAAATATGCTGTTCCTTACTGGAGGCATGCCCTGTTGAATATTATTTTTAACATTGTTGGAATTGTCTTTTCGCTGGTATCCTTTGCCCTGGTGATTCCCGTATTGCAGATCCTGTTTAAAACCAGGGCTATGGTTTTGGTAAAGCCAGCCCTGGAATTTACCATGAACAGCCTGTTGGCCAATTTTGATTATTTCATTTCCAGCGTCATTATTACCAAAGGGGAGTCAACAGCCCTGCTGTATATTTCAATCGCGCTGATTGTTTTATTCCTGATGAAGAACCTTTTCAGATACTTTGCAATGTTTTTTATGGCGAATGTGCGAAACGGTGCTGTAAAAGATATCCGCAATACATTATATAATAAGATCACCATTTTGCCCCTCGCCTTTTTTTCGGAACAACGCAAAGGAGATCTTATCGCCCGCATGACCAACGATGTGCAGGAAATTGAATGGTCGATCATGTCGGTACTGGAAATGATTTTCAGGGAACCCATTACCATCGTGGCTTATCTGGTTACCCTTTTTATCATCAGCCCGGAACTTACCGGATATGTTCTGGTTTTATTGCCCGTGAGTGGCTTTTTAATTGGCCGGATCGGAAAAAGCCTGCGCAGAACCTCAGAAAAAGGACAAGCAAAAATGGGAAACATACTTTCTTCCATCGAAGAAACCATTTCCGGATTAAGAATCATCAAGGCATTCAATTCTATTGATTTCGTCAATACCCGCTTTCGCCGGATCAACGACGATTACACCAAAGTAATGATCAGGCTTTACCGCAAAAGGGATCTGTCGGGACCGCTGAGCGAATTTCTGGCTATTATCGTAGTCGTGCTTATATTATGGTATGGCGGCATTTTGATTCTGGCAAAAGACTCCACATTAGAAGCCTCGGTATTCATTGTATACCTGGCGATCTTCAGTCAGCTCATCCCTCCTGCCAAGTCGTTCACCCAGGCCTTTTATAACCTGCAAAAGGGTGCAGCTTCCGTAGATCGCATTCAGCAAGTGCTTAAAGCGGAAGAAGTAATTGTAGAAAAACCTGATGCCAAAGAGGTTAGCGAATTCAAGCACGAAATTGAATACCGTGATGTATGTTTCTCTTATGATAAGGAAATTGTATTGAATCACATAAACCTGATAATCCCTAAAGGTAAAAGCATTGCTATCGTAGGGCCCTCTGGTGGAGGAAAGTCAACCATGGTGGACCTCCTGCCTCGTTTTTACAATTGTGTGGAAGGTGGAATTTATATTGATGGTATTAATGTAAATGATTATAAAATTGACCAGCTGAGAGGGCTCATGGGCATTGTAACCCAGGAATCTATTTTATTTAATGATACCGTATTCAACAATATTTCCTTCGGGCTCGAAAATGTAAGCGAAGAGGATGTAATCAGTGCCGCAAAAATTGCCAACGCCCATGAATTCATCACCATGATGGAGCATGGTTATCATACACTGATCGGTGACCGGGGCATGAAATTGTCGGGCGGGCAACGGCAACGACTGAGTATTGCACGGGCTGTATTAAGAAATCCGCCCATCCTGATTCTTGACGAAGCAACCTCTGCACTCGACACAGAATCAGAACGTTTGGTTCAGGATGCCCTGGAGAAACTCATGAAAAACCGCACCTCGGTAGTGATCGCCCACCGCTTGTCGACCATTAAATTTGCTGACGAAATCATTGTGGTGCAAAACGGACAACTGGTGGAACGCGGCAGCCATAGCCAATTGATTGAAGCCAACGGGATTTACCGGAAATTACACGACCTCCAAACTTTTGCCTGACCATGGAAGGGCTTAACGAACGGATCGTCCGCTTTCTGAAAAAACATCATATCCTCACCCTTGCCACTTGTGCAGAGGGACAACCCTGGTGCTGTACATGTTTCTATGTATTTGATGATGAGAATGTTAGATTCATTTTTACTTCTGATAAGGAAACCCGCCATATTACTGAGGGACTTAAAAACACTGCGGTTGCCGGAACCATTGCCCTTGAAACCCGCATCATCGGTAAGCTCCGTGGAGTACAATTCACCGGAACCCTTACGGAGATGAGCGGAAACGACTATGACGCTGCCCGTAAAACTTATTTAAAACGTTTTCCTTATGCCGCCCCTTTTATTGGCAGCACCGCAATTTGGAGCATCGATGTTACCCTTCTGAAAATGACCGATAACCGCCTGGGATTCGGGAAGAAGATTTTTTGGTATAAGAGTACCTGAACTAGGTATTTATACTGTAACTGATTGCATTCAACGCACTTGGCATCTTGTTAATAAAATGTTCGTTTCTTTAGTGTTAATGCCTTGTCCAGCGATTTTGATTGGAGTATTTTAGCAAACCCTAAGCAAGCAAGGGACGAAAGTTCTACCTTCCGCAATTTCAACCTTTTATTATTAATGATTCGTTAAATTTCCAACCAATACACCCCCATGGAAGATAAATTATTCCCAGAAACCAATCAGGATACTGACCTGAAGAAGAAAAGTCCGTACCAGGAGTTATTAGAAAAACGTACCCGGCCCGGACTCCCTGAGAATGAGACAGTTCCTGAAAAGCAAATTGAAAAAAACGACAATATGGTGCCAAAGCAAAATCCTGCCTCCGAAATACAGCTTTATTCATACGAGGAAGCCTTTGAAAAAACAGTAGCTTATTTCAAAGGAGATACCCTGGCTGCCAATGTCTGGATTAACAAGTACGCTTTAAAAAACAGCGACGGACAATTATTCGAATGCACTCCTGATGATATGCACAGGCGTATTGCAAGCGAGATTGCCCGCGTTGAGAAGAAATATCCCAATCCCATGACGGAAGATGAAATCTTTTATTTATTAAAAGAGTTCAGATATATCATTCCACAGGGAAGTCCGATGGCTGGTATTGGCAACAATTTCCAGGTTTCGTCTTTATCCAATTGCTTTGTGATCGGTAGTGATGATAATGGCGACTCCTATGGCGCCATACTCAAGACAGATCAGGAGCAGGTGCAGTTAATGAAACGCCGCGGTGGCGTAGGTCACGACCTGTCGCACATCCGTCCCGCCGGAAGTCCGGTTAAAAACAGTGCATTGACCTCCACCGGTATTGTTCCTTTTATGGAACGGTATTCAAACTCAACACGTGAAGTCGCTCAGGATGGCCGTCGCGGCGCGCTTATGCTCAGCATTTCCATCAAACACCCCGATGTCGAAAAGTTCATCGACGCTAAAATGGAAGAGGGAAAAGTTACCGGAGCCAATATCTCTGTTAAACTGGAAGATGACTTCATGCGTGCAGCCGGAAGCAACGGAAAATATACCCAGCAATGGCCCGTCAGATCAGCCAATCCAAGAGTTGTTCAGGAAATTGACGCCAAGCCCTTATGGGATAAAATCATTCACAACGCCTGGAAATCTGCCGAACCTGGTATTCTTTTCTGGACAACCATTGAACGCGAAGCGGTTCCCGACTGTTACTCGGATCTGGGTTTCAAAACTGTGAGCACCAACCCTTGCGGGGAAATTCCATTGTGCCCGTATGACAGTTGTCGCCTTCTAGCGTTGAACCTATACAGTTATGTTGAAAACCCGTTCACAGAAAACGCTTACTTCAATAGTGAATTATTCTCTGAACACGTTCAGTATGCGCAGCGCATCATGGACGATATCATCGACCTTGAAGCCGAGAAAATCGACGGTATCCTTGCTAAAGTAAACGCTGATCCTGAAGATGAAGAAACAAAAAGGACTGAAAGAACCCTGTGGGAAAAGATCCGTGAGAAAACCCTTATTGGTCGCCGCACCGGTGTAGGTATTACCGCCGAAGGTGATATGCTCGCTGCACTGGGCAGCCGTTATGGATCCGATGTTGCCATTGCCTTTTCTGTAGAAGTACATAAAACCCTTGCCATCGAAGCTTATCGTGCCTCCATCACGCTGGCACGCGAACGCGGCGCTTTTAAAATATATGATGCGGAACGCGAAAAAAACAATCCCTTCATTCAGCGCATAAAAGAAGCAGCGCCTGCAGTCTATGAAGACATGGTTAAATATGGCCGTCGCAATATCGCATTGCTTACTGTGGCCCCAACAGGTAGCGTCAGTATCTGTACACAAACAACTTCAGGAATCGAGCCCGCCTTTAAAATCAATTACAAACGCCGTCGTAAAGTTAATCCTAACGATAAAAACGTAACCATCAGCTTTACCGACGAAATTGGCGACTCCTGGGAAGAATATAACGTGTTTCATCCGAAGTTCCTTAAATGGCTGAAGATGAATAATTATAATGTGGATGAAGTCAAAAGTTATTCTGACGCACTCTTAGAACCCATCATTCAGAAATCGCCCTATTACAAAGCAACGGCAAATGATATTGACTGGCTGGCCAAAGTCAAGATGCAGGGTGCCATTCAAAAATGGGTGGATCACTCAATCAGCGTAACAGTGAATGTTCCCAACGAAACCACAGAAGATATGGTGAGCCAGATTTATCGGACCGCCTGGGAAAGTGGCTGCAAAGGGGTGACGGTATACCGCGACGGTTCACGTTCAGGCGTTCTGGTGAGCGACACACAGAAAAAGGATGATGCTGATGACTTCCGTGAAACCTGCGCACCACAGCGTCCCAAAAAACTGGAAGCAGAAGTGGTCCGTTTCCAGAATGATTATGAGAAATGGGTAGCCGTAGTTGGTTTGCTGAAGGGTAAACCCTACGAAATTTTCACCGGAAAAGCAGAAGACTTTTTCTTACCTCCCTTTGTCAATAAAGGCTGGGTAATCAAAAATAAAGACGACAATGAACCTTTTGGCACCCGCTACGACTTTCAGTTTGAGGACAAACAGGGTTATAAAGTAACATTGGAAGGCCTTTCAAGAACGTTTAGCGAAGAATTCTGGAATTATGCCAAACTCATTTCCGGTATCCTTCGTCATGGAATGCCTCTGATTTATGTGGTAGACCTGATTGGAAACCTGCGTTTGGATACCGAAAACATCAACACCTGGAAAAATGGTGTGGTAAGGGCTTTAAAGAAATTTATTCCCGATGGCACCCTCGCAGTTGATACCAAATGCCCACAGTGTGGCGATCCCGGCGGACTGGTTTATAAAGAAGGCTGCCTGACCTGCAACAGTTGCGGATATTCCAAATGCGGATAAACTTTCTATGATTCATAGTTAAAAAGCCGGAACTAAACACTCCGGCTTTTGTTTTTTTATATATTCCTTATTATCTTTATGTCCAATTTAAAATTTTAGCCTATGTTCACAGAACATTTACACCCCCTATCGGTTCATTTCCCCATCGCCATCATCCTTGTTGGATTTTTATTTGAAGTGGCCGCTCTGTTATTTAAAAAAGAGCACTGCCTTTCCAAAGCCGGTTTCTGGCTGATGATACTGGGTACACTGGCGGCAGTAACCTCCTTTTTTACCGGTGAATTTTTCTCTAAAGACCTTATCGGTCCTGCAGGTGATATGAAGGAAGTGCACGAAATCTGGGCAAAAACCACCATGTATTTCATGCTGGGCGCTTCCGCGATCCGCATTTGGGCCGTATGGACTAAAAAGGATAAAGGATTTATCAAGTGGATGATATTCCTGCTATACATGACCGGCGCCGGACTGGTAGCTTACACCGGATTTTTAGGAGGTTCACTGGTATATGATTATCTGCTCTAATAGTATTGAATTATAAATTAAACCCTTAAATTTTTATCTCATGAAAAAGAATTTCATTCTTGCTGTTTTATTGTTGTCAGGGAGTGTCCTGCTCAGCAGTTGCGGCAATCAGCAAAAAGCCGGGGACCAGACCGACAGCACCAAAGTGGTCACATTAAAAACTGTTGACAATCTGAAAGCCGCCATAAAAGGCGAAACTACGGCTTCGGCAAAATACGCGGCTTATGCTCAGAAGGCGCGCGAAGAAAAACTGCCAAAAATTGCAACGTTATTTGATGCTTCCTCAGCGGCAGAAAAAGTGCACATTAAAAACCTCACTGAATCGCTCACAAAAATGGGTTATACAATGGAACCCATCACCCCTGAGTTTGCAGTAAAAACAACGAAAGAAAACCTGCAGGACGCTATTGCCGGAGAAACCAATGAATTCACCACCGTCTATCCCGGATTTATTAAAGAGGCCGAGGCTGACAAGGCGGACGACGCCAGAAAATCGATACAATATGCGATGGAGGTAGAAAAAATACATTCCGAATTATATACAGCTGCACTAACAGCCCTTGACGGGAAAAAGGAAAACACCCTTCCGGCTTCCTACAGTGTATGCCCGAAATGCGGATTGACTTATGACACCAAAAAACTTCCTGAAAGCTGCGAAATATGCGGAACGGGGAAGGATAAATTTACCGCATACAAATAAACGGATTAAGCAGAAAAACTGAGGAGTCCGATAACATAACAAATGGGAGTCATGCTGAACTTACTTCGACAAGCTCAGTACAAGTGTTTCAGCATCTCCTAGCCTGTCAAGGGGATCCCGGATCAAGTCCGGGATGACCACTCCGATTGATTTTTCTTCTTTTTGTTTCCAAAATCCAAACAGTTTCTAAAAAGACCTGTTACCTCCTGAACAATTTGTGCGGGTTGTACAGGTCTTTTCTTTGCTGTTCCAGTTCTTCATTAATCAACTGGGCAAGGAATAAATATATTTTCTTGTCGTGTTTTTGTAGCCAGCGTATGGCATTTTCTTTTTTCCGGCAGGCATCGGCAAATACGATATAAAAATCGAGTCCGCTGTTATGTAACCACTTGTAGGCATCTTCTTCGCCATCTATCGCATTGCTCAGTACACCGAGGTCAGGCGTAGAACTTGCAAGCAGCCATTCCAACGCAGTTTTATCGGACTGAACTGCGTTAGCGAAAGCCACAATTTCCGGAAATCCATTTTTAATAAGCCAGTCAGAAATTGTTTTGTTTCCTTTCAGGCATTCACCTAAAGCGAGTAATATTTTGGGGTCGTAATCGTGGAGCATAGCGCGCTATTTTCTCATATCAGTATAGATCGCATCAATTTTTTCAGCCATAAGGCGATCCTTTTCAGTAATGGTGTTACCGGCACTTCGGGTAGTCAGTCGAATGGTTACCACATGAAAAGCATTTTCCCACCAGGGGTGATGTTCCATTTTTTCGGCAAGTTCCGCCACCTGAGTCATAAACGTAAAAGCATTTACAAAATTACTGAATGTAAATGTTTTAACAAGGTAATGGTCTATTTCCACCCAATCGTTCATGAATATATTTTTACCGAAAGACCCAATGCCCTCACCCGCTCTGCAATGCTTTCGAGGGTTCCGGCACTGACTTTCGTGATATTATTATCGGGTGCTTCCCTGTCGATGGGATAAATCATCACCATACGGGGATTAATCTTTGAAAGATGCCCCAACCAGGCACTTACTTCTTCTTCGGTGGTATTATCGATCAGTTGCCCGTCCACTTCTGCTTTCATAAACAGCGACTGTATGGTGATATCGCCTTTGAAGGCAGCCAGATTGCGCACAATTTCTTCCAGATCGACCGGAACCAGGGGCTTATTAATGAGCTGATACATTTTTTCTGTACCGGCATCCAGCTTCATAATATTCCGGACTTTCTTCAGGGCATTAAATATTTCAGGGTTCCTCAGGGTGGTGGAATTGCTCAGCACAACCACCTTTGCTGAAGGAAAAACCTCCTGCTGAACTTCGAGGGTATCATCAATAATCCCGGCGAAATCGGGATGCAGCGTGGGTTCACCATTTCCCGCAAAGGTTATGGCATCCGGAACAATCCCGCGTCCGGCCATTAACCGGCAACGATCGAGCAGGGCTGCTTTAATGTCTTCGCGCGAATGAAAACTATCGCTGTCTGCGCCGGCAGAATGCGTCCAGCCACATTCGCAATAAACACAATTGAACGTGCAGAATTTGTGGTGTTCGGGAAGTACATTCACACCCAGGGAGAGACCGAGACGCCTGCTCTTTACCGGACCGAAAATAATATCATCAAAAAGGATTCCCATAGCACTGATTATTATCTAAGAACGGCTCCAAGTTTTGTTTCAAACGCACTGATCAGTTTCTTCATCGTTCCATCGATTTCTGCGTCAGTTAAGGTCTTTTCTTCATCCTGAAGGAAAAAACTCAACGCATAAGAGCGTTTACCCTTCAATTTTTCGTCGGTATAAATATCAAATAGTTTTACTTCTTTGAGTATTTTTTCAGCGGTGGTATAGGCCAACTCCTCCAACTGCGACCAGGTTACTTCCGGACCGATCAGCAAGGCCAGATCGCGCCTGACCTCAGGGAACTTCGGAATATCCTGTGCCTGGATCTTTACCTGGGCCAGAAGCTCCAGAATTTTTTCCCACTCAAAGCATGCATAAAACACGTCCTCTTTTAAATCAAAGTACTTCCTCACCGAATCGCTTACCTGGCCTAGTGTACATACCAGTTCGGCCCCCGAATATAACAACAGGGACTGGCTCAATGTCTCAGACGCTCCGGTTTTCTGTTCCAGTGTCTTCGGGTCGATGCCCACACGCCTGAGGAACAATTCCACATCGGCTTTTAAATCGTAAAAGCTTGCCGGACGAACCTTTTCTCTCCAATGTCCGGTCTGGTAATTACCCATGAGGTATATGGCAAAGCAGGTCGACTCGTGATAGCGCTGTAGTCCGGAGGGTAACTCTTTACTATAAGAATATACCTTCCCGAATTCGTAGAGTTTCAGATCGCCCGCTTTTCGGTTCTGGTTGTAGGCCATTACTTCCATCCCGGTAAAGAGCAGGCTTTGCCGCATTGTATTCAATTCTTTACTCAGGGGATTTAATATATATACATTCTTTTCAGGAGGGAAATCCTTGGAAAATGTTTCGCTGTATGCGGAAGTCGTAAGTGAGTTCGTCAGGATTTCGTGGTATCCCCTGCCCGAAAACAAATCAGATAAAGCGGTACGTATCCTTTCGGGATCAGGTTTCAGGCTGTAACTCAGGTTGGTTCTTAAGGATTCCGGGAGATCAATGTTTCCGTATCCGTAAATCCTCAGGATTTCTTCGACCACATCGGCTTCCCTGGTTACATCCACTTTGCAGGTGGGAATCTCAAGAGAAAGTACTCCGTCTTTTTGCGATGTAATCGAAATATCCAGACTTTGCAAAATATTCTGAGCGATTTCCGGAGCAATATGTTTTCCGGTCAAACGATCGAGGCCTTCGAGGGAAAGCTCCACTTTTTTTCGAGTGGTATCCCCCGGGCAAACATCCACAATTTCGGAGGAAATCAATCCCCCCGCAATTTCCTTAATCATAAGCGCGGCGCGCTTGAGAGCATAAATCGTCAGGTTAATATCCGTGCCCCGCTCGAAGCGAAAAGCAGCATCGGTTTTGAGATTATGAAGTCGGGAAGTTTTACGGATAGTGGCCGGATCAAAACATGCACTTTCGAGGAAGATGCTGGTGGTTGATTCGTTCACCCCCGAGTTTTCTCCGCCAAAAACACCTGCCATACACATTCCTGCTTCCTTGTTGCAAATCATCAGGTCATTCCCATCTAATTTACGGACAACATGGTCAAGTGTTTTAAATTCAGAACCTGCGGGCATTTTTTTAACAACCACGGTATTCCCTGAAATCCGGTCTGCATCAAAAGCATGCAGGGGCTGGCCGGTTTCAAACAATACATAGTTAGTTATATCGACAATATTATTAATTGGGCGGAGCCCGATCGCTTTAAGTTTGTTTTGCAACCAATCGGGAGATGAAGATACCTTGATTCCGCTGATGGTCAAACCAGAGTAACGCGGACAGGCCGCTTCATCTTCAACGATGACAGGAATAATCCGGCTGGTATTATCGGTATGAAAGGCCTCCACTGACGGTATTTTCATGGAAATGCCCGGTACTCCGTTTATAAAGTTTTCACAATTGATTACCGCCATGATATCGCGGGCCACACCCAGATGGGAGGTTGCATCACTACGATTGGGGGTTAATCCTATTTCAAAAACGTAATCATCTTCTACTTTAAAATATTCTTTAGCGGGTATGCCAACCACCGCATCCTCAGGCAGAACCATGATTCCGGCATGAGAAGCTCCCAGTCCCAGTTCATCCTCAGCGCAAATCATCCCCTCAGAAAGCTCTCCCCGGATCTTTGCTTTTTGAATAACAAATTCACCTTTGGGCGTATTCATTTTGGTTCCGACTGTTGCTAAAAGCACTTTCTGACCTGCCGCAACATTAGGCGCACCGCACACTACGGAGAGCAACTCGCCGCTACCAATATCAACTTTAGTAAGGCTGAGTTTATCCGCGTTGGGGTGTTTTTCACAACTTTCCACGCGGCCGATCACCACGCCTTCCAATCCACCTTCGATTGTTTGAAAATGTTCGATTGATTCCACCTCAAGTCCGCAATCGGTAAGGATCACCGAAAGTTTTTCGGGTTCAGGTAAGGCATCAAAATATTGACATAACCATTTATAAGAGCTCTTCATAAATCTGATATTAGCGATAACGCGTACAAAGGTACGAATTTCGACCGATTGAAAAGAGTGGATAAAGGGCAGTTTTCAGCTGATTCTTCCCCAGTCGCCCAGTTCTTTGCGGATCCTGAGTAATTGGTCAGCGAGGATTTTATTTGCGGGCTTGATCAGATCCGGATCATCCTGGAGGATGCTGATGGCCAGTTCACGGGCAAAGACCAGCACGCGCTCATCTTTGACGATATCAGCCAGTTTCAGATTCAGGATACCGCTTTGCTGCAGTCCCTGAATATCGCCGGGTCCGCGCAGTCTCAAGTCTGTTTCGGCAATTTTAAAACCGTCCGTGGTTTCCACCATTGTTTGAATACGCACCTTGCCATCGGAAGTCACTTTGTCGCCGGTCATCAGAATGCAGTACGATTGCGATGCCCCCCTACCCACCCTGCCGCGAAGCTGGTGAAGCTGGGAAAGACCAAAACGTTCGGCATTTTCGATGACCATAATACTGGCATTAGGAATGTCCACTCCCACTTCGATCACCGTGGTAGCCACCATAATGTGGGTTTCTCCTTTTACGAAGCGTTGCATTTCGTATTCTTTTTCGGCGGATTTCATTTTTCCGTGTACCATGCTGACAGCATATTCCGGAGGAGGAAACGCCCTGCAAAAACTTTCAAAGCCGTCCATGAGGTCCTTAAGATCGAGTGTTTCCGATTCTTTAATCAACGGATAAACCACAAAGACCTGCCGGCCTTCAGCAATCATTTTCTTGATAAATCCAAATACCTTCAGACGTGAGGAATCATAGTAATGATACGTCTTTACAGGAACCCTGCCGGGAGGAAGCTCATCCAGAACAGAAACGTCAAGGTCTCCATAAAGGGTCATAGCAAGGGTACGAGGAATGGGCGTGGCCGTCATTACCAGCACATGGGGCGGGGTTCCCTGGCCTTTTTCCCAGAGGCGTGCACGTTGGGCCACACCAAACCGGTGTTGTTCGTCGATTACCACCAGCCCCAATTGTTTAAACTGTACCACATCTTCAATCAGGGCATGGGTTCCGATTAATATCTGAAGCTCGCCGCTGAGAAGCTCCTCATGAATTTTCCGGCGGGCTGCGGCGCGTGTGCTACCCGTCAGCAGGGCCACTTTGAGATTGAGTCTTTCGAGGTATTTTCTGATATTTTCGAAATGCTGGGCCGACAGGATTTCGGTCGGGGCCATAATGCAGGTCTGATAGCCATTGTCGATGGCGATCAGCATCGACATCAGGGCCACCATCGTCTTTCCTGATCCCACATCGCCTTGTAACAGCCGGTTCATCTGGTTTCCGGAGCCCATATCGGTACGGATTTCCCGGATCACTTTCTTCTGAGCTTCGGTTAATTGGAAAGGAAGATGTTCCTTAAAGAACGTGTTAAGGTTATGCCCGACGACTTTAAAGCTGAATCCGTTTGGTTTATTCATCCGGATAAACTTCATCTGAAGCAACCGTAACTGGATGAAGAAAAACTCTTCAAATTTCAACCGTTTGAGGGCGGCCTGCAGGTTCTCATTGTTTTCCGGAAAATGAATATGCAACAAAGCTGTTTCCCTCGAAACAATTTTCAATTGCTGCACCAGTGCCGGGGGTAAGGTTTCCCTGATATTACCCCGCGACGACACCACAAGGTTCTTCATAATCCGTTCCATTCCCCGGCTGTCGAGACCGCGTGACTTTAATTTTTCTGAAGAAGAATAATAGGGTTGCAGGGCCGCACTTACCGGGATACTTTCAACTTTAGCCACATCTTCCAGGTCAGGATGGGCAATATTGATCCGGTGATTAAAACTGCCTGGTTTTCCGAAAACAATAAACTCCCTTGCAGAATCGAGTTTTTCGCGAATCCATTTAAATCCGGCAAACCAAACCAGGTCGATCTCACCTGTTTCGTCGATAAAAGTGGCATTCATCCTGATCGTGCGTTTCGCTCCGTGGGTTTGTACATTCACAATCCTTCCTTTGAGCTGCACATAGGGCATGGTATCATTTACTTCAGCCGCTTTATAAAACTTGCTTCGGTCAACATACCGAAATGGATAACAATACAACAGATCCTCAAAGGTAAAAACGCCCAATTCCTTTTTAAGCATTTCAGCCCTTGCAGGGCCAACGCCTTTCAAATACTCGACCGGGGTTTCGAAAAAATTGTATGCCATGCTTCTTCTGTAAAATTACTGAACAATGAGAACCTGACAAAATTTCTGCGCCGGATATAAAAAAACCCCGACGAATGCCGGGGTTTTAATGGTAAATATACAATCTCAATATTCCCAAAGGTCATGTTCAACTTTAAACAGATCATCTTTAATACGTTCTGCTTCGAGCAGACCATCCATGAATTTTGCATACTGGACAATCCGTCGGTCGTAAACATTGTTCTCTTTGTAGATATAGCTTCCGAACATCCGTTTCCAGAAAATATCATCGAACGAACGTCTTTCCGCATCGTTATACCTATTGAATACATCGTATTTGGCAAACAAAGGCCTGCAGTCTGGGAAATACACCCAGAACAGGGGATCATAACCACGGAACTCACCAGTAACAGCATCATAAGATTCTGTAATCGGGCATATTCCAATAATACGTACATCCATCACAGAACGCTGTTTATCAAAGAACCAATCTTCCTTTATCCTTATTAAAACAACATCAGATGTACGGAAAGGATTAGACACCATAGAATCGTATTCCTCATATGGGGGTTCTGGTCTGGTCAGCGTAATGGTATCAGATTTATCAAGTTTCTTCTTGAGTTCATCTACGGAGACCTGTGTTAAAAACTCGTCATTGTCTGTGGTGTAAGCAGTCAGAGTTCCCTCTGTAACAGCGTTATAAATCACCTGCATAAGACTTTGACGACCTGCCTGCTTGTCCATTGGGTAATACAGGGGGAGGTTAATTTTCTGACGCATATCGATCACTCTCCAGATCCTTTTGGTCCACATAACATCGGCTTCGCGCAAATGTTCATATGGAACAGGCACCCTGTTGGGGATGTGTTGTTTGTGATAAACACCATCCAGAGGCGGTGTGCCGAGGTTGTTCTGGGCACTTACCGGTCCTTGCATACTGCCAAGCAGTACAAACGCAAAGAGCAGAACAATCATCTTCTTCATATAACCTCCTTTATTGAACAATTATTAGTTAATCTTAAGGTTGATAGGAGCTAGTGTACGGGTGGTTCCATCAGGTAACACCGCTTTTATATCTTCAATATAAATTTTCGCTCCACGACCAGCTTTATCAATCATACTTTTCATCTTCCCTGTCAATACATTGCCACTGGCAGTTTCAGTTATCAGGTCACCCTGCATATTCATGGTAAGGGAGAACGAGGTAATGCGGGGATTCAGGTCAAAGTCGAAGCCTTCCATTCTGGGAATCAGAGGAGAAGCTGACAATGCACCTTTACCAACAGGACCGCCTTTTACACCAGCGATGGTAGCCACAGGATCGGGCACCTTTTTAACGCGGAAATCCATACCACCCATATTACGGCTTGTAGCACCCATATCGGCGCTGACATTTACTTTACAGTTTCCAACTGTGGTAACGCGCACGTTGTAGATACCATTCCCTGTTTTGGTAATGGTTCCACCGCCGCCAGTCATTGAAACACGCACTTTGTCATTAGCCACCCCAGGTACTGAAACAGACACAGGGTTATCCACACCGATATAGAACACGTTCATTTTTATCGGGGAAATAGTAACAGAAGGCTGGGCTACAATATATTCTCCCTGGAAGGGATAAGATACCGGAGCACCACCTGAAGGGGGAGTAACCGTAATTACACCACCATAGGTTCTGATACCAACACCGCCGGCACCCTGAACGAGTTTACCAATACCACCAACGCCTTCGACTTTTGTTTTTGGACCATTGATTACGTTAGTAATGGTATCAACAGAGCCACCAATCCAGATTTCAGGGTTTTGTTTGGTATCCAAAGCGGCAACAAAAATATCGGCTTCAAAATTCTCACCGGTTAAAATATAATTGCTTTTTGGAACCACTTTAGCCATGATTTTATCGAACTTAAAGTCGGTAATAGAAACCTCAGAGTACAACTGTGAAACCACGTCGAACTCAGCGTTTCTAATCTCAGCGACTAACTTATTCAGAATAATGACATTTGCAGAAAGAATGGTATGATAAAAATTATGCATTTCCCAATTCTGCTCTGTATGGTCGGCATCGTAGAAGGGTCCTTCTACATTAAGACCAAAATTCTGTTCAATATTCTTACGGAATTTTGGATCCAGCAAGCCAATCATTTTCGTTTTATAGTCAATGATTTTATCTTTAAGTTTTTTTGCTTCGCCATTAGATCCGTCCTGGGACTCACCAATTAAATAGCGGGTTCCCTGATCGTATCGATCCTTTGCCTTAACAGCTCGCAGATTAATAGTATCGGCCATTTCTACCGATATTTGATCTTCTTTGGAAATGACAGTTGCTTTTACTAGTTTAATATAATCAGTAAGCTCTTTGGTGTATTGCTTAGCCAGCATAGCCTTTTTATAAAAAGGTTCCACCTTTGCTTTACTGAGGACGTACTGTTGCTCAAATTGTGCATAGGTCCCATTCACTTTTTTTTCAAAATTCTCATTGGTGACAACCAATGATTCATTAACAATTAAAAAGGAATCAAGAATATCCTTCGACACGTTCAGAGCCAACATTGCTGTCAAAACCAGATACATCATCCCGATCATTCTTTGTCGGGGAGTTTCCGGACAATTAGTTGCACCCATAATTATTCAGCTCTTAATTTACGTTTGACCATTGATGATTTTTACTTATTGTTGCTGTAGTTCATGGCAGTTAACATATTGCCATAAATCTGATTGAGGGCAGCAACATTCTTTGCAAGATGCGCAACCTGATCCTTATACTTGGAAGTACTCTCAACGCTTTCGGTGAGGTTCCCCAGGAAGGAATCCATGGTAGCTTTCATCTGATCGGTCTTCTGCAGCTGATCGGCAGTGCTTTTGAGCTGCATTTCGTAGATGGAGTTAAGTTCTGAAAGATTTTTGGAGATGCGCTGAATCTGATCACCATAGGCTTTACCATCCACAGCGGAGAAATCGATAGCTTCGGCTGATTTGGTCAGTGATTCGGCAGATTTAGCATATTGTTCAGCAAGCTGATGAGCTGACTGTGATGCCAATTTAATATTGCTTACATATTCATTGGTTGCACTAACGTCTTCCTTAATGGATTCGGCAACTTTTGTATATGAATTAGACAGGTTGCTTGCAGATTCAGCAGCGCTCTTCATACTTACAGAATGTAATTCTGCATTCTGAATATCGCGTTCGAGAACATCAGCGGTTTTAACATAAACCTCTGACAGATTCTTTACAGAACCGGCAGCCATGTTAAGGTTGCTAACATATCCATCAGTAGCGACCGCAGCGTCAGCCACACCGGATAATTTATTAGCATTTTCGCCCAGATTTCTCATGCCTTCACCAAGACTGGCAATAAGTGCCGGTCCAATTTTAGCCTCTTCGAGCATTTTATCCAGCTCCTGGGTAACGGTAAGACCTTTTTTCTTACCCTTAACTTCTTTATCAAGATCTTCCATCCCGGCAAGCTCTGGATAAACCAAAGACCAGTCGTACTCAATATGCAGAGGTTCGAAAGCCGAGAAAAAGAAAATAACAGCTTCTGTACCCATACCGCAAATAAGCATCAAGTTAGCACCAGGATAGTGATTGATTTTGAAAAGTGCTCCAAGAATTACAACTGAAGCCCCCCATCCGTAGAGTTTAGACATGAAATTCTTATACCCCTTACTCTTAACTAAACTATTAATTCCCATAATTTAAATAATTAAAGTGAACGGTTTGGTTGATTATTTTGGTTGATTGATTTCCCCGGTATTACATTTTATTTATAGACGTTGGATGAGGAGCCACCATCGTCAATATGTCGTCCAAGATAAGTCTGCACACATCTGAAGCCAACATAACATTTGGCTGTATCCTGATATTCGTAAGTTCTGGTACCGGTTTGCATATAATAGCCTATATCTTTCCATGAACCTCCACGGATCACTTTGCGTTTAAGAACTTCAGGGTCAGATTTTTTAGCTTCATAAGAATATTGCATGTTCAGGTCATGTGCAAAGTTAGGAGCCGATTCATCATAAGCATCACTGCACCATTCAGCCACATTACCACCCATATCATATAAACCGAAGTCATTAGGAGCATAGTGACCCACTACCAGCGTTTGAATACCACCGTCATCGAGGTAATTTCCACGTAAGGGTTTATAATTCCCCAGGAAACAACCGTTACTATTACGGATATAAGGACCGCCCCAAGGGTACGGACTTAAATCGAGGCCACCGCGTGATGCCCATTCCCATTCGCTTTCGGTAGGCAGACGGAAATCGTTCACCCTTACTTCACCCAGACTTTCCAGATAATCGTTATACTGCTCTGATCTCCAGATACAGAAAGCGCGTGCCTGTTTCCAGCTCACACCAACCAACGGATAATTATCATAAGCGGGGTGTACAAAATAGGATTGTGCCATTGGCTCATTAAAAGAATAGGTAAAGTCGTGGATCCAGCAAAGTGTATCAGGATATACATTAATAACATCTTTCTTAAGAAATACTGAACGGTCCTTCACTCCTTGCGGACGGTTTGCCAGTGATGACAGGTCGTGATCGGCTTCATCCTGAACAGCAATAGCTTCCTGTGAGAAGTCTTTCTTGGCAGCTGCTTTATAATCTACCCAGAAATAAATATAATTCAATTTACGAGAATCAATCTCTTTACGACGGAAGTACCGCTCATGTTCGGGCATCATCATGGGTTCAAGTGCTTGCGCTTCTTCCTGTTCGAGTCTTGACCAATCGAGTCTGGTTTCCCAATTCAATTTATGGGGTTCTAATGGTTCGCCCCACTGATCTTCTTCGATCCACCAGTCTTCGGGTACGTTGGCTCCAAGTAGTTCCCTGGCCAGAGAGTCGCGGACCCAGAATACAAATTGCCTGTATTCATTATTCGTGATTTCTGTTTCGTCCATGTAAAAAGCCTGCAATGTAACCGTTTTGGTCATTGAGGTCATGGCATAAGGAACATCCTGGTCGCTGTTGCCCATTTGGTAGCTTCCGGGAGGAATAAATAACATCCCGTAAGGGGTAGGCTGATAAAATCCTTCGCGGCCCTGAACGCCGATGAGTTCACCGTTTCCTCCGGTTTGACATCCTGTAATTCCGAGCAGAAGGAATGCAGCAATGATTACCAGTAACTTCTTCATATTTCCCATTGATTTGATCATCATAGCGAGTGATTGTGGTTGGTCTTTGCGGTTTAATCTTACTTTTAACGCAACATGTACCCCGTTTGTTTCAAAAAATTTACAAAAATCTCGTATTAATATATTTTGTAACGTGTGTCTTTACTTCAATTTTAAAGCAATAACCCAGCATAACTTCATGGGTGCCACCGCTTCTGCCATTACTACCTAAAGCGGAAGTGGTAATATCATAGGCATACCCAATTCTCAGGTTGGCTAAGGCCGGATTCATATTCGGGGAGTTGAAAGGATAGGCTCCGGCCAAAATGGCGACTGCATCCTGATGACGATAGGACAACCCTGCCCAAACCATATTTTTCCATTTGCACATTGCAGTAACATCATATTGAGTAGAAGCAAAATCCGATTTGATCAGCAAGTATGGGCTCAGTTCCCAATCGGGTGCATTTGGTAATGTCCAGTGATAAGCACCCGTGAGGTAATAATGCCGTTTAAGTTTAGATTCATCTGTAAGTCCGGGAATGTTCATTTTACTCTGAATGAGCTGGGAAGAACTCAATCCGATGTAGGCTTTACCCGGCAGATTATAAAAAGCACCAAAAGTAACATCAAAAATCATGGTCGATTTTTCACTTCGGTCGATCAGCAAAGGATCATCCATGTCAATAGGAACAAAACCATTAAAATCGATGGTTTTATTGAGGAACCCAACCTGAGCACCAATCCCCATAACTCCGGGGCCTAAGGGTAAATGATAAGAATAAGCCAGTTTAGCACCGATATTATCCTCAAATCCCAGTTTATCTTTAATAATAGTAACCCCAATACCTCCTCTGAGCACGCGGATGGGAGCATCAACGGTGAGCAGAATGGTTTGCGGGGCACCCTTATTTCCGTATGGATCTTCGAAGCCTGACCATTGCTGGCGGAACAGGGAAGTAATGCAGATTTGCTTATTAATACCGGCATAACCGGGATTAATTGACATGTTCGTGAACATGTTTTGCGTAAACTGCGCCTCTTGCTGTGAAAATGCGAGCAGTGTGAAAAAGGTGAAGAAAAGAGCAGTGTAAATTCTTTTCATATGCTATTATTTTAGATTCTTGATTAAATTGGCCGTAAAATAACAAATTATTTTTTGTATTAACAAACAATTGTTAATAAAACTGTTCGTTTTTTTCATAAAAAAACGTTAAAATTCTGATTTGATCTGATTTACCAGACTTTCGTCCCCTAAAACATCCCTTATACTCTATTCGTCCAATTAAGGTTTCAGACCTACAAAAATAATAAATTCCTGACAATAACCATAAACTTTCTCACCTCAGGTGAAATTCGTTAAAAAAAGTAGTGAAAAAAAACCGGAAACTCCTGTTTAACAGTGAATTTCCGGTAATCAACCGAAAATAAAAAACCGAACGGGCTGCGATCGTTCATGGACAAATAATACAAGAGCCCGAAAAAAGTTACATTATTTTTTGATAAGCCTGCCACCAGCGGTCGGGGACATCTTCTGCGCAAGCAGTCTGATAGTCTTTATAAGAACATGGAACAAGATAATGCCGTTCAAATTTGGAAAGCAGGCTGGTAGGACAAGGAACTTCCATCCACCAGCGGTCGGTCTTTTTGCTCTTATAAAAGACAATCTGGTCCTCGAGTTCTTTAAGGGCAACATGAAATTTCACATACTCCGCTTTATCGTTGAGGGGGTAATCTCTTCTGCGGTTGTAAAATCCGTCGATAAAATACCAAAGCATCTGGGCAGCCAGATGGGCTGTCTGTCCGTTATTATCAAAGCGGGGATTAATCTCATAAATGCCAATCGAAGTGAGTTTGTCGCTCATGCCAGCGTAACGCATGATCCGGCACAATTCTTCCCCATAAAACCCATTGGGCGTCGAGTTGGCATTGCCCGGGGCATCAGATTGCCTGATGGCAGAAACATCTACGGAAAGTAAATCAGCATTACGTACCATGGGTTCCACCTCTTCCATATCGGATTGCACAACCCCCAGCCGGTAAGTATCAAAATATAATTTCTTCATCAGGTCAACAGCCTCATTTTCAACAAAATAGGTCTGAAATCCGATGTTGGTATAGTTAAACAGAAAATTCGGCTGATGCATGATGATACTGCTCAGAAAGGAGGAAGAATCAAGATTTTCGGGTTTATTTCCCAAATCGAAGCGGTTATCGACCGAAACAATATTAATGATCTTTCCCATGGATTCATAGGCCAGGTAATTGGCATAGGTCAGATCCTGACTCCCCCCCAGAACGATCGGGACGATATTGCAGGAAAGCAGGTAGGCGATGACATTCCTGAGCGCAAAATAAGTATCCTCTACCCTTTCGCCGCTGCGGATATTCCCGAGGTCAGCAATCTTCGACGGATAAGCCCCCGTGTACAAGCGGTACAAATATTTCCTGACCCAATCCGGTGCATCTGAGCACCCGAAATTATTGACACTGTGCCGGTCCTCGCAAACGCCGATGATGGCAATGTCCATTCCCTCAAGGCTTGGAAAATTCCCCTCTTCAAAATGGCCATTGATCAATGCACCGAGCCTGCTGCCATCAAACCAGATTTCGTCGAGTCTGCAAAACTCATCTACCGGGCGGAAATACATGGAAATATCCATGATAAACAATTATATAAGGTTAATAAATACCTATTACTTCTTCCTTACTTTTTCTTTCGTGTTTTTTTAGGCTTATCTTCCTGTTCACCTGCTGCTGCAGCAATTTTCAAACAATCTTGTAAGGTCAGTGAAGAAGGCTCAACCCCTTTGGGTATTTTATAATTTGCTTTTGCAATAGAAATATAGGGTCCCCATCGGCCATTCAGCACTCTCACTTCCGGATTTTCCGGATAATCGCGAATGAGTTTATTCTTTTCCGCAAGGATTTTTTCCTCCATGACCTCGATAGCCCTTTCCAAGGTAACTTCGAGGGGATTATCAGTTTTTTTCAATGAAAAGAATGCGCCGTCATACTTTACATACGGACCAAACCTGCCGATTGAAACGGTGACTTCTTTGTCTTTATATACACCCACCAATCGCGGGAATGAAAATAATTCCAGGGCTTGTTCCAGGGTTATGGTTTCAATACTCTGGTTTTTCAGTAGTCCGGCAAAACGTGGCTTTTCTTCGCTGTCGGTTTCGCCGATCTGCACCATCGGGCCATAACGGCCGATTTTCACAAATACATTTTTCCCGGAAACGGGATCGAGACCGAGCAGTTTTTCTCCACTGACTTTTTTGGATTTTTCCTGGGTGTCGGCTATCTGGGCATGGAACGGGGTGTAAAATTCACGGATCATTTCGTTCCAGACCACGTTCCCTGCGGCAACTTCATCAAATTTCTTTTCAACGTTAGCCGTGAAATTATAATCAAGAATATTCAGAAAATACTGCACTAAAAAGCTGTTCACCAAACTTCCGATATCGGTAGGAAACAATTTTGATTTTTCGTATCCGGTGATTTCCTGTTTTACCTCTTTATGGATCTTTTTGCTTTTCAGGATCATTACCCGGTAATCTCTCGGCACACCTTCGCGTGTTTCGAGCACCACATACTGACGCTTCTGGATGGTGCTGATGATAGGCGCATAAGTAGAAGGTCTTCCGATGCCGAGTTCTTCAAGTTTCTTTACCAGGCTTGCTTCGGTATAGCGCGGAGGATGCTGTGTGTACTTTTCTGTGGCCAGCACTTCGCGATTATTCAATACCATTCCTTTGGTCAATGGAGGTAAAACACCTTTCTGAATTTCATCATCTTCATCATCGGAAGATTCGAGATAAACTTTTAAAAATCCATCAAAGATCAGCACTTCACCGGTAGCAACAAAAGACTCTTTAATTCCGGTTCCGGAAATACTTACAGTAGTTTTTTCCAACTGGGCATCACCCATCTGTGAGGCAATGGTTCTTTTCCAGATCAGGTCGTATAATTTTCGCTGATCAGCAGTTCCTTTAATTTCAGGGCTGTTAAGATAGGTAGGGCGTATAGCTTCGTGAGCTTCCTGAGCTCCTTTGGATTTCGTGGTATAATTTCTAGTCTTAACGTATTTCTCGCCAAAAGCGCGGGTAATCTCTTCTTTCGCCATCGATAATGCCATTCCCGACAAATTCACCGAGTCGGTACGCATATAGGTGATCTTTCCGGCTTCATATAACTGCTGGGCGATCATCATCGTTTTGGCTACAGAAAAACTCAGTTTCCGGCTGGCTTCCTGTTGCAATGTGGAAGTAGTAAATGGCGGTGAGGGAGATTTTTTAGCCGGCACCGTTTTGATCTCTTCAATCGTAAACACGGCGTCCTTAGCCTTTTCCAGCATGGATTCCGCCTCCTCAGACTGCTGAAGTTTTGCGGGAATTTCCGCTTTCAGCGTATGGGTTTTGCCCTCTTTTTCAACTTCGAAAAGGGCAGTAACTTTAAAATACGAACCTGTAATGAATTCCCTGATTTCGTTTTCGCGTTCCACAATCAGGCGGACTGCAACAGACTGCACACGTCCGGCGGACAAGGCCGGCCTTACCTTTTTCCAGAGCAGGGGCGATAACTCATACCCGACCAGACGGTCGAGCACGCGCCTTGCCTGCTGGGCGTTTACCAGGTTCTGGTCAATGGTGCGCGGGGTTTGAATGGCTTCAAGAATGGCGGTCTTCGTAATTTCGTGAAAAACGATACGTTTCGTTTTTGCCTGATCCAGATTCAATGCTTCCGCCAGGTGCCATGCAATGGCCTCCCCTTCGCGGTCCTCGTCAGATGCCAGCCAGATAACTTCTGCAGATTTAGCTGCTTTTTTAAGGTCGTCGATCACCTTTTTCTTGTCAGCCGGAACTTCGTAGTTGGGAATAAACCCGTTATCAACGTCAATACTCAGGGTGGCTTTGGAGAGGTCCCTGACATGACCAAAGCTTGATTTAACCAGAAAGTCCTTTCCTAAAAAACCTTCAATAGTTTTCGCTTTAGCGGGGGATTCAACAATAACTAAGTTCTTTGCCATGCACAAATGTTTTAAAATGAAATCAATCAACAGGGGACCACTAAGGGTCGATCTTTCAAAAAAATCACAGATTATTCAGTAGATTATTCGCTGCCAGCGCGGATTTCAATAGATGAAACCCTTAAATAATCAACAGTTTTCAACCGGAATTTTTTTGCAAAGTAAATGAATAAAAAACAAATGACACAACAAAAAAGTGATGTGCCTCACCGAATTAGTATTTGGTTAACACCGGCGACCCCTTATATAATGTGTATAATAGCCACCCCAGCACCCTCCCCAAAAAGAAAAAACGTCCTGATAAATTATCAACAATTCACCTATGGTTTCTATCTATACATTTATGCATTTTATCGATCAGATTCAGGGGTCCGGAAAATACCCGACCCTCCCTATTTTCCCATTTTCAGCTTTTTGACTAACTTTGCAGTCAATTATTATTCTGTGAAAGAAATGCGTAAAGTTTTTACCGAAACCTATGGGTGCCAGATGAATTTTTCTGACACTGAAATTGTGCTTTCGGTCCTCTCAGAACATGGATTTGAAGCCACCCAGGAGCTGCGTGAGGCGGATGTTGTTTTACTCAACACCTGTTCTATCAGAGACAATGCCGAACAGAGGGTCCTGAATCGTTTGCAGGCATTAACATCCCTGAAAAAGAAAAAACCTTCCCTGCTCATCGGAGTATTAGGATGTATGGCTGAACGTATGAAGGAGCAGCTACTGTTAGACAAACCTTATATTGACCTGATTGTTGGACCGGACGCCTACCGCGATCTGCCCAAATTACTGGAAGTAGCTGATGCCGGGCAAAAGGGCATTAATGTAATACTCTCAGCAGAAGAGACCTATGCCGATATTCATCCGGTGCGTATGCTTTCCGACGGTGTTACCGCTTTTATTTCCATCATGCGTGGATGCCAGAACTACTGCGCCTATTGTGTGGTTCCTTACACACGCGGGCACGAGCGCAGCCGTTCGCCAGAAACAATTGTGACTGAAGCCCGTGCCCTTTTTGAAGCTGGATACCGCGAGGTAACCCTGCTCGGGCAGAATGTGAACAGCTATCATTATGATAAAGACAATTCCGAAATAAGGTTCCCTGCGTTAATGGAGCAGGTGGCAGCCATAGACCCCTTGCTGCGCGTACGTTTTGCAACCTCCCATCCCAAGGATATTTCTGATGAACTTATACGGGTGATTGCTTCCCGCGAAAATATCTGCAAGTCGATCCATCTGCCCATACAATCGGGCAGCAACCGGATTCTCGAGCTAATGAACCGCCGTTACACCCGCGAATATTATCTGGAACGCGTGCAGCGCATCAGGGAACTGATTCCTGATTGTGTTATCACCACCGATATTATTGCCGGGTTCTGTACGGAAACCGAGCAGGATCATCTTGATACCATTGATATGATGCAAACGGTAGGATACGATTATGCCTTCATGTTTAAATACTCCGAAAGGCCCGACACCCTTGCTGCCAAGAAATACCCCGACGATGTTCCTGAAGAAGTAAAAACAAAAAGATTACAGGAAATTATTGATTTGCAACAAAAACTTTCGCTTCAAAGTCATAAGCGCGATATCGGGAAAACGTTTTCGGTGCTGATCGAAAAAACCTCAAAGCGTTCCGAAGTGCAACTTTCCGGGCGCACAAGCCAGAATAAAATGGTCGTATTCCCTGCCGGGGATTATCAACCGGGGCAATACGCCAACATCACCATTAAAAGATGTACTGCGGCCACACTGATTGGCGTTGTTGCTGAAGACTGAATCGAAATCGCTGGTTTGAACAGGGGATGCTGAAACACTTGTGCTGAGCCAGTCGAAGTAAGTTCAGCATGACCAACTTTATCGAACATACATAAGCTTAATATTGTGCAGTAACCATACCCCTGCTTACATTGGATCAACATCGATAGAAACAGTGACCTGCTTATAATCGGGCATTTTGATAAGAAGTCCGATCAATGGTGGTAACTTTTCTTTGGCTTGCTTTCCTTCAGGACCACGATCTATTTTCAGAATAATATTTTTAAGATACAATCCTTTGATGCGCGACACCATTGGATATTCAGGGCCGAGGACCATTCCGGCGCCTGCTTCACGAAGTTGTGTTGCCAGTTCTTTCGCGGCTTTATCCAAAACGGCGCTGTCGCGATGTCTTAGCGTCAGCCTGATCAGCCGGTAGTAGGGCGGATAGTTGAATCTGGAACGTTCGGTGATCTGATGCAGGTAAAGTCCCTTGTAATCATGACTGATCACCTGTTGTATCACAGGATGTTCGGGGTTGCCGGTTTGAATAATAACTTTCCCCTGTTGATTCTTACGCCCTGCGCGGCCACTCACCTGTTCCATCAGTTGGAAGCTTCGCTCATAGGAACGGAAATCAGGAAAATTGATAAGGTTATCTGCATTCAGAATGCCTGCCAATCCCACATTTTCGAAATCGAGACCTTTGGTGACCATTTGGGTACCGACGAGGATATCAATTTTCCGGTCTTCAAAATCTGAAATGATTTGCTGGTAGGAATATTTGGACCGCGTGGTATCAAGGTCCATACGGGCTATGTGTGCATCGGGAAAAAAAAGAGCGAGCTCCTCCTCCACTTTTTCTGTACCAAAACCATGCATCACGATGGCGGTATTTTTACATTCAGGGCAGGATTCAGGGGGTTTAATGCTGTAGCCACAATAATGGCAGCGCAGCATATTAATATGCTTATGATAGATAAGACTGACGTCACAATTCTTACAGCCGGGTGACCAGTGGCAGACTGAGCATTCGACTCTTAATGAGAACCCCCGCCGGTTCTGGAAGAGGATGATCTGTTCCTTTCTTTCGAGCGATTTGCCGATATGATCGAGCAACGTTTGCGAAAAATGACTGCGCATACGTTTATTGCGGGCTTCCGTCCGTATGTTCACACAAAGGATTTCCGGCATGGGCATCTCGCCAAAGCGTGATGACAATTCGGCCAGAGCATATTTATGGGTACGTGCATTATAATAGCTTTCAACCGCAGGAGTAGCCGAGCCCAGCAATACTTTTGCCCCATGCAGTCCGGCCAGGATAATAGCGGCATCCCGCGCATTGTAACGGGGAGCGGGATCCATTTGCTTATAGGAACTGTCGTGTTCTTCGTCAGCGATAATCAATCCCAGGTTTCTAAAGGGCAGAAAGAGTGCGGAGCGTGCACCCAGGATAATGCTGTATTTGCTTTGTGCTCCGGTATTTTCAGGATCCCATTCCAATACGCGGTTCCATATCTCCACCCGCTCATTTTCGTTGTACCGCGAATGGTATACGCCCACCTTATCGCCGAAATATTTTCGCAGGCGGTTGATGATTTGTGTGGTCAGGGCAATCTCGGGAAGCAGGAACAGCACTTGCTTCCCTTGCTTAATTACCTGATCGATCAGCCGGATATAAATTTCTGTTTTCCCGCTGGAAGTCACGCCATTCAGCAGGGTCACCAGCTTTTGCTGCATCCCTGTGGCGATATCTTCCCAGGTTTTTTGCTGGGCATCGTTGAACTGAATAGATTCAACCGTGGCGGTTGCATCATACTGACCCAGCCGGCTGGTAACCATTTCGTACAATTCAAAAACCCCCTTTTTCACCAATGCGGCGCATTGTGCTGAAGTGGTTTTTGAATCGTTCAGAACCTGAGATCGTGTAATATAATGAGGTGGAACGCCCGGTCTGTGCAATATCTGATAATAGCACATCACGATATCGCATTGTTTCGGGGCTTTTTTATCAAGCTCATTCATCAGCTCACGGATGGCAAATTCACTGTCGAGATATTTTTCCGTAAAGCGTACACACGTTTCCTTTTTCGGTTTGAAGCGCTCGGTAAGTTCTTCTTCCAGCACTATGATTCCCTTTTCCATCAAGGTTTTCAGTAAAGGGAAAATTTTCTTTTGCTCTACGATATCAGAAGCTTCGCTTACAGTAAGGACTTTTCGATAAGCCAGCGATTCGGTGAGCAAACGTTCCTTCTCACTCAGTAATTCAAGTTCAACAGGGGTTTCGGGGTTCAGCACCACGCGGCTTTCACTGGCAAGTTTTAATGCGGTCGGCAAGGCAGCGTTCATCACTTCACCGGGTTTGCAGAGGTAGTAAGAAGCAATCCACTCCCATAAAGCAAACTGTTTTTCGTTTACGATGGGTTGTGCATCAATGACCGAAAGAACATATTTAACCTGATGTGTTTCTGGAGCCTGCTGATGGAGGCGATATACCAGCGCCGTATAAAATTTCTGCCTTCCGAACTGCACCACAACACGAATACCTTTCTGCAGCGTACCATTGAGTTCGTAGGGTACACGGTAGGTGAAGGTCCCGGGCAGGGGCAGGGGTAACATTACATCCGCAAACCAGGTTTCACGTTCCATGCATTACAATTTTTTGCTTTTGTAAAGATAATCATTGCCAGGGGATCCCGGAATAAATCCGGGATGACTGCTCCGAAGGGGATTCCATGTTACTTGTGCTGAGCGTAGCCGAAGTAAACCAGGGATGACTGCTCCGGTTGATTTTTCTTCTTTAATTTTTTAAAAAACAAAACAGTTCTACGTGCTCAGAATATGACCCATATCAAGCATTTTCTGATTGATATCCGTGTTATGTTTGGTAGCACTGCCAAAGGGCACATACACCATTTTTTTATCCACCTGACCGATCATTACACCGTTTTCACCTTTAAGGAGGGCATTCACCGCTTCGAAACCCATGGTGCTGGCCAGTACACGGTCCATGCATGTAGGCGAACCACCCCGTTGCAAATGTCCGATAATGGCAACGCGTGTTTCGTATTGGGTAAATTTTTCTTTGACTTTCCGGGCCACTTCAAAAGCACCTCCGCTATCATCGCCCTCGGCAACAATAATAATTCCTGAGGTTTTATTTTTTCTTCGTCCGATTTCCAACCGGGCGATCAGATCTTCAATGCTGGTGGTAGTTTCGGGTACCAGTATATCTTCAGCGCCCACAGCGATACCGCTGCGCAGGGCTATAAATCCGGCATCGCGGCCCATCACTTCCACAAAAAACAAACGGTTATGAGAAGCCGCCGTATCGCGCAGTTTGTCGACCGCTTCCACTACGGTGTTCAGGGCAGTATCGTATCCAATGGTATAATCTGTTCCGTAGAGGTCATTGTCAATGGTTCCCGGAACACCCACTACTCGGAGATCGTAGCGATTACCGAATTCCAGTCCGCCCCTGAATGAACCATCCCCTCCAATAATCACAAGGGCTTCGATACCAAATTTTTTGGTATTCTCATAAGCGGCCTGCAATCCGGCTTCTGTTCTAAAGCGTTCGCTGCGTGCGGTTTTCAGGATGGTTCCTCCCCGCTGAATAATGTTTGCCACGGAGTGATTTTCCATACGCTCAATATCACCGTCGATCAACCCTTCATAACCACGAAAGATTCCATACACTTCGAGTTCGTTGTAAATGGCAGTGCGCACCACGGCCCTGACTGCGGCATTCATACCGGGGGCATCTCCTCCGGAAGTAAGTACACCGATACGTTTAATTGGTTTCATATTTCAGCGTTCTGGTTTCTGGTTCAGATTGTACCCGGGTGGCTTGTGCTGACCGCAGATGAAGTCATTCGGGAAGCAGGTATCTGTAAAATTTGGCTATAAAACAGTTAGCGATTAGGGATCAGGAGTGAACATACACCCGCGACTTTCTGATTTTGTTTATTGACAAAATTAAGAAAAACCATCAGAAGACAGAGGAATAAAATGGCGGATTTTTCATTCATTCCAAATTACCGAAGCGGTATATATGAAAGAGGAACTTTTACTTTCAGCACCAGGGGGAAAATCCTGAATTCATAGGGCGGGCGACCCAATGACTCCCCATCTGCCTCGAGCAGCAGACCTTCCGGAGATTCAATACTGATATGAGTGCCACGATGTGTGGCCACTTCATCCATCTTAATAAAAGAACCGTCGTACAAGCCCTTTACGTTGCGGATTACTTTTGTTTTTCCTACATTTCTGATAATGGTAATATCTAACAGGCCATCGTCGGGAACGGCCATCGGCACCTGCTGCATCCCACCTCCACTGTATCTGCATACACCAATGTTAGCGCTGTATAGTTTGCCATCAAATACATTTTTCCCATCTATATTTATTCTGACTTCCCTGGCAACATAACGGAACATGGCTTTCAGCATACTCCACAGATAGGCGATTTTTCCGACACTCCCCTGCTCCTTGCGGGCATTGGTATCGAAGACCACTTCTGCATCAAATCCCACCCCGGCCGAATTCACAAAGTATCGTTCCGTAAAGCCTCCACGAGAATTATATGAAACCCAGCCGGCATCCTGCAATACTGTTTTGCCTCGTGCAATAACCTCCACCGCACCCGGATAATCGGCAGGTACACCGTAATTGCGGGCCCAGTCATCGCCCGTCCCGATAGGAATCAGGGAAAGCGTAATATCCTTTGCATTAGCGATTGAATGTTGCAAAATTCCATTAGCCACTTCGTTCAGGGTACCATCGCCACCCACGGTGATAATGTGCTGTACCCCTTGTTCCGCAGCTTCCTTAGCAAAACGGCAGGCATCCATGACGCCCTCTGTAAACATATGATGGAACTTCAAACCGGCTTCTGACAACAAACGGTTAATCAGCGGCCAGTCTTTGTTTCCGCGTCGTTTACCCGCATTGGGATTAATGATCACAAGAATTGTTTCCAAGTGCGTAGCCTATTTACCTTTTGTTTTTTGTTTGAAAAGACCCATGGCCACTTTAAAAGCCTCGGTCTGATCATCTTTAAGTAACCGTAATTCGGCTACCAGTTTCCGCTGTAATTCCAGGGCTTTCGCAATTTCATTATAGAGTCCCGTAAGGTCCTTCACCAGGGCGTCACCCTTGGACTTATTGTCCTTTTCGGTGCCAAACAAGGAAGTAACGGCAGCTGTGTGTTGCATTAATGCAAAGTAAGTATCGTTGAACTGCAGGAGTTTCAGGGCATTTTCCTTTCCGTAGGTTTTTACCAATGCTTTCCACACCGAGAAGTCTGCATTATAGGCATCTGTGTTCCATTCAAAATCAGCAACCGTCATGAATTTTATTTTGTACGGATCGGTAAAAACATCACCATTGACGTACATATGCTGACCATCGTTGTATTGATAAAACTGTTCAGGAACAAGAATATCAAGCGGCTCGAAAATATTGCACAGCCTTATTTTTTCGGGATACTGCGATGGGTAACCGCCATAATTACCTCCCATACTGCGTGCATAAAGGGTATTATCCCAAAGCATCGGGTTACGCCCGATGAGTTGACGGATCCGGTAGATATCGGCCTGATCGATCGATAAGGAACGTACTGTATTACCGGTCCATACTATAGCAACATCCTCCGGAATCATTGCCGATAAATCGGTCAGGTAGGCTTCGGCTTTACCACGGCTTTTATCAATAAATTCGTTCAGATACCAGGGGGGGCAAAATTCAAAACGGCTACCCGGATAGTCCGATTCGAGCCACTTGTAGAGATCGTTGATCACATAGGCCTGTGCACTCTGAAGATTCACAAAGCGATCCTTATCCTCCTTCGTATAGAGTGAATAATTTTTGGGGGAATCCCCAATATGCGGAACATAATCATCGGCCATCAGCATGATGCATGAAGCCCCTGAATCGAGCGCCGGCTTAAAAACATTTTTCAATACATTTAAAGAGTAGGGATCGCCATGGGTCCAGATATGCCGGTCGGCATCAGAGAGGCTATCGACATGCTGTTCATAGCCCAGATGATAGTACGGATTCACCATAACAGCAAGATTCATCAACCCGCTTTTTTTGCAGAAGCCTGCCGCAGCGGTGACTCCGTTTTTATAAACATCGGTGGGAATATGCCAGTTTTTATTGGGTTGTCCGTACCCTACATAGACCTTATTGAGTTTCCATTTCACCATCTGCTCGAGGTTGGCAATATCCTCTTTTGCTTCGAGGCCGTTGTTCCATGCCGCGAGCAGCAAGGATCTTCCGTCAAAATCGGGATAATCGATGATGGTGGCCGATTGCAAAAAACAATCGTTGGGTCCGAGCAATTGCACCAATGTAGCCACTGCATAATAGTCGCCCACCGCACTGTTACCTTTCAGGAACATTATTTTGCCGGCAACGGTTTTAATGAAATAAGCCTGTACTGAAGCCTCCCTGACTTTTTGCGGCAGACTGTCGGCATATCGCATGCTGAGTTCATTGGTCCCCAGACTAAAAATAAAGCTTGCCGATTTTGATAAACTATCGGTTAAACGCGAAGTAACTACCACGAGTTCCCTCTTCCATTCCTTGCCCAGTGCGACTTTCAGTTGAGCTTCCAAACGACCTTTCAGTAACTGACCGGCGATGAGAGTCTGTTTTTCGGGTTTGGACGGAAGCAGAATTACCGGCACCTGCGCGGGTTTGGTGGCGTCGTACCATTGGATACTTTTTATATTGCTTATCATCTGGGGTTGCGGGACCAGCATCTCAATCGGTGTAAACGCTTTATCACTAAAGGGTTTGATGCGTTCAAGCGGGGTAAAATTCCATTTGCTGTATCGGAGATCCACTTTGTCGACCCACATGGTTCCCGTACCCTTTAGTCCCAAAAAGATGCGCACATAGCGGGTTCCGGCAGGAACATCCCCTTCGCTGAAGGGATAATTATACGAACGGCCGATAACCATACCCCAACTGAATTCGTCGATATGCCAGAAATTTGAAAAGGAATATCCTTTAAATGAATTGTCGATCGTGCTGTTTTTAAAGGCGACCCAGGCCTCTGGATTGATGCGCTTTTTCTGTTCGTCGTAATATTCCATATGAAGGTCCACCGCATCGTACAGACGCGTTCCGAGCCGTTCATGAGATCCGGATATTTCCGACAATTTCATATATAACGTAAACTGATAATTTCCGGGGATTACCGGGATCAGGTCGCTGGTAATGCCATCACTCCCGTCGTTCTCGCCAGCCTGCTTACGCGTAATGCGAATACTGCGGGTTCCATCGTACACTTCGTTAGCGGAAAACTGAAAGGAAGTTTTATCCACCCATTCAACCTGGGTGCCATTAACCTGCCATCCGGTCAGTTGAAAGGTTTTTGCATCGCCCTGCCCTTTCTCGAAAGAGGCATTGGGAACCAGGTTTGTTTTCTGAAACCACTCCATTCGTCCGGCGTAAGGCGCTTCCAGAGGGTTATCTTCAAAGGGACTTTTTTGCTGGGCGGTGAGCGGGTTGACACCGGAAAAAAACAGCACAAGGAATATTATAAATGACGACCGAAAAAATGTATTCTTCATAATTATATCGATAAAATGACTTCGGGTTTTTATCATAGCAATATTAACAAAAAAGCCCGTAACTGACAAATACAATAAAAAAGAGGCTGCCCTTTTGAGACAGCCTCATTAAGAGGTAATGTATACTTTTTATAATCCGAGTTCTTCCGCCAGTTCATCGGTGAGTTCCATATTATGAAACACATTCTGAACATCGTCATCATCTTCGAACACATCAATAATTTTCAATATTTTTTGTGCGGCTTCTTTATCCAGCGTTACCGTGGTACGCGGGATACGCTGCAACTCAGCACTGGAGGGTTCGATATTCATATCTTCCAGCTTTTTAACGATAGAGCCAAAACTTTCGAGTTCGCTGATGATATTAAACATATCATCCTCGAGGGTAATTTCTTCAGCACCCGCATCAATCATTGCCATTTCAAACTCGTCCTGATCAATGGTTCCAACAGGCACGGTAAAAACACCTTTGCGATCGAAAATAAAACTCAGGGAACCGTTGGTTCCGAGGTTGCCGCCGTATTTATTAAAGTAAGAGCGGATGTTGCTCACCGTACGCTGCAAATTATCGGTAGTACATTCCACAAAAAAGGCAACCGCATGTGGGGCATAACCTTCATAGGTGACTTCCTGATAATTGGCCGAATCCTTATCCGCAGCTTTATTGATAGCTCTGGCGATATTATCCTTGGGCAAATTACCTCCTTTGGCATTTGATACAGCCAGACGCAAACGGGGATTGCTATCGGGATCAGGACCGCCTTCTTTCACTGCAATTGTAATATCTTTAAGCATTTTGGAAAAGATTTTAGAGCGTTTGGCATCTAACGCGCCTTTTTTCCTTTTAATGGTAGACCATTTACTGTGTCCTGACATACAACTAAATATTTGATTGATAAAATGAGGGTCACAAAATTAAGGAGTATTATGCTAAGAACGAAATTTTAAACAAAAAAAATGAGGTGGTATCAAATCATGGTCGTCTCTTTAGTTGATATAACAGCATAAAAGGCCCTATTTTACTTGATTCAGCATCCTCCTGTAAAGCAAGGGGATCCCGAAATAAATCCGGGATGACGGTTTCGATTGGGATTTAAGAACAAAAAAAAGGCTACCTGAAAAAGGCAGCCTGTAAGGAACCGTCGTGAGCAACGGTCTATATATTAATCAGCGTAATTCCGGCAGAGACGGGGAACAATTGAGGGCCAGTTTCCTTACGGAACATACTATTCAGCGAATAGTTCATAAAGAGGTTCAGGTATCCGTACCCGATACGTACAGTAGCGTCCGCTTTAAAGGGACTCAGATTATAATCATCGCGGGTAACCATTCTGTACCTGGTATCTTCAGCTTCCCAGAGCTGTTTGGTATGGCTGCACATTTTCATGGAACCAATTACCCCCATGGAAAAGTGGAACGTATTTCCCCCCTTATCCTGTTTAGAGTCGAATTGCAGTAATACAGGTATACGGACCCATGACACGGTAAGTTTATTTTTATCGAAATTCTCTCCCGGCACCATTGAAGCAGTAAACACGGAAGTATCTGAAAGCATCACATAATTATTTTTGTAATAATAGTTATTGAATTCAAATCCCAGTCCGGTAACAATATTCATGTGCTTTTTCACAATGGGAATACCGATTTCAAAAATGTTCAGTCCGAGACTCATCGACCGTCCGATCTGTGGTTCGAAGAAACTATTGCCTTCAGGAAGATCAAAACCGAAATCCTTATTCATATAGCCATTGAGGCCTAATTCCAGACCCGCCCATTGCGGTTTCACTTTATCACTTTTTCCGCATTTACCGGGATGTTCACCATGATTCCCCGGGCACTTATCATCAAATATCATTACTTCTTTATCACCAAACCTGAGTTTGGTGGTATCCGTAACCACGCTGCCTGCGCCCGATTCCTCAATATTCATGGTCTGCGGCTGGCTTTTATTATACAGACTTCCAGCACCGCTGACCTCACCTTTCAGCTCTTCCGTGGCATCTACTTTAGCGTTGCCGGCACCACTGACATCAATGGTGGTTTTTTTGGTCTGAAGATCCACTGCATTCAATGTTGCGGCACCACTGACCTCAGCATTGTGTTGTTGCGCCATCCCACGGAGTTTAAGAGACGCTGCCCCGGAAGCATCCGATTCCAACACATTCACATTCAGCTGAAGGTTCACATCCGCTGCGCCTTCGGCCTCTATTTCCAGGTTATCGAACTTCAATTCTGAGGCGCTCTCCATAATAGCCGCACTTCCCACTTCAATTTCGGTTAGGTTTTTTGCGACCACATTTATAACAACACCCTCAAGGCTTTTACCTGCGTTATCAATGGAAAGAACACCGTCTTTAACCACTACTTTCATGGCTTCCACCACTTCTTTCGGGCCTTCAACTGTCACTGAATTATTATCGCCCTGCGACACCAACATTTTACACGACTGGTCCATCTCAATGGCGTTAAACCCTTCCACTGTTTTTTCCAGTTTTACATTACCGCCCTCCTGCGCCAGGCTATTTAAAGCCAGCGGGAGCATCATCATCAGGGCGAGAAAGCCCTTTACTGTATTTTTCATCGTTTTCATATTGTTTCGTATTTGGTTATTTCGTTTGAACTGAGGGTATGACGAAAGGAGGGAGGGAAAAGTTACAAAGTTGGAAAGTTGGAAGTTTGAAAGTTGAAAGTTTGAAAGTTTGAAAGTTAAAAGTTAAAAGTTAGAAAGTTGAAAAGTTGAAAGTTGGAAAGCAAGACGTTTCTTTTGGCGGGGAATACTATTCTATCAAGTAATGTATTTACGAATACTGAATTGTTTCGGGGAGGTTGTTGCTTCAACAGGGGTTTGGGAGGGCCGCTGTTTATTTTCTTTTCTTCTCATACGCGAACGAACCAAGGCTCACCGAGGAGGTGCGGCCCCGGCTGTCGGTGCGCCGTTTAAAATTGACATCCTTTGCGGAAAAGGCATTATACCCGGCCACTCCCAATTCTGCGATATCCCAGAAATTGATGCGGGCATCGTTAAATCCGGATTCATTCGAAGGGTTTACATTTCTGTCGGCCACTTGCGGAACCTGTGTTTCCTGTTTCCTCAACTTTAACCTGGCCTCCATCAGTTCCATTATTTCGGTGTACTCCGTCTGATATCCCTCAAGGGTATTGGGGGCCACAGGCAAATCCTCCATCAATCCGGCAAAAACCCTCGTTTCGGTCATTTTGGTAATAGGCAGGGGTGCATCAGCTAACTGGGGTAACTGCTTATCCGGGGAACCGGTATTAACATTTTTTTGGTGATGTTCATTAGCCAAAGCGCCGGGCGAGACCAACTCGGCACCTGTATTTTTTTCATTAACGGCTGATGACTGCCGCAGATGAAGCCCGGATGGTTGCACCCCCTGGAAAGAGAGGGCAGGAAGCGGCTGATTATTCAGGTTACTGATCAGAATGATCCCTGCAACGACAAGCAATGCCACGGCAGCGGCCACTCTGGCAAAAGAAGAATTCAAGTCGTACACGTAAAAAAAAGGAGATTTTTTTAACCCTGCTTTATCATCATATACAATAGTTTCGGGGATAAGATGCGCATAACGCCAGCTGTAAAATTCAGGTTGCAGCGAGGGGTTCTTGTGGAGAAATGATTTCAGGTGCTGCTTCATGTTCTCGTTGAGCAATCCTTCTTCATCATCAAAAAATATTTGCAGGTAGTTGTCTTCTGTAATAATATTCTGTTCAGGAATAATGGTTCGTTTCAACAAATGTTTTTCGTGAAAACAGCATTTTTCAGCATCTCCCAGATGGACACAATCGAAACTTTTAAATTCCTCATGGATATCGGGATTTTCTTCCAGGAACGCCATAAGACAAGCTGTTTCGACGGGCCCAAGCTGGCCATCGAAATAGTCGGTCAAAATCTGTTCGTAATTGTTCCTGTTGATTTGCATGTTACATAACGTTTTCCAGTTTCCCGATATATTTTTTCAACGTCAAACGCGCCCTGAAAATATAAACCTTCACCTGCGATTCATTAAGTTCTGTAATCTGTCCGATCTCTTCGTACGAGTACCCTTCATAGTCGCGCAACATCAATACAATGCGCTGTATTTCTGGTAATTGCTGTAACGATTCTTCGATCACCTCTTTCAGGTCCGAGTACAAATTATATACACTTCCGTAGGTGGCCGGTGCCTCTTCCATCACTGCAAGCTTTTTATCGCGCCGGGTTCCATCAATCATGGTATGGTAAGCGGTGGTAAAAAGATAAGCCCTGGCTTTGGCCGCATCAATTTCAGCATGTCGTATCCACATTTTCTCAAAACTGTCCTGAATGATATCTTTTGCCTTATCCACATCCCTTATATTTTTAAGGATGAAACGATAAACGCCATCAGAATACACATCAACACAATGGTTATAATCGCGAACAGTCATTACAGAATTGCTTCTTTATATCTAATACCGACACTAGACGGATTCGGGTAGCACAAAGTTACAACAGAAAAACAGATTTTATTTTCCAAAGAAGGTTAAGTCTATTCTTTAAAGGCCTCCGGCCTTTTATTTTTTGCCACGAAGACACTAAGACACGAAGAAAAAATATACACTATTCTCAATGCTTTGCATTTTCGAAAGTTGTATGGCTCCACATTCATGGTATTTTTCAAGCCTTTCGAATAATCCCCACAATCCAGTTAAAAAAAAATTATAGCCTCTGCCGGAATGGGGGGGGTTCATATTTAAATCTCATATTCATTACTCATTACCCGTTTTCTCATCACCTGTTACTGTATGAAAGAATGATTTTTACGGAATTGAGCACATATTTTTTAAATCCATCTTATCTTTGAAATGGAATTAAGAAAAAGACGATATTAAGACTATAAATCAACATATTAGCAACCGGAGAGGATCCGATAACACGATCCGGTTTTTCGTGAAAAAATGAAATAAAAAAGGAGGTTAATATGGCAACGCAATCAGAAAAAGATTCAATATGTTGTCCTGAATTTGATCCGGTACCATGGGATGACAAAACGTTTGAATGGGAGAATAAGAAGTTCATTAAGGATAAAATATGCACCTTTTTTTACATGCCACTGAATTATGGCTCTGTGATGAAAAGGTTTGATAAAACCTCAAAAGCAGCCGGGGCGGTAATTCCTGACTGGCTATGCCTGTCAGATCACACTTCTAAATGGAACATGGATATGTACCTGGCCGTTGACAAAGAAATACCCGGAGCCCAAAACACTACTTTAAGCGGTAAATTTTACAGCAAGGTCTATGAAGGACCTTTCAAGGATACAGACAGATGGTGTAAAGATTTTGAAACCCTTGTAAAAGGCAAGGGACTGACCATAAAAAAGATGTATATGTGGTACACCACATGCCCCAAATGCGCCAAAAAATATGGCAAAAATTATGTGGCAATTATTGCACAGGTTGAATAATTGTTTAGAAAAATATTTACGTTCTCAATACTAAAACCCACCAAAATTGGTTTGGTAATTCCTATTGTTCAGGACGGCAACCCTCAAATCAAAAAAATCTCAAACTATTAGTATTGAGGTTATCATAAGGAGACAACCGCGGATATTGCCGGCTGAATGAGGCTATGATATGGCGCATCCTCACCCTTAAAATATTTTCACCGGCCCCTGTCAAAAAAATTGTATGTTTGTGCCTTATAAAACAAATTCCTATGAAACGTTTTGTTGTTCTTTTTATCAGCCTGCTGTTGCTGGCTCCTTTGACCATGCTTGGTCAGAAAAAATACACCTACGAATCTGTGCCGGGCGACCCTTTGGGCGCACGCATCTATACCCTCGATAATGGCCTGAAGGCCTACCTCACGGTATATAAGGATGAGCCCCGCATTATGACCGCTATCGCAGTAAGAACAGGTAGCAAAAACGATCCGACCGACAACACAGGTTTATCGCACTATCTGGAACACATGATGTTTAAAGGCACTGAACATTTCGGCACCCGCGATTTTGTGCAGGAAAACAGATATCTCACAAAAATCGACAGTCTCTTCGAAGTCTATCGCAGTCAGACCGACACCACCCTTCGCAGGAAAACCTACCATATGATCGACAGCATCAGTGGTATTGCTGCCACCTGGGCCATTGCGAATGAATATGATAAAATGATGGGCATGATCGGGGCCAAAGGCACCAATGCATTCACCTCTGTGGAGCAAACCGTATATATTAATGATATCCCCTCGAACCAGGTGAATGCCTGGCTTACGATTGAATCGGAACGTTTCAAATTTCCCGTTTTCAGAATTTTTCATACCGAGCTTGAAGCCGTGTATGAAGAAAAAAACATGAGCCTCGACAGGGACGGTGATAAAGCATGGGAAGCCTTGTATGCCGGACTGTTTCAAAAACACACTTATGGAACACAGACCACCATCGGAACCATTGAACATTTAAAAAACCCTTCCCTGCTGGCCCTTCACAAATATTATGAGCAGCGTTATGTACCTAACAATATCGCCATCTGCATGAGCGGTGATTTTGATCCCGAAGTGGTGATACAACTGATCGACAAAACTTTTGGGGATATGCCCCGTAAGGATCTTACCACCTTTGAGGTCCCTGCTGAAGTCCCCATTCAGACACCCCTCGTAAAAGAAGTGGTGGGCCCCGATGCTGAAAACATGATGCTGGCCTTCCGCCTGCAGGGCGCTAATACCAAGGAAGCCGACCTGCTTACCATGATGGATATGATTCTTACAAATTCTTCGGCAGGTCTGATTGACCTCAACCTCAACCAGGCACAGAAAGTCCTGTATGCGGGCACCTACGCGGACATCATGAAAGATTATTCGGCCCATATTTTTTACGGAGCCCCCAAAGAAGGTCAAACCCTGGAGCAGGTAAAAGATTTATTGCTTGCACAGATTGAACTCGTGAAAAAAGGTGAATTTCCCGACTGGCTGATTCCCGCCATTATCAATGACTTCAAACTTGCAAACATTTCCATGCAGGAAAAAAACAACAGCCGTTGCTTTGCCATGGTGGATGCCTTTGTAATGAACAACCCCTGGGAAGATGAAGTGCATAACATCGAAAATCTGGAAAAGATCACCAAACAGGACATTATTGATTTCGCCAAGAAATATTATGCCGATAATTATGTAGTGGTTTACAAACGCACTGGTGAAGACAAGAACCTGGTGAAAGTGGTAAAGCCTGCTATTACTCCGGTTGCCGTGAATCGTGAAGAACAATCGGCTTTTCTGCAGAAAATCCGCAACATCCAGACGACCGAAATTGAACCCGTATTCATGGATTACGATAAGGACATTCAGCATATGCAACTGAAAGACCGTGTGGAAATTTTGTATAAAGAGAATGTAGAAAACCAAAAATTCCAGCTTTATTATGTGTTTGAAATGGGCACCAACAACGACAAGAAAATCAAGCTTGCTGTTGATTACCTGCCCTATCTCGGCACCTCGAAACTAACTCCTGCACAGGTACAGGAGGAACTTTACAAAATAGGTTGCAGCATGGGCGTATTTGCCGGAGAAGACCGCATCTGGGTCATGCTGAGCGGGCTGAACGCGAATATGGAAGCCGGATTAAAAATCCTGGAAAGTGTACTGGCCGATGCACAACCGAATAAAGAAGCCCTGAGCAACCTGGTTTCTGACGCTATCAAACAACGCTCCGACGATAAATTATCCAAGGATGCGATTCTCTGGAATGCCATGTATAACTACGGAATATTTGGTGGACAATCACCCTATACGCATATTCTTTCTTCGAAAGAATTAAACTCACTTAAACCGGCTGAATTGATCGACAGGCTGCACCAGCTCACCTCTTATCCCCACAGGGTAATGTATTATGGTCCGGCCAAATCGGATGCGGTTCTGGCGCAATTAAAAACCCTGCACACTTTGCCGGAAAAAATTTCTGTACCCCCGACAGAAACAGCATTCCCTCAGTTGGAAACCACCGAAAACAAAGTATATATTGTTGACTATGACATGAAACAGGTGGAGATTATGATGTTGTCGAGAAGTGAACTTTATAATAAATCAAACACCCCGGTACGCAGGGTATTCAACGAATATTTCGGCGGCGGCATGGGCTCTATCGTCTTTCAGGAACTGAGGGAATCGAAGGCATTAGCTTACAGTGCCTTTGCCAGCTATACTTCCCCGTCGAATCCTCAGAGGCATCATTATATTTTCTCGTACATCGGCACACAGAACGATAAACTCCCTGAAGCCTTAAAAGGAATGACCGGGCTAATTAACGATATGCCGGAGTCGGAAAAGAGTTTCCAGACCGCGAAAGAAGCCGTGATAGCGCAAATCAGAACCGACCGTTCGACCAAAAGTGAAATCCTGTTCAATTATCTGAATGCGCAAAAAATGGGATTAACCTATGACCTGAATAAAGATATTTATGCACAGGTTCCGAATATGCAATTCAGCGATCTGAAACAATTTCAGGAAACATTCTTAAAAGGTAAACATTTCACGATCCTGGTATTGGGAAAGAAAGACCAACTGGATATTACCACACTTGAGAAGTATGGAAAGATCGAATATCTGAAACTGGAAGACATATTTGGGTATTAAGACAAGAAGGAGGTTGAAGAAAAAGATTGCCACGAAGGCGCGAAGGCAAGAAGAATATTTTTTAACCACTAAAGAAATAAAATAAAAGATTGCCACAATGCCCGCCTGAAGATAAAATTCAGGCGGGCACAAAGGCACAGAATAACGTTTTAAGAAAGTAATTAAACTATGACAACTAAGACCGCACGGACTATTTACTCCTCATTACTTGTTGGACTTGTAATCGGACTCTTTACTTTTTTTACGGCCGGAAGCGCTGCTGCACAAAGCACAGAAACCGCACTATACAAGCAAATCAAAGGCTTGCCACAGGTAGTGAGTGTTGAAGCATTAAAATTCAAGGAGCCCTTTACGGAAAAATATCTGGTTCGCATGAAACAGTGGATTGATCCGAACGACACAACCGTCGGGTCGTTTACACAGCGTGTTTTTCTATCGCATTATGATCTGAATGCCCCGATGGTAATCACTACCGAGGGCTATGGTGGCGACTATGCATTAAGGGTAAGTTATATCGAAGAACTTGCGAAAATGTTTAATACCAACCAGATGTTGGTAGAACACCGCTATTTCGGAGAATCCACGCCCTCCCCTCTCAACTGGAATTACCTGACGGCTGCCAATGCTGCAGCAGACCATCATCGTGTAACGACCACCTTCAAACAGATCTACAAAGGAAAGTGGATTGCCACAGGCATCAGCAAAGGCGGGCAAACGGCCCTGATCTATCGTGTGTTGTACCCCAACGATGTGGATATCACCGTTTCTTATGTGGCTCCGCTCTGTTTCGGTGTAGAAGACGGTCGTCACGAACCCTTTATCTGCTGCAGTTTAGCGAATGCTGAAAGCCGCGAAAAAGTAAAAGCATTTCAACTTGAGGTATTAAAAAGGAGAAACAAACTTTTTCCTTTATTTAAAAATTATTGCAGCGAAAAGCAGTATACCTTTAATTTGCCCTTACAGGAAATTTATGATTATTGCGTGCTGGAATCTTCTTTTTCTTTTTGGCAGTGGGGCTGGGATGTAAAGACCATTCCCACCGCGAAAGCTTCAGATACGGATCATTTCAACTACCTGATGCGGGTGTGCGACCCTGATTATTTTGCCCTCGAAGGCATCGGAAATCACCAGGCTTTTTATGTACAGGCGGCTAAAGAGCTGGGTTATTATGGATACGAAACAGAGCCCTTTGCAAAATATCTGAAGATAAAAACGGCTAAAAACTATTTGCAGAAAATTTTTCTGCCCGATAATACCAGTTTTACCTTCGATAATACGCTGGCGAAACAGTGCGAAAGCTACCTTAATACAGAGGATCCGCATATGATTTTTGTGTATGGCGGCAATGATCCCTGGAGTGCGGCAGCCGTGCAGTTTAGCGGCAAAAAAAACATGTACCGTGCGGTGGCACCCGGCGGGAGTCATACGGCACGTATTGCATCACTGCCCGAGGACATCAAAACTGAGGTTACCGGAAGAATTACTGAATGGCTGAAGTAAGGATGAACCGTGCGTTTTGTGTGGTTTATTTCACGCTCTCAACATCCCATCTTTCGGGATGTTTTGCCTGCATTCCGCGATAGAATTCTTTAATGATTTTCATATCAGCGGCATAATCCCCGGAAGGGTAAATAACAGGCCCGAGGCCACCTTTTTTTCTACCGTAATCGATATAACCGAGGACGATGGGTATATTGGCATTCTGTGCCAGAAAATAGAAGCCCTTTTTCCATTGATTCACTTTATCGCGGGTGGCTTCAGGCGTTATAACGATAGCAATACGATCGGATTCTTCGATCATACGCACCACCTGACTGGTTACATTAGCAGCACGGCTGCGGTCAACGGGAATTCCCCCCGAACCTTTGATGAGCCATCCCAGTGTTGGGGTAAAGGCTTCCTTTTTTATCAGGAAACTCACTTTAATCTTAAGAAACCAGAAACTAAAGCGTCCGATAATAAAGTCACCCATAGCGGTATGTGGTGCCACCACAATGATGCACTTTTTCACCTCAGGGGGTAGTTGGCCTTGTATGTCCCAACCCCACATCCATAAAGTAAAACGGGCCCAATAATATAATATGATTGATCGCATGGGCTGCGAAATTACGAATTTTTTTTATTCCGTAAGGTCTCCCCCACACCGGTCTTAATAAAAGCCTTCGATGTCTTTCCACCGTTTGTGCGACCAGAGCCAGAAGGATGGCTGTTTAAGAATGGTCTGCTCCATAAGTTCAGTATAGCGGGTCATAATCTCACCATACTGCGTTTCTTTGGGGGCTTCGCTGATAACGGTCAGATGAATGTTGTAATGACCGCGCCTGATGCGGGTGATATCAGCATAGACGACCGGATTGTTATATTCTATCGCATACTTCTCAGCACCATACATGAAGCGGCTGGGCTTATTCAGAAAGGCAGCCGGGAATCCTTTATTGGAGCCTCCCGGATATTGATCGGCCAGAAACAACGCAGCAGTGAGTTCTTCCCGGTCACGTGCAAACTCCTCTTTGATATTTGCCGCATTAATAATTTTCATTCCGAACCTTGCCCTCTTGGCATTGATCAGTTTGTTGAGTGTCTTATTCGATAAAGGTTTGCCCACACCAATGGCCCGGTGAGGGAACATCAGATTCATGGCATAAATGAGAAACTCCCAGTTACCGTAATGGCCCGACATCAGCATTACACTACGTCCCTGCGCGGCGAATGCCTCCATGACCTCCGGGTTATCACAGGTAATGCGCCTGAGCAAATGACCACGCGAAATGGTGAGGCCTTTGATAGTTTCCAGAAACATCTCGCCAAGGAAAAAATAAAACCGGCGGACAGTATCTTTAACAGAAACTGAAGCAGGGAGGCTGGTTTCGAGATTTTTTACCACGACTTTTTTCCGGTAGCCAAACACAAAATACAGGAAAAATGTCAGTACCCGTGCCAGGCCATACAGCATCCACATCGGCAATAGCGAAAGCAACACCAGTATGCCGAACAGGGTGTAATTGAGGATGGCAGAAATATAGGTCGTGATACTCTTCATAAAATATGGAGACGATCAACCATTTGGTTGATGGTACAAAACTAAGGCTTTTAGATGAAAAAAAAGAGGCTGCCAAAAATGGGCAGCCTCTTTTTTTATTTCCAATTTTTCTAATAGCCGAAAATATCTTCCAGTTTCAGTTTTTTCACTTTACCGTAAGTCTTCAGCATTTTAAAATCGAGAAGATCTTTGTTTCCCAGTACGAGGATGGATTGTTTTTTACCTTTCACATACTGTTCCTGAAATTTCTTAACATCGTCGAAGGTGAGTTTGGGGAAGCTTTCAAAGATGTTCTTGCGGATATCATAATCGAGTCCGAGTTTTTGCGCACTTTCGTAATTGAAAAGGATATCTGATTTTGTGATACGCTCGCTTCGCATGGATTGAATATAGGAACTCTTTGCCAGGTCAAACGCTTTCTCGGCGGCGGGCATATCGTTCATGAGGCCATAGAAGGCATCCAGCGCGTCTTTCATCTTATCGTTCTGCGTCATGATAAAAGAAATATTGTAGTAATGATTTTCCTTTTTCCCTAACAGGTTCTGATAAAACGACATTGCGGCATAAGCCAGGGCGCGCGATTCGCGGAGTTCCTGGAACACGATGGAATTCATAGATCCGCCGAAATACTGATTATATAAGGTAATCACGGGCTCCAGTGAGGCGTTGTAAACACCGCCTTGCGACAACATCAGGACCTGAGCCTGTTTCATATCGAAGTTCACCTGGTACACCATATTCGCCTCTGTAGGCTGTTCGGTAAAGGTTACACCAACAGGGGCTTCCTTTAGTGCGGTAGCAGCCTTGTGTTTATCATTCATCAATGTCTGAACTTCCTTAGCTGGCTGGCTTCCATAGTACAATATTCGATGCTGCCATGAATTAAGGCCTTTGATTTTCTCAACAAGTTCTGCTGTGGTGAGGGCCTCCAGTTCTTTTTGAGTCAGGAGATGCGTCATCATATTATTGGGACCATAAATACCGTACATCACCAGGGCACCAAAAATACTTTGTGAATTCAACTTTGCATCGGTTCTTTTTTTCAGCTTATCCTGAACAAGGTTGGTGAGTGCTTCCTGGTTGGCAACAGGCGCGGCCAGCAGGTTTTCGAATAACATCAGGGCTTTTTCCATATTCTCGCTCAAGCCGCTGAGATTTACCCAAACCTCATCATCCGAGATATTTACCTTGTAGCTGCAACCCAGTTTAAAGAACTCCTGTTTGATCTGTTCAGGTGAATAATCAGCTGTGCCCAAATATTTCAGGTATTCAATCGCAAAGGCCAGTTTCAGGTCATTATTGGTACCCAGGTTATAAACGTAATACAGGTCAAACGTTTTGTTTTCGTTATTCTGCAGGTAGTAAAATGGGATGGCATTGTTCACGGTCATATGCACGATATCCTTTTTATAATCCAGGAATACCGGTTCAATATCGGCCACCTTACGTTCTTCGATGGTTTTCAGGAAGTCTGATTTGTCTTCCCTGTTAATTTCAATTTTTGTGATTTTCGGTTTCTTGATCTTATCAATGTTTTCGCTTTTCCCGGTCTTCTTATAGACCACGAGGTAATTGTCTCTGAAATTCTTGTTAGCGAATTCAACCACTTCTTCTTTGGTAATTTTGCCCAGACGGTCTAACTTTCCAATGTACTGGTCCCAGGGTGTTCCCAGAATAAAAGCATCGACATACTGGCTGGCGCGTGATTCGTTTTTCTCGAGGGCTTTCATCTGATTCAGTTTCAAATCGGCTACAATCGCTGAGATTAACCAGTCGGGGAATTCTCCCTTTTTAATCAGCGCCACCTGCTCAAGCAAAAGATTTTTCACTTCATCCAGGGTCTGTCCCTCTTTTGCTTTACCATAAAGGCTTTGCACAGAATAATCCTTCATAATTTCAGGAGAAGAAGTAGCACTCAGCACCTTTTGCTTTTGAACCAGGTTCAGATCGATGAGTCCGGCCATAGAGTTCGACAAGATCATGTCAAAAATGGTCATTAAGTCCGCATCTTTAGTATTGGCACCATTCAACCGGTAAGCAATGGTAACGCTTTCTGCGTCGGGGCCTACCACATCCATCGTAACAGGTGCAGCAATTTCCTCTTCCGGTTTAAAAGTAAAGGGCTTAATGTTTCCGGCAGGAATTCCACCCCAGTATTTATCGATCAGCATAATGGTATTATCCGGATCAAGATCGCCGCTCAGACAGATGGCCATATTATTGGGCACATAGTTATCGGCAAAATATTCCCTGATGCGTTTCATTGACGGACTTTTCAAGTGCTCTGTAGTACCGATGACGGTTTGTGTGCCATAGGTGTGATTTTTAAACAGCCCGGCCAGCACGGCAAAGTAAACTTTGAACTGATCGTTGGTCAGGGTCATGTTCTTCTCTTCATAAATCGTTTCAAGTTCCGTATGAAAGAGACGCAACACAGGATTGGCGAAACGTTCAGATTCGATCAGCAGCCAGTTTTCGAGTTGGTTCGATGGAATATCATTTACATATACAGTCTGTTCCAATGAAGTGTATGCATTGGTTCCGGTTGCACCAATGATTGAAATCAGTTTGTCATATTCGTTAGGGATTGCAAATTTTGAGGCTTCAGTAGAAATGCTGTCAATAATCCGATAGGTTTTTTCGCGCTGAGAGGTTTCCGTTAAGGGAATAGTACGGTACACTTCAAACAGGCTGTCGATTTTAGCAATCAGCGGACCTTCCTTCGAAAAATCGGTTGTTCCGAATTTACTGGTGCCTTTGAACATCATATGCTCAAAATAATGCGCCAGTCCGGTCGCATCGGCAGGGTCATTCTTACTTCCGGCGCGGGTAGCCACATAAGTCTGAATGCGTGGCGCTTCTTTATAAACGGTAAGGTACACCGTCAGTCCGTTGTTAAGCGTATAAATCCGCGTATTCATCGGATCATTGGGCACAGTGGTAAATTTGTACGTCCCTTGTGCCAGGGATGAAAAGGTCATTAAAGTGACCACTACAAAGGTGAAACACAGCTTAAGAAAGCCGGCAGTTTTGGTTTGCATATAAAAAATTTTAAAATTTGTTCTGCGGCGAAAATAATAAAAAAAAGCGAAGATGATGATGAAGCAAATTTGACCATTGAACAATTTCGCAGAAGCAGCCGGAAGGGTCACGTCTGAAAATATTTTAAAAAACCTTCTGTAAAATCCGGTTGAATATAAAACATTAATTGATTGATCGCAATTATACCTGAGTAAAATAGAAAATATAGGTCTCCCGCCCATTCGACTACGGGCGCCTGTACTTTTCAGGCGACCGCAGTCGAAGGGCCGGAGATTTCTAATGACAAACATGTACTGGTGTGATTGCGATCAATCGATAAACATAATGTATATTTGCTATGAAAACATATGAAAGAAAAAAATTAAAACCTCTTCGCAGCAATCCTGAAAATATCCGCAAACAAATAACAGCAAAGAGTATGTCCATAGACCAACCGGCCATTCATTCATTAAAAACACACCTTATGAAAACAAAGATCATTTTATTATTCATGTTTCTGCTGGTAAGTTGCGCTGCCTCTGCGCAAAACAAAGAAGAGGCTGATAAACTGGTCGGAAACGGAATAACCTTTCATGACAAGGGTGACTATGAAAAAGCCCTTTTGATTTATGATAACGCGTTAGAACTTGATCAGGATAATTTAATGGCGTTGGCCGAAAAAGCCTATACTTTGTTAGCCATGGAGAAATATGATGAAGCGATCAGTTACTGCAAAACCGCTATTGAAAAACATCCGGGTGAAGAGGATCTGAAAAGCGTTTATGTTACATACGGAAATGCACTGGATAATTCAAATAAAACAGTTTCTGCATTGGAAGTTTACGATGAAGGCATTAAAAGTTTCCCTGAATTTTACTTGTTGTATTTCAATAAAGGCATCACCTTAAGCGGTCTTGAAAGATATGAAGAGTCGCTTCAGTATTTTCAAAAGTCAGTGATGCTTAATCCCCGCCATCCGGGTTCGCACAATGCCATTGCACGCATTTCAAGAATTAAGAACATGCGCATACCCGCACTCCTCGCCTATTGCCGGTTTTTTGTTTTAGAACCGGAAGGAGGCCGGGCCAGAGAAAACCTGGCGAGTGTTCAGGAAATCATGAATGGAAGTGCAAAGCAGACCGGCAAAAACGCGATAACCATCAGTATTGACCCCGGAATGCTTAAGGATACTACAGAAGATGGGGCACACATCGAAAACTGTTTTACCACCACCGACCTGCTTCTTTCGCTGAGCTCAGCCCTGGATTATGATAAAAAGAATAAAAAGAATTCTGATGTCGAACAATTTGTAAGAAAGTTTGAAACCGTTTGTGCCACGATGAAGGAAACTCAAAAAGATAATTTTGGTTTTTACTGGGAATATTATGTCCCCTATTTCGTAGAAATGAACGATAAAAATTACCTCGAAACATTTGCCTATCTGCTATTCGCCTCCTCGGATGATGCAGGGGTTTCAAAATGGCTGAAAACACATGAGACCGAATTAAAGGAATTTTATACGTGGTCAAAGGGGTTTGAATGGAAGACCGGAGGCGAGTGACGGGTGATGAGGGACGAGTATCGAAGAACGAATCTGGCTTCGCAGACGACCCATATATTTCTGCATTTGTTAATTATGTAATAATTCTTTGGATTTTTATTGTGATTCATTTCACAGTTAAAATATTTATCCCATCTTTGCATTGCGATTAAAAAGACTGGGCAACGTGCAAAATTTCTGGTATAATTTATTGTTTTTCTGTGCAATAACAGTTGTATCAGCCTGTGCCAACATTGTAGCTCCTTCGGGGGGGCCGGCCGACTACCAGCCACCCGCCTTTGTTAAATCGGAACCTCTTCCGGCATCCACTCAGTTTACAGGAAAAAAGATCACCCTCAGATTTGATGAATTCATTGCCCTGAGCGACCCTTTTAATAAAGTTACCATATCACCTCCTGTGAAAACGTTTCCGGAATTCAGAACAAGGGGAAAAAATGTCGTGGTCGACTTTGCGGAAGTCCTTAAACCCGGAGTAACTTATAGCATTGATTTTGGCGACTGCATTCAGGACATTACAGAAAGCAACCCTTTCAAGGATTACCGTTTCGTTTTCTCGACCGGAGCCCAGATCGACTCGATGATTTTGGTTGGGATGACCATCAATTCTTTCACCTTACAAGCTGAAAAAGATATCCTGTTGTTGCTTTACAGGAATCCCTATGACAGCATCCCCTACAAAGAAATCCCCGATTTTATTGCCAAATCAAAGGCCGATGGCAGCTTTGCCTTCAGCAACCTTCCGTCTGGAAAATATATGCTATTAGCGATACAGGACGTCAATTCAAATATGATGTACGAACCTGCCTCTGAATCCATAGGATTTACTGACAGTCTGGTCGTTCCGCAAACCCAACCCGTGCCTGATACCCTTGCAAAGGACAGTATCGCGCCAGATACGTTGAAACCTGTAGTTCTTACAAAGCATATTTTGTATATGTTTGATGAGGCCGATACGGCCCAGCGCTTAATGAAAACCAATACCGACAGGATCTCCGAAGTAAAAATGGTTTTCAGATGGCCGGTGACGCAACTCACTTACCGCTTTCTGAAAGAAACAAAGACCGATCCCTGGCATCTGGATGAATACGGAAAAGAGCGCGACACTATGACATGCTGGGTGCTTGATCCCAATATCGATTCCCTGTTTATTGAAATCTCCGATAAGGGAATGGTAATCGATACCCTGGAGCTCGGGCTGAAACGACTCTCCGATACCGTTCAGGATATTAAGAAAAAACCCGGGAAAGGACCTTCAGAAAGCGCCCAGGCCTTCAAGTTAACACTGACAGCAAATACAGGGGCATCGGGGATGCTGGATCTGAATGAATCCTTCCGTATTCTTTTTTCTCACCCCATCAGGGATTATGATTTCCAGCGCATACAAGTGCAGGAACTCATCGATAGCTCAGGCTTTCCGGTACAGGCCAACCTCACTTTTACCGACCCCGGCATCAACAGACACCTGGAGATCAATACACCCTGGAAAAGAAAACACCAGTACCGCATAATTATACCACAGGGTGTTTTCGTGGATATCTTCGGAATGCCGAACGACAGCCTCAAAATTGACTTTACCACCCGCGAGTATGAGGATTACGGGATTTTGAAACTAAACCTGAAGATCGACTCCACCCTAACGGGCGAGTCGGGACAGGCAGCACAGGGAAGCTATTTGTTCCAGCTGCTTAATGAAAACAATGTTGTAATAAGACAGCAAAACATCAGGGCGAAGGAGACCCTTACCTACGAGTATATGCACGAAGGTAACTTAACTGCCCGGCTGATCTTCGACAGCAACAACAACGGAAAATGGGATACTGGAAATTATCTGGGAAAGAAACAACCAGAGCACATCCTGTATTATCCCGGCATCATGAAAATAAAGCAAAACTGGGACACAGAAATAGACTGGATCATTAAATAATTAATCATAATAATCATATCACATACATGAAACCAACGCATATTGAACACATCGGCATCGCGGTGAAAAACCTGGAAGAAAGTATTGCTTATTACGAAAAAGTTTTAGGGTTAACCTGCTATGCAGTAGAAGAAGTTAAAGACCAGAAAGTAAAAACGGCTTTTTTCATGGTGGGTCAGACCAAGATTGAATTGCTCGAATCTACCGATCCGGAAGGCCCGATCGGTAAATTTCTTGAAAAAAAGGGCGAAGGTATCCACCATATGGCCTTTGCTGTTGAGAATCTGGAAGGGGCGCTGGCAGAAGTTGAGAGCAAGGGAATCCAACTCATCGACAAGGCTCCGCGCAAGGGAGCTGAAGGATTGCATATTGGATTTTTACATCCTAAATCCACTTTTGGTGTTTTAACAGAATTATGTGAAAATAAGAACAAATAACAGCATACAGAAATAATAAATATCTACTATTATGTCATTCGAAGATAAAATCAAAGAACTGCTCGATAAACGGGAGCTGGCCAAATTGGGTGGGGGACAAAAAAGAATTGATTCCCAGCACAAAAAAGGGAAATTAACAGCCAGGGAGCGTATTGAGCTTCTGCTGGATGAAGGAAGTTTTGAAGAATTTGACATGTTTGTTTCGCATCGCTGCACCAATTTCGGAATCGATAAAGAGCAGATCTTATCGGACGGTGTAGTTACAGGATTTGGCACCATTGACGGACGTCTGGTTTACTTATTTTCGCAGGATTTCACGGTTTTTGGCGGATCTCTTTCTGAGATGTTTGCCAATAAAATCTGCAAAGTAATGGACAAGGCCATGAAGGTTGGCGCACCGGTAATCGGCATTAACGACAGTGGTGGTGCACGCATCCAGGAAGGGGTCAACTCCCTTGCAGGATATGCTGAAATCTTTCAGCGCAACATTATGGCCTCGGGGGTAATTCCACAGATCTCCGCCATATTCGGTCCCTGCGCAGGTGGTGCAGTATACAGTCCGGCGCTCACCGACTTCATTGTTATGAGCAAGAAAAACAGCTACATGTTTGTCACCGGCCCGAAAGTAGTAAAAACGGTTACGGGTGAAGTGGTGACCGATGATGAGCTGGGTGGTGCTATGGTTCACGGTTCCAAATCGGGTGTTAACCATTTTGTGGCTGAGGATGAACAGGAAGGCATCATGCTGATCAGGAAATTACTGAGCTACCTTCCACAGAATAACCTGGAAGACCCTCCAATTTCAGTATGTGACGATCCGATCGATCGGCTGGAAGATATATTGAACGAAATCATTCCCGAGAATCCCAATAAACCATATAATGTAAAGGACATCATTCATTGCCTTGTTGACTACAATGAATTTCTGGAAGTACAGCGCCATTATGCCCCCAACATTGTAATCGGATTTGCAAAGTTCAATGGCATGCCCGTAGGGATTGTGGCCAATCAGCCGAACTATTTAGCCGGTGTATTGGATATTAACGCATCCCGTAAGGCTGCACGTTTTGTACGCTTCTGCGATGCTTTCAACGTTCCGTTGGTGACATTGGTCGACGTACCGGGATTTTTACCGGGAACCGCACAGGAATATGGCGGGATTATCCTGCATGGAGCCAAATTGCTTTTCGCCTACGGCGAAGCTACGGTGCCCAAGATCACGATTACACTGCGCAAATCTTACGGTGGTGCGCATGATGTAATGAGCTCCAAACAACTCAGGGGTGACCTGAATTATGCCTGGCCCTCTGCAGAAATCGCTGTAATGGGCTCCAAAGGCGCCATTGAAATTTTATATCAGAAAGAGCTCAAGGCCATAACCGATGAGCAGGAAAGGCTTGATTTCATCGCGACCCGTGAAGAGGATTACAAACTCAAGTTTTCCAATCCATACAATGCAGCTAAATTTGGATATATTGATGATGTGATTGAGCCGAGGAATACACGTTTCCGCATCATTCGCGCCTTACAGTCGTTAGCGACCAAAAAGGATGTGAATCCTCCAAAAAAACACTCCAATATTCCTTTATAATCTGCCGCACAATGATAAAGATCAAATATATATTAGCCATGTGGGTGGTACTGTGCCTGTTGTGCCTGTACCCCAGCCATGCGATGGCAGTGCCGGATTCTACAAGGAACCTGGATGCCTACTGGATCTATAAGATCCAAATGCACGAAAAAGTGCTTGCTACTCATAATGAATTCGTTGCTGACCGTATGATTTATGACATACAGAGCCAGTCGATGTTTGTCATGAACCCCATCAATAAATCCATTGATGTCATCAGAAATAACGGGGTAAAGGACAGCATCATGGAATTCGTAAAACTCGACCAGTTTGCCGGGAGTCCTAAGGCTATGGCCTTTGGCAAGGGTATCCTCACCGTTATTGTTGGCCGGGAACATTCTTTAGACACCCTGGTATGCCTGAACAACGAAGGCACATTGCTGAAAACCTTTGGTATGGATTCAATGATGCAGGGAGTGTTTTACAACATCTATCAGGATCAGTTTGTGGTATGGTCGCTGGTGCCGCAAGGTTATACCATCGAAACCCTGAACATGAAAGATGTGGAGAAAGATCTTTCCAATGCGGTGATTACAAAGCATCAGTTTCTTACTGCTCCTGTAATCCCGGAAAGCGCAGCCCAGAGGATGGGGCGTGTAGATCCTTATGGCCTCATGATGATTATTCTGGCGATGACTGTTGTATTTTTCGCATTAGCGCTATTGTATCTGACATTTAAATATATTGCAAAAATATATACACTCGATCTGCGTAAACGGTTTCTGAAGAAAAAAGGACAATCGGCTGAGGAAGCAGGCCTTCCGGACATCCACGACACGACGAGTGAACTGGGTGCTGCCATAGGTCTGGCGTTGTATTTTTACAGAAATGAATTGCACGATAATGAGAATACGATCCTGACGATACAGAAAGCGGCTAAAGCTTATTCGCCATGGAGTTCAAAGATTTACGGAATCAGAAAACCTTTAAAATAACCAGCAATGAAAAGATTTAAATTCAGCATACATGGCAACCATTACGAAGTAGAAATCCAGCAGATTGAAGACAATCTGGCCAATATCGAGGTAAACGGACAATTGTACGAAGTAGAAATTGATAAAAGCCTGCAACTCACAAAAACACCGAAACTGGTGCGTACTCCGGCTGTTCCTTCCACAGATTCCACTCCTTCTATTGCAAAAACCAGCAGTCCGGCAGGACCCAAAGGCGGCGGAACCATTAAAGCACCGCTACCCGGCACCATCCTTAACCTTCATGTAAAAGTGGGTGACCCGATCAAAATGGGACAGAAGCTGATTACTCTTGAAGCGATGAAAATGGAGAACAACATTGATGCGGATAAAGAAGGTAACGTGAAAGAAATCAAGGTTGCTAAAGGAGATTCTGTTATGGAGGGCGACATTTTAATTGTCATCGGATAAATTGAACGTCGAAAATTGTATGTTGAGGTCGAAAGAAAAATTTCGATCGTCAAGATTCGATTGTAGATAGCTAAATAGAAAGAATATGGAAAACACTGGGAATATGTTACAAATGATTGGGGAAAACCTCAATCAGTTTTTTCAATACACGGCGTTTGCGAATGTCACAACGGGTCATTTAATTATGATTCTGGTGGGGCTGATATTTATCGCATTGGCCATCACCAAAGATTTTGAACCACTATTACTTATTCCGATTGGCTTTGGGATATTAATAGGAAACATTCCGTTTTATCCCGGATTAGAAGTCGGGATTTACGAAGAAGGTAGTGTAATGAACTATTTGTATTTCGGGGTAATCAAAGGTATTTATCCCCCCCTGATATTTTTAGGGATAGGTGCAATGACAGATTTCTCGGCCCTGATAAGCAACCCAAAACTCATTTTAGTGGGTGCCGCGGCACAACTTGGAATTTTCGGAGCATACGCTGCGGCCCTGTTTTTGGGCTTTGATGCAGCACAGGCCGGTGCGATCGGGATTATCGGAGGGGCTGATGGCCCAACTGCAATATTTCTTTCCTCCAGATTAGCACCAGAGTTAATGGGGGCTGTTGCAATTTCGGCATACTCCTATATGGCGCTGGTACCCGTTATACAACCTCCTGTAATGCGTTTGCTGACCACAAAAAAGGAACGTGTTATCCGCATGAAACCACCACGCGTGGTAAGTAAAACGGAAAAAATCCTTTTTCCTATCATCGGATTGCTCCTTACCTGTTTTATTGTTCCATCAGCCCTTCCACTGTTAGGGATGCTCTTTTTTGGAAATTTACTTAAAGAAAGCACCGTCACCAAAAGGTTGGCTGAAACAGCAAAGGGACCATTGATTGATATCGTAACCATATTAATCGGACTTACAGTGGGTGCTTCCACACAGGCTACTACTTTCCTTACCACCAAGTCCATCGGAATTTTCGTACTGGGTGCTGCTTCCTTTGTTATTGCTACTTTTGGCGGGGTTATGTTCGTTAAAATCATCAACCTCTTCCTGAAACCCGGTAATAAAATGAATCCGCTCATCGGGAATGCCGGTGTTTCAGCCGTTCCCGCCAGTGCCAGGGTTTCACAGGTTGTAGGTTTGGAATATGATAAAACCAACCATTTGCTGATGCATGCCATGGGTCCCAATGTGGCCGGAGTTATTGGCAGTGCAGTGGCGGCAGGGGTATTGCTGAGCTTCCTTTATTAGAAAGTTAGAAAGTAGAAAGATAAAAAGTAGAAAGATAAAGAGGCAGTGCTCGGATGGGCACTGCCTCTTTTTATTATTTATTGGAAATCCGTTTGCGGATTTCGAGGGTTTGTTTTTCGAAGCCAGGTTTTGCCAGGAGGGCAAACATATTCTTTTTGTAAGCTTCGACACCGGGCTGGTCGAAGGGATTTACGCCCAGCATGTAGCCGCTGATAGCGCAGGAGAATTCGAAAAAATACAATAATTGTCCCAGCGTATATTCGTTGATTTCGGGGATCTGAATTCGGATAACCGGAACACCCCCATCGTTATGGGCGAGGAAGGTGCCAATTTCGGCCATATGATTAATCTCACTCAGGGCTTTACCCGCTATAAAGTTGAGGCCATCGGCATCATCGGGATTGGCAGGGACTTTTACAACCCTTGCGGGATGTTCAACGCTGATCACTGTTTCGAAGAGTCTGCGCTCACCTTCCTGGATATACTGGCCCATTGAATGAAGATCGCTGGTAAAACTGACCCCTGCCGGAAAAATCCCTTTCCCTTCCTTGCCTTCGCTCTCGCCATAAAGTTGCTTCCACCATTCGGTAAGGTAGAACAAGCGCGGCTCATAGTTCACTAAAATTTCGGTTAAAAACCCTTTAGAATAACAAGCATTTCGTGCACAGGCGTATTGAAACGCAATGGAATCCTGAAAAGAACTTTGTTCCGCCAGGTGCTTCTGCATCTCCCGTGCGCCTTCCATAAGTTTTTCAATATCGAAACCTGCCACAGCAATAGGAAGTAATCCTACAGGAGTGAGCACACTGTACCTGCCGCCCACATCATCCGGAACGATAAACTGTTCATATCCTTCCTGGTCGGCAAGGTTTTTCAGGGCTCCGCGCTCACGGTCTGTTATGGCCACAATGCGTGAGCGGGCCTCGATTTTTCCATACTTATTTTCGAGATGAGCTTTAAGGAGCCTGAAAGCTATCGCCGGTTCTGTAGTGGTTCCCGATTTGGAAATGATGATTACGGAGTACTCTTTGTTTTTCAGCAGGTCAAACAAATCGGCCATGTAATCAGAACTCAGCTGATGTCCGGCAAAGATCACCACAGGTGAGGTTTGCTCCTCGCACAGTCCGTGAAACGAATGCTGCAGGGCCTCAATCACCGCGCGAGAACCCAGGTAAGACCCACCAATTCCGGTTACCACACAAACTTCTGAAATCCCCGCCAAACGCTTAGCGACTTGCTGCACCTGCTGAATCAGGGAGGGTTCCATTTCTGATGGAAGGTTCACCCAACCGGTGAATTCAGCACCTTTTCCTTTGCTTTGCAGCAATAAGTCATGTGCTTCACCGGCCTGACCGGTTAACGCAGCAGCATCAGCCTCATTAACCCATGGGGCAATACCGGAAACATCAATTTTTATATTCATAATGCTTAAACTTTTATCAGGATCATTTGAGCAAATATAAAAAATTATCGCTTGATGGGGCGATTAAAATTATGTATCTTTGAGGGAGTAATAACAGAAACGCCATGGTTTTACAGGGACACAAAAAAACCGGCAACCTTGAAAGATTGCCGGCTCGCACCAGAAATTAATAACCAAAATTTAATATTTTCTTTAAAACCAAATAAAGAATCTGTTTTTATTAACAGGTGTAAAGATACAACTACAAAAAAAAGCACGCCTGTTAAGAATCGTTAAGAAACGTTAATAATTGTTAAAGCAATGGTGTGCGCACGCATACCAAGTACCTTTGAACCGTGAAAAAGAGAAACATCATCATCGTTGTAATATTCATGGCCCTGTCCCTGGCCGGATTTATTGTTTTGCAGGGATACTGGATTAAAAATGCCATAGCACTCAAAGAAGCCAATTTTGACCGGGGTGTCAACAAAGCCATTTCTGATGTGATTTATAAGTTAGAGAAGATGGAAGTCGCTAACAGCATCCGTCAGAAAATGTATCATAATAAACAGGGCACCAAATTATTCAACCTCATCGATTCTATCAATAACGCCTTTACCAGGGAAATTGAGAGCAATCCTACTGATAGTAATCCTACCACACAGAAGATTTTTAATATCACCAGCGAAAAAATCAATGTGGTAGTACTACAGGAACACACCGGGGAGATCATTAAAACTTTTGATACCAGTGTGGTAACGATTACCAAAAAAGGGGATCCTGAGGGGCACTCACAAATTTTTTCGGAAAGTCCCGGCTTTACATTTACGCCCGATAGCAATGCCAGCAAGGGTTTTGAAACAATTGAAACCCGTATCGATAAATACCTCAACAAGACGGCGCTGGTGAATGATGTATTTGAAGACCTCTTCAATCTGAAACATTACCAGGCCATCGAAAACCGGTTAAATTTTATCGCACTGGACTCCATGATATCCATGGAACTGAAGGATAACGGAATTTCTACCCCATACGAATTCGGCGTATACAGCCCGATGCGTAACGTAATGGTGAGCGAAAAAACCGGAAAGTACCACAAAGAACTATTGGAGGAGGGCTATGCCTTTAATATTTTCCCCCGCGATTTGTTCATGACCCCCGAATACCTGATGATTTATTTTCCGGACCAGGACAGTTACATGATGTCGCAAATGACATGGATACTTGCGATTTCCTTTGTTTTACTGCTGGTGATGGGAAGTATTTTTTATTACACCGTATCTACCATCATCAAGCAAAAGCGCTTATCGGATATTAAGAATGACTTCATCAACAACATGACGCATGAATTCAAAACCCCGGTTTCTACCATTGCGTTAGCTTGTGAAGCTTTGAACGACAAAGATGTCAAGTCGGAAGAATGTGTTCGCAACAACTATATTAATATTATCAATGAAGAGAACAAGCGGCTGGGAACCATGGCTGAAAAGATTCTTCAGACGGCCGTTCTCGACAAGGGGCAGATCCGGCTTAATTACGAACTCACCGATGTACATAAACTCCTGAGCGAAGTAGTAAAAAACATGAAGATTCAGATTCATGCGCGCAAGGGAGAAATTTACAAAGAGTTTGAAGCCAAAGATTATTACGTGAGGGCAGATAAAACCCTTCTGGTAAATGTGTTTACCAATGTTATTGACAACGCCAACAAATACTCTCCGGAAGCCCCTATTATCAAGGTGAAAACCAGGAACGTTGCCAACGGTATCCTGATTTGCATCGAAGATCAGGGTATCGGCATCAGCAAAGCCAACCTGAAAAAAGTTTTTGAAAAATTATATCGTGTCCATACAGGAAACATCCATAATGTTAAAGGATTTGGGCTGGGACTACATTATGTAAAGACCATTGTAGAAGAACATGGCGGACATGTAAGTGTTGAAAGTGAACTCAAAAAAGGAACCCGCGTAAAGGTATTCTTACCTTTTGAACAATAAACGACCATTACAATGACAAAAAAAAACATCAGAATACTGCTGGCAGAGGACGACAAAAATCTTGGGGATATTTTAAAAACCTATCTCGAAGCCAAAGGTTATCCTACCACTTTATGTGTAAATGGTGAAGAGGCCGTTGACCTCTTTAATAAGGACAACTTTGATATTATCATCCTCGACATCATGATGCCCCTTAAAGACGGATTTACTGTAGCCCGCGAAATCAGGAAGTCAGATAAAAAGACCCCCATCCTTTTCCTTTCTGCAAAATCGATGCAGGATGATATTTTAAAGGGTTTTCAGCTCGGGGCGGATGATTACATTACCAAACCCTTCAGCATGGAAGTATTGTTGATGAGGTTAAATGCCATCTTACGCAGAACGCAGGGACAGGAGAAATCCTCGCCGCAAACATCGCTTTACAAAATCGGAGAGTTCATCTTTGACCATCAAAGGCAATTGCTCACTATCAACAACCATGAACAAAAGCTTACGGCAAAAGAAGCAGATTTATTGAACCTGCTTTGCCAGAACGCGAACGAAGTTCTTGATCGCAGTACCGCCTTAAAAGATATATGGCGCGACGACAGCTATTTTAACGCCCGCAGCATGGATGTTTATATCACCAAGCTCCGTAAATTTCTGAAAGAAGATCCCGAAGTGGAATTACTGAATGTGCATGGGGTCGGCTTTAAACTGGTTGGAAAACTAGAGTATCTGTAGCTCAGCGGGAACCCCAGCGATAACCGTTCGTATCGGGGTGAATAAGGTTACAGATTTTTTCGGTGACCGACTGTATTATTTCTTCCTGTGTAGCAGGCAAGGCATAAAACGAAGGCGAGGCCGGACAAATAATTCCTCCCGCAAGGGTAACCGTTTCCATATTTCTGATATGAATAAGGCTATAGGGCATTTCGCGCGGCACCAGCACAAGGGTGCGTCGTTCTTTCAGCATCACATCCGCAGCACGTAAAATCAGGTTTGTTGAAATCCCCCCGGCAATACTACCAAGGGTGGCCATACTACAGGGGCATATGACCATATGTGTATAACCGGCCGAACCTGAAGCCGGTGCGGCGAAACTATCTTCGTTGGAGAATTCCCTGAAACCGGCGGGAACAATAGCTTCTTTGCCCAGCTCATAGGCCCAGACTTTTCTTCCGTTTTCAGAAAAAATTACAGCCACTTCCTCAAATAATCCCGGGCGTCCACTTATATTTTGCAACAGGCTTTTCCCATAAACGGCACCACTGGCGCCGGTTATTGCAATGATGAGTTTTTTGGGCGTTTCCATTTAATATTCCAGATGTAGCGTAAATGCCAGTACGCTGTTATATTGTCCCCGGTTCAGGCGATATACTGCGCCACTTTCGTGTTTACGGATGGGGAGTACCGATTGCGAGAAACGGATATTAAACTTAACATGTTCTACTATTTTAACTGAAAATCCACCCATAGCGCTTAAATCAAGCCGGTTAAATGCCGGCCGGGAGGGATATAAAACACCATAAGCGTTTTTTTCGACATCGGTATTTTTAATCAGAAAGCCCAGGGCAGGACCGGCTTCCAGACCAAAGCGTTTCGAAAATTGCCATTTATACAAAATGGGCATTTCGAAATATTGAAGGTTCACTGCATACAGGAGCCCCATGGTTTTGGACACATAACGGCTGCCTTTCTGAATATAGGACAGCTCCATTTGCATTGCTGACTTTTCGGTAAAATGAAAATTAACAAAAGCCCCACCATAAATGCCTGCTTTTTTGAAACCAGCCAACTGGTCACCGCTTAACTGACTTGTACTCAAACCGGCATAGGCTCCACCGGAGAATACTTTTTGTTCCTGTGCCTGCAAACCCAGCGACCACAGCATTACTATAATTAATGTACTGAATGTTCTCATCAGAAAAAATTTACCCTGTAAAGATACAGAAATCTCACAGGGTAAAATTCAAAAAAAGCAAAATGGCCTCTACTGGCAATATGTTTGGATGAGCTCGTCCCCGTTTTCAGCCCCCAGCAGCTTGGCTTTTTTAGCATCCTCACAAGCCCCGGCAAGATTGCCAAACTCCTTACGCAGAAATGCCCTTTCGGAGCAATAAAAGGATTCTTCCGGGCTAAGCTCAATCGCTTTATCGAGATCTGAAAGAATTTTTTGTTTGATGACCTCATCCAGCTGCGCTTTATTCAGCAAATAATTCATTAACCCACGAAGGTAATAAGCCTCACCATCTTTACTATCGCTGGCTACAGCCCGTGCTGCATATTCATAAGCATCGGCGGTGTTGCCGGCATTAAAGGCCGATATAGCAACGTTTTTCTCATATTGTGCGTTACCCAAATCAGCATCTGCAGCTTTTTTAAAGTACAGGTAAGCTGAATCGCCCTGCTCTTTTTCGGTTAAAATCATCCCGATCATATTCAATGATTTTGCATGGGAAGGATTCAATGCAATCGCCTGCCGGTAATAACCCAACGCCTGCTCCATATCGGTATTCACAATATCCTGGCCCTTTTGGTAGGCGGCTTCTTCCGGACTAACCAATTCTTTCCATTCGAACTTTACTTCTTTATCAATTACAAAATGGTTTTTCTTTACACCATTTTCGGTAACAACACTTAATTCCTTTAACAGGGAAAAAGTAATGATGTCACCCGCAACTGCAGTGACTTTCATACTTCCAATAGACATCCAGCCGGTTGCTGTTCCGCCAAAAAGTTCTGTTTCAAAACTTTTCGACAAAACGCCTTCCTGCCCTATCACAGGCATTGCGTCCCCTGAGGTGTTTTGCATTTTAACCACTGTTCCGGATTTATAAGTGATTTTTCCGGTCACTTCGTATTCCACAGAATCGCCCGGCATGTTTGCCAGCATCATCAATGGAAAAATCATCAGGAAAACAGGGAGCAGAATAAGTCGTTTCATATTTTCTTTATTTGGTGTAAAGATATATAAAAAAGGATGCGATCAGGTATGCGATTTATCAAAAAGCCGCGACAACTTTTCGGCTTTTTGCCATTATGTCATCTACGCAAAACAAAAATCGGTCATTCTGTCGCTATAATTAAAATCGAATTTGCTCCCTCATGCCATTCTAATACATTGTTATTCTGCATTTTACAGATTTTAATTTAAACGCCTTGTCTTTTTGCCCATGCCATGGTACACGAATTGACCAAATCCGGAAAACCAAATAAAACATAAACAATTAAATTTAGGAGGACCAAACAATGAAACTCGTAAAATGGAACAATGAGCCTGCTTTCCCGGATCTTTTTAACAGAATTTTTACTGATGATTTCGACAATTATTTCGGGAAGCGTAATTGCGGCTATTTGCCGGCTGCCAATGTAATTGAAAGGGAAGATGCTTTTGATGTAGAATTTGCCGTTCCCGGAATGGGTAAGGAAGATTTCAAGATCAGCGTTGATAACAATGTACTTTCGGTTTCGGCTGAGAAAGAGGAAACAAAAGAAGCAAAGGAAAAGAACTTCACCCGTAAAGAATTTGCCTATGGCTCGTTCACCCGTTCATTTGCACTGCCGAAGACCATCGATATCGACAAAATCGCCGCAGCCTACGATAACGGCATATTAACAGTAACCTTACCGAAAAAAGAAGAAGCAAAAACACAAATAACACGCGAAATTAAAATTTCGTAAAAAGTGATTGGTAAATGGTTGGTTGAAGGCAGGGAGTTCTGAAAGGGACTCCTTGTTTTTTTTACAGAAAATGACGAAAAGGAACGAGCATAAATTCAAAGAATTTATGGATCAGGGGCCGGTTATACCATTTGAGATAATCAAAGTTTTCGCATTCAAGCAACGTCTCCATGATGTGTTGTTTAAATCCATGAATCATTTCAGAACTTTTGCCAAACAGCATGATTTCGTGCATGTACCGAAAACTGCGGTAGTCAAAATTGGATGAGCCTACTGAAAATATTTCATTATCGATCACGACCAGCTTAGCATGGAGATTATAAGGCAGATAAAATTTTAATTCGATTCCACTTTTATGCAACATGCCGAGGTATTTGCTGCGCAATACATCCACCATATTAACATCAGACTGTTTGGGGGTAATGATAACCACATGCACCCCTCTCCGGGCCGCTTCCATCAATAGTTTACGCAGCATATATCCCGGAAGGAAATAAGGGGTTTCGATAATGACTTCACTTTTTGAGTTTCGGATCAGATCCTCAAATTTCTTCTTGATTCGCTGTCTGGTAATAGAGGGCACATCCCGCATCAGTTTAAAATCGCGAAAGGACATTACTCCGGAATACGTGCGGGTATTAAAGTACAGTTTATTATAGATGCGCCTGCTTTGCAGGAAGCTCCTTTTAAAGATTTTTGTGATGGGTCCTTTCATCCTGATGACCAATTCACGCCAATTCAGAGAATACGCAGTTATATTAGCGGATCCCATATAAGTGATCTCGTCATCGATCATCAGAATTTTCCGGTGATTACGACTATGGTGACGGGCCAACCAGTTATAACTCCATTTCAGGCGTTTGAAATACCTGATTTCTGCCCCGTTTTTCAATAATTCGCTAAAAAAAACCGTATTGGAAGAGGTGCCCCAGGCATCGAGCAGTAATTTTATCTGAATCCCCTCCTTGCTTTTGCGGGTAAGTGCATCACGAAATTTCTCTCCGATTACATCGTGAGCAAACTTATACATTTCAAGGTAAATGCATTTTTTAGCCTGATTGATATCTTCAAGCATGGCTGAGTAAAATTTCAGCGGGTCGCTGAAATATCTGAAATCTGCATCAATAATTGGTTCCATAGAAATCAATACAGGACAAATATACAGATTAATAGCAGGTTAATCAAGTTTTAATATGGCAAGGAAGGCACTTTGTGGCACCTCCACGTTGCCAATCTGCCGCATTCGCTTTTTCCCTTTCTTCTGCTTATCGAGCAATTTTCTTTTACGGGTGATGTCGCCGCCATAACATTTAGCCGTTACATCCTTGCGCACTGCCTTCACCGTTTCACGGGCAATAATTTTCGCTCCTATAGCCGCCTGAATGGCAATATCGAACTGCTGCCTGGGAATCAATTCGCGCAGTTTCTCGCAAATTTTCCGGCCAAAATCATAAGCATGACTGCGGTCGATCAGACAGGAAAGGGCATCCACCATTTCCCCATTCAGCAAAATATCGAGCCTCACCATATCGGCCAAACGATAGCCAATGATATGATAATCGAAGGAAGCATAACCCCTCGAAATGCTTTTCAGTTTATCATAAAAGTCAAAAACAATTTCAGCAAGGGGCAAATCAAAGGTTAGCTCAACACGGTCGCTAGTAAGGTAGACCTGGTTTTTCAGCGTTCCGCGCTTTTCAATGCAGAGCGTCATGATTGAACCGGTATATTCGCTTTTAGTGATTACCTGGGCAGTGATGAATGGTTCTTCCAAACGATCAATCTGGGTGATGGGTGGCAAACCGCTGGGATTATGCACTTCAATACATACACCTTTTGTGGTAAATGCCTTGAATGAAACATTGGGAACGGTGGTTATTACATCCATATCAAACTCGCGGAACAAGCGCTCCTGAACAATTTCCATGTGCAGAAGGCCCAGAAAACCGCAACGGAAACCAAAGCCCAGCGCCGCCGAACTTTCAGGTTCAAAAGTTAACGAAGCATCGTTCAGCTGAAGTTTTTCCATGGAATTCCGAAGATCTTCATACTCATCAGCATCTACCGGGTAAACCCCGGCAAACACCATTGGCTTAACCTCTTCAAAACCCGAGATGGCCTTTTCGCAGGGATTTTCCACGTGGGTGATGGTATCTCCCACCCTGACTTCACGGGCGGTTTTTATACCACTGATAATATATCCTACTTCGCCTGTTCCCAGGACATTTTTGGATTGCATATCCAGTTTCAGAACACCAATCTCATCCGCATGATAATCTTTTCCTGTTGAGAAAAACTTTACCAGATCGTTTTGTTTGATTTGCCCGTTAAGAATGCGGAAATAAGCAATAATTCCCCTGAAAGAATTAAAAACAGAGTCGAAAATAAGTGCCTGCAAAGGCGCATCAGGATCACCCTTCGGCGCCGGAACACGGTCAATAATAGCCTTCAGAATTTCTTGGATACCAACTCCCAGACGGGCGCTGGCTTCGATAATATCTTCGCGTTTACAACCCAGGAGATCCACAATCTGATCCTTAACCTCCTCGGGCATGGCACTTTCGGAGTCCATCTTATTCAGCACCGGAATGATTGCCAGGTCATGCTCCATAGCCAGATACAAATTGGAAATGGTTTGAGCCTGTATCCCCTGTGTGGCGTCAATCACCAAAAGAGCACCTTCGCAAGCGGCAATGGAGCGCGAAACTTCGTAAGAAAAGTCCACGTGCCCGGGCGTATCAATCAGGTTCATCATGTAAGTCTCGCCTTCAAATGTGTAATGCATCTGAATAGCATGACTTTTAATTGTGATACCTCTTTCACGCTCGAGATCCATATCATCGAGTACCTGGGCCTTTTGTTGGCGTACGGTAATAGTATTGGTAAATTCCAATAAACGATCGGCCAGGGTACTCTTACCATGGTCGATATGTGCAATAATGCAAAAGTTTCTAATGTTTTTCACAGTACAAAAATACAATTTTAGATGCTAAAACGACAGCAGGAAGTGTTTTCACCCGTCTGTCAATCCTCTCCCACGTCCTTAATATCCTTAATATTCAGCTGAAGTTTCACTGAATTATTCCATTCATTTTCTTCGATGGTGTAACAGATATTAAAAGGTCTCCCGGCGAGGATATGGTTATAATACGCTGTTTGTTGAAACGCAATGGCGTCAAAATATACTGATTTCTCAGGATAGGTAATATGCAGTTTAAGGTGCTTGCTTCCCACCACCCTGACTTTCCCGAGGTCGACCACCTTATCGGTACGAAAAATCGGCGTCATATTTCCCGGGCCAAATGGGGCGAATTGCTTAACCACGTTGTAAAAAGCCGCATTAATAGCGCCCAGTTCCAGATAGGCATCCACCTCAATCTCGGGCATCTGCATATATTGCTCGATACGCTCGGTAACAATGCGTTCAAACATTTTGGTAAATGCATCAAGATTTTCAGGCCTGAGCGAAAGTCCGGCTGCATATTTATGACCGCCGAAATGCTCAAGCAGCTCTTTGCATTCATCAATGGCATCGTAGATGTCAAAATCCTTAACGGAACGGGCAGAACCGCAGATCAGTCCGTTGGAGTTGGTGAGTACAATCGTTGGGCGGTAAAAAGTCTCTGTCAGCCTTGAGGCCACAATTCCAATCACTCCCTTATGCCAGTCGGGCTGATACACCACGGTTGATTTGGCTTTCAGCATCCTGTCACTTCCATTGATCATGTCGATGGCCTGCTGGGTAATGAGGGCGTCTTTATTCCGGCGTTCGGTATTATAATTATCAATATTTTTTCCGATCGCAAGTGCATCTTCCAGATTTTCAGATATCAGGATCAGCACAGAATTCCTTCCGCTCTCCATACGTCCCGCCGCATTAATACGGGGGCCTACAAGAAATACCAGGTCGTTGATGGTAAGCTGACGCGAAAAAATACAATCGTTGGATTGCTGGGCAACCGGTTTGCGGCTGATGTTACTATACTGCAGAACGGCTTCAATACCCGGACGAGGATTGCTATTGATGAGTTGCAACCCGAAATGAGCCAGGGTTCTGTTTTCACCTGTAATCTGTACAATATCTGAGGCAATGCTAATAGCTACAAGGTCGAGATAGCAATATAATTCTTCAAAAGGGATGTTATTTTTGAGAGCGTATGCCTGAACGAGCTTAAACCCTAAACCGCAACCCGAAAGTTCATCATAGGGATAATTGCAATCTTCCCTTTTGGGATCCAGCACTGCAATAGCCTTTGGAATTTCAGCACCCGGGCGATGATGATCGCAAATGATAAAATCGATGCCTTTTGTTGCAGCGTACTCGACTTTCTCGACGGCTTTTATGCCACAGTCGAGCGCAATCACCAGCGAAATCTTCTCCTCAGCGGCAAAATCAATACCCTGCGTTGAAATCCCGTATCCTTCCAGGTAACGGTCGGGTATATAAAAATCGACCTTGTCGTAATGCTTTTTCAGAAAGGAATAAACAAGGGCGACAGCTGAAGTGCCATCCACATCATAATCCCCGTACACCATTATCTTCTCACCACCTTTAATGGCGATGTTGATGCGTTCAATGGCCACGTCCATATCCTTCATTTCGAAAGGATCGTGAAGATGATCAAGCTGGGGACGGAAAAAACTATGGGCCTCGTCATAGGAAGTAATTCCCCTTTGGACGAGTAATTCAGCGATGTGGGAGTCGACATTCAACTCCTTGCTCAGGGCAGTGATTAGTTCTGCATCCCCCTGACTTTTCAACACCCACCGCTTTTTCATGCTTTTTGTATAAGTCTGTAAAATTAGTGATTTTAGCCGAGAGTGCTAACATTTATTTCACTAATCTTTCAGAAGACTATTCCCCGTACTTTACTGATTTTCGCTGTCTTTGAAGGCTTCACAGACGACTTTTTCAAATTCGTCAGGTGAAAGTGCATCATTCAGCGAAAAAGTACCGATACGTGTTCGGCTTAATACGGAAAGGTGGGCACCGCAGCCAAGTAATTCCCCCAGGTCGCGGGCGATAGAGCGGATATAGGTTCCCTTGCTGCAGACAATCCGGAAATCGACTTCCGGCAAGGCAATGCGCGATATTTCAAAAGTGGTGACTTCGACTTCACGGGCTTCCATTTTCACTTCCTGTCCTTCCCTTGCGTATCGGTAGGCGCGCGTACCGTCAATATAACGGGCTGAGTAAATGGGAGGAATCTGCGGATAGATCCCGGTAAGTTTCAATACCGCTTCAGCAATATCTTCTTCAGTAATTCCGGTAATATCCTCAGCCACAGAAACTTCTGTTTCAAGGTCAAACGAGGGGGTAGTCGATCCCAACACAATGGTTCCGGTATATTCTTTTTCGAGTCCCTGAAATTCATCAATACGCTTGGTGAACTTTCCGGTGCAGATAATCAGCAGTCCGGTTGCCAGAGGATCCAGTGTTCCGGCATGACCGGTCTTAACATTCCCCAACTTGAGCTTATATTTCAGCACCGACCTTACCTTATTCACCACGTCAAAACTGGTCCAACGGTAAGGTTTGTCGAGCAGAATCACCTCCCCTTCTTTAAAATCACTGAATTGCGTCATACAAGTTGAAGATTATACCCACAGGCCAGCAATACCAGAATGATGAGGCCGACAGCAATACGGTAATAACCAAACACCTTAAACCCATATCGGGTCAGGAAGCTGATAAAACCCTTGATGGCCAGCATGGCAACCACGAAGGCCACGAGGTTACCAACCCCCAGGAGCATCAGATTGTTGGTGTTTAAGCTATGGTCATTGTTATAAATTACAGTTTCGTAGGAAGTAAGCAATTTGTAGGCGGAGGCCGCAAACATAGTGGGAACGGCCAGAAAAAAAGAAAACTCGGCCGCTTTCTTCCGGGATAACTTTTGTGACATTCCCCCGATTATGGTGGCTGCTGAACGCGAAACACCGGGAATCATGGCAATGCATTGAAACAACCCGATAATAAAAGCTGATTTGTAAGTTGTTTCCTTTTCCTCCGGCTCGGGTTTATTAAACCAGTTATCCACAAACAATAACAGAACACCTCCCAGCAGCAGTGAAACAGCGACTACTACGACATCTTCGAGAAGCATATCGATATAATCGTTGAATAAAAACCCCAGAATGGCCGCGGGAATAAACGCAATCAGCAATTTGTAATAGAACGAAAAGGATTGTAGAAATCTTTTCCAATAGAGCACCAGTACAGAAAGGATAGCGCCAAACTGAATGTTTATAACAAAGAGCTTGGTGAATTCATCAGGCTTAAGCCCGAGTATACTTTGGGTGATAATCATATGTCCCGTGGAAGAAACCGGGAGAAATTCAGTTATGCCTTCAACGATGGCAATGATAATGGCCTCAAGAAATGACATGGATTAGTTGCGGGGCTTTTTCAGGATGGCGTAAATCTCTACGGCAAATCCCAGCAAAATCAGGATGGGAGCCACTGTTAAACGGGTAGAATTAAAGATGGCGTCATCAAAAACTGCAGGATCCTTACTCCCACCACCAATCATCACAATATATCCAATGGCCATCAGCACCAGTCCGGCCAGCATGATGATATAATTGATTTTGCCAAAAGCAAAATCAAGTGTGCCGGTTTTGGCAGGTGTTTTAGATTTAGAAACAGGATAGGTGGATTGCACTTTTGAAGGTGTCGTATTTTCTGCGGTTTTCTTAACCGGGACTTGTTGCTTATGTAATGCCGGAACCGGCTTTTTCTTTGTGACCATAATCAATAATTAAAAAATTGAAGGGGGTTTCCTAATCTGCAAAATTAACTATTTTTTTCAATAGCAGGAATTCCTTCTTTTAAGTCCTTCCTGTGTGTCACCCTTGCGGGAAAAATATTCGTTTTAATATTGAAAATACAGGGTATCCATACGTGCTTTTAAAAACCGGCGAACGGCAAAGAATGCCGACATCCAGGTTAGCAGCACTCCGGTTACAATGACAAAAAGAAAGAGCAATGCAAACAAATCCGCCGATTGAAGGCTCACTATTTCCGGAATCTCCCGGCGGGCAAGGTAAATCACTCCAACCAGCATCCCATTGGCAATAATCGCTGCTATCAGGCCATGCAGAACTTCTGTTTTTACAAAGGGCCTGCGGATAAATCCTTCGGTGGCGCCCACCAATTGCATGGATTTAATTAAAAACCTCCGTGAATACACCGACAACCTGATCGTGTTATTGATCAGAGCGACCGCAATCAGGATCAGCAGCAAACTGAACCCAAGAATGACCAGAGAGATTTTTCTGACGTTATCGTTAACCAGTTCTACCAGACTTTTCTGATAAGAAACCTCTTTAACATTTTCGTTGTTCCGAAGATCATTTTCGATGATATCAAACTGCTCCTGATTGGCATATTCTGCTTTCAGGTGAACCTCAATGGTGGTATGCAACGGATTGTACCCAATAAACGTCACGAATTCCTCGCCCAGTTCCTTTTGAAAAATCTCGGCCGCTTTTTCTTCACTGATGAATTCTGTGGATTTGACATAGGGCAGCGCATCCAGCTTTTTCTGCAAACGTATGATATCCGCTTCATTCACGTTCTTATTCATGATGACAGAGAACCCGATGTTCTCTTTAACATAATCAGATAATTTTTTAGCGTGCAAAAACATTAAGCCTACCACCCCGATGCTGAATAAAACCAGGGTAATGCTCACAATCGTTGTGAGGTAGGAGCTTTTCAGCCGGTTACTGTCGTATCGCTCTTGTTTATGCGCCATTGCGAAAAATGTAGGTGCGCAAAAGTAAGCATTTCCCTTCTATCATCATTTTTTTTAACGAAATCAGGTCGTTTATTTCTAATTTCGCAACAAATTAATCAGCGTGTTATTAGCATAAGCATATATATAAATACTATATTCAACATATTGTTTTATGGATTACAATTTTATTGATATCGAAAAAAAATGGAGGCGCTACTGGAGCGATCATCACACTTTTAAAACGCAAGACAAATCCACTGCGCCAAAATTTTATGTGCTCGATATGTTTCCTTACCCATCAGGGGCAGGACTGCATGTGGGTCACCCACTTGGCTACATTGCTTCTGATATTTATTCCAGGTTTAAAAAACTCAAAGGCTTTAATGTACTTCACCCGATGGGCTACGATGCTTTTGGCCTGCCGGCTGAACAATATGCCATCCAAACCGGGCAGCATCCTTCGGTAACCACCGAAGCCAACATAAAAAGATACCGCGAACAACTCGACCTTTTAGGCTTTTCCTATGATTGGGACCGTGAGGTGCGCACCTGCGATCCGGCCTATTATAAATGGACCCAGTGGGTATTTATCCGCTTATTCCATAGCTGGTACAGCACCAAATCCGATAAAGCTGAACCCATTGAATCCCTGATTTCCTATTTCGCACAGTCGGGCAGCGATGGCATTGAAGCAGCAGCCACCCTGCATAAGCCTTTTACAGCCGATGAATGGCGCGGGTTTGACGAAAAGAAACAACAGGAACTCCTGATGAATTATCGCCTGGCGTACCTTGCCAATACCAGCGTAAACTGGTGTCCGGCCCTGGGAACTGTTCTGGCGAACGACGAAGTGAGTGAGGGTTTTTCAGTCCGCGGGGGCCATCCCGTTGAACGGAAACAAATGAAGCAATGGCTGTTAAGAATAACTGCCTACTCTGACCGTCTGTTGAATGACCTTGAAACCCTGGAATGGTCGGAACCCCTCAAGGAAATCCAGCGCAACTGGATCGGGCGCTCAGAAGGTGCCTCCGTTGATTTCCAGGTGAAAAGCTCCGCGATAAAGATTAACGTCTTTACCACACGCCCCGACACCATTTTCGGAGTCAGCTATATGACCCTGGCTCCCGAACATGAATTCGTGCAAAAAATCACCACTCCGGAGCAAAAAACCGCCGTGGAAACTTATATATCGGAAACTAAAAACCGCACAGAGCGTGAGCGTCAGGCTGATGTAAACCGCATTACCGGCGTGTTTACAGGAGCTTACGCCATCCACCCCTTTACCGGAGAAGAACTCCCGGTCTGGATCGGGGATTACGTGCTGGCAGGATATGGAACAGGCGCTGTGATGGCTGTTCCAGCACACGACAGCAGGGATTATGCCTTTGCAAAGCATTTTAAATTACCCATTACTGAAGTGGTTTCGGGTGGTGATATTTCTGAAGCATCGTATGACGCCAAAGAAGGAACCCTTGTGAACTCCGGTTTTTTAAATGGGCTGCCCGTTAAAGAAGCCCTGGCAAGGGCAATCGCCGAAATTGAAAAGAGGGGCCTGGGCGAAAAAAAGATTAACTACCGCTTACGCGATGCCATCTTCAGCCGTCAGCGCTATTGGGGAGAACCGTTTCCTGTTTATTACCGCGACGGGATGCCATATACCCTCAACGAATCGGAGCTCCCCCTCCAGCTTCCCGAAGTTGATGCATTTCTTCCCACCGAAAGTGGCGAACCGCCTCTGGCACGTGCAAAAAACTGGGTAACCAAAGAAGGCTATCCTTTGGAAACCAATACTATGCCCGGGTTTGCCGGAAGCAGCGGATATTATCTGCGGTACATGGATCCTAAAAACGACCAGGAATATTTCAGCCACGAAGCCAACAACTACTGGGAAAACGTAGACTTGTATATCGGAGGGGCAGAGCATGCCACCGGACACCTTGTATATTCTCGTTTCTGGAATAAATTTTTATTCGATATCGGACTGGCGTGTAAACAGGAACCATTTAAAAAACTAATCAACCAGGGGATGATCCAGGGCCGGTCGAGCATTATCTACCGGGTCAAAGGGAAAAAGGTTTTTGTTTCGCTTCCGCTGAAAGATCAGTACGAGACTGCACCTATTCATGTGGATGTATCGATGGTTAATAATGATATCCTCGACATTGAAGCCTTCAAAAAATGGAGGGCTGAATATGCCGATCATGAATTTATTTATGAAAAAAGCGGATTTGTCTGCGGGTATGCCATCGAAAAAATGTCTAAATCGCTCTATAATGTAGTGAATCCTGACGAACTGATCGAAAAATACGGTGCCGACACGCTTCGGTTATATGAAATGTTTCTGGGTCCGATCGAAATGCATAAGCCCTGGGACACCAACGGTATTGAAGGCGTTTTCAGATTCATGCGAAAGTTATGGAAGCTCTATCATGATAACGAAAACCAATTCTGCGTTTCTGAAGAACCTCCTACGGCGGCCGAATTGAAAATTCTGCACAAAACCATTAAAAAAGTCCAGGAAGATATTGAACGCTTCAGCTTTAATACGACGGTAAGTGCTTTCATGATTTGCGTGAATGAACTCTCGGAATTGAAATGTAACAAACGAGCCATTCTGAGCGACCTTGCCATCATCATTTCACCGTTTGCCCCTCATATTGCCGAAGAGTTATGGCAATTAACCGGACATAACGAAAGCATTTCTGCCGCACCCTTCCCGGCTTTTGACCCCGCACTACTGACCGAAAACAGTTTTTCTTACCCTGTTTCTATCAATGGAAAAATGAGGTTTAAACTGGAATTACCATTGAATATAAGTATTGAAGAAATCCAGGCCGCCGTCATGAAAACACCTGAATACCTTAAATGGGTCGGTGAGCAACCGGTAAAAAAATGTATTATTGTTCCGGGAAAGATCATCAACATAGTCATTTGATCTTAGCGTAGTTGTAGGTTTTCCGCTTTTTATAACCAGGACTTGGCATGTAAGTTGACATATCCCCTGCCGTTCAAAAAAAATCCTGAGTTATGAAAAAGTTCATGATATTGATTGTGGTGTTTTGCACAGCAAGTACCCTATCGTTTGCCCAGTTCAGAACCGTAAAAAATGAGGCGTTTCAAAGGGGTGAAAAACTTACTTACAGCGTTTATTATGAAGCTGCACTGACGGGTAAAGTCAAAGCCGGCACCGCCACGCTTGAAATAAAAGATGAAAACAAAATCATCAATAACCGCAATACATTTCATGTGGTTGCATACGGCAAAACCCGTGGCGCTTTTAATTTTTTCTTCAAGGTCATCGATCGTTACGAAACCTATATTGACGAAGAATCCATCGCTCCCTGGTTGTTTATCCGCCGCGTAGATGAAGGTGGTTACATTATTAATCAGGATGTCACCTTTAACCAATCAAAAAAAGTGGCCTATTTCAAAGACCTGAAGCGCGAGCGCACGGCTACAGTTGTAACACCTGAATATGTTCAGGATATTATCTCTGCCTTTTACTATGCCCGTACTTATGAGTTTTCAGGAAGTTCGTCCAAAACTGAGTTCCCGGTTAAATTTATGCTCGACGATACCGTTTACTCTACCAAATTCGTTTATCTGGGAAAAGAAACTGTAAATACGAGTCTGGGCAAAATCCGCTGCCTGAAGTTCAAACCACAGGTCTTAACCGGCACCACGTTTAAAGATCCTTACCCCATGACCATTTATATCAGTGACGATAAAAACAGAATTCCTGTGCTGGCTGAATCGGAAGTCGTTGTTGGTAAAGTAAAACTTGAGCTGATCAGCTACACCGGATTAAGAAATAACTTCACTGCAATGCTGGAATAACAGAGGTTACATTATAATCTCAGACCGGAAAAAACAGAGAAAATTTCAAGTCCAAACAAAACACTAATTTTGTATTTGAAATTCCGGTCGAAATTATCACTCAGGATTCGGAATCCCCTGCTTTTGCAGGGGATTTGTTGTAAAAGATTGAATTATGAAAAAGCATCTTGTGTTCATCATTTTTGCCATCGCCACCCTGACAGGGTCAGCGCAGCTCAGAGAAGTAACCAATGAATCTTTTAAGCGGGGTGAGCTTTTAACCTACAAAGCATACTACGACGCCCTGTTGACGGGACCAGTAATTGCCGGTAGTTGCACCTTTGAAGTTAAAGATGAAAATAAACTCATCAACCAGAGAAGCACTTATCACATGCAGGTGATTGGTAAAACCAAAGGAGCGTTCAATTTCTTTTTCAAGGTAGTCGACCGCTACGAAACCTATATGGATGAAAAAGCCATGGTTCCCTGGCTATTCATTCGCCGGGTGGATGAAGGCGGATACATCATCAATCAGGACATCACCTTTAATCAGAATAAAAATGTAGCGTATTTCAAAGACCTTAAAACAGGCCGTACCGCGAATGTATCTACCCCCTCGCACATTCAGGATCTGGTTTCGGCCATATATTATTACCGATCCATCGATCTGAGTGCCTACGCTGCAAACCAGGACCTCTCAGTGAAATTCATGATTGATGATACGGTGTTCAGCACTAAAATTCTGTTTCTCGGTAAAGAAACTATTTCCACTTCAATTGGAAAAGTACGGTGCCTGAAAGTAAAACCACAGGTACTCACCGGTACCATTTTTAAAGATCCCTACCCCGTTTTACTCTGGATCAGCGATGATAAAAACAGGATTCCCATCATGGCAGAATCAGAAATTCTGGTTGGAAAAGTCAAATTAGAACTCATCAATTATTCCGGGTTAAAAAACCCCTTTACATCACTGGTAAAATGATCTGTAAGGCACGTTTCAGATGTTAATCCGAAATTTTCTTCTGGTAATATTTACGTTTTGCATACACCTCCAGGTATTCTCTCAGGTTCCGGCAATGCACAATACCGCTTTCGCGGAAGGGGAGCAACTTACCTACCAGATTAATTTCTATTCTTTCATTACCGGATCGGTCCGGGCAGGAAATTTTGAACTGATTGTTGCCGGTGAAAAAACCAGCATCAACAACCAAAACACTTTTCATTGTATTGCCCGTGGACGCACCCAATGGGCCTTCGATTTTTTTTATAAGGTCAACGACCGTTTTGAAAGTTTTATCGATGAATCTTCACTTTTACCCCTGCTAGCCTTAAGACGCATTCAGGAAACGGATTATATCAGAAATCAGGACCTGGTTTTCGACCAGGGCAACCATAAAGCCACGTTTAAAGATAATCTCAAAGGGGTTACACGCGTGATTTCAACAAGCTCCGCAACACTCGACCTTTTATCGGCAGTTTATTACCTGAGAGCAATGGAGCTATCCCCGGCAGACCAAACCAGGGATGTACAGATATCCTACATATTTTCTGATTCTCTGCGTAGTGCTACAATAAAGTTTCTTGGTACCGAGACCCTGCAAACCGCCCATGGTAAGGTAAATTGCATTAAGATTCAGCCCCAGGTAATCAAAGGGAGTGTATTCAAAGCAACCTATCCGCTTACTGTCTGGATCAGCAACGATAAAAACAGGATCCCGGTTTTGGTAGAATCGGAAATAGTGATGGGAAAAGTCAGGGTGGAGCTGGTTTCCTGGGCAGGGCTGCGTAATCCGTTCAGCGCGTTAATAACACAAAAACAAACTAAAAAATAAAAATATACTGTACTTTAGCCTCATAATTAAAATCGGATTGCCATGAAAAAATTAGGTCTTCTTTGTTTATGCATGATATTTTTCCTGAATGCATTTTCGCAAAAGCTCAAATCCAGCGATGTTCCAGCAGGTGTTTTAAAGTCGTATAAAATGAAAATCGCGGATAGTTTACCCACCTCCTGGGAAAAAACCGATAAGTTTTATACTGCCCGTTTCAAAAAGAATGATCTTACAGCAAGCATGGTTTTTTCGGAAAGTTCGGAATGGATCTGGACCCGATGGGAAGTCTCATCCGAATATCTTCCTAAAAAAATCAAGGAATACCTCACCACCAATTATCCAAAATATAAAGTCACAAAAACGACGATTGAATATAAAACAGGCGGGGAATTTTATCTTGTGGAATTGAAACTTAAAAAAGACAAGCCGATATTAAGATTTACGATTAAATCGGATTTTGTAAATGTGGAACCGGCAGCCCCCTCTAAAAATACCAATACCGAAACGAAGGACACAAAAACTCAATAAGAAGCTATATCAACCGAAAAAAGAAACGCCGTCTTCGTAACGAAGGCGGCGTTTCTTTTTTAACTTTCAGTGATTATTTTACATCAGGCTGGTAAGACGGGCATCCACTTTTTTGGCAAACTCATCCTGTTTATACCGCATGGCAATATCGGAGATCGCCTGAATAATCTGTACCGCCTGCGACATCTCTTCTTCAAGGTTACGCTGACGTTTCGGATCGAGCGACATATAAAACCGCAGGTTCTGTTCATAGGCTTCAGCCACACTTTCGAGCACAGCTGTTCCTTTGTCAAAAGCTCCACACTGGTAATATAATTCGCCATAGCCGATCATATACATATCAAAAGGCACCTGGATATCCGGGAATGCTTCTATCCCTTTATCAAGGCAGGCAATCGCTTTAGTCTTTTTACCTTCCATAATGAGGGCCTGGCAAACGCGGGCAAAATTATTTCTTGCAAATTGTGCCATACCATAGCTTTCCTTATCGCAATATACTGTAGGATCAGCAAGGTTTCCGAAGACAAAATCTTTGGTCATAAGATCGTATGACCTGTCGGAGAGGATCCCGCCGCCCCTTTTACTATCGGATTTTACCGGAATGAAGCGATACACAGAACCTTCAAGATAACAGTAATCCTCTACATCCAGAAAATCGCTCATGCTGTTAGGACTGGCGAAATAAATTGGGCGCTCCCAGTTATTGGTAGCGATAAGATCGAGCATCATCAGATCGTTTTTATATAAGGTGCTCTTTTTGATTTTCCATACGATGGCTTTAGGGATACGGTCTGCCATCGACATTGGTACTGTACCATTGCGCAGCACTTTAAGGGAGTCCACGGTCAACAAAACATCTTTGGTGGGCAGAAATGCCGTTTGTTTTCCGTTTTGAAGTTTGACTTTAGCCTTCTCATTATCGCTGGCAATAAATTCGATGATTTTCCGTACATCCCAGACCCCTTTCAGGCCCTGATCATAGTATGGCACGAAATCATTGGTACCCTGCGTGTATTGCTCAGACTTTAAGGTAAAGGGCAAGGGGTCGGATTTATACAATTTATTGTATAATTGATGAATGTACCAATCGCCGGAGGCGAGGGTAAAATTCAGTACCCTAACATCAGTGCGGATGCCTTCCACTTCCTGGGCATACCACAAGGGGAAGGTGTCGTTATCTCCGTTGGTAATCAGGATTGCATTGGGTGCACATGAATTCAGATAATTTTTTGCAAAATCGCGGCAGGCATATTTATCAGACCGGTCGTGATCGTCCCAACCCTGAGCACCCATAATTAAGGGTACAGCCAGAAGGCAAACTACAGTAACTAATACACCGCTGATAACCCCGGGAACTTTTTTACGCAGGAGATCGAACAACGCGATAACCCCTAATCCGATCCAAATCGAAAAAGCGTAGAAGGAACCCGCATAAGCATAATCCCTTTCGCGCGGTTGCGTTGGCGTTGGATTAAGATAGATGATGATGGCAAGTCCTGTCATAACAAACAACAGTGCTACCACGAAGGCATCTTTGCCTTTTTTCATGAAATGATATATCATACCAATGAGTCCAAGAAGCAAGGGCAGGAAATAAAATGTATTCCGTGCTTTATTGGAGGACATTCTTTCGGTAATGGCACTCTGACTACCCAAACGGGCTTCATCAATAAAATTGACACCACTGATCCAATTTCCGTTCTGGATGTCTTTATTGCCTTTCCCATCAAGACCAAAACCCTGGATATCGTTCTGCCGGCCGACAAAGTTCCACATAAAATACCTGAGGTACTGATTGCCGATCTGGTTGCGGAACATAAACGAGAGGTTTTCACCGAAAGTCGGTTTGCGGTCTGTCTTAATTCCTGTCCATTCTTTGTAAGTATTGATATGCTTAGCCTGATCGCTCCACATACGCGGGAACAGGGTACAATCTTTCGGATCGTAGGTATAGGATATTTTCCGGCTGATTGGGACATATTTATCTTTACCGTTTACTTCGCCTTTTCTATAAATATAGCCTCCTTCTTCAGAATCAATCACCCTTGCATTATAGTACTGTCCATAAAACACAGGCCAGTCACCATACTGTTCGCGGTTCAGATAACCCAACAGGCTGATGGCATCTTTGGGGGCATTTTCGTTAATAGGCGTATTTGAATTGGCGCGGATTACGAGCATAAAGAAGGATGAATATCCGATAAGGATAAAAGCAAAAGCGAGGATCGCTGTATTGAGCACCACTTTGGCTTTTTTTCGGGTGATGTATAACCCAAAAACAATGGCTGCAAGAAGCACCACAAAATAAATAATAGTACCCGAGTTAAAAGGCATTCCTAAACTGTTTACGAAAAACAATTCAAAGCCACCGGCCAGTTTCACGACCAGCGGAATCAGTCCCGCCTGAACAAAACCAAGTATCAGCAATGAAATAAGACCAGCGCCAATAATTCCTCTTTTGGAAGTTTTAAACTTTTTAAAATAATAAATATAGGTCAATGCCGGAATGGTCAGGAGGTTCAGAAGGTGGACACCAACCGAAAGTCCCATCAGAAAGGCGATCAAAACAATCCACCTCAAATGATGTTTGCTATCAGCTGCGGCTTCCCACTTCATCATGGCCCACACTACGGCAGCCGTGAACATGCTGGAGGTTGCGTAAACTTCGCCTTCAACAGCTGAAAACCAGAAAGAATCGGAAAAAGTAAAAGCCAGGGCGCCAACGAGGCCTGCTCCAAATACAGCAATTCTGCTGGCAACGTTGAGTTCGCCTTCTTTGCTGTAGAATTTTTTTGCAATGGCTGTTATAGTCCAGAAAGTAAATAAAATGGTAAGTCCGGACATGATGCCCGACATGGCATTCACCATTTTGGCTACCTGGGTCACATCACCAAAAGCGAAAAGGGTAAAGAACCGGCCCATAAGCTGGAAAAAGGGAGCTCCGGGAGGATGCCCTACCTGCAATTTATAAGAAGTTGCGATGTATTCACCGCAGTCCCACCAGCTGGTGGTAGGCTCGATTGTCATCAGGTAAACGGCTGAAGCGAAAATAAAAACCAGCCAGCCGAGAACATTGTTCTGAAATTTGTAATCTTTGATCAGACCCACTTGGATAAAATTTGGTTAATTTGCGGCGAAATTACGAAAATAGGATGTAATTTGCTTCATTATATCAAAAAACAATCAAAAAAGGACTCAGGGGGTCATCCCTTCTGGTGTGCACAAAAATCAAATCGCATAAAACAGGCCCATGTCTTTCACTTCACATATTTTCAAATGGATACGTTATCGCCGCAATGCGATTGATAAATTCAGCGTCCACTCCCCCTTTTTATTCTCTCTCATCAACGAAGTAATCGAAAAGAGAAATGGCGGGGGCTGGGCTGAGGCCGAAAATGTGCGCCGTAAATGGGCTAAAAGAACCGACTGTATCAACCGGCATGACCTGGGAGCGTCAGATAAAAAGTGCACCGGGCCAGTAAGCATTGGTTATATTGTAAAACATCATGCCATCAAAAAGAAGTACGGACGTTTGTTGTACCGGCTGGTGAAGGCGACGCAGGCCCAGCAACTTCTTGAACTTGGGACATCGGCAGGTATCAGTACTTCGTACATGGCTTCAGCCGCTCCGGGAGCACAATTATTCAGTGTTGAAGCCTGCCCGGAAACACATGCAATAGCCAGCAAACATCCGTTGTTGCAATCGTCTGACATTCATTTAATCTGTGCCCGCTTTGATGATGCATTAGAACAATTTCAAAAAGAGGATCTGAGATTCGACGTGATATTTATCGATGGAGATCATAGCAAAGAAGCCACCCTGAGGTATTTCAACAAGTTGCTCACACTATCGCACATTAACACCCTCTTTATCTTCGACGATATCCACTGGAGTGATGGAATGGAAGATGCCTGGGAAGAAATTAAAGCCTATCCGCAGGTTACCCTCACGCTCGACCTGTTCCAGTTTGGGTTAGTGTATTTAAAAAAAGAACTTTCAAAACAGGATATTATCCTCCGCTTTTAGTAATTTTGTAAAGTTTAGCGTTGTACCCGACAAAAATATCATTGCAATATTTAATGCTAATTGTCGCTTTGTTTTGTTTTAACCCAGATCAACAATACGGATATGGAAGAAATTATCAATCTTGAAAAGATATATAAGCATTATAAGGTCGGTTCCCAAATTGTAAAAGCGCTGCAGGAGATCACCACCCATATTTACAGAAATGAATACGTGGCATTGATGGGACCTTCGGGCTCTGGAAAGTCTACCCTGATGAACATTCTGGGCTGTCTTGACAGTCCCTCAGGTGGCCGGTACATATTGAACAAGCAAGATGTAAGCAAACTCACCGATAATGAGTTGGCGGAGATCCGCAACAAAGAGATTGGCTTTGTTTTTCAAACCTTTAATCTGCTTCCCCGGTCGACGGCGCTCGACAATGTTACCTTACCATTGGTATATGCAGGCTTAACCAAAAACAAGCGGTTGGACCGTGCGATGGAAGTCCTGGACCAGGTCCAACTCTCCGACCGGGTGATGCATAAGCCGAACGAATTATCGGGCGGACAGAGACAACGGGTAGCCATTGCACGTGCGCTGGTGAATCATCCCTCCATCATACTTGCTGATGAACCCACAGGGAACCTTGACTCCAAGACTTCGATGGAAATCATGGGTTTGTTCGAAGAGATCCACCGTTTAGGAAACACCATCATCCTGGTAACCCATGAGGAAGACATTGCCCGTCACGCTCATCGTATCGTCCGGTTAAAAGACGGACTGATAGATGCTGATGGCCCGAATCTGGACATCCGGAAAATGAGCTATTACGATAAAGAGCCTATTTGCGAATAGGTACTACCGCTTATAATAAAATCCTTCAAAATGGATGATTCAAAAGATTGGAAGATATACACCCGTACAGGCGATCAGGGCGAAACCAGTCTGATTGGCGGCGATCGTGTTCCCAAATACCATCTGAAGATTGAAAGTTACGGAACCCTGGATGAGCTCAACTCGGTAATGGGGATGCTCCGCGATCTGAGCGAAACCGCCATTTACAAGGATGATCTGCTAAAAATTCAGGATCGGCTTTTTACGCTGGAATCACACCTCGCTGCTGCTGATAAACAAGCGGCCAAAGGGCTTCCGAAGCTTAAAAAAAGCGATATTTCTTTTCTGGAACATGCGATAGATCAAATGAATGAAGGTTTACCTGAACTCACTCATTTCGTGTTACCGGGAGGCCACCCCGCTGTATCCTGGGCCCATATTGCCCGTACCGTATGCCGGAGGGCAGAGCGCCTGGTAATCAAACTGTCGGACAATGAACCCGTTGACCCGCTGATAATTCAATACCTTAACCGCTTATCGGATTATTTATTTGTGCTTTCGCGACGACTGGGCTTTCAGCTAAATGCAAAGGAAGATCTATGGAATCCTTCAGCCGGTAAAAAATAAATATGGTCATTACATTATCTGCACAACAGATACGTAATGACCACAAATATCAGGTGGTACAAAAAACTTAGCTTCTTGCTCCTGCCAGCAACTCCACGATCTTTTTAAGGTAAGTATTTTCTTCCCTCAAAAACTTAAGTTCGTAGTCAACGTCGCTGAAAGCCCCCATGGGTGCATTCATGGTAGCTGATTCCATGGCCTTAATACCGGCTTCCGATAACTGAAGCAGCTGTCCGATTTCGAGAAAGAAATTGTGTTTCAACACGAAAGAAACTTCCATCAATCGCTCGGTTTGAACAGAATTGCTGTTCACCATCAGGGAAACGGTCGGAGGCGTTAATTCAAGAATCTTAGCCAGTTTGTTTTTGCTAAGATTATTCATTTTCATGCGCTTGCTGATAATTTCGCCAACATGGATATTGGCCGCAGCCCCGGTATCTTTTGGTTTGCGTGGACCGTGAGGTCCGCGTTTTTTAGGAATTTTAACAGCGTTCTCGTCCATCATAGCTGCAACACTTTCTTTATTATTATTTAGGGATTTGACAGCATCCCCGGCAGGTTTCGCATTGTTGGTTTTGTTGGGACGTACTTTTGACCCTTTCTTTTTAATAGCCATAATTCAGTTAATTTAGTTAATTATTAATACTTATCACTCAATCTCTTTCACAATTTTCATTCTTCGATGAATCGCAATTAAAAATGTAAAACATCCCTGATTGTGATAGGAATTGCTACTGCAAAAGTAAGAAATAATTTAAAAATAACCAAAACATTTCTAATTTATTATGCCTTCTCCGGTAAAATTTATTCTTATGATTCTCAAATATTTAGAAAATTTCATATGTTTTCAGTTCTCATATTTCTGATTTGTAAAGAATTTAATAATTTACACCTAACACATGAGTAATATATCCTTCATTCTGTCATCCCTGGCAGGTATTTACCCTGATTGAAATAAATTAAAAGCTTCCTATGAAAACAGATGCTGTGACCCAGCACAGGAACCTGTATGATGCAGCCCCGATTTGCTTTTAGAGACAGAAAAAAGCCTCCTGTAATCTCTAAACCACCTAATTTCGGAATATATACAGACCAGCTAAAGAACTTATTACTCCCCGAAATAAAACCCGATCTCAAACGTTAAGATTTCGGGTAGACATCAAATCTGGCAATGACTGTTAACCTCAGTAAATGAATGTTTTAAGTTTTTTTTTAAAAAAGATTTGACTTTTTAGGTTTTTTTGATATATTTTTGCGAAAAATTTCAAAGACGTCAAAATTATGTATTGGACTCTGGAATTAGCATCCAAATTAGAAGACGCTCCCTGGCCTGCTACAAAAGACGAGCTGATTGACTTTGCCATTCGCTCCGGGGCACCCATGGAGGTCATCGAAAATTTAAGGGAAATTGAGGACGAAGGAGAGATCTACGAAAGCATCGAAGATCTTTGGCCCGATTATCCGACTAAAGAAGACTTCTTCTTTCATGAAGATGAGTATTAAAGAACCAAAAGAATGGTACTCAGATGCCATTATATCATCAAAACCAAACGGCCTTCAGGCCGTTTTTTTTTATTTTCTGATGCGCACTTTCTGATAGAAACCTCCGAAACCGGCTAGGTGAAATTGAGGAATTTTGCGTAATTTTGGTGCACATTATAAAAGAAAAGCAATCAAGTTATGGAGAATTTTATTGTCTCTGCACGGAAGTACCGGCCCCAGACTTTTGACATGGTCGTTGGGCAAAAGTCGATTACCAACACCCTTAAAAATGCGATAAAAAACCAGCAACTGGCTCAGGCATTTTTGTTTTGCGGTCCTAGGGGCGTCGGTAAGACAACCTGTGCCCGTATTCTTGCCAAAACCATTAACTGTCAAAACATCACCCCCGAGTTTGAAGCCTGCGACCAATGCTCCTCCTGCATTTCGTTTAACCAGACGGCTTCTTTTAACATGCATGAACTTGATGCTGCATCAAACAACTCGGTCGAAGATATCCGGAATCTTGTGGATCAGGTGCGCATTCCCCCGCAGGCCGGAAAATATAAAGTGTATATAATCGATGAGGTTCATATGTTATCGTCTCAGGCCTTCAATGCCTTCCTGAAAACACTGGAAGAACCGCCAGCCTATGCGAAATTTATTCTGGCCACCACCGAAAAGCACAAGATTATTCCCACCATTTTATCGCGCTGCCAGATTTTTGATTTTCGAAGAATCACCGTAGATGATATTGCACAGCACCTGAGTTATGTTGCCAGCAAAGAAAACATTACGGCCAATGCAGATGCATTGCATATCATTGCCCAGAAGGCGGATGGCGCTTTGCGCGATGCCCTTTCGATTTTCGATCAAATTGCAAGTTCTACCGAAGGGAACATTACTTATCAATCCGTCATCGAGAATCTGAACATTCTTGATTATGAGTTTTACTTCACCATGACCAACCATACCTCCAAAGGAAACGTTACCGATACACTATTGCTCATCGATCAGGTAATTGATAACGGGTTCGACGGACAGTTATTTATCAACGGATTCTCATCACATCTTCGTAACCTTTTGATTTGCAAGGATGAAAAAACTATCAGCCTGCTCGAAGTTGGCGAAAACATCAAAGAACGTTATAAAGAACAGGTCAGGTTTGTAAGCACAGAATTTATTTTAAAAGCCCTTGAAATAGCCAATCAGTGCGAGTTGGGATATAAAGCCAGCAATAATAAACGCTTGCAACTTGAACTCAGTTTTATGCAGATGTGCCGGCTAACCTCTGTTCCGGCAGAAGCCGCTCCCCTGAAAGACCTGGCTGAAAAAAAAAACCCTGAAGTAACCCCGGCACCGGAAAAAATCGTTGCACCAGAAAAAAAACCCGTCGCTGCTCCGATTGTGGTTCCCGAAAGCTCCAAAGACAACGAGCGCTCGAGTTTGCAGAAATCGGACCTCATGTCGATTAAAAATCTTGGGAAAGCACAGGTAAAAAGTGAAGACCCACAGCCCGAAGCTCAGGAGTCGCAATTTGGAGAAGAAACCTTTTCGCAGCACGATTTCACCGAAGTCTGGATGAAATTCGCCAATACTTTTCAGGAAAAACAGCCTAATTTTTTCATAACACTTACTGCCAGAAACCCCGAATTAAAGGATGAGCACACCATCGCCCTGGTGGTTGATAATGCCGTACAACTTGACGAGGTTATCCGCCGACGCAGCGAAATCCTTACCTTTCTCAGGAAAGCCCTGAATAACCGCAATATTGAGCTGGAAGTCTTGATAAACACAAGGGACGAAGATAAAAAACACTTTTCTCCTGAAGATAAATTCAAAAAAATGGCCGAAAAAAACCCGGCCATTAATTCCCTGAAGAATCAGCTTGATCTTGAAATTGATTACTAGCGTTAAAGAACCAATTCAAACCCACCGGAATCAGCCAAATTCAATGGTTTTCCTCCTTAAGATTTTAAAGTGCTGATTATTTTGTTCTAAAAGAAATTTTGATAACTTTGTCACCCTCTAGAAAAATTAGAATTAATCCACTAATATTTAACAACAAATGAAGGTATATCAGACCAACGAAGTGAGGAATATTGCGTTGATCGGCGGGGCAAAAGCCGGTAAGACCACCCTTGCAGAATGTATGCTCTTTGAAGGTGGTGTTATCAGCCGCCGGGGTACTATTGATGATAAAAATACTGTATCAGACTATCGTGAAATTGAACTGGAACGCTTAAACTCGGTTTATTCAACGGTTATGTACAGCGAATTTGCCGGTAAGAAAATAAATATAATCGATACCCCGGGTTTTGATGACTTTATTGGTGAAGTGGTTTCTGCCCTCACCGTTGTTGATACCGTGCTGATGGTTGTTAATGCCCAGAATGGCGTTGAAGTAGGCACTGAGATCGACTGGAGATATACCAGCCGCGGAAATGTTCCCGTGGTATTCGTCATAAACCAGTTAGAGCACGAAAAGGCCAACTTTGACGAAGTTCTCCGCCAGATGAAGAATTTCTTCGGACCCAAAGTCACGCTTATCCAGTACCCGGTACAAACCGGTGCAGGATTCGACAGTGTTATTGACCTGCTGAAAATGAAAATGATAAAATTCAACAAAGAAGGTAAAGCCGAACTTGTTGATATTCCTGCTGACGAAAAAGAAAAAGCCGAGGATCTGCATAATCAGCTACTTGAAGCTGCAGCTGAAGGTGATGAAAGCCTGATGGAAGTTTTCTTTGAAAAAGGTACCCTTACAGAAGAAGAGTTACAGAAGGGATTAAAAATCAGCTTAATGTCGCGCGGAATTTTCCCTGTATTCTGTACTTCATCAAAAAACAATATGGGCGTTAACCGCCTTATGGAATACATTGCCACTTCCCTCCCATCACCCGACGAAATGCCGGCTCCGAAAACCCTGGAAGGAAAAGAAATTAAATGCAGCAATTCAGGCCCACCTTCTGTTTTTGTATTCAAAACTTCTATTGAGCAGCATATTGGCGACCTAAGCTTTTTCAAAGTAATGAGCGGAGAAGTCACCGAAGCAATGGACATGGTGAATCCCAGAAATTCTTCAAAAGAACGCCTTACCCAATTATTGGTGGTGGCTGGGAAAAACCGCGAAAAATTGCCTAAGCTTTGCGCCGGAGATATTGGAGCAGCCATTAAATTAAAGAGTGTAATTACCGGAGACACCCTGAATACCGGAAAAAATTCAGACGATGTATTTGCGCCCGTTCCCTTCCCCGAGCCCAAATTCAGAACAGCTGTCAGGGCAGTGAGTACCACAGATGACGAAAAACTGGGTGCCCTCCTGATCGATATGCACAAAGTGGATCCCACATTGGTTGCCAATTACAGCAAGGAATTAAAACAGCTGATTTTTGCAGGTCAGGGCGAGCAGCACCTGAACATTGCCAAATGGATCATTGAACGTATACATAAAATTGATATTGAATTTTATGCACCCAAGATCGCTTATCGCGAAACCATTACCAAACCTGCAAAATCCATGTACCGCCACAAGAAACAATCAGGTGGTTCGGGACAATTTGGTGAAGTGCATATGCTGATTGAGCCTTATTTTGAAGGTATGCCTGATCAAACAGAGTTTCCAATCAGGGGACGCGATGTACAGGAAATGGAATGGGGCGGAAAGCTTTTATTTCATAACTGCGTTGTGGGCGGTGCAATTGATGCCCGTTTCTTACCAGCCATCTTAAAAGGGGTATTGGAAAAAATGGAAGAAGGTCCCCTCACCGGTTCATATGCACGCGACATCGTAGTAAGTATCTACGACGGCAAAATGCACCCGGTTGACTCCAATGAAATCTCCTTTAAACTTGCCGGCCGCCATGCTTTCAGGGAAGCCTTTAAAAATGCCGGACCAAAAATTCTGGAACCCATCTACGAAGTAGAAGTATTTGTTCCTGAAGAAAAAATGGGTGATGTCATGACCGATCTCCAGGGCCGCAGGGCAGTGATTATGGGCATGTCGAGCGAAGGCAATTATCAGAAAATCCTTGCTAAAGTTCCCCTGGCTGAGATGAACCGTTACAGTACCGCTTTAAGTTCTATCACTTCCGGCCGTGCCAGCTATTCCATGAAATTCTCCGAATATCTGCCGGTTCCGGGCGATCTTCAGACCCAGCTTCTCAAGACTTACGAAGAGGAGTCAAAAGACGAGGATTAGTCTTAACCGATCATTCTATGGCCTGCCGCTTTCGCGGCAGGCTTTTTTATTAAACGGATCCCCGCAGGGATCTCTCAGGTTTTGTACTTTTGTACTATGAAGTTGCTGAAAAGAAATCTCATTCCTATTCTCGACCTTTACATCATCCGGAAGTTTCTGAGCACTTTCCTGTTGTCCATTTCTTTGATTATTATCATTGTAATAATTTTCGATATTTCTGAAAATATTGATGACTTCATCGATAAAGAAGCACCTGTCAGCGAAATCATTTTTGTTTATTACCTGAACTTTATCCCCTACTTTGTCAACCTTTTCAGTGCGCTGTTTACGTTTATAGCCGTTATTTTTTTTACCGCCAAAATGGCCAGCCAATCAGAAATTGTGGCCATTCTCGGCAGCGGAATCAGTTTCAGGCGGTTGCTGGTTCCATATATCATCTCCTCTTTAATTATCGCCTTATTCTCATTGTACCTGGCCAATTACCTGATCCCTATCACCAATAAAAACCGGTTAAATTTTGTAAACACCTACATCAAGAATAAATACCACAATACCAACCGGAATATCCATATGCAAATTGCACCCGGAACCCTCATCTATGTTGAGAGTTATAATGTTGATCTTGACATGGGGCACAATTTTACCATGGAAAAATACAGGGAAGGCGTACTTTATTACAAACTGGCAGCCAACAGCATTTTGTGGGATAGTATTAACTCCAAATGGAAAATGAACGAATATTCCATCAGGTTTATCAATGGGATGCAGGAAAAATTATTCTCAGGTTCAAAAATGGATACCGTAATCAACCTGAAGCCAGGAGATTTCCATAAAAAAACGGATAATATCGACCTGATGAATTTTGTTCAGTTAAAAGAATTCACAGAAAGTGAGCGACTTAAGGGATCTGATAATGTCAAGTATTTCGATGTGGAACGGCATAAGCGTATTGCGTTCCCCTTTGCTTCTATCGTACTGACTATCATTGCCGTAGCAGTTTCCAGCAGAAAGGTCCGTGGAGGGATCGGACTTCATATTGCTTTCGGACTAAGCGCCACCTTTGTATTTATACTCTTCCAGCGTATCACAGAAACCTTTGCCATATATTCCAACTGGCCTCCTGCATTGGCAGTTTGGTTGCCGAATATTATATTCGGCGTATTGGGTATTTATCTGATATACAAAGCCCCAAAATAATAACAGCGAACTCAATTAAGGGTTTTTATTACCGGATCCCGCTGGTGATTTTCCTAAGGGACCCATCCAGGTGAAAGAATCCGTGAACATTGTTCCCGTAAGGAAAACAGGTTCTTTAAAAAGCCCGTACATGGCAGATCCACTCCCGCTTAAAGCTGCATACTCAGCACCCAGAGCATACAGTTGATCCTTAATAATGTTCATTTCGGGAAACTCCATAAAAACGATACGTTCAAAATCATTTACCAGGCTACCCCTCCATTCCCGAATAGGCTGCAATACTGAATTTTCAGGGGTTTCATGGGAGCTAAAATCACTGACTTTTGAATAAGCCCATGCTGTATTAACTGAAAAACGTGGTTTTACAATCAGCACATGGTATTCTGACAGATCGAGCATTAACGGCTTTAATATTTTGCCCGTAGCTGTGGCATAACATGGCTGGTTCACCAGAAAGAACGGGCAGTCGGCACCCAGTTCCGAAGCGAGCGGCATCAATTGGTTGTGAGTTAACCCGGCATGAAACATCGCATTAAGCATCCATAAAGCAAATGCAGCATCTGAGGAACCACCACCCAACCCGGCGCCCATGGGAATACACTTGTGCAGGTGAATGGAAACAGGTGGAAGCGAAATCGTTTGTTTCAAAAGGTGGTATGCTTTAACGCAAAGGTTTTCATCCGGATTTCCGTCAACGGTTAATCCGGTTCCCCGGAAAGTTAAATCATTGCTGCGGGAGGGAACAATTTCCAGCATATCGCAGAGTGGCACAGGCATCATAATGGTTTCAATATCATGAAGCCCATCTGGTCGTTTTCCCTTGATATTCAGACCCAGATTGATTTTTGCGTTTGGAAAGCTGATCATAATTTTGCGTTACAAAGCAAAGATAAACAAATTGCTGTAAAGGTTCCGGGACGAATCCGTACCTTTGTAAACAGAATGGAATCCATGATTATTATTGAAAACACGCTGGTTTCTGAAGATCTTGTTCAGTCCTATTTTTGCTGTAATCTGGCAGAATGTAAAGGATGGTGTTGCGTCGACGGTGATGCCGGAGCCCCTTTAGAGCCTCAGGAAATTGAAGAAATCAAAAAGCAGCTAGCCCATATAAAACCCTATATGAGCCCCGAGGGCATCACCACGATGGAACTTGAGGGGATTTCAACACGGGATATCACCGGAGGGATTGTTACCACTTTAAATCCAGGAAAAGAGTGTGTTTTTACTTTCTTTAAAAACGGAATTGCTTTTTGTGCTATAGAAAAAGCCTTTCTTGACGGGAAACTATCTTTTCAAAAACCTGTTTCATGTCATTTATACCCTGTTCGCGTTAACCGATACGAAACGTTTGACGCTGTGAATGTACACCAGTGGCATGTTTGCGCACAAGCGTGGAAAGAAGGACAAGAAAAAGGCATACCTCTTTACCGCTACCTTAAGGTACCGCTGATCAGAAAATATGGTGAAGAATGGTACAAGCAGCTGGAAGCTGCTGCAGAACACTTATCGGCAGGTTCAGGCGATTGATGCCTGATAGGCATCGTGAATTTTCCCTGCAATTTCCTGCATTTTTTCCGGAGCAAGCTGCAATTTGGGTTTGCTGAAATCGATGTCATAAATCGTTTTCAGCGGGATCAGATGAATGTGGGCATGGGGAACCTCAAGACCGACTACCGCCACACCAACCTTTTTACATGGCACTACTTTCCCAATTGCAAGAGCGACACCCTTGGCAAACAGGAAAAAATCCTTGTAAAGCTGGTCTTCAATATCGAATATATAATCAGTTTCTGATTTTGGAATAACCAGCACATGGCCTTCGGCGAGCGGCTGGATATCGAGAAATGCCAGGAAGTTTTCATTCTCGGCCACCTTATAGGCGGGAATTTCACCGGCAACGATCTTTGAAAATATGCTTGCCATAGTTTTCTGTTAACGTGAAATACCTAATATTTCAAATGCAATGGTGCCAGCCGGAACCTTTATCTCGACTTTATCCCCTTTCTTTTTACCCAGTAATCCCTGGGCAATAGGTGACGACACGCTGATTTTTCCGGCTTTAAGGTCGGCTTCATTTTCAGGCACCAGGGAGTATTTCACTTTTGCCCCGGTTTTCAGGTTCTTTACTTCTACTGTTGATAAGATCAGCGCTTTAGAACCATCAAGTTTTGATTCATCAATAATTTTTGCATTATTAATGACCTGCTGCATCTTGGAGATTTTAAGCTCGAGCATACCCTGGGCATCTTTCGCAGCATCATATTCTGCGTTTTCCGAAAGATCTCCTTTATCGCGGGCTTCCGCGATCTGACCGGATATTTTTTTTCGTTCTACTGATGTCAGTTGAGCAAGTTCTGCTTTAAGTTTATCTAAACCGTCTTGAGTGAAATAATTCTTTGCAGCCATAGTAAATATGGTTAAATGTTCAGTTTATTAATAGCAAAAAGAATCCCGAGTCCTCGGGATTCCTTATTACAAATGTACAAAAAATTTATGAGATAACCAACTACAAATTAATTCGCGCACCAATATTATGGGTGCCAGCAAAAGGATCGGTAGGTGTGTAAGAATAATCGACAGCAAATGATGATGCTTTTTCTTTACCAAAGGGCACCTGAACTGTAATACCGGCGCTTGGTCCTGTATAAACAGAAGTCCGGTCAGCCTTTTTCGTAATACCCTTTTCGTAAGTATAGGCACCGCGCAACATCAGGTAATCCATCATCCTGTATTCCAGACCCAAGGTATACTGATCCTTAGCAAAGGAATTGGAAGAAAAATTCGCGGCGATAATCAAATGATGGCTTTCAGCAAGTTTGGCGTCATATGCACCACCAATATTAAGGGAAGTGGGCAGTTCGAATTCAGCACTACGTTGTTGAACAGTAGATAATGAAGAAGCGGTAGGAATCAGTCCGCGGAAGGATAAACCGTCACCATTGAACTTAATACGGGGTCCTACATTTTTCAATGTGATTCCGAACATGATGTTTTCGTTTAACCCGGTGATGTACTGAATACCAGCATCAAGAGCAATCCCGCTGGCGGTAAGGTTAGCAATACGTTCGGTGATAACCTTTACCGTTAAACCGCCATAAATACTGTTAGAAAACATCTTAGCGTATGAAATGTTGATATTGGTAAGGTTCGGGGTAAAAGTTCCGATGCCTCCTTCAGGATTATCGACGGTTGTAACAGCGATTTCACCAAAGGTCATCGACATCACAGAGATACCCAGCACACTGGTTGCACCAATTTTCTGTGTAAGGCCGAAAGAATTGATTCCGATGCCTGATCCTTTGAGGAACATTCCATGAGAAAAAATCAATTCGGTTTTTGCAGTAAAAGCAACACCCGCCACATTGGTATACATGGCCTCAAGACCACGGGTGCAGGCAGTTCCTACGCTACCCCAACCTGAGCTGCGTGCCCAGGGGTTTATTAATAATTCGGACGCACCTGACTGGCCTACGCGGTCTTCATTTCCAGCATTCAAATTAGCCGAATGGAAAACCATAATGCCAAGAAGTGCAAAAACGGTCAGTATTTTATATGTACCTTTCATAATCTTTCTTTTATAATGTTGACAATCGGTTAATATGTATTAGAATGAATTTAAGTCGATCGGCCTTAATGCGCCGAACCATTTAACGACCTTTTCGCCTACACCATCAACCTTGACATAAATCAGGTACAAGCCGCCCGAAATGGGGATACCTGCGAAGTTTTTCAGATCCCAATCGATTGAAGTGATAGGATCATCTTTAGAATACTGCCTGATCATGGTACCATTAACAGTATAAATGGTAACCATACATTTCTGCGGCAGATTAGTGATACGAACCCTGTTATCAATCTGGTTGGCTTCGTAAGCGGAGTAACCGTAATAAGGATTCGGAACCACATTAATCAGATCCAGTGCACCTTCAGCAGCGGTAGTATTTCCGGTAAGTACAGAAATATTATTGGTAGTGAAGGTATACAACGGGTAGTTATTATTAACCGGACTTGCTGGCCCAACGTTTTTCGCGGAATAAAAACGCTCGTAGGGTTTGCTTACGCGGATTCTGATCTTCACATCGCAGGGCATATTTTCGGGATCGGTAAATTCAAAACCTGGCTGACTTACCATAGGTGCACCTACCCACATACAATCTTTAAAAACAAGAGGCTTGAATATGTTATGAAAAGAGGGTCTCTGCATGGTTTCTTTGATCCACTGTCCACCATCATAAGCCGGGCAGTCAATCTTACCAAATGTAGCATCAATACTATCGCGGTTATGACCGAAAACAAACAGCCAATGTTTGCCACCGAATAAAATGTCGCCAAGGTTGGTCGTAAAATTAGCGGTCGGATTCCATTTCATATCCCTGCCGTTTTCGTTCTGTAACCATGAATCCTCACCAAAAGCCATGTTGAGGCGTTCACCCGTTTCGAGGTTGAGTGCATAACCCGGGAACCAGCCCATACCGACTTCGCCATCGGTAGATCCAGCCCTTAATTCGAGCTTTTTAATGTTACCCTCAGAAAGAGCTGAGTTAGCGTCCTCACACATTTCAAACACCGGACAGCGGGTCCATTTACTTCTATCGGAGGTCAATACCAGATCAACAGAAGCCAGATGTGCCATTTGATCAAGTTTGGAGGTAAATGAGCTTGAATTAAATCCAGGGCCATGCTCATAAGTAGAAGTCAAAACAAAAGGAGCCCATGTTCCACCCAGAACCTTTTCATAATCTTCCTGACCATCCAACCATACGTCTGTAGTTGCTACATAGTCATTGTTAGAGGCATCTGTTTCATCCTTCAATGTTCCTGAACGTATCCAGTTCCAGCTGGGAATACCGTCAATATCAGGTACACCACTCAACCACAGCATTGTGCTGTCGGAATATTCGATAGTAGCTTCAAGGAAGCCATTATTTAGTGAATTTGCATTGCCCGGGTAAAGTACCTGGTTAATCTGAATAGAAATCCCAAGGTCAAGTATCAGCTGTTCGTAACCCGATTTAATTGCTAAGTCTGAACTCCAGGTCTGCCCATTATCATTATTAATAAGGGTCCACATACAATCTTCCATTTTATTGGAAGTTGGCTGATCGAAACGCAGAGAATAATTGGATCCAACAACATTAAGCGGATCAACCACTTTAATATTGACCGGTCCCTTATTGTATAAATATTCAACATTACCAGCCCAATGATCTTTGCAAACCTGATCGTGGGAAGCCTGAGTAAAGTCAAGAATCAAACCACCATTACCATGACCTTCCACGCGGGTGATCATAGGCTGAACGCCATATTCGGAACGAATAATTGTTCCACCGGCTTCTGGTGAAGGGATGTGTGGGATACCGGTCTGAAGTGTAATAGAACCTGCAGCAGATTTACGTCCTGCCTTGTAAGGCTGTTTCTGACCATCGAGGTATTGGGCATCGGTAGGGATATACGGTTTGAAATTATTGTATCCGTATGCAATAGCAATATAATAGTATTGTTTATGGTTAACCAGACGGTTATCTCCGGAGGCAAACATGTCTTCAAAAACCCTGAAAGAGTGAACGATACCTGCATCGGCTCCATTTACTTCCTCCACAGGGACGCTACCACCAAGGTTTTCGTCAAAATAGAAGTTCACCAATTTGGTTACGCCGTTCTTGATGTCGCACTGTGCAACCAGACGGGCTTTGTCAGCATCTTTAATATCTGTTACTGAAACAGAAGCATCAGCAAGCTGATAAATCTGATATCCTTCAAAACGATAAGCGCTGTCTGTTCTGTCAGAGGCAGCAACAGTATCGGAAAAAACAATGTTAGGATCAATTTCAGCATAATCTTCCGGGTTCACAACATAATTGTTAGAAACACCCTTGCGGTTTGAAACATAAAGAATCAGCTCGCGGTCGAGTTCCTGAATAGTCAAATCCGGTGCATCAGGACCGTCAAGTACTTTAAAGCAGTTATCAAACAGTGTCTGGCATTTATCATCAACTACCTGCAATAACTCCACAGAAGCCCACGGACCACCTGATGTAGCACGGGCCCAGGGAATACCTACGGTAATATAATTCACAGCCCCTGGTTCCAAAGTAAAAGGACCAGCTGACTGCATAAACCGGCGATCATCAGGTGCATTACCAGCATTAGCTTCAGTCCATGAACCGGCACCCGGGTCAACACCATTGGTACCCCAATTACATGGGTCTGTATTTCCCGGGAACATAAATGCGCATATTGGGCCAGTACCACCAGCGTTAGGGTGAGCATTTCCCCAATATCTCATATTTTCATTGTCTTTCCAGATACCACGGAGAAAATTGTAATATTCAGGAGCAATATCAGGGTCGGTCATTGCTGCATAACCACCAAGGTTGTTATGAAATACGAATCGACGCATTCCGAAACGCTCATTATCGACGATCCCGTCACCAAAATTAACACCATTGATACCAACATCACAAATCAGGTCACCATCACTATCATAACGGGGATTATCAAGACCGTCAGCATCCATGTAAGGACCCTGGAAAAAGTCAACACCCACGGCAGGAGGCTGTGCGCCATAATCCTGGGGCTTGCCTGTACCGTCGGGATCTTTACCATTATAGCAATAACCCAATCCTCTCAGTACATCACAACCAACATAGTCATCCCATGCATCACCCAGGTCAGTATCGACCCACTGACTGAAGTAAGTCTGTGTAAGACGATAGGTTGAACGGTTAATGATTTCATAGGAATAAAAGGTCATATTGTTGATCTCATCATTGGTAGCAAAACCGAAAGCCTGAGCGCGGATTTCCAACCCGATGGCAGCGCCTTTGGTTTCAGAGTGAATATTTCCTTTATCGTTAAATACCCACCAGATGGTTTTATCACCTTTCAATACCTGGTCAACCAGAATACCATTACCTTCCATGGTGGAAGCAATCGGGGTTCCTGCCGGAAGATATTTCGGGCATAATGCATTATCGAAATCGTAGTAGGGATAATCACCCTGGGTATAGTCATAGGTACCATCGTTATCCACATCAAAGAAAGGTGCCAGATAATAACTTTGATTTTTTGCAGGATCACCATGGGCGGGATATTCCTTAATAGAACGGGGAATATCGTAACCGGCCAGGGAAGGATCCTCAGCATAAGCGGCGATAAATGCTTCGACTTCCGCGCGGGTTATGATATAATGTTTATCATACTTATCGCAGGTTTCTGCATCAACAGAAGCGGTTCCGTCGTTGGTGAGAGGACCGGTAAAATAGTCAACACCTTCTCCACGGTAACGCTGTGCAGCGAGTTTTAGCTGACCATTCACGTCCAAACCACCGATCCACAAAGCTGCAGAGAACATTGATGTTTTGAAAGTGTTTCCGGGGATGAAATACTGTGCATCTCCCTGAAGGTCCCACCACATATCACCACCGGTATTGATACGGGCTCTTACATTGTTTACATCGAGGTCGGTGGAAGCACTGGCTGGAAGGCAAGCCTCAGCTGACGTCTTATTAATCCCCTGGTGGCCCGAACCGGTTTTACTGGTCGGGTTTTTATAGCCGTAGGTTAATGAGGAGGCAGATAAAAAGGCTACCATCAACAATAATAGGCGAATTCTGCTTTTCATATTTTTATTATTTATTTTATTCACGTAATTAATTAGAAACTTAATGATACACCTAGTTGAATTCTCCTTGGGAGGCTATAGTTATAGGGGCTGTTAACCTTAATAGCATATTGCTCACGGAAAGCACTCGGGTCCGACATCGCATTAATCTGTGCCTGATATTCAGCAGCATTCAGATAGCCATCATCACCCGGGTTACCGGTAGCACGGTAAACTCCAATAATATTTTTGCTGTTCAGGATGTTCTGCACCATCAGGTATACATTCATATAGATCGGACGGCCCTGTTTGCCTTTCTTTCCGGTATTAATTTCAATATCCCTGTCGAGGCGAGCATCAAGACGATACTGCCATGGCATACGTGAACCGTTAATAGAACCTTCGAGCTGGTAACCTGATCCACCAAGTTGTGTCGCTACGACTTCACTTGAACGGCTATAAGGCACACCAGAACCAACGTTAGCCGTAATATTCAGACCGGTATTCTGGAATAACAGAATATTTTTGACTTTATCAGTACCTTTTACCCTACGGGTAATTTTCGGACCGTTATAATCTTTTCCATTACCATAACGATAGTCAACAACAGCCACAATACTATGACGACGGTCATAATTAAGAGGAGTAGTGGTACGGAGATTCGGCTGACCGGTCGTTACAAAACTAAAACCTGAACTAGCGTCAGAACCGGTACCATCAGCAAACTGAAGTGAATAGCTGGCTTTTAACCAGAGGTTATTGGTACGGCGTAAGTCATAAGAAACGATCAGACCTTTAACGGTACCAAAGTCGATGTTGTTATATGAGTTATAAGATACAGGATAAGCACCGCTGAAACGATAAACCTGCACCTGATTGCGAAGCTCACGATAGTAAGCGGAAATTTTTAATGAAGATGCATTACTGATTTTCTGCTGGAAACCAAGCTCATAGTCAATGGTCTTTTCTGACTTCAGGTTGGGATTATTCAAAATATCAGTTTTCCCTTTACTATAGATGAAGAAGTAATCGGTCGGATCGATAAAGTTACCATCGGTCGGACGTTTGGTCAACACATCATAATGGGCAAAAAACAACGCCTCATCAGAAATCGGGAAGGAGAAGGAGATACGCGGCATGTAATTAATCTGAGGTTTGTAATCCTCAAATGCCGAACTATTTACCTGATCCTGGTTGGGATCGACCAGATAAGGAGCAATTCCTGCTGCAGTTTCCAGGGTTGAAGGGTCACTGATTTCAGTACCCTGGGCATTGTACCAGGTTGAACCATCACGGTATCCCATAACAGAACCGGGGTTTTTCAGATCGTCCACATACACGATATAATCTGAACCCATATTGGTAGGATGTTCACCTAAATCGGAAACTTCACCAACGGTTTTGGCTTCGTATAATAAGTAAGGATCCTTCAATACTTTCTGGTTGGCATCATAACGGTCAACACGTAAGCCAACGCTAAAAATCAGGTCGTTAAAAGCAAATTTATCCTGAATGTATCCTGCCATATAAACAGGTTCCTGTGCTGCAATCGGACGGGTATATTGTCCATCCTCATTTTTCTCAGTAAAGAAATCATCAAAACTGGGTTTGGTTTTCAGCACTTTCCCGGTGTAATCGTATCCTGAGTAGTAAACGTAGCTTGAACCGTTGTTAAGCAGCTCGTCTGCTGAAAACATATCAATACTGAACATATCAGGAGCGTAACTTGCCACGTCAATCCAATCTGTACCGTTGGTGGCCAGACCTAATTTTTTTCTCAGGTTGTAGTCAAAATAAGCTTGTTCGTTTTCACTGAAAAGACGATTGTAATAAATAGTATCCTGAAATACATTGTATGCATCATACACAGCAATAGGATGGTCTTTATCGAGCTCATTTATATGTTTGTTGGTCAGCTGACGCATCAATCCCCATAACTCAACGGGAGAGTAGCCATAATAGCTGTTTTTCATCTGTTCGTAAGAAATACCCAGCTGGAGGGCGTGATTTCCGATATCGGCTGATCCGTTAGCATCAATATTATATTGTGCCTGATTGTACACCTGATAACCATTATAGGGAGTCCCCACATTGGTCCATAAATTATTCACAGCATCAGGAAGCTGGCCATTGAGCAGACCGCCACCCAACTGCACCTGGTCGGAATTCTGCCAATGCAAGAATTTGTCAGGATACAGATTATAATAATTATTAGTATAGTTAGCCAGAACGGGATTGATATCCGACGGGGTAAAGACATAAGATATATCTTCAAATCCGTTGTGGATATAACCGTCCATGTTCAGAATATCATCATGTCCCCATTCATAACTGGGACGTTTGGTGGTCTCAAACTTACCTAGATAGCCGTAATCGAAAAGATTATCTCCATGATGAGAATCTTCACTGATACTGGTAATTTTGGAATAACCTCCCTGAATAGTATAGTAAACATTTTTCACTACTGATTTACTGTCGTTGGAAGTTGGAAACCTCTGGGTGAAGCGGCCAAAAACGCGCCAGTTGGTATATTTGTTCGTATAATTGTTATCCCAGTTGAACAACATATTATTATACTGGAAAACTTTTCCCCAACTATGATTGTATGAACCACCAAAGGTTAAGTTGGTATTCGATGTGGTGCGAACGTCAAGCTTTGCGTTTACACTGACATCCTGGTTAGAAGAATTACGTTTTGAATTGGAATTAAGGAGCTGATCTTTTCCGGCAAAGTCAGCAGCCAGGAAAGTACCTTCGCCACGACCGGTTGGAACAACAGGAAATGCTTCAATTTGAGAAAGATAGTCATCCTTTGCATACCAGTAACCAACCTGAGAAGGCCTGGGATCTTTCTGATAAAGATATTCACCAGCAATAAAATAACCTAATAAAGCGGTGGTCTGCGTGGAGTCTCTTCCTTTGATCAAAGGACCCTGCATGTTCAACGCAAGCAAATTGTATCCGAAATTATCAAGGAATTGTGAAGTGGTACCTTCAAAGCCAAGACCGAATTCACGACTTGCTCCTTTAGTAGAAATGGAAAGTACACCTCCGGTAACGTCACCGTACTGAGCCGGAGTACCACCAGTGATAACGGTGACCTGCTCGATAGATGCTTTAGGAACACTGGAAGTTCCACGAACCCTGACACCGTCTACGTAAGTAACGGTACCGTCGGTACGTGAACCCCTGATGCTGCCCATTTCACCGTCCTGTGAAAATACACCACCCACGGTAGTAGCTACCGATTCGGCGGATCGACCAGGCATCTTGGAAATTTCAGCCGAAGTCATGGTTCCTCCTGTGGAGGTTTGGTCCTTGTCGATCAAGGGTACCTGATAATCAACTACTTCAAAGGTTTCGATGTTAATCATTGTTGATTCCATCGAGAGATCCTGAAAAGAAATCTGATTAGCGATAATAACAATATCCTTCACCATGAGGGGCTTGTATCCCACGTAGGTGGCTTTTAAGTCATATTGTCCTGGAGGAATGGGCTTGATGGTATAATTACCATCAAAGTCGGTAGTTGTTCCACCGGTCTGTTTGCCACCTTGTTCGATCACGATATTGGCAAAGGGAACAGGTTCGTTCGTTCCTTTGTCAATAATCTTCCCCTTCAAGGTACCGGACTGTGAGAATGCCAACACGCTCACTGTTAGCATCATTGCTGTTGTAAAGAGTAATTTTCGAAACATATTTGCTGGATTAATAATTTTAATGTGGTACAATACTTATAGGTACAAAATGGCGGTAAAGATAAAAACATTTGCCGGATTAAAACAAACAATTTTTTGCCAATTTTTTTTTCTTGCTAAAGTCATTTAAAATAAATATGTTTTGCTATTTATCTGATAATCAACTGTTTCATTTTATTTGACAGAATCTCTGCCATAAAACGTATATTCACCTATGACATTATTCACCCGATTCCTAAAGTCGGCTTGTAAAGTTTTTTTTGTGCTGATAATAAACTAGTTTGCCTAAAAAAAGGCCCTGACCGGCACCAAGGAGCACATGAAAGGGAAATGCCCGGCGAAGAGTTCTGTATAGTATTCTATAATAGGATGTTGAAGTGTAATTATGGTTCATAAGTCGATGCAGGTTACGAAGGGAGACATAAAATTAAACGCATCGGAACATTAATGAACCGGCAAATCAGTTAACGGCAGTAAGTGGACAGTTTTCGGCGGGATATTACCAGCGGCCAGTAAATAACCTTAAAGATGACTCAAAGTGTTCACAACGTATTCTCTTTTGCGGCGCGATACCGGGACTTTGGTGCCATCCGACATGACGATGTAGCCACCATCGTTCTTTAAAAACCCCTTAATATACTTGATGTTAACCAGATGGGATTTGTGCGGACGGATAAAATATTTTTCCCCCAGCAACTCTTCATTCTCCTTCAGGGTTTTCGAAATCAACAGGGTTTTTCCATCCTTGAAAAAGAACCGGGTATAATAATCATCCGATTCGCAACGGAGAATATCATCGATTTCAACGATATGCATTTTTTCGGCCGTACTCAGAACAATTTTTCGGGGTTCATTTTGCTGACTCAGATTTTCAAGTAAGGTCTTGATATTCTGACTCATCTGTCCGAGGTTTTTTTTTTGCTCGGCCTTTTTCACGGCATTCACAAGATCGTCAGGCACCACAGGTTTAAGTAAGTAATCGAGCGCACTGTATTTAATGGCCTTGATTGCATACTGGTCATAGGCCGTGGTAAAAATAACCTCAAAATTAACCTCACCTATTTCCTCCAATAGCCTGAAACCACTTCCATCAGGCATCTGAATATCCAGAAAAACCACATCTGGCGCATTCTTTCTGATGACCTCAATCCCGCTCGCCACACCATCGGCCTGACCGATTACCTCCACATTTTTGCAATACCTTCCCAAGAGACCGATCAGGGTATCACGGGAAGTTTTTTCGTCATCAACAATGATTACTCTTATCATAAAATTGCCTTTTGAGTTCAAAAATGCATTTTTTTTCTTAATAACTCACAAGTCGCTGTAATTATTTCACTGAAACTCCTGATACCCGATGTGAATTTCGACACGTGTCCCCGTGGCCATACCCTCATCATTTTTCAGGTCAATGATATTCACCGACATTTGTTCTTTATTTTGTTTGTTCAGCAATTCAAGCCTTTTCTGCGTAATAAGCATTCCCCGCGACTTATGGTGAAGGTCACTTTTGGCTTTAATGGCTGTAGCGGCTTCCCGGCCGATACCATCGTCTTCTACCACGCACAGCAGCGATTTTCCTTTCAGCGTCATCGAAACAGTAATATTACCCTTGGTCTTTTTATTCAGGATTCCGTGCAAAATGGCATTTTCAACATAAGGCTGAATAATCATCGGGGGGATTTCCGTAAAGTCAGTATCAATGGCTGGATCTACAATGATCTTATAATCAAACTTGCCATCAAAACGAAGTCGTTCAATATCAAGATAATAATTTAGTGACTTCATTTCGTCTGCTATGGGAACGAAGGACTGATGGGAATTTGACAGTATCAGTCGCATCAACTGGGCAAACTTAGCCAGGTAGTTTATGGCCAGGTCAGTATCGTTGGCAATAACAAAGCTCTGGATAGAGTTCAGCGAGTTAAAAATGAAATGAGGGTTGATCTGGAGCCTCAGTGCGGTTTGTTCAAGAGAGAACATTTGCTTTTCGATTTCCAGAATACGTTTTTCGTCCTCATGCTTAATCCGGATGTTTCGCCAACGCATATATATAATGTACCACAAGACGAAAACCAGGAAAAGGATTACCGGGATACGAAACCATAACGTGGTCCACCAGGCAGGGGAAATTACAATCACCACCGAAACACCCTGATCGTTCCACACCCCGTCTGAATTGGAACCTTTGACCCGGAAAACATAAGTGCCGGGTGTTACATTGGTATAACCTGCAAACCTTTTATAGGCATCAGTATACACCCATTCCTTGTCGAAATTTTCCAGTGTATAGGCATAATGATTCTTGGAGGGGTTGGTATAATCCAATGCAGAAAATTCAAAGGAAAAGAAATTATCGGAATACGATAGCCGGATGGTATCACCATCCCAAAGCTCCCTTTCCTGTAACTTATCAAAAATCCGAAAGGCCGAAATCACCACCGGGGGAATATATTTATTGCTTTTTACCTTTGCAGGGATAAATGCATTAAACCCACCCATTCCACCGATGAAAATTTCATCAGTGATTTTATTGTGGAATGCAGCGCCCAAATTAAATTCATTTCCCTGGATACCATCCTTAACGTCATAATTGACAAAATCATCCGTAAGCGGATCAAACCGGCTCAGGCCATTGTTGGTCGTCATCCAGATTTTTCCTTCCCGGTCTTCGAATACATTATATACCACATTGTTAGATAACCCGTCACGTTCAGTATAATGCCTGAAATTCCCGGTTCTCCGATCGAAACGGTTTAACCCCCCACCCATTGTTGCCACCCATAGAATTCCATCACGGGCTTCCAAAGTACCGAAAACATAATTAGAACTCAGGCTATTGGGGTTGCCCGGCTCATGAACATATCGATAAAAACGGCCGGTGTTTTTATCGTAGGCATTCAGACCTGCATAAGTCGAAATCCATAAAAACCCCTTGCGGTCTTCATACATCCAGAGAATGGTATTGCCCGACAGGCTATACTTATAATTAGATACATGTTTGAATACCGTAAATTTTCCGGTGTTATAATCAAACCGGTTTAATCCATTGTTGGTGGCAATCCATATATATCCCTGCCGGTCCTCAATAATTCTCCATACTGTATTATTACTCAGGCAATTAACACCTAAAGGATCGTTTACAAAGTGCGTAAATGTCTTTGAATAAGGATTATACAAATCCAATCCAAGCCCAAAAGTACCAAACCAGAACATACCGCGGCTATCCCTGAAAATTGACCTGACCTGGTTGCTGGCCAACGAATTTCTATTGCCTGGCTGTTTACGAATGAATTGGTAGTGATTGTTCGCCCGGTCAACCACATTAACGCCATCCTCTGTTCCCAGATAAATCAGTCCGTCCTTGTCCTGAAAAACAGACCAGACAATATTGCTGCTGATGCTGTTCGGATCATCTTTCTCGTGCTGATAGTGATCAAATTTTTTCAGGTTTACATTAATTTTATTTACGCCTTTCCAGGCTGTACCCACCCATATAATCCCAGATTTATCCTGATAAAGGGCGCTGATAAAATCGTTGCTGAGGCTATTGAGTTCATTCGAATTGTTCTTGTACCGGTAAAAATCGTTCCGGACACCGCTATAAAGATTGAGCCCTCCCCCGTTGGTTCCCACCCACATATTTCCGTCCTTATCCAGCATCAACGCATAAACCTGGTTAAAACTCAGGCTTCGTGGGTTCTTATTGTCATTAATATAATGTACGATCTTTTGTTTTTTATACTGATATACATCCAGCCCGTTATTGGTTCCAATCCATATCTGTTCCTTCCGGTCAAGGGCCATGCAGTTGATGTTGTCATCCGACAGACTCAGACTGTCGCCGGGAACATAATAAAGGTGAGAAATGTTACCGGTTTTGAGTGTCATAATATTTAACCCACGGTCGGTCCCGACAAATAAGGTTCCTTTTTTATCGGCCACCAGCGAGAGGATTACATTACTACTGATGCTATTGGCATTGCTGGGATTTAAAAAATAACGGGAAAATTTGCCTGTTTGGGGGTCGAATTTATTCAAGCCGTTCTGGGTGCCAATCCATATATTGCCCTGACCATCTTCTGCAATTGCAAGAATGGAATCACTGCTGATAGTGTATGGATTGGATCGCACTGACGTGTATGAAGCAAACTTCTGAGTCTTGCGGATGTATCGATTTAATCCGGTTTCGGTACCAATCCAGAGGTTCAGTCGGGAATCCTCAAAGATTACGTTTACCGTTTGGTTACTGATGGCGCTCTCGCTGGCATCGGTTGCAGATTTAAAGATGTTAAAACTGTAACCGTCATATTTATTTAACCCGTCCCAGGTTCCAAACCACAGATACCCACGGTAATCCTGCCAGATACAATTAACGGAATTTTGTGAAAGGCCTTTTTCTACTTTGAAGTTTTCGGTAGAAATGTGCTCAAACTTAATATCATCCGAAAACTGGGCGCTAGCGACTCCCGGATAGAAAAACAGAAAAATGAAATAGAAAAGAATCAGGTATTTTCTCACGTTACATACTATAATCGTATTTCAGATGCTTCTAATAAATCCCATTACCCTTCCCTCTGGACTGGTTTTTTCTTTCGTTTGGGCGTAAACCAACGCTTAAGAAAATTGGGCTTTTTATTTTCCTTCAGGGCATTGCTTTTTTTCATGTTGGAACGCATAGCCTTCCGGGTCTCTTTGGTCTGCATAGCATAATGCCGTTCCAGCGCCTGTTCATAGGCAGCCTGAGATTCGAGCTCGCGCCTTTCCTTTTCTTTATCCATTTCATTACGCCGCTGAGATTCCTGACGCTTCATCACCTGATATTTGCTACAACCAAAGCTCATGGGTAACGATAAAATCGTACATACCACCAGCACCCGAACCAAAATTTTCATATCGATCAATTTTCGCATCTAAAGTAATTTGTTTTTCGGGAACACTGCGAGAACTTTACAGAAAAAATTAACGTCAATGGGTTAATAACAATCATTACCTTTGTGTTTCGTTCTAATGATACAGTTTTCCATCCAATGAAAAAGATAACGGTCAGTACATTACTATTATTACTCTTTGTAGTTGCCCTTCCGGTTTCCTCCTGCAAAAAAGAAGCATATGCAAACATACCCAATGTGTATGTAGACATCTATCTTGATATCAGTTCTACTTTATATATTGAATTAAGTTCTGTAGGTGGTTATGTAAATATAACCGGTGGCTATAAAGGCATTACCGTGTACCGTGCCTCCACCGATCAGTTTATGGCCTTCGAGCGCTGTTGCCCCTATGATGCTGATGTGGATGCCGCCAGAATCGAGGTGGATGCTTCGGGGCTGACCCTTACCGATTCTGTGTGTGGCTCGACTTTCCTGATTCTGGACGGCTCGGTGGTCAGCGGTCCCGCAACCATGCCATTGAAACAGTACCGTACCGATTTTGACGGGGATAATCTGCATATATACAATTAATCTTCAGCTATTAATATTTGCATCATATGAAAAAGTTGTTTGTCGCTTTTATGTTATTTGCATCGGCATTTGCTGTGACCTCACAGGAATTCAATCCCCTTTCAAACCTCAACAACCATCCCTACGGCTTTGAGATGCGGCAGGCAGAAAAATTCCTGATGGACAATTCTAAAGGGGTTGGAGATAATTATGATGTGAAATACCACCGATTTGTCTGGACCATTGATCCCGACACCTCTTATATTGCAGGCAGTGTAACTACCTATTTTGTGACTTCAGTTTCCGGTTTTACCACCATTTCGTTTGAATTGTCCTCCCTGCTCACGGTCGATTCCGTGAAATACGGAGGCAATAATGTCAGCAGTATGCATGCCAGCGACCAGTTGGACATCAGTCTGGGCGTTACATTACCTTCAGGACGGCTTGATTCGGTAACGATTTATTACCAGGGCAATCCTGGCGCTGGTGCGGGATTCGGATCTTTCATCAAGGATGCGCATAATGGCACCCCCGTAATCTGGACGTTGTCGGAACCTTATGGATCCCGCGATTGGTGGCCTTGTAAAAGCATTCTGAGCGATAAAATTGATTCTATTGATCTTTTTGTTACCACCCCACAGGTTTACCGCGTAGCCAGCAACGGCATTTTGATGAGCGAAACGCTTCAGGGTTCTGATAAAACATTCCATTGGCGGCATCGTTACCCGATTGCAGCTTACCTGATTGCCATTGCCGTGACCAACTATTCTGTCTATTCTGATTATGTGCCTCTGGGTGCAGATACCCTCGAAATGCTGAATTATGTGTATCCCGAAAACCTGGTCGCTTTCCAGGCCGGAACGCCTTACCAGGTGGAAGTGCTGCAGTTGTACGACAGCCTTTTCGGGGAATACCCCTATATCAAAGAAAAATACGGACACGCCCAGTTTGGCTGGGGAGGCGGCATGGAACACCAGACCATGAGCTTTGTGATCAACGAAGGTTTCGACTTACTTGCCCACGAAATGGCCCACCAGTGGTTCGGCGACAAAGTAACCTGTAACAGCTGGCACGACATCTGGGTCAACGAGGGATTTGCCACCTATTGCCAGGGCATCACCCTGGAAACCGCCTGGGGCGGCGTGTGGTGGCCGGTATGGTTGCAACAGCGCATTACCGATATCACGGCTTTGCCAGATGGATCGGTATATTGCTACGACACCACCCTGGTGAGTACCGTATTCGACTGGAGACTGTCATATCAAAAAGGGGCAATGGTGTTACATATGTTGCGCTGGATTATGGGCGATGATGCTTTTTTTCTGGGCATGAAAAATATTATGGCAGATCCCCTGCTCGCTTATGGATATGCCGGAACTGCAGATATTCAGCGAAATTTCGAAACGTCTTCGGGCCTCAACCTCGATGAATATTTTACCGACTGGATTTATCGCCAGGGGCACCCTGTCTACACAATTTCAAATTTAATACAATCGGATTCCACGGTGCAGGTAACCATTCAGCAAATTCCTTCTCACAACTCCGTAAGTTATTTCGAACTACCCGTCCCGCTAAGGTTTAAAAGCACAACTCACGACACTATTCTGGTTTTTAATAATACTTTTTCAGGACAGACCTTCACCGCGGAGCCGGGATTCGTAGCCGACTCTGTCTTCTTCGACCCTGAGCTTAAACTTCTGGCGGTACTCGACACAATGTATGTAACTCAGGGGTCGGGGTTTCCTGACGACCAGCAGCTCAAAGCAACACTTTCACCCAACCCCGCAGGTGACTTCCTAACCCTGAACTGGTCAGGGGATCAGGTAACGAAAGTGGAAATTTACAGCACAGATGGCCGGCTCCTCATGCGTCTCCCTTCCACAGACCCCCTTAGCATACGCATGGATATCAGCAATCTGAAAGCAGGTGTTTATCTCATCAAAATGGTGTCGCCCCATAATGCACTCACCCTCCACTTTGTGAAATTATAAAGACAGAGGTTGCCCTTCAGCGCCTTACACACTTTATTACTGCACCGTTTACAGATGCGCTGATTTAAATTTTCTGAAAATTTGAATAAATTTTATAGACATATGTTACGTAGTATCCTTATTTACAAGGCATTATTTAACAGATTCTAATTAATTCTCTTAAACGCTGGACTTTCGCTCTCTGATGTATTATCTTTGCATGAAATAATGGGAATACTCAAGTATATAAAACTGTAAATCATGAAATTATCAGAATTCAGATTCCACCTCCCACCGGATCTGATTGCAGAGAAGCCTTCACGTGAAAGGGACGAAGCAAAACTTATGGTATTAGACCGTAAGACCCAAACCATAGAACATAAAATTTTCAGAGACGTCCTCGGATATTATAACGACGGTGATGTCATGATTATGAATAACACCAAGGTTTTTCCTGCGCGGCTTTATGGACGCAAAGAAAAAACCGGCGCCAAAATAGAAGTCTTTTTACTGCGCGAACTCAATCAGGAAACCCGTTTGTGGGATGTACTGGTAGATCCCGCACGTAAAATCCGTATCGGGAACAAACTATATTTCGGTGATGATGATTCTTTGGTAGCTGAAGTTATCGACAATACCACTTCACGTGGAAGAACCCTGCGATTTTTATTCGACGGACCTTACGAAGAATTTAAAAGCATCATCGAAGGGCTTGGAGATACGCCACTGCCAAAAATGATCAAGCGTGCACCCACCGCTGAAGATAAAGACCGCTATCAGACCATTTACGCCAAACACGAAGGTGCTGTGGCCGCCCCTACTGCCGGACTCCATTTCAGCCGTGAGCTGATGAAACGCCTGGAACTTCAGGGTGTAAACTTCGCAATGATCACATTACACACAGGGCTGGGTAATTTCCGCAGCATTGATGTAGAAGATCTCAGCAAACATAAATGCGATTCCGAACAGGTTTTTATTAAAGAAAAAGCCTGCCAAATTGTAAATACTGCCAGGGAAAATAAAAAGAACGTATGTGCTGTCGGAACCACCGTAATGAAAGCCATCGAATCTTCCGTAGCCATTAATGGCAACCTGAAACCCTATGACGGATGGACCAATAAATTCATCTTCCCGCCCTATGACTTCAGCGTAGCCAACAGCATGATCACCAATTTCCATCTGCCACAATCGGTAATGATGATTATGGTATCTTCGTTTGCCGGATATGATTTTCTGATGAAGGCATACAAGGAAGCCATCGCCCATAAGTATAAATTTTTCACCTACGGTGACGCTATGCTTATCATATAACACATAGTTGTGCTCCTATAAATCAATCCGCCTTTTGGCGGATTTTTTTTTGTACTTTTGTTTTAACAGACGCAAAACATGGAAAAGAATTACGTCATTATCGTTGCCGGAGGCAAAGGGGAGCGCATGCACAGCGACACGCCCAAGCAATTCATGGAAATCAACGGACTGCCGGTGATGATGCACACCATGAAACTTTTTGCCGAATCCTGTCCCGACCTTCGCATCGTTGTGGTGTTACCGTCGCAGCAGATTAAAGCCTGGGATGCACTGTGTTTGAAACACAACTTCAACATTCCCCACGAAATCGCAGAAGGAGGCCCAACACGATTCCATTCCGTAAAAAGCGGTTTACATAAAATTCCGGAAACGGCCGCCATTATTGCTGTTCATGATGCCGTCAGACCGCTGGTCAGTAGAGAAGTCATTAACCAATGCTTTGCAGATGCCTCCCTTTACGGATGCGCGGTTCCTGTACTTCCCATGAGTGATTCCCTGCGCGAACGGCAGGGAGCTGCCAGCAGACCTGTCAACCGCGATCATTTTGTGTTGGTACAGACCCCGCAATGCTTCCGCGCTGAGCTCATCCAGCACGCCTATCTTCAAAGCTACCGCGAAGATTTTACCGATGATGCCAGCGTGCTGGAACATGATGGGCAACCAATCCACCTTGTGACCGGTAATCCGGAAAACATTAAAATTACTACACCTGTCGATTTGAAAATTGCCGGGGCACTGATTTAGCCTGCCATACAGCTACCATACTACTGCTTGCTGAACTTCCTGCCTTTCCATCGATAAGTCCCGTACACGCCGGCCAGCGCGGTGAAAAGGATATACCAGGGATACAATAATTGTAAGGGCAGGTACACCCAGAATAATTTTCTCTGTCGCGCAAATCCCGCAACAGCGTAAAGGAAAGGAATATCAGCAAGGAACCTCACCACAAATAACCACAAGGCCGCGAGAAAACATTCCGGCACAAAGAAACCCGCCACCGGCAGCGCAATCAGTAAAAAGTTGAAAAAGAACACCCACAGGGAAATCACGGAATTCCAGGCGTCGTATCCGCTTTTCGCTTTGGAAGCCCAGCGTTTGCGTTGCTGAAAAAATTCCCACAGACTCCGCTGGGGCCGGGTATTGACGAAACAGTTCGGATCGCTGATAAACCTGATAGCTCCACGGTGCTGCTTCTTCACAGCCATCAACATTTGAATATCATCGCCCGAAGCCCGCTTATGAAGCGGCGTTGCTGAAGCTGACATTTGATAGGCATTGCGTGTAAACGCCAGGTTAGCGCCATTGGCCAGGATATGCTCGCCCAAACCCGCCATGGCCATTCCGGAGCCGATCAGACTAAGAAATTCGAAGGCCTGCATATATTCAAACGCACCCCGCACAGGTTTCATCCTCACCGGGCCAGCAGCCAGTTCGACAGATTCGTGCTGAAACACCGACACCATGCCGCCAAGCCATGCAGGGCCAACGGTTCCATCCGCATCCATGGTAATCAGCAAATCGCCTTTGGCAATACCGACAGCAGCTTCAATGGCTTTCTTTTTCGGACTCTCGGTATTATCGCCAGCATCAATCATCAACAAATTAAGTTCGGGATGCTTTGCAGCAAAGTCCGCCACCACTTGTGCAGTGCCATCTTCCGAATGATCATCCACGATGATCACTTCAAAATTCGCATGGTCGACGGTCTGCCAATTCAATGAGTCCAGTAAACGGCCAATATGATGCTCTTCGTTACGGGCAGGAATCACCACAGTGGTGAATATCGGACTGTCCTTGCGATAACTATGCGCAGGCTTATGCAATTGCTTCCTGAACCCATAGCACAGGCAGGCAATCCATATGATGTACAGCAATCCGGTGCATCCGGATAAGAGCCAGAAAAACAAAGCCATTTGCCCGCCTTATTTTTTAAAAAATTTAAGTTGCAATACGAAAAGTCCACCGATCATTGCTGGGACCACAAGATTGATAATCCAGATGAGCGTAGAGGCCGACAGCGCACCAAAAGTTCCTGCGTCTGCAAGGATATAATTATCAGAAAAGAAAATCCCCATAAAAAATACCGCCAGAGTACCGCGAACGCCAAGTTCCGACAAGGCAATGGTGGGCACAGCGGCCATGAAAAAAAAGATGCATGCAATAATAATCATTCCGTCCCAGAATCCAATCGGTACCAAAAACATCCTCAATAAAAAATAATACTGCAGCGAAAACACGATGTAGCGCGCCATGCTATAACCCAACACTACCATGAGTTCCCTGGCCCGGTACTCGCTAAAGACATTCAGCTGCGCCCTCACGTTTTCCCATCGCTTCAGTGTGAAGCGTTTTAATACCGGTTCCAGTATGCGTATATTAAAATACAGCAACAGCACAAAACCCGCCAGCAGCAGGACTACACCCGACAGTGCGTAAAATAAAAAATCAGAAATATATTCACTGTAAGGGATATAATAGAAAGCAAAAAAGACAAAGGCGATACATCCCAAAACAATTGTCACCACTAACTGGCTGATACTTCCGACAATCGTCATGAACGCCCCTTTCCAGGGATTGGTATGTTTGAGAATGAACACCCTTCCAAAAAATTCTCCGATACGGTTGGGCGTAAACGTACTCACCGTAATGCCCGCCAGTACAGCTTTTAGGGAGGTGAAAAAACCGATGGGTTCTGATTTGCGGACCAGGTACTGCCATTTCATCGCCTCCAGGGCCCAGTTCACTATCATCATCAGCACGATCCCCGTAAGGGAAAGTATCATAGGTGTTGATGACAGGTTTTCCTGTAATCCTTGCCAGGAAGCCAAAAGAGAATCGTTAGACCTGATCCGGAAATAGATAAACAGATAGGCGCCGACTAAAATAGCCAGTTTCAAACCCAGGTTCAGTACTTTCTTTATCTTTGGTGACATCATTAGCAAACAATTCTAAATGGCAACCACCGACCGTGTGATTCTGGGCATTGACCCCGGCACCAATGTACTGGGATATGGAATCATTCAACAAAGCAATACCGGCATACGCCTGGTGGAGATGGATGTTTTGCGTATGGAAAAGATCGGGGATGCGGCACTAAAGTTAAAAAAGATATTTGACACCGTGACCAGTTTAATAGAAAAACACCATCCCGACGAACTGGCCATTGAGGCGCCCTTTTTCGGAAAAAATGTGCAGAGTATGCTCAAGCTGGGCAGGGCGCAGGGTGTAGCCATTGCCGCAGCCTTAAATAAATCCATGCCTGTATTCGAATACGAGCCCCGCCGCATTAAACAGTCTGTCACCGGTAAGGGAGGCGCTTCCAAGGAACAGGTAGCAGCTATGTTGCAACGCCTGCTGGGATTTGAAGAAATACCGCGCTTTCTGGATGCCACCGATGCGGTAGCGGTTGCTGTTTGCCACTATTTTCAGCGCCAACCCATGCTTCCCGGTAAAAAATCGTTTAACAGCTGGTCGAGTTTTATATCTGAGAACCCGGATAGGATCAAGACAAAAGACAAAAGATAAAAGACAAAAGGAAGTAGAAAGTTAAAAGTTAGAAAGTAGAAAGTTAGAAAGTTAAAAGTTAGAAAGTAGAAAGTAGAAAGTTAAAAAGTTGGTGAAGTTTGGAGTTTGATGGGGGGGTCAATTTTGGTTTTTAAATTATTTTGGCAATTTCTGCGATGATGCTGGTGCTTTTTTCAGCGGCGGTACCAATAACTAAAATATCGGCGCCTGCATCCCAGAGCTGGCGGGCAGTTTCGGGGGTACGTATGCCTCCTCCCACAATGATGGGAAGTTTAATCTGCTTCCTGACTTCAGTCACCATTTCGCAGGGGACCGTATTCTGTGCGCCACTGCCGGCTTCCAGGTAAATCATTTTCAAACCCAGCATCTCCCCTGCCAATGCAGTGCAGGCAGCAATGTCGTATTTATCAGATGGAATGGGCAGGGAGTGGCTCATATACTGCACGGCAGTAACTTTTCCGCTCTCGATCAGCATATAACCGGTAGGAATCACCTCCAGTGCGGCGGCTTTTACATAAGGTGCGGCAATCACATGTTTTCCGATCAGCATTTCGGGATTCCGGCCAGAGATCAGCGAAAGAAAAAGAATCGCATCCGCTCCTGCCTGAACCTGCATGGTGTTTCCCGGGAACAGTACCACCGGAATGTCGCGCTGCTTCTTTAATTCCGCGATACACCGGGCCATATTATCGGTCGTGAGCAGACTGCCCCCCACGAAAAAAAAGTCCACCCCGCTCTGCAGTGAGGTTTGAATGATTTCCTTCAAAAGCCCGTCATTCGCCTTGTCGGGATCGATGAGGACAGCGAGTTGTTTTTTGCCCTTGTGTACTGAGTTGATAATTCCTTCGTAGACCATGGTCAAAAATACAAATAATTAAAAAATAAAAGACAAAAACAATTCACAGAAAATCCGCAACGCAGAATGAATTCCGCGGCAAGACTTAAGGGTGTGTCATGCATAAGAAATTTCAGTGTAAAAAAAAGAAGAGGAGCAGTGCCCCTCTTCTTCTGAACGTTATTTCTTCAGCGCCAGCTTCTTTGCAAATGGAACCCACACATCATCAAAATACACAAAGAAAAGAGGACGATAACCCCTGAATGTACCTGTTACTGGGTCATAAGACTCTTCAACAGCGCAAACCCCCACTACCTTTTTTGTAATGGCCATGGTGGTAATATCAAAAGTCCATTCTTCCATAAAACGAATATTTCCGATATTTTTAAAACTCACGGAAGTTTTCTCTTCCATGTTGTTAAAGTCTGTAACCGAAACTAAACTATCAAACATGTATGTATCGCTGTTGACATAGCATGATAAACTATCCTTCGACAATGCCTGAATCAAAAGTTCAAAATAGGTAATCAGTGCCGCACTATCCTGATTTTTCACAAAACCTTGTTGCCAGTCTCTGAAGGGCACATTGGTAACAATCCGGTTTGTTAACGTATGAGTTGACGTAGATTTTTCATCAAAATTAATCCAGAAAGCAGGTTTGCCCGGAAATTCAATCTCTTCAGTTTTAGTTTCATCATTCCAGGTAATACCAGAAATAATGGGTGCCATGGCAATAATTTTCTTGGTAACGGCAAAAGTCCTGGGGTCATAAGACCAATCTTCCTTAAACCTCAAGTTAATAATGTTTTCTGGTCCGAATTTTTTAGCCCGAATGATGGTATCATAATTATCGAACGGCGCATAAGCCCTTGTGCAAGTCACGGTATCATCAGTATAGAAAAAATCAGAGAGGTCGGCCGAATCAATAGGTTTGCCATCCATAGTGGTTAATTTCAGGGCACCGCTTTCGGCCTTTTCGAGCAGCATTTGCAGATAAGTGATGCGCGAAGAAGCCTCGATGTTGTTACGATCCCAGGCCGAAGCTGATGAGTAGGGATCATGCCGGAAAGAATACTGATTGGAAATAGAAACATTGTATTCAATGTTTTTCGACAAAGGAACCAACTGGTTTTTCTTTGTTCCGTCGCTCCCGGTGCAGCCCGCGAGATACAGCGCCAGCCCGAAAGCTGTACCAAATAATAATTTCATTCTCATGTTGATTGGTTTTTGGTGGTTGATAAATGAATTATTGCGGGTAGGAATAAATATAACTTCAAATGTAAGTGAAAATTTTATATTTATTATTTTTATACGTATAATTCAAATAAACCTTGGAAAAATTTCCAGCCCGGCGAGCAGGAAAATATCCTGCCTACAAACGATCGGTTTCCACACCCAATAATGTTCCGCTAATACTGGCGTATTGCACTGTGACAAAATCTCCCTTTTCCACTTTGTCATAAAGAGCCTGATCAACACTGCAATTAAAATCACCTATAATCAGAGTATAATAGGTCCAGGAAGTTCTTTGTGGTTCGAAAAATTTCGGAAATATAATGTTAAGTGAAAATTTGTGATATAGCCCGCCAGGCACATGATAGGGATGCCTGTCTTCTTTCATGTCTATTTGCAGGGATGCAACATTTTTTAAACCCGATTTCAGGTCGAGAATCATGGGCCTGTTAATCAGATACATTACCAGCAAACCGGCAACGACAACGCCTGCATCTATGAGAATTAAGCTGTTGGAAAAACCGCCCACCTTCTCTATTGTGAATAAGTATATGTTATAGAGTGCCCCTCCTGCCATCAGCAAAAAAGCGAAAACATAGCCCATACGCATCTCGTATTTGATTTTTTTTATGTCGCTGGGGGTTAAGGGAATTTTCATTTTTAAAGGTAAGGATGAATGGCAAAATTAAAAAACAAACCTACACGAATAAACCTGGCGACTGCGCTTTGGTCTCTATAAATATAATAACCTGGTGGGTTATTATATTTATGGGCGGCCGCGAGGGTCGCCCTTGTTATTGCTATAAGACGTCTCCGACAATCTTGCGGATATTATCTGCCCTGCCCATGGTGTAGAAATGCACAATCGGGATGCCGGCCTGGTAGAGCTCGCGGGCCTGCATGGTGGTCCATTCCACGCCCACATTCCATGCGTCTTTGGCGTCTTTGGTTTTTTCCATGGCATCGGCCAGTTCAAAAGGAATATCGACCTTAAAGGCTTTGGGAAGCGTGTGACACTGCGCTTTTGCGGTGAGGGGCTTGAGACCCGGAATGATCGGGACTGTGATGCCAATCTCCCTGCACAGTTCCACAAACCGGAAGTATTTAGCGTTGTCAAAAAACATCTGCGTAACCACATACGCCGCTCCTGCATCCACTTTTTGTTTCAGATACTGCAGGTCGCTCTGCATGTTAGGCGCTTCCTCATGTTTTTCGGGATAACCCGCCACACCAATGATAAACTGCGTTTGAGAAGGATTGCCCAACTCATCGTCGAGGTAATGACCGCGGTTCATCTCCATAATCTGCTCCACCAATTCACAGGCATGCGAATGCCCGTCAGGTTCCGGAACGAACGCACGCTCGGTCTTTTGCGTATCCCCGCGAAGGGCTAACACATTATGAATGCCCAGGAAATGCAGGTCAATCAGCGCGTTTTCAGTTTCTTCTTTACTGAATCCTCCACAGATAATATGCGGAACAACCTCCACTGCATAACGGAATTTAATGGCTGCAGAAATGGCGACAGTACCCGGACGCTTGCGTACCACGCGGCGCTCGAGCAGTCCGTTGGGATGCTTCTTGTACACCACCTCTTCACGATGATACGTAACGTTGATGTAGGGGGGTTCAAATTCCATCAAAGGATCAAGGGTATCATAGATCTTTTGTATGTTGTCGCCCTTCAATGGTGGCAGCAATTCGAATGTTGCTCTCTTCGTTCCCTTTTCCTTAAAATATTCCGTAATTTTCATGAAGATATTAATTGTATCAGGTTAAATAATTCAAGCTATTGATATCCGTAATATTTTTTCGTTTTGCATAGAGCTCCAACTGATCGTTCGCGATGGGACCTACAGAAAAATAGCGGCTTTCGGGATGCGAAAAGTAATATCCGCACACCGAGGCCACAGGATCCATGGCAAAGGTTTCCGTTAAGGTAATTCCTGTCTGACCTGTAACATCGAGCAAGCTGAAAATTGTGGCAGTTTCACTATGGTCGGGTGAGGACGGATAGCCCGGTGCCGGACGGATACCGGGGAAATGTCCTTTAAACAGTTCCCCGACTTCGGGCGCTTTTTCCGTTGAATATGCCCAGTATTCAGTGCGTACTTTTAAATGCAGTACCTCAGCAAAGGCTTCTGCAATACGGTCGGCAATGGTTAACAAAAGAAACGAACGGTATTCATCGCCTGCAGCGGCCCATGCTTTGGCCTTCTCAACAACGGCTCTTCCTGCCGTAACAGCAAACAATCCGATGTAATCGGGATAACCTTCAGGGGCAATATAATCGGCTAAACAGGGATGGTCTTCGTGACCGTCGCGGATTTCCTGATTTCTCAGGAAATACAGGGTTTCCCTGACTTCCTCACGTAAATCATTGGTGTAAATTCTTACCTCTTCCCCGTGTGCGCTGGCCGGAAAAATACCGAAAACAGCGGCAGGATCAAACAAGGAAGCAATCTCTGCATTGTTGAGCATACTGCGGGCTTCGGCAAGGAGCTCACGCGCTTCTTCACCTTTTTCAGGATGATCGAGCACTGCAGGATATTTGCCCGGCATATCCCAGGCATAGAAGAAAAAGGTCCAGTCGATAAACGGAATCAGCATCTGCAGGTTCGATACCTTCAATGTTTTAACGCCTTCAAACTTTGGAATCGGGAAATGATAGGCACTCCAGTTGATCTTCAAGGGATGCAGACAGGCTTCCTCGTATGAAACCAAATGCCTTTTAGCCATGGCTTCCTGCGCCTGTTCCCTGATGTGCTCCAGCTTTTCGTGATACTGACCGGAGGACTGAGTTTCTGCAGAAAGTTGTGTACTGATGATTCCCACTGCCTTTCCGGCATCGTGCACATGCAACACGGGACCGCTGTATACCGGGGCGATCTTCAGGGCGGTATGCCGTTCAGAAGTTGTAGCGCCGCCGATAATCAAGGGAATCCTTAACCCCGCACGTTCCATTTCTTCAGCCACGGCCACCATTTCTTCGAGGGAAGGCGTAATCAGTCCGCTCAATCCCACTGCATCCGCGTGATGCAACAGGGCCGTTTCTACAATGGTTGCCGCTGGCACCATCACGCCAAGATCGATAATATTATAGTTATTGCAGGCCAGAATCAATCCGGCTATATTTTTTCCGATATCATGTACATCGCCCTTCACTGTAGCCATTACAATGGTTTTCTGATGCGAAGGGGCATTGGTATTTTTCTTTTCTTTTTCCACATAAGGCATCAGAAATTCCACGGCCTTCTTCATTACCCGGGCGCTTTTTACCACCTGCGGTAAAAACATTTTTCCCTTGCCAAACAGTTCACCCACGTGGTTCATAGCATCCATCAACGGACCTTCGATCACAGAAATGGCCGTCGGTAATTCTTTACGAAGCAAGTCAAGGTCTTCGGGTAAATATTCTGTAATGCCTTTCATCAGCGACCATTGAATACGTTCGTTGAGCGGCGCCGTTCTCCAGCGCTCACCCTGTGCTGCCTGTGGTCCCTGATCGTGATTCTGTGAGGCCCATTCAATAAGCTGTTCAGCGGCTTCCTTACGGGAATTTAAAATCACCTCTTCGGCGAGCAGTCGCAGATCTTCCGGAATTTCGTCGTACAACGGAAGTTCAGCAGCATTCACAATGCCCATATCGAGTCCCGCATTGATGGCGTGATACAGAAACACCGCGTGCAATGCATTCCGGAGCGTATTGTGCCCCCTGAAAGCAAAGGAGAGGTTGCTGATTCCCCCGCTGGTCTTTGCCCCCGGAAGGTTTTGTTTGATCCACCTTACGGCTTCAATAAAGTCGACGGCAAATGCATTATGCTCTTCAATGCCTGTGGCAATGGTGAGTACATTTACATCGAAATAAATATCCTGGGGCGGGAAACCGGCCTCTTTCACCAGGAGGTCATAAGCTCTTTTGCAGATACTGATTTTACGGAAATAAGAAGTCGCCTGACCTTCCTCATCAAAGGCCATCACCACAACTGCAGCACCATACCGGCGGATGGTACGTGCCCGTTCCAGAAATACGGCAGGACCTTCTTTAAGACTGATGGAATTCACAATGCTTTTGCCTTGTAAACACTGCAATCCGGCTTCGATCACTTCCCACCGGGAACTGTCGATCATCACCGGAACACGGGCAATATCCGGTTCGGTGCTGAGCATGAGCAGGAAGTTGCGCATTTCGAAAGTTGCATCCAGCAGGCCATCGTCCATGTTCACATCGAGAATATGCGCCCCTGCATCCACCTGATGGCGGGCAACAGACAAGGCTTCTTCGTATTTTTTCTCCGCAATCAGCCGCGCAAATTTTCGGGAACCAGCCACATTCGTGCGTTCTCCGATTTGAATAAAATTGGATCCCTCTCCGATCTGTAAAGGTTCCAGACCGCTCAGCATGGACAAGCTCCGAACCTCAGGAATGACAGGAGGTATAACGCTTTTCGCGGAAGCGGCCAGCAAACGGATATGTTCAGGGGTAGTGCCGCAGCAGCCCCCGATGATGTTTACCAGTCCCGATTGCAACCAGCCCTCTACCACTGAATCCATTTCCTCAGCGGTTTCATCGTAGCCTCCCATGGGATTTGGCAATCCGGCATTGGGATAAGCAGAAATATAACAGGGCAGTTGTTTGCGGATACGTTTCAGGTAGGGCGTCATCTCCGCCGCGCCCAGTGCGCAGTTCAGACCTACGCTGAAGAGCGGGAAATGGGAAACCGAAACCAGAAATGCTTCCAGGGTTTGCCCCGATAAGGTACGGCCACTGGCATCGGAAACGGTAACCGAAAGCATCACCGGAACGGTTTTTTCTGTTTCCTCAAACACCTTGCTGATGGCGAACAGTGCGGCTTTCGCGTTAAGCGTATCAAAAATGGTTTCCACCAGCAATGCATGAACGCCACCATCCATCAGGCCTTTCACCTGTTCTTCGTAGGCATCGGCGAGCTCTGTAAAGCTGATGGAGCGGGATGCAGGATTATCAACATCAGGCGAAATGGAAAGGGTTTTTCCGGTTGGCCCGATAGAACCCACCACAAACCGCGGCTGTGCCGGATAAAGTCGGGTAAACTCATCCGCAACAATCCGTGCCCATCGCGCGGAAGCGGCATTTATTTCATAGGCATATTCTTCGAGACCATAGTCTTTAAGCGAAAGCCGGGTAGCATTGAAGGTGTTGGTTTCGACGATATCCGCCCCTGCATGCAGGTATTCGCGGTGAATCTCCGAAATCAGCTCATGGCGGGTCAGTGAAAGCACCTCGTTACAACCTTTAAGATCGCTGGGATGTTTACTGAAGCGCGCCCCGCGGTAATCCTCCTCCATCAGTCCGTGACGCTGTATCATGGTGCCCATGGCGCCATCAAGAACCAGTACACGTTGCTGAACAATTTCGGTAAGGAGGTTTTGGGGATTCATAATATTGAGTTATATACTTGTTTAATCGTTATATTTTTGGTTGTTCCGCCACCCAGGCCATCACATAATCCTCGACCCTGGTAAAAAACAGGGTATACTGACCGCTGTTCCCGTTATGCGAAATGGTGGCCAGCGCTGAATGAACAGGCTGCGGAATAAATGCTTCCACAAACAAATCGTCTTTAAATTCCACTTCGGACTGCCCCCACATCTTAAACAACGCTTCCTTGGCGGCCCAGAGGCTCACCAGGTGTTCGTGCCGGGCATCCGGGTGAATGCAACTTATTTCTTTTTCCGACAAAAATCTTTCGGCTACATTCTCAATCCTTGGCCTGATCTGTTCGATATCGATACCGACCCGAAATCCTTCGTTAAAGACCACTGCAGAATATTTTCCGGAATGGGTAACAGAGATGTGACCGGGCATGTTCTCGATATAAGGCTTGCCCGATTCCATATATTTAACCACGGCCATTCCGTGACCCAGCAGGTGACCGATGATGAGCCGGTAGCTCAGCCAGTGACAGCGGCGGGTTTCGTTGCGGAAGGTCGCCAGAAAGGCCTTTTCATCTTCCGACAGCACGGCCATGGCTTCCAGGGTAGCACTGTCTTCCGTGATTTCCCAGAGACCGAGTTCGGTACCATCGCTAAACCGTTCTTTACTGATGAGGGGCATGTTTTTTAATCTTAATACAAAGGTACTGAAAGTATGGGAAATGAGAACTGATGTGATGATGTGATGATGTGATGATGTGGGGATATGGGGATGATGACACAAATTATTAATTATGAATGATGAATTATGAATTATGAATGATGGGGGGAAGTGATGAAGTAGGGAGGATGGGGTGATGGGATGATGTGGGGATGTGGGGATGATAACACAAATTATGAATGATGAATTATGAATGATGAATGATGGGGGACGTCACGGGGCGACTGCCATGTGCGTAGGGATGGTGGGCAGTCACCCCGTGACTTGCAAAGGAGGTGGGTTGATGTGATTATAAGGTTGTCGAGTTACGACTTTAGTCGACATGCATGATCTATGGAGAAAAACTGAAAATTATATTAAATTTTAGATTATTATTGCAGACCGCTGCGGCATGTGTTAATCCAGAACTATTTACCAGATACCTTGCTTATGAAAAACAAAAATTTCATTTTTTTACTATTTATATTATCAGCATTATTGGTAATGAGGTGTGCAAATGTTGAAAGTGAAGATAACGGCATCAATAAGGTTGAACGTGAATTACTGTCAATTGCTATTGAAAATAAGATGGAATCAATAAAGTACAATAGCATTGATAAGCCATACCCGTATTGGTTAGAAAAATCAATTACACTGAATAATAAAATAGATGGGCTCGTGCTTAATTTCGATAATCATTCCAGGTTTTCTGATAGCCTCATTGCTTTTAGAGAATATTTGGTGCAGGAAGCAGGCTTTTCAAATAAAAGAACTAAAGAAGCTGTTTTTGAATTAATTACAAAGCTAACTGATGAAAAATTAGATGAGTTTTCAACAATAAAAACCTTGAAATTAATTGAATTTATTATTCTTGATTATTATAACGAAACTGTGATTAGGGCGCATTTTATATTTGATTTTATTGAGGTTAAAGTGATACCTAAAAAGAAAGAAATTGAATTAAATGAAGAATATCAAGCAGAGATTATTGCTGTTTGCGGGAATGAGAATGGCTTTTTTGGAGTTATTGATAATGATACACTTGATTTTGTAAAGCCGGGGTCTAATATTTTATCCTTTAAAAGTAAACCCCAAAAGCGAGGGCTGAATGTTCACGATGGATATTTGTTTTTTCCTGACATTAAAAAAAACGTTCAAACAAAGATTCCGTTTAAAATAGAATATAATGTAAACTAAGTGTATATTTCAATGACACAAATTTATTTGAGCTTTTAACACCCAATGTTGGCCAGGGATGCAGTGTCTGGCTATATAATTCAATCAGGCTGTTACATTCATAGCCACAAACTGAACTAAAGACTTTTTTTTGATGGCAATTATACCTGAGTAAAATAGAAGATTAAAGACTCCGACTCTTCGACTACGGTCGCCCGAAAAGCACGGGCACCCTTTGCTCAGGGACCGAGATTTCTATAGATAAACTTGTACGGGTAAGATAGCGATCAATCAGTCTAATTTTCTTAAATTTGTTATCAGCAAAAAGTATTTACCCCTAAACACTTTACTATGTCTGCGATTAAAAATAAAATTGAGATCATCGAAGGTGATATCACCAAAGTGGCGGTGGATGCGATTGTTAATGCCGCCAACAAGTCGCTGCTCGGGGGAGGTGGTGTGGATGGCGCTATACACAGGGCAGGCGGACCGGCCATTCTGGAAGATTGCCGGAGGATAATTGCCCGTCAGGGTGGATGCAACACCGGCGAGGCTGTGATTACCACGGCCGGCGATTTGCCCGCCCGTTATGTAATCCATACCGTCGGACCTGTCTGGAATGGCGGAACCCATGGGGAGGCGGAAAAACTGGCCAACTGCTATCGTAATTCCCTGCAACTGGCGGTTGATCATGATTGCCGTACGATCTCCTTTCCTTCTATCAGTACCGGAATTTATGGCTATCCCATTAAGGAAGCCTCCCTCATAGCCCTAAACACCGTTCGCGAATTTTTATCCCAAACCGATAAAATTGATAAGGTGATTTTTGTTGCCTTTACTGAAGAAAACGACCACTTTCTCAGACAGGCGCTGAGCGAATAGAAGTTTTATCTTACTTTTGATGGTCAGAAACAGATGTTTAGTGCCCTGTTTGCTGAATTTAACAAGGCAAAGACTTTCGTGAAGGATCAAGAAATCAGAAGCAATCCTTCGATGAAATAACGCTGGCCAGTAATGATACAGGATGTCCATCTCAACACGCATTTTTAATATTTTCCGCTTAAATCCCGATTACGAAAAACGGGTTTTTGGGTTGGATATCATGCGTTCCCTCGCTATCATTTTTGTGGTCATGGCACATGGCTCCATGCTGGAAAATGCCGGTACCGGTTTCCCATGGATCGCACTCATTGACGGAGTTGAACTGTTCTTCGTCCTTAGCGGATTCCTGATCGGGGGCATGCTGTTGAAAATATTTGAGACGAGTGAATCCTTTGGCCTTAAAAACATCACGTCCTTCTGGATTCGCCGCTGGTTCCGCACACTTCCAAACTATTACCTCATCCTTTTACTCAATATCATTGTAGTCTATTTTGGCTTAATCAATGAAGATTTTTCCCAGTTTAACTGGAAGTTTTTTCTCTTCCTTCAGAATTTTTCAGGGCCGCAAATTGGTTTCTTTGTGGAATCGTGGAGTCTGAGTATTGAAGAATGGTTTTACCTCCTGTTTCCCCTTATCCTAAGCCTGGCCTATTTCGCAATGCAACGGATCACTAAAAACAAAAAGACCATTTTCCTGAATGCCATTTTTATCTTTTTACTCATCCCCTTTATACTCAGGGTCAGCTTTGCCTCTAAAATTGAAGTGGATGAATTCTGGTTGGGCGTCAAAATTTTTAAAGTGGTAATTTACCGGCTCGACAGTATTGCGCTTGGATTGTTTGCGGCATTTTTAAAATATTACTATCCGAAATTCTGGTCAAAAAGCCGCATTATCGGCTTCATTGCGGGGATTATCCTCAGCTATACCGTAATGTATACAAGCTGGGCGCCCAATGCTTTTGCCACAAAAGTTTTTTCGACTTTCCTTTTAAGTATCGGATGTTTTATGTTATTGCCCATGTTCGACAGCATCCGGAAAGGTCCGAAAGTATTGGTAAAGATTTTTACCCATATCAGCTTAATTTCCTATTCGATGTATTTACTGAACCTGGCCCTTATTTCGGAAGTGATCAGCAAGAATTTTCCCACGGATAATGCGTATTCAGCCTGGGCTATGTACGTTGCCTACTGGGGGGCCGTGATCATTTTCTCGACCTTGCTTTTTAAGTATTACGAAAAGCCTATGATGGACCTGAGGGATAAGTGGAACTTTGATTTTAGTAAAAAGAAACGCCTGCAGGAAGTGCCCGAAAAAATTTCTGAGCAAAATCAAGAACCGAAATTGCTGTAAAATTTATCAGGGCATATCGCTGTCAGCCTCGCGAAATTTAAGTCCATGAGAGAGCAGTAACTGCACAATGGCTTCTGCTTCGCCTTTCTCAAGGCCGCAACGAATGGATAATCCACAATCGGAAGAAAACTGTTTTGGTGTAGGGATCAGATCGAATTTCATCCCCTGTTGCATAAGGATATGATCGGCCCTCATGACCTGGTGCGACGATTCAAATATCAGCAGGTGGTATTGCATGGCTTATAAAATCAGGGATACAGCACATGACCGGCCTTACTCAGGGTGGCCACAATGTCAATCATATTCGAAACTTCTCCTACGGCAAGTTCTTCTTTTTTCTGAAAATAATTCAGGCAGGTGCCGCAAATCAACAGCTTCACCCCTGACTGTTCCAGTTTTTTCAATGCATCCAGCACGGGAGAATCTTTAAGGGTAAAGAATATTCCGGCATTCAGAAAAACCAGTACCGCAGGTTTTACGGGGGTATCAGCCAGTGTATTGATAAAAGCCTTGATCAGAAGCTTACCCAATTCCTCATCACCATCGCCCAGACGATCGCGTTGAAAAGCGATTACATAATTAGCTGAATCCATATATGGTATATTAATATATTATTTATTGGAAGCTTTCGAAATTTGCTGCAAACATTGTAAGGTATATCCGATTTCATCTTCTGTATTAAAATGCCCGATACTGAGGCGAACCGTACCTTCGGGTGCGGTGCCGAGGGTATGATGTGCCAGGGGCGAACAATGCAATCCCGCCCGTGTCATAATACCATATTCATGATCGAGGATGTACGCCACTTCGCTCGGAACCCTTCCCGTGAGGTTCATTGAAATCACCGGCAACCGGTCACTTCCAGCTTCCGGCCCGTACACGATGGCCCCACTAATTTCGTTCAGTCCCTCAATAAAAAGTCGCGTAAGATCCAATTGTTTCTTCTGTATCTGCGGCAGACCCATAGCATTGATAACCTTCACCCCTGCCCTGAGTCCGGCAATTCCCAACGAGTTTGGTGTACCTGCTTCCAAATGGTCGGGATAAAAATCGGGGTGAAACCCCCGTTCTGACCGGCTGCCACTACCGCCCTCCACCAGCGAGGCAATCTCAATGCCTTCACCAATGCACAACCCTCCGGTCCCGGTAGGACCTAACAGGCATTTATGTCCGGAAAAAGCCAGCATACTGATTTCATCATCGACCAGACTGATGGGAAGGAAACCCGCGGTCTGTGCGGCATCCACAAGGTAGTACGCCTGGTGTTTCCGACATATTTTTCCGATCTCCCTTACGGGAAAAATGGTTCCGGTAACATTCGACCCATGGATGGTAACCACGAGGCGGGTTGCAGGTGTAAAAGCTGCTTCAATCATAGCGGGGTCAACAGCGCCCTGCCGGTTACATTCAACAATGGTGAGCGAAATACATCCTGCCTGCTCCAGATGACGAAGCGGCCGCAATACGGAATTATGTTCCATCATGCTGATGATCACATGATCGCCCTGCCGCAGAACCCCCTTGATAGCGGTGTTCAGCGCATGCGTAGCATTCAGGGTAAAGACCACACGTTCAGAGGCGGTCACCTGAAAAAGTGCTGCTAACAGTTCGCGGGTTTCAAACAACACGCGGTTAGCCCGTATTGAAAACTGGTGACCTGACCGGCCCGGACTCCCGCTGAATCCAACCAGCGACTGGTTTATAGCGTCAACCACTTCGGGTGGCTTGGGCCAGGAGGTTGCGGCGTTGTCGAGATATAGACGGGTTGGCATATTTTGGGTAAATAGTTAAAAGTTAAAAGTTAAAAGTTAAAAGTTAAAAAGTTAAGGGCCAGTTGCTGTGTTTATAGCCATCGGACTAGGGACTAGGGACCAGGGACTAAGGACTTCTTTCCATTTTCTGTGATAAAGATCCGCGTTTCGATTCCGGTTCCGGTGGTGGTGATGATTTTCTCTGCTTCGTACACGCCCACCAGCATGGCGCATAAACGTTTTGAAGCGTTGATGGCGTCTTTGAATATGTTGATGTCGATGCCCTCATCTTTTCCGTCCAACAATTCTAATAATACCGGCCGGTATTTATTTACAATATTGACATGCATGAAATCGCTCTGGAAATACTGGATTTTTTTGGTTTTTACCAGGTATGACATCAGCATACGGAATTCGTATTTTTGCATCTTCCGCGCCAGTGCTTTTTCTTCAAGGTCGGCAAGCACGGGCTTTTGCACATCATAATCCAGAATGGTTTTTTCGAGCCATTGCAAATGTGCGGCGAGTGCGTCATTGATTTGTTCTTTATGTCCCTTGATAATCCAGGTGTTTCCTTTGCGCTCCAGCAGCGACTCTAGCTCCATCTCTTTCAGTAACAGAGGAACGAATGCTTTGTCCTGCTTGCTTTTTGCGAGGTTAAGCTTACCCGCCAGCTCCTGCATTTCCAGTCCATCCGCAAAGATGGGATACTGTTTATGGTGTTCTTCCAGAATATGCTGAATGGTATCTTTGTATGAATGCAGAAAGTTTTTGTCGACCAGAAACACATATTCAGGCGAACTGAAAACATGCACTTTATCGGTGTGACAATCCATTTCTCCCTGAAGTTCTTCGGGTTTCATGTGCAGGCGTTCAGCCACCTCGGCCAACAGGAAGGGACGGAATTCCTTTTTCAATTGCACCCTCACCAGGTCGCAGATATTGTCCCCTTTACGGATGGTATCGGCTAAACTTTTCAGGTTGGTGAGCAGTATTTCTGTGCGTTTCCGGTGATGTAACGGGAATGCGTCCAACACAAAACCTCCGCCCAGTGTTTTATCTCCGGAAGAGTTACGCAAAATAAATTTGTCCTTATTCAGTAATACCGCAGGTTTAGTGAGATGGATCTGCACAATCACCTCTTCGTTCGCGGCAAGGGAATCTTTGCTCAGCGCGTGCATGCGGGCCGGACATTCAAAAGTACCTGCATGAAACGTCAGGTGCGACCACAAGGGCAGCTTCACCTGCGCGTCGAACAGGCTGACCACCGCGTCGAGCATGATGGTTTCGGGGAGAATTCGGTCGGTGATAAGCATGCCGCGAATAAAATCAGAACGCTCGAGACCCATCAGGTTAATGGCAGCGCGGTCGCCCCCCACGACTTGCTCCACTGCGTTGCCGTGCCGCTCAATCGACCGTACACGTAAGGTATTATGGTTTCCCGGCTGAAGGTAAACTTCCTGGTTAAGCTTCAAACTGCCGCCCAGCACAGAACCCGTGACAACACTGCCGAAACCTTTCACACTGAAAATGCGGTCGATGTACATCCGGAACTGACCCTTCTCTTCTTTTTCTTCAACCTCGCCCACCAGCTGTTGTATGGCGGCTATCAAGGTTTCTGTGCCCTGTCCGGTAACAGCAGACACTGGAATAATCGGTGCATTATTGATTTGCGTTCCCGCCAGAAATTCACGGATCTCCATAGAGGCTAACTCAAGCCATTCTTCGTCCACGAGGTCACTCTTGGTCAGCGCTACGATGCCTTTGGAAATACCCAGGGCATTAATGATCTGCAGATGCTCCACTGTTTGTGGCATAATGCCGCTATCCGCGGCTATCACTAGCATCACCATGTCAATTCCGCAAGCCCCGCCCACCATGGTGTTGATAAAATCCTTATGTCCGGGCACATCTATAATACCTACCGTTTCCCCATCAGGAAGATTAAGTGAAGTGAATCCCAGATTAATGGTGATGCCCCTTTGCTTTTCCTCTTTGTGCGTATCGCAGTCAAACCCCGTTAATGCTTTTACCAGCGCGGTTTTCCCGTGATCAACATGGCCGGCAGTTCCAAGAATTAAGTGTTTCATTTTTTTTTAATAGTCCGGAGTCCCTAGTCCCTGGTCCCTAGTCGTAGAGCGCGTAGCGCTGCTGACGCGGGGATTAATGGATTAATTAGAGAATAAATATTATGCATAAAAATTATTATCTAGGTATATCAAGTTTTCTATATCATTTGCACTACCCTCATCTAGGGACTAGGGACAAGGGACTAAGGACTTCTTGTTTGCTTCGCATATGCTCAGCGCCATCTGCGGAATTTCGTCTTCAAAAACACATAACATATCAAAATATATATTCCCTTGTTTCAGCACGGGCAATACAGGGTATTCGTGGTGCAGGAGCCCTTCCATCATGCGTTCGGCATAGGCAGAGCGGAGTTTGTTGGGTTGGGTATAGATGATTTTTACGGAAAGGCTTTTGATTTCAGCATCCGGGAGTGTGCCGCCCCCGCACTGACCGGTGGATTCAGTGATTTCAGTCATGATCCCTTCTTTCTCAAGTTCCTTGCAGAGCCGGGTTGCAGCTTTCCGGATGTCGCTCAGCGGACGGTTCATAAGGTTGAACACAGGATTCTTTTCTTTCAGGTCTTTTTCGTTCAGATAAGAAAGGCAGGCGCTTTCGAGTAAGGCAAGCGTGACTTTATCCACACGTAAGGCCCGGAGCATTGGTTCCTTTTTAAGACGGGCAATCAGTTCTTTCTTCCCCACGATAATCCCTGCCTGCGGACCGCCCAGGAGTTTATCGCCACTGAAACAAACCAGGTCAACCCCCGATTCGAGGGTCTGTTTTACATCAGGTTCTTCCGCGAAAAGCGGATTATTTTGTGCCCTCAGTAAACCCGAACCCAGGTCGAACAATACCGGGATCTTTGCTTTCTTTCCTAGTTCCGACAGGTCTTTCAGCGATACTTCTTCGGTAAAACCCTTGATGACATAATTGGATTTATGTGCTTTAAACAGCAGTCCGGTTTTTTTGCTGATGGCTTTGCTGTAATCGCTCAGCCTTGTTTTATTGGTGGTACCGACCTCCACCATTTTACAATCGGAAGCCGCCATGATGTCCGGAATACGGAAAGATCCGCCGATTTCGATGAGTTCACCGCGCGATACCGGGACTTCGCGGCCTTTCGCAAAAGCGCGCAGCACAAGCATTACAGCGGCAGCATTGTTATTCACCACCACCACATCTTCTGCTCCGGTAAGGAACTTCAGTAATTCGGCTGCATGTACATTGCGGTCGCCGCGCTGACCGGTTTGCAGATCAAACTCCAGGTTGTTGTAGCCTGTCAGCAGATCAAAGCTTTCCTTCAGCATGGCTGTTCCCAGCGGCGCCCGGCCCAGGTTGGTATGAATCACCACGCCGGTGGCATTCACAACTTTCTTGAGGCTGCGTGCGCCGGTGCGCGCCAGAAATGAGTGGACCGTTTCGAGAAATTCTTTATGATCGGGTGGTGTGGCTCCTTTTGCCATGGCCATGCGATAATGATCGAGTACACGACGAAGGGAAAAAAGAATCAGTTCTTTTCCATGAACCCCGATGAGGGCTTTGACTTCCGCGGATTGCAGAAGTTTACCAACGGCAGGAAGGCTATGAAAAGCCTCCGGTGTTTGATTCATATGTGGAAGGAATAAGGCATACACAAAATTTGCAGAGAGGGCAGGGATCGAACCTGCCACAGCCGGTTTTATCCGTCTGCTACCGGTTTTGAAGACCGGTTGGAACACCAGTTCCGTCCCCTCTGTGCATTCCATCAACTGCGCCGGGTATCAATACTCCAAATCCAATGCTGATGGCGATCCATGACAAAATTAAGAAATTTCATCAAAAAAAATCATTTTACTGTTTTTATCCTGAAAAGGGGAAATGTATCACGGCGATGAACCCCGGAGCCGGCCCCGGACTCACTTTCCTCTCCAGAGGGGCAGGTATTATACCCTCTCCCGCCTGAAGCGTGAGGATTATTGGACTCACAAATTTCAATACACTGCCTTTTTAAAATTTGAATCTCACGAATGAAAAATATCTTGTACTTTTGCATCTGTTAATTAGGTTTGTCCATAAATCCGGTGTCTGATCAGATAGCGCTCTCGCCTGAGGCGAGACAAGCTATCCAAAGATCCGGGAGCTAAAAGCAGACTGCAGTATCCGACTGCCTGACAACACGAGGGCAACGTTGCAGAATGATCTTATGGACAGACACTGATTAAAAGGTCAAACAATAAAATGTATCAACCATAAAAAGGCCTGCACCCCGTTGTGTGCGCTAAAAACCAAACTGAAGGAACCCTGCATAGTGGAAAATAACAACAGTCTTGCCTACAATAAACAAATTGATGGATTAAGATGCTTTGCCGTTCTGGGGGTGATGGTATTCCATTTTATCCATTTTGAGAATATTTATATCAGTCGTATCCCTTTTGGTTTTGGTGTGGATCTTTTTTTCGTGATCAGTGGTTTTTTGATTACAAAAATCTTATTGCTCAACAAAGAAAGCATTCACAACAAGAAAACAACCTTCTTTAAAGCCTTAAAAACGTTCTATTACAGACGAACCTTAAGGATTTTTCCCATCTATTACCTGACCATTATTTTTCTTTTAATTATAGATTTTCAAAACACGAAGGATGTATGGAAATGGCTGGTCTCGTACACCACAAATTTTTATATTTCTTACGATTATCCCTACATTGGTTCCTTTCTTCACCTTTGGTCACTGGCCGTTGAGGAACAATTCTACCTGTTGTGGCCGTTGCTAATTTTTGTTCTTCCCAAAAAGCATATCGGGAAATTTATTGTTGCCCTCATCCTGTTCTCGATATTCTTTAAGATTTACTATTTTCTTTCCTTTGGATTTTCGACCGGAATCAATGCCTTTACCATCAGCTGCTCGGATTCGTTAGGCTTTGGGGCCCTGATAGCCTATTGGAGTCTATATAGACCAAAATTCATCACCACCATCAACAAACTCTGGTTTCTGCTGCCGCTCTCATTTATTCCCTTCTTTTACTTTATCATTTACCCCAGGCCGATTGAATGGTTTGCTGCGGTATCAAATAATTTTCTGTTTTCATTCTTCGCCTTCTTTATCCTGATCAGGGCCGCTCAGATGAAATATTCAGTTGTAATGAGGTTTGTACTTGAAAACCGGATGGTTGTAAACATTGGTAAAATAAGCTATGGATTATATCTTTACCATCTGTTTATGCCGGATTTTTACAATCAGATGGCCGATTTTTTTCCGTCGGTTTTTACGCCTGAAAGTCCCATACGGATACCTTTTCTTTTTGTTGCAACCCTCCTTTTTGCCATTTGCTCCTGGCTCATTATCGAACGGCCCGTACTGCTGCTTAAAAAGAAGCTGGAATATGCCGGACAATAAACAATCCTTTTATTCAGCGTTATCCGTTGTCAGGAAATCATTTGACCGCATTGACTCCCTTAAGGACCATCGTTTTAAGTTTTATATCCTGTAAAATGATTATCTTTGCAGTCCGAAAAAAAATTTAATCATCATAAAATGACCACAATGACAGTTACTGATTTGAAATACAAGGTTGCCGATATGTCGCTGGCCGACTGGGGCAGAAAAGAAATTGAAATCGCTGAAAAGGAAATGCCGGGTTTGGTATCGCTGCGCGAAAAGTTTGGTAAAGAAAAACCACTGAAGGATGTCCGTATTTCCGGATCGCTTCATATGACCATTCAGACCGCCGTTTTAATCGAAACCCTGGTGGCTCTGGGCGCCAATGTCCGTTGGGCCAGTTGCAACATTTTCTCTACACAGGATCACGCCGCTGCAGCCATTGCCGCAACAGGTGTACCTGTATTTGCATGGAAAGGTGAAAGCCTCGAAGAATACTGGTGGTGTACCCTCCAGGCCCTTACATTCCCCGGTGGAAAAGGTCCCCAGATGATTGTTGACGATGGCGGCGATGCTACGCTGTTAATCCATAAAGGATTTCAGGCTGAAAAAGACGCTAAAATTCTTGACGTAAAGGCTTCCAGTCACGAAGAAGAAGTGATTCTCGACCTGCTCAAAAAAGTACTCGCCGAAGAACCTAAAAAATGGCATAACGTAGTGGCTGAATGGAAAGGTGTTTCAGAAGAAACCACCACCGGCGTTCACCGTCTGTACCAGATGATGGAAAAGGGCGAACTGCTGATTCCCGCAATTAACGTGAACGACAGCGTAACCAAATCAAAATTCGACAACCTCTATGGCTGCCGCGAATCACTGGCCGACGGGATCAAACGCGCTACTGACGTGATGATCGCCGGTAAAGTTGTGGTGGTATTAGGTTATGGTGACGTTGGTAAAGGCTGCGCTAAATCAATGCAATCATACGGTGCACGCGTAATCGTTACCGAAATCGACCCCATCTGCGCCCTACAGGCTGCCATGGAAGGTTTTGAAGTAGCCCGCGTTGAAGACACACTGTTCGAAGGAAACATTTATGTAACCACTACCGGTAACAAGGATGTGATTACTGCAGAACATATGTCGAAAATGCTCGACCAGGCGATTGTTTGCAACATCGGACATTTCGATAATGAAATTCAGGTAGACAAGCTGGAGAAATTAGATGGGATCAAAAAAATAACCATCAAACCTCAGGTTGATAAATATATTTTCCCCGACGGACATGCCATTTTCATGCTGGCTGAAGGTCGCCTGGTAAACTTAGGTTGTGCTACAGGTCACCCCTCTTTCGTGATGAGTAACTCTTTCACCAACCAGACCCTGGCTCAGCTGGACCTCTGGAAAAACAGGGATACATACAAAGTTGGTGTGTACCGTTTACCGAAATACCTCGATGAAGAAGTAGCCCGTTTGCACCTCGAAAAAATCGGCGTTAAGCTCACCAAACTTACTAAAGAACAGTCTGAATATATTAGTGTTCCGATTGAAGGACCTTACAAAGCCGAGCACTATAGGTATTAGGAGTAGAAAGTTAGAAAGTTTGAAAGTAGAAAGTTAAAAAGATAAAAGGCCTTCTGGTGGGAATCACCGGAAGGCCTTTTGGTTTTATGGTGCGCTTAGCGCGCGGGAAAGAAAACTACGAGGGCTAGTCTTCAGCAATCACAACAATTTTGTCGCCCGGCGCCAGGGTGAAACGTTCAGTTTTATGCGGATTTACTTTGACCCCATAGGCCTGATCGGCATCCTTACTTAATTGCACGCGGCGATAACCAATGGCGATCTCGTTACGCCTGCGGGCTGCTTCCAGCACGGTATAAAAATCTATTTCCACGCCGGTCTTCACATAATCTTCAACCGGTTTAAGATACAATTCGCTGCCTTCGGCCGAAAAGAGGTCGTCGTACACCTGCTTCAGATCCCGGTTTTCCGAGAGTTGCGCCAGCATTAAACTGATAATTTTATTGCTGACAATAAAATCATCTGCTCCGGTAACCGAGGCCAGTTGCCGGTTTTTGATATCCAGCATTTCACTGACTATGCTCAGGTCTTTCCCGCATTTTTCCTCGATATCGCGTAAATGGAGCAGGGTTACCAGGGTGCGTGCATCGGCCTCCTGAATTTCGAGGTGACTGCTGCATAACACGATGATATGATCAAACGAAGGCACTACAAGGCTTTCGAGTAAATCGCGGTCGCTGGGCGTTCCGTCGAGATACTCAACTTTTTGATTTTTCAGCTCTGCATGCAGATGTTTTATGTAGGAAGCCAATTCTTCAGAATTTTCGGATACAATGGTAATTATAGAGCCCGGAGATACATAGTTATCGAGTTCTTTAACTACGGTAATTGCTCCTTCGTTCCAACCCAGAATGAGCGTTCGCTCAGGGCCGGCGGTGGTGCGTTCGCCGGTTTGAATAACAGATGCATCAACCTCCGCGTTGGCTTTCCCATCAAGAACAACCGTATCGTCATCTTCAGAAATGGCAATAATCTGGTCGCCAGCTGTGATCAGCTGATCCATGGGCGGATTAATTTTTGAAGTCCCGTCTTTATAAAATATCCCGATTACGGAAGAAGTATCGTACGCCTTGATTGCTTCCGCGAATGTTTTTCCAATAAGTTTTGGTTCTTCAGCAAAATAAATCTCATCACCTTCAAAGGCGAGCAATTCGGTAAAGACTACGCTCAGTCCCGATTGGCGACAGGTTTGCACCAGCATTCTGGAAATGATATCGTTGTTCAGAATAAAGACCCCCTCTTCTTTTGCAACCATTTCGCCTACATGAATATTCTTCAGATCGCGCATTTCACTTACGATATGATAGGGTTCTTTTCTGCGGTTCGGATTATTGGTAATGGCCAACACCGTTTTAATGATACTGATATCAGGATCGTCGGATTCAGGGGCCAGAATAATGATACTACGGGAGGCATAGGGATTCACCATATGCAGATCATCCATATCGATACAGCTTCCGTTACGACATACGACTTTGGTGTTTTTAAATTCGGAGATTTTGGTGTTGATCTCATCCTCCATTTCTACCTTATCCTTATCAGCCAGAATCACGATACGTGGATTGTGCTGGTTTTCGTTGGCCTCGATCAGTTCAGAAATAATAGAAAATATTTTATCAGACCATCCCAGAATGAGGGTATGATTATTCTCGATTACAAAGGATTTTCCTTTACGGAGATTTTCAAGCTTATCGCTGATGGCATTGTTGATGATACCAATAAGGGCGCTGACAATAAAAATACCTCCGATAGTTACAACCAGCATTATCAGGCGAAAGCCCCAGCCGGCATCACCACCCATGGTTCCGGCATCAAACGTTCGCATTAAACTGAGCCATACAGCTTCGATAAAGCCAAGTTTTTCTTCCCCTTCGGGCGCAATACCTCCGGCGATGATTATAGCGCCGGCAACAAAAATAATCAGTAAGGAAATAATAGCCAATCCGGCAATCAGGGCTGAAGCACCTTTGCCCATCATATTATCGAACCAATATTTATAGCGTATTCTGAATCCCGGTTTTTGAGTATGTTCGCTCATAATGTAAGTAGGTTTTTAGATTAAGGGCGTAAATCTACATCATTTGGGAACAAATGTCAAGAAAAATTGAGAATGGACAATTGACAATGGACAATTGAAAATTGACAATGGACAATTGATAATGGACAATAGCCAATGGGCAATTGAGAATGGACTAGGGACTAGGGACTGGTTAGATTATTCCGGATTCGGGTGGTATTTGAGTTGCATGCCGTGGAGGAAATTTCGCAAAATCTGATCTTTACAGGGGCGGTATTGGCTCTGATCGGGATTGCGGAAGAAGGCGCTTAATTCGTGCTTGCTGATATGCATTTCAACCATATCCAGTATTTCGAGAATGTCGTCATCTTTCAAATTCAGCGCTATTTTTAGCTTGCGGAAGATGATATTATTGGTGAGCGTTTTTTCCGGTTTGGGCTGCTCTCCTTCTTTTCGTCCGCGCCGGTCGTTGATCAATCCATTGAGGAAAATGGCCAGGTGCTTATCGTGCAGACTCTGATAATCGGGGTCATCATCTTTTTTTAACCAGCTGCTGATTTGTGCGCGCGTTACCTCCAGATCGCCCAACCCGAATATTTCTATCATTTTCGAGTCGCTGATATCGAAGGTGTAGCGGATGCGGCGCAAGATATCGTTGTTTTCCATTATTTCGTTTATTTCTTAAACCTCGAACTCAATATCATTATCCTTTAAAACATCCATGACCATTTTTAAATCTTTCTCAGTATTTCTGATGATTTTATGCTGGTCATCATATTTGAAAATGTTATGCGGTATCACCACCAACTGAATGTCGTTTTTAGGAAGCACTTCCGCCCTCCGCTTATCGTAAATCTTCTTTTGCGCTGCCCTGTTAGGGCCACTGGCCATTTTTGTTTCGCGTTTGATCAGCTGATGGGCAGGTTTCTTGGGTTGCACTTCCGTGAATTCCACCACTAACTTCAGTCCGGCATAATAAGCATCTACCGGTAATTTGGTCTTCGTTTTCCCGTCTTTATGCAAATCGCCTAACAGAAAATCAAACCTTTTTTGCCGCTCTGCCTTGCGTTTCAGAATGGTATCGCATAAATCAATAACATACGATTCATCGCTCAGTGCGCGAGCCATTGCAGCCACTTTCTTTTTGGTCTGTTCCGGCTCCGGCCTGTAGGACGTAGCCGGAGAAGGAGCATTCGCAGGAATAAAATACCAATAGATATTATTGTCTTTTTCTTCCGAATGGATATAGGGAATCAGCTCCCTTTGGCCATTCTTGTCTAATTCGCGGAGCACTTCGCGAATCGGCTTACCGTTTTTATAATCCTTGATAAAAATGCCCGCTTCAATAAAAGCAGGCATCAGTACTTTAACAGGAACGATGGTAACATCGGCATTTTTCGCAAAATACGCCTCAATTACAGTATTGATGTCTTTTATTTTTGATAGATCTATCATATCCTAATATTTATTATTTACACTTGTGATGGCTGGAAGTGATCCTTCTTTCATTTTAATTTCCTCCCAACCTACTAATCAACAATTAACCATTAACCATTAACAAAGCCCCCTCTACCCTCCAGCCCTGATGGCCACCACAGGATCCATCCGGGAAGCAATCCATGCGGGAATAAATCCGGATACAAGTCCGATAAAAAATGAAACAGAGAAGCCCAGTATAATATTCCCTCCGGTAAGGGCCAAATCCATATCGAGCCCTTTGGACACGATCACCGTGCCCAGCCAGACCAGCACCAGTCCCACCGCACCTCCGATCAGACACAGAAAAATGGCTTCGAATAAAAATTCCAGCAAGATAAAATAGTTTTTCGCCCCGAGGGATTTCTGGATCCCGATGATGGGCGTACGCTCGCGTACCGATACAAACATGATGTTGGCAATGCCAAATCCCCCAACCAGCAGCGAAAAGCCGCCGATGATCCAGCCGGCAATGGACAAAATGGAAAACAGTTCTTCAAAACCCTTGGTAAGCACACTGGTTTCGTTAATGGCAAAATTCTCTTCAGCGCCAGGCTTGAGTTTGCGAATGGACCGCATCACACCGGTAAGTTCATCCCTGAGTTCATCGTTGGAAACACCGGGGCGGGCTTTGGCGATAATCATCGGACTGTACCCTTCCCATTTGGTATCGAGAATATTGCTTACGAAGGATACGGGGAGAAAAACCTGATTGTCGGGAGAATTCCCGAACATGTCCTCGCCCTCCTTTTTCATCACCCCGATTACCTGTACGTTCCGGCCAAAGACTTTTATGATTTTTCCCAGGGGATCCACATTACCCAGCAGGTCGCTGGCGACGCTGGCACCAATAATTGCCACCCCCTTTCCACCGGCAGATTCCGAAGCTGCGAAATAACGACCATCCGTAATATCAAGCGACATGGTCTGGTTATAATTCTGGCTCACACACATGATGGTGGTGTTTTCGAGGCTTTTTTCCTGGTATTTGAGGGTTTGTGCAGTCACCAGCATGAATGAAACAGCCTTAGCCCCACCCAACCGTTGCTGTAGTTCCTCCATTTCATCGATGTTCACCACCGGCCGGTTCATATATTTCCACCAGGCATAGTCACTGCCAAAAGCCCAGGGCCATTTTTCCACAAAAAGTACGTTATCTCCGAGGGATTCGATGTTTTTACGGATGGTATTCTCCATGGAATCAACGATGGTAAACACCGTGATCACCGCAAAAATGCCAATGGTAATACCCAGCAAAGAAAGCAATGTCCGGAGTTTATTGGCAATGATTCCTTCAAAAGCAAAAAGATAAGATTCCCGAATGAGACGTAATACAAGCATATCAAATATTATAAACCGCATTCCCTGTTACTCAGGCGCGTAAAACCAACAACAGCAGGACTTCCGGTTAAATTATCCTTTTCACGAAACCTGCAGGCCGGTTCTTTCGTTTAAAACGCGATTAAATCGAACGTAAAAATACATTTTTCATTTCAAGGAGCGCTAATTTCTCCCCAGAATTGCGAAAATATTAATAAACTTGCAGTCCTATTAAAGCAGATAACGCAATGGCAGACAACAAAAAACTCATTAAAAGTGCACTCATCTCAGTGTACCACAAGGAAGGGCTGGAAGAAATCATCAGAAAGCTGCATCAGTTGGGGGTAACCTTATACTCAACGGGCGGAACCTACAGCTTCATCACGGATCTTCAGATTCCCGCTCAAAAAGTAGAAGACCTTACGGGATATCCGTCGATTTTTGGTGGAAGAGTAAAAACCCTGCACCCCAAAGTATTTGGAGGAATCCTGTATCGCCGCGACCATCCAGGCGATGTGGAAGAAGCCGGAACCTACGAAATACCGGCCATTGACCTGGTGATTGTTGATCTTTATCCCTTTGAAGCAACCGTAGCCGGAGGCGCCAAAGAGCAGGAAATCATCGAAAAAATTGATATTGGCGGCATCTCACTGATACGGGCTGCTGCTAAAAACTTTGCGGACGTGCTCATCGTTCCCTCAGTAAAACAATACGCTGCCTTGCTGCAGCTGCTCGACGAACAGCAGGGAAACACCGAACTGTCGGACCGCAGGCGTTTTGCCACGGAAGCCTTCGGGGTATCTTCACATTACGACAGTGCCATCTGTAATTACTTTAACCGGGAAGAAAAGCTGCCCTTGTACCGTCAGACGGCGGATGGAGGCCTCGCGCTGCGCTATGGAGAAAACCCACATCAGAAAGGTTTTTTCTTTGGCCCTTTACAGGAAATGTTTGACCAACTTCATGGAAAAGAACTTTCGTACAACAACCTGGTCGACATTGATGCCGGGATCCGGCTGATTTCTGACCTTCAGGGAACGGCCTGTGCCATCCTGAAACACACCAATGCCTGCGGGGCTGCAATTCGCCCTACCCTTACGGAGGCGTGGAAAGCAGCATTGTCGGGCGACCCCATTTCTGCCTTCGGGGGCGTGCTGGTGGTGAACCAGGAAGTGGACCCTGAAACAGCCGAAGAAATGGACAAAATTTTCTTCGAAGTATTAATTGCACCTTCGTATGAAAAAAAAGCGCTGGAAATACTTAAACATAAGAAAAACAGAGTACTTTTGCAATTGAAATCCGGAAGTCTCCCTTTGATCCAGTTTAAAAGTCTGCTCAATGGTGTTATCGGGCAGGATGCCGATGTAAAAGTGGAACTTGCGGGTGAATTAAAGCAGGTGACGGAAAAAGGTCCGGATGCTGCCCAGGTGGAAGATCTTTTATTTGCAAATATTCTGGCGAAACACACCAAGTCCAACACCATCGTATTGGCAAAAAGCAAACAATTGATCGGAAGTGGTATCGGGCAAACTTCCCGGGTGGATGCGTTAAAGCAGGCCATTGTCAAGGCTAAGGAATTTGGGTTCGACACCCATTCGGCCGTGATGGCATCAGATGCATTCTTTCCCTTTGCTGATTGTGTGGAGATCGCGCATGAGGCCGGCATTACTGCTGTAATACAGCCCGGAGGCTCAGTAAGGGATCAGGAAAGTATTGATTCCTGCAACAAAAACGGGTTAGCTATGGTGACGACAGGATTCAGGCATTTTAAGCATTAAAATGTAACAACTATTAAAAGATTTAGAATATAATTATGGGGCTTCTATCCTTATTTACTAAAGAAATTGCTATTGACCTTGGGACGGCCAATACGATCATCATTCACAATGACAAAGTCGTGGTGGACGAACCCTCAATTATTGCTATCGACCGCATGACCGGCAAGGTGCTGGCCGTCGGGAAAAAAGCGATGATGATGCACGGCAAAACCCACGACAACATCCGCACCATCCGCCCCTTACGCGATGGTGTTATTGCAGACTTCCAATCGGCCGAGATCATGATTAAGGAATTCATCCGCATGATTAATCCCCGGAAAAGCCTGTTCCCACCAGCATTAAAAATGGTAATCTGTATCCCCAGCGGTATCACTGAAGTAGAAGAGCGTGCTGTACGCGATTCTGCCGAGCAGGCCGGTGCCAAGGAAGTGCGTCTGATTCACGAACCCATGGCAGCTGCCATCGGAATCGGTCTGGATGTGCTGGAGCCTAACGGAAACATGGTCATCGATATCGGAGGGGGTACCAGCGAAATCGCGGTTATTGCCCTGGGTGGTATCGTTAACCAGAAATCCATCCGTATTGCCGGAGACGATTTTAACAGCGATATTGAAGAATACATGCGCAAGCAGCACAACATCAACATTGGTGAACGCACTGCAGAACGGGTAAAAATCGAAGTGGGCGCCGCACTGGCCGACATTGACAATCCCCCGCCTGATTATCCGGTACATGGCCGCGATATGCTTACAGGCATCCCTAAAGAGATTATGGTTTCTTATGCGGAAATTGCCCACGCCCTTGATAAATCCATCACGAAGATAGAAGCCGCAGTATTGAACGCACTCGAAATGACCCCCCCGGAACTGGCTGCAGATATTTACAGAACAGGGATCTATCTGGCTGGTGGTGGTTCGTTGTTGCGCGGACTCGACAAACGCCTGCAACTAAAGACCAAACTGGCGGTTCATGTAGCTGAAGATCCCCTGCGCGCTGTTGCACGCGGTACCGGTATCGCACTGAAGAACTTTGATAAGTTCACCTTCTTGATTAAGTAGCGATAGTTAATTAGTTAAAAGCTATAAAGAGGGGATTGGTTATTTAGTTAATAGTTGATTGGTTAAAGAATTATGCGGCCACTCTGGTTGTTTCTGGTAAAGCATTATATCTTCTTTCTGTTCCTGATTCTGGAAGGATTTGCAGTGACCATGTACATCAACAACACCTATTACCAGCGGGCAATAGTGGTTAAAGCAACCAACAATCTCACCGGTTCTGTTTTTAATTTCCGTAACGGAATTGCGCAATATTTTTCACTGGGCATCATCAATGAACAGCTGGCCTTTGAAAACGCACACCTGCTGAACCAGCAGAAAGGATCCTTCATCCGGACGGATAATAAAATCTTTTTTCACAACGACACCCTGTACCGTCAGCAATACGAATACATGATTGCCCGGGTTATTGATAACAGCACCAACCGCGACGCCAACTATCTTACGCTGGATAAAGGCTCCAGGAACGGTATTAAGAAAGATATGGCCGTGGTCTGTCCCGGAGGCGTTGTGGGCATTGTGAACGGCGTTTCTGAAAATTTCTCTTCCGTAATGTCGCTGCTTCACGCCAAGACCCGCATTTCTGCCAAACTAAAAAAAGCTGATTATGTGGGTACCATTGCCTGGGAAGGGGGAAATAACACCATCTGCAAATTGAAGGATGTGCCCACCCACGTAAAACTCAATCCCGGTGATACCGTGATCACCAGTGGTTATTCCATGATGTTCCCCGAAGGAATTATGATTGGCAGGGTGCTGCAATACAAAGTCGGGAAGGGTAACGACTTTTACGATATCGATGTAAAGTTAAGCACCGATTTCAACAACATCAGTTATGTGTACGTCATTAAAAATCTGATGAAGGACGAACTGGAAGCACTCATCGAAACAGCTCAAAAGCCATGACAGAAACCATTCTCCGGAACACCGGCCGCTTTGTCCTGCTCGCGCTTCTCCAGATACTGGTGTTTAACCATATTGAAATCTCGTCCTATTATATTCCGCATATTTACATCCTGTTCATTCTCTTAATGCCTTTTGAAACCCCAAAAGGATTATTGCTGGTATTTTCATTTTTGATGGGATTATCCATTGACCTGTTTTCTTACACAATAGGGTTGCATACAGCGGCCTGCACGCTGGTGGGATTCTTGGCCCCGTGGATACAAACACTGATTACTTCCAAACAGGAATATGAACCCGGAATTCAGCCGGGAATCAGGGGTCTGGGATTCCGTTGGTTTTTAACCTATACCCTGATTTTAGTGACCTTCCATCACCTGGTGGTCTATTACCTGGATGCCTTCAGCCTTTCAGGATTTTTCGTCACATTTTTTAAAGCGGTCCTGAACATCCTCATCACCACCGCTGCCATACTGGCTTTGCAGTTGCTTACCACACGCAGTAAGCGTGCGCGCGTTTAGGATTGAACCTTACTTTTCAATGTCATCATCCAGCCTGTCGTCGAACTTCAGGTTCTGAATCTGCCATTTATCATTGGGCCTGTAGAGTATAAACTGGAACTTAATGGGCTGCCGGTCGTATCGTAACATATAGCTCATCATCACAAAATTTTCGCTCAGCGAATCTTTTTGAATCAGCTCATATCCGTAATACTGGCCGATAATCGCCATCCCCTTTTTAAGCTGGGCTTTAATATTATCGATGGTGACCTTTTCGGAATTCAGCCATTTGTTGGTTGAGAAAACATAATCCACTGCTTCATCTGAGCCTGTGGTTTGGTAAAGTTCAAAAAAGTGTTCAGTGACCTCTTCGGGTTTTGCCTGCGCCTGTATCGTGTAGGTGTCAAAGCACATCAGAAACATCAACAATATCAATAAACGGAAAACTTTAGTCATAACATTTGGTTTTGAAAGGAAAGCAAAGATACTTGAAAAAATATTTAGTGAGCCGTTTTTGTGCTTTATTGAAGAAAGCATGCGATTCTAAACAAGCGAACAAGATTTTTGTGCCTTAGCCCCAATTGATCCCAACTCAAAAACTGAAAAATATTGAGCTAAACCCATATGTATCTGTATTATGTCCCCCGGGACTGTTGACATGAAATTATTTTATGTTTAGTCGCGGGCACTTGAAGTGTTAATTCGATGGGGCCCCGAAAAATCGCAATTCGTCATTTAAAGTATTAATCCTCTCTTGTAGCGGTTGATAAATTTGAGAAATCTCTTAAAAAAACATGTTAATTTTTTAGTTTCGTTCCTCAAAATATTTACATTTGCTATTCAAACCTACCTAACATTTTCAACGATGCATATTATCAAAAACTTTTTTACTGCTCTTTCGGTGCTGATGGTGTTTCCTCTGCTTTTGACGGCTCAGCAACAAGAACAGGTGGATCAGATTTCACACGTGTCCCTCCGGTCATGTAATATCAAAATGGACATACCTGATGTTTTTACCTATGACGAAAGTCAATATGCATATATATACACCGGAGCTGCAGCAAGCATTTCTGCAGAGGAGCTTTTAGGCACCCAGTTCAGTTTCCTGAAAAAAATCATGACGAAGAGCACACTGGAGCAGCAACAAATGAAAGTTTCCGAAACCACAGTCCTTCGCACCAAATCCGGGCTGGATGCTATACTCTACACGACCTCTTTGTCGGTCGTTTCCAAAGATGGCCAAACCACTACAGAATTCGAGCGACTGATTTTCATTTGTGGTAACGACCAAAAATCGGCCCTGGTAAACATACAATACCCGATGGTGACCAAAAAGTTGCTTGGGGATGTCCTGCGTGCCTGCCTCCTCAGTATAGAGCTTTAAGTGTATCATTTTTAAAAATCCCATGAAATGAAGAAAACGCTACTCCTGTTCATTACTATTATTATATGCTTTACCGGACTTACCAAAGCGCAAACCCACACCGTTTCTTACAATGTTGACTGGCACACCGAGGACCAGCATATGTGGGGCCCTGATGGCAACCTGTTCACGATGGACACGGTAATCAATCTGTTCGATGTGGATGAGGCCAACAACACCACCGTTGGGTTCATCGAAAATATTTTCGGTGGCGATTTCGGAGCGGCTATCACAATTGATTACTGGCTCAAAATGGGATTGAACTTCACCATAGAAGGATTCAGCACCGGTTCTGTGGATGTGAATTATCCTACAGAAATCGATCTGATTTTACCGGATGACTATTCATGGAATCCGGGCCAAACAATCACCATCGGATCCGACTACACGGTGGAGCCAGGCTGGTTACTCGAAAGCCATTTTCCCACTTCAGGTTCCATTGAATTCGATATGTATTTCGGTTTCAACATCGATGTGGACGCCACCATCTGCGTATGGAATTGCACCACCTTCGACGTGTTTGAAGTGGGGGTCCCGCTCGACACTACAGTATTGTTTGCTATCAGCGACACCAATGGCGTTGCTTCTGTTACCTACCCCTGGTACGATCCGGCCATCGGATTTTATTTTGCCCACGACACCATCCTGCCACTGGTATTTAATAACCTTGGCGGAATCGGGCTCAGCGGCACCATCACCCTGCCCTACGTTGAAACCAACGATTATATGCTGGCCGGCGATAAATGCTTATATGCAAAGGGTGACAGCGCATACATCCATCTCGACCTGAATATCCTGACCTTTCTTTCAGCCTTTGATCCTGACCTGGCGGCCATCATTGACCAGCTCAACGGCACAATCAGTCTGGGCGCCGGCATTTCTCTCGACTATAGTTTGCTCACCATGAATCTGCTTTCGGAAAGTTATATGGTGCAGGATTTTTCTTTCTGTCCTACCCTTTATGCCCATCTCTCCTTCCCGATGAACCTCAGTTACACCGAGACTGATCCGGACAATGGCGGAGCATTAATAAACGCTGGGAATAACGACACGCTGGTTTTTCAGGTTGACCACGACCTGAACATCACCTTCCCCTGTACAGGGCCACCTACTTTTCCGTTCGGTGTATCATTCTCGATGGACAACGAATTCCGCAACCATACCTGGGACAGCATTGCCTTTACCTTTGTGCTGACGGCCTTCACCTTCACACTGAACCTGCCGTCGTTCCCGGTATTACCCGATGTATGCCTGCCCGATTACTGTCTGTTGATTCCCGTAGATTGTGCTGAAAAATCACCCGGCGATCCGCAGTGTTACGACACATTGTGTATGACAGGTATCTGTACACCGGCTGTTATTGTTACTCTTCCCGATCCCAGCTACACCATCGGACCCCTGATCAATTTATCGATTCCATTGGGATATATTCCCCTGACCTGGTTCGACGAAACCTGGGAACTGCAAGGCTTTGAGCCTAACCTCACCGGCGCATTCGATACCGTTGTCCCGGGATCACACATCACCCCTAACCCGCCAATGACCACCGAAATCGACGGACCGAATGTAATTTGCTTTGGTGATACCACTGCAGTCATTACGGCTATTGTTCATTACGGAACGGCCCCCTTTACCTACACCTGGTCGACAGGAACAACCAATACAACTAACTCAAGTACCGACAGCATTGTGGCCGGTGTGGGCACCTATACCGTATCCATTTCGGATGCGAATGGCTGCTCTTCCACGGAACAACTGATCATTTATTACATCAATCCCCAGATGTTTTCGACGCTTGTGAGCGAAGACATCAATTGCGCCGGCGACAGCACCGGATGGATTATTTGCCATGCTTCCGGCGGTACTCCCGGCTACACCTATGACTGGATGCCATATGGTGGCATCGATGATACAGCTTCAGGACTGTGTGCGGGACTTTATATTGTAACCATTACCGACTCGGTAAACTGTCACCTGGCAGATTCGGTCACACTTATTGAGCTTCATCCCCTGCCCCCGGTAAATTTCACCGGAACCCCGCTGGAAGGCTGTCAACCCCTGGTGGTGCAGTTTGACGAAACCAGTGCAGATCAGGGTCAGGTTTATGAATGGTTTTTTGGTGATGGATTTACGGATACCATTGCTGATCCAATACATGTTTACGATACCATGGGAACCTTTAATGTGTGGCTCACGGTAACCTCGGTATTTGGTTGCGACAGCACCCTGTTCTATCCGGCTTATATACTTGTGCATCCCAAGCCAGTTGCGGAATTCACCTTTGATCCCGCAACGGTACTGGCCAGCGTTGACCCCACATGGACAGTAACCTTTACCGATCAATCAATTAACTCGATCGTTCAGACATGGGATTTTGCAGATCCGGGCACCAGCGTCTATCTCTGGCCCAATGTTGTACATTCCTTCGCTGACGAAGGGTTATTTACGGTAACTCTTTATGTTGTGAGCTCACATGGCTGTATGGATACGGTAACCCACGTTGTTGAAATTATCGACGACATTCTCCAGTTGCCGAATATCATCACACCCAATAATGACGGCTTCAACGATTTCTTTGAAATCGTAAACGTCGAGAAATTTCCCGAAAACAAACTCGTCATCTTCACCCGCTGGGGCACCAAAGTGTTCGAGCAGTATCATTACCGCAACACATGGAATGCGGAAGGTATGGCTGAAGGAGTTTACTACTTCTTATTTGATTCGGGTAAAGAAGGCGACAAAATTATTGAAGGAACCATAACCATTGTACGATAATTTTCCCGACAGCCGGTATAACTTTACGCTGTAAGGAAAGTATTACATATAATTATAATATACTTTATAATGAAAACATTTTTTAGAATAAGCTTGCGGACTGTTGTAATTCTTCTGGTGACTTCAAGTTTGCTGAACACGTATTCCGCAAAAGCAACCAACATTAACGTAAGCGGCACCATCTCCGGCCCGACTACATGGTCGGCAGATACCGTTAAAGTGAACGGCAATGTACTGGTGGCAAACGGCGTTGTACTAACCGTAAATCCGGGGGTGAGCGTAATTTTTCAGGGACACTATTCACTGGATATTCAGGGCAGCATTAAAGCAATGGGAACAGCCAATCAGCCGATTCTTTTCACCATCAACGACACTACTGGCTTCGCCGATATGGACGTTGCCACTGGTGGCTGGGCTGGCATCAGGATCGATTCCACCCTGGCATCCAACGACAGTTCGAAATTCAATTTTTGCCGGTTTATGTATGGAAAAGCAGCAGGAACAGGCGATATGCTATATGGAGGTGCCATTTTCATTTTTAACTTCAACAAAGTGCTGATCAGTAATTCCACATTCGATTATTGCCGGGCCAAAAACGACGGTGGTGCCATTTATATAAAAAGTGCGGGCGCTTTAATCAGTGGAAACACATTTACCAATGGGCAATGCGCACGTGGTGCCGGTATTTTTTGTGACAACAGCTGGCCCCGTATTGAACGAAACAGTTTCAGCCGAAACTATGCCGACACCTGGGGTGGAGGAATCTGCATCGCCAATGCCTCGGCACCAGCCCTGATAAATAATCTGTTCCGTAACAACCTGGCCTATCTTGGGGGCGGAATTGCCTTTTTCAACGCAGGTGCAATGACCACACTGGTTTCCAATACCGTTGCTGAAAACCGCGCCAATTACGGAGGCGGGATGTCGAGCATTGCTACCGATGCTTCATTTACCAATACTATTTTTTGGGGAAACGAAGCGGCTGACGGTCACGAAATCACCCTGCTGGATCCCGATTCAGATCCCAGTTTCAATTATTGCAACATTCAGGGCGGACAGGCTGAAATGGGTGGTTCCGGATCAGGAGCCAGTTATTCCGGAGCTTATACCAATAACTTAAATGCGTATCCCGAGTTTAACGATACCCTGGCTAATGACTTTCAGATCAAAACCAGTTCGCCTTGCCTGGATGCCGGAACCCCCGATACCACAGGCTTGCACCTAACCCTGACCGATCTGGCATCGAACCCGCGTATCAATATGGGCCGTATCGATATCGGCGCCTTTGAACGTCAGCAGGTGATTACTTTTTGCGGAAACATTACCCAGAACACCCTATGGAATGCTGATACCGTGAAGGTCAACTGCGACATTACCGTGGATTCCAATGCAACATTAACCATTGCCCCGGGTGTTTATGTGGAAATGCAGGGCACTTACGAAATATACATTCAGGGCCTGATACAGGCTATCGGTACGGATTCTGAGCCCATCACCTTTATCGCAAAGAATCAGGTCAATGGCTGGAAAGGCTTGCGGATTAAGGCGGTTGGTGTATCAAGCGATAGTTCAAGATTTCATTACTGCACGATCAGTTATGTCAAAAACACGCTACCCGCTATATATGGTGGCATGCTTCTCGACAGCAGTTCATTGGTCAGCATTTTATATTGTAACATTACCAATAACCAGGGTGAAAATGGCGGGGGCATCACCTTACAGCATTCCTCTCCACTCATTGCCTACTGCGATATTTCTGACAATTCCGCCAATCAAAATGGCGGCGGGATATTCCTCCATTCAGGATCAGCACCCCGCTTGAAAGGTTTGATTTTATCATATAATGCAGCAACTTATGGTGGCGGAATGTATATGGAATATGGATTTATTCAGGCAGAGAACCTTTTGATCAGTAATAATTATGCTGGTTACGGTGCGGGAATTTCAGCAGACACCTCGCTTGTACTGCTTACAAATACGCTTTTTGTAAATAATTTAGCTGATGTGGATGGGGGCGGTATCCTTATTAAACGCTCTGATGTTACGCTTAATAATACCAATATAGCGAACAACTGGGCTACCGGTAACGGAGGGGGATTGTGTCTTGAAAACACTGCATTAACAATGAACAATAGCATCCTTTATGGCAATACCGATGCAATACTTGCAAATAGTGAAGTCTATGTTTCAGATACGAATTGTACCACCATCATTAACTACAGCGACATTGAAGGAGACTCTACGGCATTCGACTATGCTGCAGGATCGGGCTTTCAGGGAAGTTACAATCAGAATATTGATATCCTTCCAGAATTTAAAACACCCAGTGCCGGGTCGGGTACCAGCTACGACGGAGTGGATGCTGACTGGTCGTTAGGCGCTTGTTCCCCCTTGTTTAACCAGGGAACTCCCGACCTCACAGGTTTATATATTTTAGCTTACGATTTTGACGGAAACATGCGTGTATTTGCCGACACTATTGACATCGGAGCCTATGAACTGGTGAAACCCACCATCTCTGATCAGCCCACCGACACTGTGGTTTGCGCAGGAAATGATGTCTATTTTTCCACGGAAGTGGTGAGCAGTATAGCGGTTACTTACCAATGGCAGATCAAGCCTTCCGGAAGTGGAAGTTTTATCCCTGCGACGGGTCCGGGCGCGGCAACAGCCACCTATACCGTTACAGGAACCACACCTGTTATGAATGGTGACCAGTACCAATGCCTTATTACGGCTGCCTGCAGCACCGGGGAAATCACGTCAGTGGCTGAATTAACTGTAAATACGATTCCGGCAATACAAGTTCAACCGTTGAATGTTTCAGTATGTCAGGGCAGCACCGCCAATTTCATCATAGGCGCCAATGGATCCAACCTCAGCTACCAGTGGCAACAGCGGCCCTTTGGCAGCGCCACCTGGAGCAATTGTATCGGAGCATCTGCCACCACTACGGCATACAGCATCCCGGGCACTCCGCCGGCGTTGAATAATTATTCGTACCGCTGCCTTGTAAATGGAAGTTGCCTTCCGGGAGATACCTCCGTAATTGTTGACCTCACCGTAAAAAGTTTACCGGGAGTGGTCACTCAGCCTACCAATCAGAGCGTGTGTATCGGAGATAACGCATCCTTTACCGTTTCCGGGAATGGAACCGGCATCACTTACCAATGGCAGGAAAGTACCGATGGTGGCGCTACCTGGAACGACCTTACCGGAAGTACTTCAACCAGTATCAACCTGACTTCCGTAACCCTCGGTATGGCTGGAACTAAATATCGCTGTGTTATTACCGGGGATTGCAGTCCTGCTGCGACTTCCAATGCAGCTACGTTAACAGTGAACACTTCACCGCTGATCAACCAGCAACCCGCTAACACGGATGCCTGTGTGTACAGCAATGTCACAATTTCAACCGTTGCCACAGGCGGAAACCTCACCTTTCAGTGGCAGCAAAAAGCTCCAGCTGATGTGGCATGGTCAAACGCTCCGGGCCTGAGTGCGCTCACCGCCAATTACCAATTGGTGAATGTGTCCATGCTGATGAACGGCTATAAATACCGTTGTCTGATTTCGGGAAGTTGCCCGCCAGCCATCAACAGCGACAGCATTACCCTCAGTGTTCACAATTTACCCGGATTTTATGCCGGACCCGACACCACAATGTTGTTAAGCCACACCATCATTCTTGATGCCGGCGCAGGTTTTTCCAGCTATTTATGGTCGACCACCGAAACTACACAAACCATTAGTGTAGTGGGAAGTGTTGTGGGCATAGGAGCCCATTCCTATTCGTGCACCATCACGGATGCAAATGGTTGCCAGAATAACGACGCACTTATTGTAACAGTACTGGATGATACCGGGATTGATCCGGCTACAGGCACCGCTACATTCGAAATTACCCCCAACCCTGTAACTGACTTCCTCACGATCCGGACTGCAGATCAGCAGGTGCAGCGCATCCACCTCAGGGCGATTGATATGCTTGGGAAATGCATGCTTAATACCACCTATGAAGCTAACAGCGGAACATCAATCGATGTAACAGTATGGCCAGCGGGTATATATTTCATCCAGATTAATCAGAATAATTCTTCGTATCAATATATTATAAATAAACTTTGATCAACACTATCATCAACTAAAAAAACAGCAAGACGATGAAACGAATTTTATTAGCAAGCCTTGTTGCCCTTCTGGTATTAACCAACCTGGCCCCGGGCAGCGCCCAGGAAAGCATTGGCGGCTTACCCCCCAGCTTCACACAAAAGATTCAGCAAACCGATTTCATGGTAAAAGATCTCCCTGCACCCGATTTAATTGCCCTTTCGCAGGAAGATGCCTTAAGAACAAAAAACGGATATCCTTATAGAATAGCGGTTTCAGTTCCTGCGTATCTGGATATGAATAATTCCGGTACCTGGACCACCTGTGAAGATAAAGGCCGCATCTGGCGTTTAAAAATACAGAGTGCCGGAGCCCAGGCCCTTGGTGTGTATTACCAAATGTTTTATATTCCCAAAGGTAGCCGCCTGTTTATCTATACTGCAGACCACAGCAAGGTATTAGGCGCTTACACGAGTTTCAACAATCCGGCCTCTGGTACTTTTGCCACAGAACTGCTAAAGGGCGATGAAATTATCCTGGAGTACTATGAACCCTACCGCAGAATTGCTGACGAGGCCAGGATTGAGATTTCCGAAATTGCGTATGTTTATCGTGATGCAAACTTTTTTGACCCAAGTAAAGATTTTGGGGACTCGGAATCATGCGAAATCAACGTCAATTGCAGCGAAGGCACTTCATGGCAAAACCAGAAACGTGGGGTGGCGCGTATCCTCACAAAAGCGGGAAGCAATTATTATTGGTGTACCGGATCGCTGGTAAACAACGTCAATAACGACTGTACACCCTATTTTCTCACTGCCGATCATTGTGGCAACACCTCCAGCACAGCAGACCTTACCCAGTGGCTTTTTTATTTCAATTATGAAGGCGCAGCCTGCACCGACCCGGCGACTGAGCCCACCGCTAATACCAAAACAGGATGTGTTCTGAAGGCCAACGGTGGCAATGGTGGCGCCAGCGGATCTGACTTCTACCTGGTGCAGATCAGCAGTGCCATTTTGAACAGCTGGAATGTATATTATAATGGTTGGAACAAAAGCACTACTGCAGCCACTTCAGGTGTTTCCATTCATCACCCTTCCGGAGACATTAAGAAAATATCGACCTACACCACTACACTGGTTTCCGATGATTGGAATAGTAGCGGTATCCTGTCGCACTGGCGCGTAACCTGGGCTACGACCGCTAATGGTACCGGAGTTACCGAAGGGGGTTCATCCGGTTCTCCGATATTTAACAGTGCAGGTTTGATCGTGGGCGATTTAACCGGTGGCGGCTCATATTGCACCGCTCCCACGCAACCCGACTATTACGGAAAGTTCAGTTATTCCTGGGAAAGCAATGGATCAACAGCCGCCACACGCCTGAGGGACTGGCTGGATCCGGCAAACACCAATCCAACCACACTCGCCGGTCGCGGGCCCTGCACCACTTCTGCACCGGTAGCAGATTTTTCAGCCAATAATACCACGATCACCGTGGGGGGAAGTGTGAATTTTACCGACCTCTCAACCAACTCTCCCACAAGCTGGGCATGGACCTTTACCGGCGGAACCCCCGGAACTTCCGCCGCACAGAATCCACTAAACGTTGTTTACAATGCTGCCGGCGACTATACCGTGACGTTAACCGCCACCAATGCTTACGGATCGGATGGGGAAACCAAGAGCGCTTACATCCACGTAGTGACAGGTGGTACCGGAGCCTGCGATACGCTCGGATTACCGCTTACCGGTACGCCCACTTTATACAGCGTAACCACTGGTTATGCCTGTGGAAACAATGGTTATGGAGATCTGGCCAAGGCTGAATATTTCAATTCATACAGTCCCAATGTTACGGTGAACGGTGTTATGTACTGGTTTGGTTTCGGAAAAGGAACCACAGGAAATGCACAGGCGGCGGTATGGAACCACACGGGTTCAGCACCAGGCACTACGTTTGGAACAGCCAACGTATCTGTAACTTCTATCGTAAGCGACGTAACCAATAACTATTATACTTATGTGCCTTTTGCTGCACCGGTAACCATTCCCGGACCTTTCTATGCAGGGATTATTTTACCGACGATTACGGGCGATACCATTGCCCTGGTCTCTAACGCAGATGGCGAATCAGTTCCTTCTAATGCATGGGAGATGTGGGATGACGGGGTGTGGCACAGCTTCACCACGGCCTATAGCGGAAATCTGGATATACGCATGGCCATTTTCCCGCATGTCTGCCAATCAATTACCAGCACCGAAACCTATACCTTACAGGCGGAGCAGGTGCAGATTTTCCCCAACCCCGCAACAAACAAGGTATTCATTAGTTTTGGCGACCAGTTACTTACTAAAATTGATGTGAAAGTGATGAATATTCTTGGTGAGCAGGTGATGGAAACCCTTTACACAGATGTAGCCAGCAACATGATGGAGTTGGATGTAACCGGTCTGACACCGGGTACTTACTTCCTGAAAATCGTTTCCGGAGAACAGATTATTGTTAAAAGTGTTATTATAACAGAATAAAAGATAAATAAAAAAGAACCGGCCTTGTTTCAAATAAACAAGGCCGGGTTTTTTATGGTTCTATTGAATCAAGCGGAAATGCTGAGCAGCCTGATAGCATTGCATATGCCAGTCATACTGAACTCACCTCGGCTGCGCTTCTCAGTACAAGTCTATCAGGATTTCCATGCCTGTCAAGGGGATCCCGGATCAAGTCCGGGATGACTGCCTATGATAAGGATTACGCTCCTCAACAATACAGCTTGATCCTTTCTTTTTACAGAATATTCAGCAACTGCTCTTTAATTTTTTCGAGCTCGTCTTTCATACCCACAACAATTTTCTGAATGTCGGCATCATTGGCTTTAGAGCCAAGGGTATTGATTTCGCGGCCGATTTCCTGCGAAACAAAATTAAGTTTCTTGCCATGAAATCCATCTTCGGAAAGGGTTTCCAAAAAGTAATCGCAATGTTTTTTCAGGCGCACTTTTTCTTCGGTAATATCAAGTTTTTCGAGGAAATAAAACAACTCCTGCTCAAAGCGGTTTTTATCAACCTCCTCTCCTTCCATAAAATCGCTGAGGTTTTTACTCATACGTTCTTTAATGGCCACAATCCGCTGCTTTTCGTATGGTTCAACTGCTGACAGACCTTCAAGAATATGCTGAATACGCAGCCTGTTATCCTGCTCCAGAATCTGTCCCTCATGAATGCGAAATTCAATTACATTTTGAATGGCCTCATCAATTCCCTTGAGAATTTCTGACCACTCTTCCTCATCCAGTGCATCGGTACTGGCTTTAAACACTTCCGGCAAACGGGTTAAAACAGAAAGGTAATCGGGTTCAGGCATCTTTTGTTCTTGTGCAAAAGCTTTCAGCTCGGCAAGATATTGTGCCGCCAACACTTTATCGAAGGTAAAGTGGCTCTGACTGACAGGGCTCTCGATGTTAATGGAAATGTCGACTTTTCCGCGTTCCAGTTTGCCTGCCATCCATACCCGCAGCTCGGTTTCTTTTTCCTTGTAAATGCCCGGTAACCGCAAATTTAAATCGAACTGTTTGCTGTTTACAGAACGAATTTCAGTAGTAACCCTCTTATCTTTTATTTCTTTAACGGATTTTCCGAATCCGGTCATAGATTGTATCATAACCTGTATTTTTATGTAAAGATAAGGTTTTATTAAAAAGCCGGAAGGGAGAGTGTCAATCAATTCTGTCCCGTACAAAATATCTTTCCTATTTTTACATTATTATATCCACGCGGATGTTAAAGAAATTAAGACATATTCTCCTGTTGATTATCATTGGGCTGCTGGCTCCGGGTCTGCTTCATGCCCAGGGTCAGAATAATATGCGGATAAAAACGATTTCGGCAGAAAGTGATACCGTTCGCCTGGATACGCTGAGCATTATTCCGAATTCGATTAAAATCACCGGCATCACCGGTGTACCTTGTCCTCAGGAAGCCTATAAACTTGACCTGGCATCGGCCCAATTGGTCTGGAACCAGGAATTCCTCAGCGCTGCCGGACTTACTACTGCTTCTTTTGTGATAACCTACCGGGTATTCCCGTTTCTTTTCACCCGTGAATACGGGCATAAGGACCCCCCGTTCTTCGAACCGGACATGCAGGGGTTTGATAAACCCTACATATATGCATACAGCGAAAGTAGCGAGAACCTCTTTAAACTGGGCGGGCTGAATAAAAGCGGCAGTATCAGCAGGGGATTGTCGTTCGGTAACAACCAGGACATCGTGGTAAATTCAAGCCTGAACCTCCAACTATCGGGTCAATTGGGCGATGGCATAGGAATTCTGGCAGCGATCACCGACAATAACATTCCCATTCAGCCCGAAGGGAATACCCAGCAAATACAGGAGTTTGATAAGGTGTATATCCAATTGTTCACCAAAAACACCCGGCTCACCGCCGGAGACTTTGAACTCACCCGACCCGCTTCCTATTTTATGAACCTTAACAAAAAGGCTCAGGGAGGATTGTTGACTTCGCAGTTTTTAATCAAAGATGAAAATAAAAAGAAAGATCAGGGAGTTCTGGATGTTGCGGTAGCCGGTGCTTTATCCAAAGGTAAGTATGCACGCAACCAGATTGCCGGTGTTGAAGGGAACCAGGGCCCATACAAACTTACAGGAAGCGAGGGCGAAACATACATTATTGTGCTTGCCGGCACCGAAAAGGTTTACATTGATGGCACGTTGCTGACACGTGGCGCCGATCAGGATTATATCATCGATTACAACCTTGGGGAACTCACCTTTACACCCGAAAACCTGATCACCAAAGATAAGCGTATCATTATTGAATTTGAATACAGCGATAAAAGCTTTGCGCGTTCCATGTATTTTGCCTCAATGGGTTATAAAGGAACTAAGGGAGGTGTGAGGTTTCATTATTTTTCGGAACAGGATCTTAAGAACCAGCCTTTACAACAGGACCTTAGCGAAGAAGAAAAGCAATTGCTTTATGGTATCGGTGACAGTCTGTGGTTGGCAGTAGTTCCGAATGTTGACAGCATTGAATTCAGCAACAACGAGATATTGTACAAGATGGTCGACACCACAGTAAATGCCGTTCTGTACGATTCTATTTTTGTATATTCTACCAGCGCCGACAGCGCCCATTATCGCCTGGGCTTTGCTAATATGGGTGCCGGAAAAGGAAATTATGTGCAGATTCAGAGTTCCGCCAATGGCAGGGTATTCCGATGGATAGCGCCAATGGCAGGCATTCCGCAGGGAACCCACGAACCGGTTATGGTGCTGGTTACACCGAAAAAAAGCCAGATGTACACCCTTGGCGGGGATTACCGTATTGGAAAAAACACCACGGTTACCGCCGAACTCGGTTTGAGCAATCACGACCTAAACACGTTTTCGCCCGGAGGATCTTACGATGATGTAGGATATTCGGGGCGGTTTGCAGTTGAAAACCGGCTGAGACTGGGTCGCGACAGCCTCAGGGGCTGGGCTATGGTGACCGGATTGAATCATGAATACGTCAACCAATACTTTCAACCTATTGAACGCTTCAGAAACGTTGAATTTGACCGTGACTGGAATAGTGTAAGAATAGCCCAACGGGCGGATGAGCAATTGCCGGGACTCAGCCTGAGTTTCGAAAACCGCAGCAATCAATTTGCCACTTACCGTTTTAAATCCTACTTAAAAGGCAGTTTATACAAGGGTTACCGTCATAGCCTTGATGCCGCCTATGATATCAAAAACTTCTTCCTTACTTTTAACGGCGCCTATCTTAGTACTACCGCAACAGATCATTCAAGCACTTACTACCGGCAGAAAGCCCAGCTTGCCAAAAAATTCCCGTGGTTTACCCTTGGTTTCCGCCAGGAACAAGAGCACAACGAGCTGTGGTACTTCAGCAACGATAGTTTGTTGGGTGGCAGCCTGGCCTTTGAAGAATACGAAGCATTTTTCAACAGCAACGACACGGCGAAAACACGCTTTTCGGGAAGTTATAAAAAACGCTATGACCGTTTGCCGATCGGACAGAGTCTGCGTTTAGCAACCAGTGCCGATGATGCAGGTCTGGGGTTAGAACTTACCCGTAATCCGGCCAACCTGCTGAAGATAAAAGGAACCTGGCGCAACCTGTCCATTGTAGATTCTGCGCTCACGTCCTCGGTGCAGGAAAACACACTGCTGGGACGTCTGGAATTTTTCACACGGAAATTTAAAAAGGTACTTACCTCTAACACCTTTTACGAAGCAGGTTCGGGCCTTGAGGTAAAAAAAGAATTTTCTTACCTGGAAGTCCCTACAGGACAGGGCATATATGCATGGACTGATTATAACAGCAACGGGGTGAAAGAACTCAACGAATTTGATGTGGCTGCGTTTACTGATCAGGCCAATTACATCCGGGTTTTTACCCCGACCAATGAATACCTCCGGGCCTATTACAGCCAGTTTTCTGAAGGGTTGAACCTGGATCCCGGCAACGCCTGGTCGAATAAAAAAGGCTTCAGAAAATTCATCAGCCGGTATGCGTTACAATTTGCTTACCGCGTAGAACGCAAAAGTACCGACGAAAACATCCTGCGGGCATACAATCCCTTCCGGTCGGGTATGGGCGATACCTCCCTCTTATCGCTGAACTCATCGATGCGGTCTTCGCTGTTCTTTAACCGCAGTCATCCAAAAGCCGGCGCTGACCTGACTTACCAGGACAACCGGAACAAAACCCTGCTGGTAAATGGCTTTGATTCCAGAACACAGCAAATGCTCAGCATGCATGTCCGTTGGAATATTACCAAATTCCTCATGCTGAACCTCAACGGTAACTATGGAAAAAAAACCAGCCATTCCGACTATTTCACCAACCGGGCTTATTCACTTTATTTTAATGAAATACATCCGCAATTTCAAATTCAGCCGGGGAAATCTTTTCGCATAAGTATCATTTATAAATACACCCATAAAGTAAACAGTGAAGGGCTGATTGGTGAACTGGCAGAGATGCACAATGCCGGACTGGAGTTGAAATACAACATTCCCGGCAAGGGAAGTCTGGTGTTAAAAAGCAATTATATCCTCATTCATTTCAATACCGGGGAAAATAGTCCTCTGGCGTACGACATGCTAGAGGGTTATAAAAAGGGGAATAATGTCACCTGGAATTTATCCTATCAACGAAACCTGTCGGAGAACCTTCAGTTAAATCTTTTATATGATGGCCGCCAGACCCCGGGGAATAAAATGGTGCATGTGGGCAGCGTACAATTGAGGGCCTATTTCTGATAATTAAATTCATTCCCAGTTCATTCCTTTCAGCATCTCAAAGCAATTATTTGCTTTTGCTTTATTACGGCCATTCCGGTTTAAATGTTAATAATTGTGAAAAAGTTTGCTTTGCTGTCAACTTGTATTACTTTTGTTTAGAATTATTCTAAATAACAACTATTATGAAATCATTTTTTATCACCCTGACCGTTATATTAATGAGCCTTCCCTGGCAGAATACCACTGCCCAAACCTACCCGGAAAATCCACTTACTAAAGGCGAAGCACCCGCATTTAAGGCGAGTTCCACCAATGGAGAAATAAATTTTCCCGGCGATTTTTATGGAAAATGGAAAATCCTCTTCAGTCACCCCGGGGATTTTACTCCGGTGTGCACAACAGAAATTATGGCTTTAGCAGATTTGCAGGAGGAATTTAAAAAATTAAACACGGCGTTGATTGTGCTTTCGACAGATGGATTAAACAGCCATGTTTCGTGGATTAATTCCATGGAAAGCCTCGAAAGAAAAGACCTGCCCAAGGTAAAGATTGACTTCCCTATTATTTCGGATTCCGATTTGGGGATTTCGAAAAAATACGGAATCATTAATGCCAATAGCATAAAAATAACCGATATCAGGGCAGTATTCTTCATCAATCCGGAAAATCAGATCAAGGCTATGTTTTACTATCCCGATTACGTAGGAAGAAACATTCCTGAGATCCTCAGAACGCTGGAGGCTTTGCAATTAAACGACAAACAGAACGTACTCACTCCGGCGAACTGGAAACCCGGAGATGATGTATTACTTCCCAGTCCAAAAAGCATAGAAGAATCAAGAAAACTCGCAGCTAAAAACGACCCTAAACTTTATCAACTCGCCTGGTATTTGTGGTACCGCAAATTATAGTCAGGTTTTAAAAACAAAAAAAAAGAGGCTGCCCGTTTGAGCAGCCTCTTTTTTTATCTTAAAGAACCCTTATTTCGTTGCCGGTTCTGTTGCCGGAGCATCGTGAGAGCATGCTTTGTTAATCGGTTTATCATCGGCTGTAAATTCAGTTTTATAGCCAATTTTTTCGATTGCACCCACCAGTTTATTCTGATCGGTTTTTCCGGCTTCGTAGGTAACAGTTACGATTTTTGTTTCAATGTCTGCCACCACAGTTTTAACACCTGCTTCTTTAACAAGTTCCTTTTCAATTAAAGCTTTACCATTAGCGCAATGGAAGAAAGTCTTAATTTTCACTTCTTTTAATTCGGCTGCGTTTTGTGCCTGGGTACATGCACTAAAAGAAAACAGCAGGGCCAGTGTTAAGATTACTGCGCTAGCAGAACGTTTCATAATGTTCATATGGGTTCGTTTTTAAAGGTTTATTTTTCAAACATGAATTGAGTGGTTGCGATATCATTGCCATCCACAAAAATATCTACAACATAGGTTCCTACGATGAAGTCGCCCATTTTTTCCCAGTACAGGATCATATCCATGGACTTGTTCTGGTAATTGATGGATTCCTTAATAGAATACTGCAGTTTGTTTCCCTGAAATTCGAAGGATAACTCATCACCTTCTCCTTTACTAAGAATTTTTCCTGAGGGATCAGCAATGCGGATATACACGTCCTTTTGTCCGGGAGTGGTAAGTACATTTTCACCCAGGGTAAAGCTTATCCTGACTTTTTCAGCCCTTTTGGATTTATAGGTCGGGATCTCTTTTTTATTGGTGATTTTAATCCCACTGGCATCAAGGTCGTAAGCGGTGAGAACAGCGCCTGCATTGACTTTCGTGGTCAGATCAACTTTTTCCATAGTCAGATCAACATTTTCGCTGATGGTAGAGTCGAGGGATGTTTTGATGACAAAATTCTCGGCCACCAGTTCTTTATTCGCATCCTTTAACTCGGCAATCTGGGTTTCGTATTCTTTCAGACGTCCTTCGAGTTGTGAAACCTGATTTTTAAATTTCGCTACAGAACCTTCAGAATTCTTAATTTGATTAAGCAGTTTTTCAACGTGAGCTTTTTCCTGCTCGAACATTTCGTTCAGGCCTTCATTTTCTTTACCCAACGTCTCATATTCTTTCTGCAATTTCTCCAGTTTGGAGATCATAGCTGCCTTTTCATCGTTCAGTTCGGTTTTTTCTTTGGTTAAAACGTTCACTTCACTTTTTGTGGTAACCAATAACCAGGTAAGAACTGCGCAGACGATTAATAAGCCGATTGAAACAAATAGCCACAGGCTGGTTTTTTTCTTTGTTTCGGTTGTGCTGTTTTCCATTTTCTTTGGTTTTAGATTAAAACTTGTTTGTACTAAAAAACGGTCCTTTACTAAGAACAACGTATATAACGAGTTACTTTAGAATCAATTGTGTTTGTCCGATTTCCTGTCCATCAATAAATAACGAAATATGATACGTGCCGGCCACAATCCGATCAGTTTTCTCGTAATACATCGAAACCGGAACCGGTTTTTGCTGATAATGGAATTCTTGTTTGAGGGAGTACATGATCTGCTGCCCGTTAAAGTCGAAAGACTGTCCATCGTGTAAGATTGCATTATCCGGCCGGGCAATCCTGATATACACACTCTTCATCCCTTCGCTAACTAAAGGATTTTTTCCGATAGTGAAGGTGATTTTAAATTTTTCTGTGCGACTGGCTTTATCCACGACCTCTTCCTGCTTTCCCGAGCGGAAACGAATCGCCTGAGCGGAGATACCGTATGCAGAAAGCACGGCTGCCTTGTTGATTTGCTGGGATAATTCTTCTTTATCCTTTACCAGGGTTGCAGTATGTTCCTTTTCTTTATTATAATTATCCTGAATACCGGCGATCTCCGTTTTCAGTTCTTTATTTTCATTTAATAATTTATCAATTTGTGCAACATAATCCTGGGTGATGCCACGAAGATAATCGAGCTTTTTCTGAATCTGGCGTTTGCCGGCATTTGAAGCAATGAGGGTTTGGATTTCGCTGGCATTAGCCTGAATAAGACTGTCTTTACGGCTCAGTTCGGCCGTCATATTACCGTATTCCAATTTAATCTTTTCGTGTTCAGTAACCAGGGAATCGAGTGTTTTCTGAAGGGTTTGATTTTCTGCAATAGCCTGTTCCCGTTCAATCACAAAAGTATTCACCTTTGTTTTTGCCATGATGAGCATTACCGATAAGGCAACGATAACGACCAGTAAAACCCCAATAATAATCTTATATTTTTTCTCGCTTGACCCTGCTGCTTTCTCGTTCATACCGTTCTGTTTAAATCCTTTATAAATTTTTGCAAAGGTACTTCAATTTTCTGTAATTTTATCCTTACTATGAAAAAAAGAACAGGAGGTAAGCATGCCCTTATGGTATGATTTTCTTTCGCTGGTATTCCCACGTACCTGCGAATCGTGCGGGAATACCCTGCACCGGCATGAGCAATGCATTTGTAATTTCTGTAATCATCATTTGCCGAGGACGGACTTTCATGAACACCCCGACAATCCGGTGGCCCAGTTATTCTGGGGCAGGACCATGCTGCGTTATGCAACATCAATGTTTTACTTTCACAAGGGAAGCAATGTTCAACACCTTGTGCACCAGCTGAAATATAAAGGTAAGCAGGAGGTCGGAGTGCACCTTGGTAAACTTTACGGGATCGACCTTAGACAATCGCCCTTATTTTCGACGGTTGATGTGGTGGTACCGGTACCATTACACCCGAACAGGCAACGTAAGCGCGGATATAATCAGAGCGAAGCGTTTGCACAAGGCCTGGCCCACGGAATGGGGATTCGGATGGATACCCGGACGTTGTTGCGCAAAACAGCCACCAGCACACAAACAAGAAAGAGCAGATTCCTGAGATGGGAAAATGTAAAAGAGGTCTTTGTGCTGGAACAGCCCGAAAAGCTTGCCAACCTGCACATTCTTTTAGTCGATGATGTAGTAACCACCGGTGCGACCCTGGAATCGTGTGTGCAAAATCTGCTGCAATGCCCCGGAGCCACCGTAAGCATCGCCACCATTGCCTGTGCGTTAAAGTAAAATCGGCCCGACAGCCATCATCCCACCAGCTTACTTCATCCGCTGGGCAAGCACTGCAGCACGTTTGTACCGTTTAACGTCCCCCTTTTCATTGTACACTTCAAAGTATACAATATAAATTCCTATGTTAGCCTTTTCATTATCCTCTGTAACACCATCCCAGCTAAAAATACCGGTGGTTCCGAGAAGTTCGTTTTGAATCAGCTTACGTACCAACCGTCCGTTATTATCATAGATATTAATATTCGCAATATATCCAGGTTCGGCAAATTGGTAGGAGATATTCAGCACATCGTTGTATCCGCTATTATCGGGCGAAAAAATGTCGGGCGACAACGTAACGGCGCCATCATCGCTCACCGCTTCGGAGTATTGCGAATTCAGATAAGCCGGGGTTGCAAAGCCTGCGCTTTCGGCTGCGGAATGCCAGTTGGTTTTGTCGAGTGAAGGACGGTTAAAATTGATGCGTTCCAGGCTCACGCCATCGGTACTGCTCAGCAAGGGAAACTGCATATCGGCAGTATAGACCATCAAATCGATGAGCTCCATGGTCTGAGTGCATAAGGTCACCACTCCATCATCATTATTCAGTGAAGGGAAAGATTCCATTTTTGCAAAGCCATTGGGGTTGGTGGTGCGATACTGTATTTTAACGAGATCCGGATCCGTGGTCAGTGCAGCGTATTCACCCGGGAACAGCAGGTATCCATCGGTACTGATAGCATAGAGGTCAGTAGCCACATTTGCCAAAGTATCCCATTCTGCCAGGTAGAGCTCGCGCAGGTCGAAAATCCTGGTGGAGCGGTTTACCAGTTCTACAAAATCCACCCCATCGCCTGACGGATTACTGAGCACCTCGTTAATAACGATATCTCCGCTATCAGCTATGGCGGGTATAGCAAATCGTGCTGAAGATAACAGGGGGAGCAGGTTTCCGACACAATCAAAAACAGAATCTGTGAGTGTGGCCGTATAAATGATATCATTCTGTAAAGCACTATTCAGGGTAAGAATCACCGAGGCGTAATCGGGTGGTACCAGCTTCACGGTCATGGGGTTGCCAATCCCGTTGTCGATCATATATTTTGCAGGATCGAGCAGACTGACGCTATCGAGTGGTTCGCTGAAAAACAGGCGTACTTTAGTGGTTTCAAGACGGCTCACACTGGCGCGGGTCAGTACAGGATTTGTGACATCAGGATTGGGAGCATACACGGAATTCAGGCTTCCAGGGGTTCCTCCCCTCACATCCACACTTGCGATCCAGTTAGAAGCGCCTGCACAGGGGTTCAGCGGATCGATCTGCTCAATGCTCCATCCCCCCTGGGACTTCACAGAACTCAGATACCAGCTGTCAGAAAAAGTAACACTGGAAATGACCCTGCGCAGGGTATCCAGCAAAGTCAGACTGGTGCCTGTATTGGTAATGGTAAGGCTCGACACCTCAGCAGCATAACCGTAGGTAAGGAATTCAGACACATAGCCTGTGGGGCAGAGCACCAAATAACCGAGTGCCGGAATAGAGACTTCCGGAATAATTTTATTGCTGGTACCTATCAGAATCGAATACCCCTTCAGACTGATGGGATAACCCGTCTTGTTATAAAGTTCAATGTATTCCACATTTGGCAGGCCTACGACAGGATCGGGATCCGCCATAATTTCGTTTATCACGATGCCGAACTGTTCCGGTTGGTAAAGCGAAAAATTCATGCTGTCGCCGGCCGAAAAATTACCGACGCAATCGGTGATGGTATCGGTAATATATAATGTATAAACAGCCTGGGTGGCAAATGGCAGGGAAAATAACAACCTCACCGACTTTTCATCCGCGCCCGGAGTGGCAGAAACAGGATTTCCAACAGCCTGATCCACGAAGAATGCAGCTGTATTACTTAAAACAGCTGAAGCAATAACTTCATTAAAAATGAGCGTCAGCCCATTACCGGCATCAGGAACGATGCTGATGAGCCTGGGGGCCTGATTGTCGGGATTGGAGGCCATCACACTATTGAGGGTTCCCGGTGTACCGCCCAGCACATTGTCTGACGCACGCCAGTTGCTTTCGCCGGCGCAGGGGTTATCCGGATCAATCTGCTCTATACTCCAGCCACCACCCGATTTAGAGGCATCGTGATACCACGAACTGCTATAAGTAAGGCTATGCATCACAACACCATTATTGTCTTTAAGACGGAGGGTGGTTCCCGAATTGGTAAGAGAAAAGCTTGAAAATCCGGCACAGGCTCCGTACGGACTGAGATCGGCCACAGCACCTTGCCCGGTTAATATGAGGTATCCGTTAGCCGCGATGCTGATATCCGGGAAATTTCCGTTGGTACTGCCCATTTCGAGGGTCCAGTCCTTCAATGAAACAGGAACGGCGGTACGATTATGGATTTCGAGGTACTCATAATTGGGGAGGCCGACAGGAGGATCGGGATCGGCCATAATTTCATTAATAACCACATCGTACATTTGTGCAATGTACCACGAGAAGGGAACACTTACCGGAACCATGACATTGGTGCTGAGATCTTCAATATTACTCACTTCCAATTGATACACCTGTCCGGAAATAAAAGTGGAACCAAAAGTCAGATGCACCAGTGTAGCATCCGATCCATCCAGAATGGCGGTAGACGGTGCACCGATGCCCGGTACATTATAGTTTGCAGTATTCTGCGCCCCGGTAACTTCAACAAATTCAGAAAAAGCGACATCCACCTCGTTTTGTGAAACCGTTGTCACAGAAAGGATTTCAGGCGCAACGGTATCTATTATTTGTGGACCCACGTAAATATCATCAAAATAAAAATTTGTTTTATTGGTCAGTGTAAACCGGCAATAAACGCCAAAAGCAGCGGAGGTGGTAAATGAATTATCAGTTATAGTGCCTTCCGACTGAAAATTAGATAATCCGAGCGTATCAACGCCAAGGTCCCATAATCCAGCATTATCGCGGGTTACCTTTACCCGGTAATTTCTCGACGCCCCGGTATTGGCGATATGGCCATGTATCAGCTTTGTGGTAACCATCCCTGTTTGTTTCCAGAACGAAATACTATCGAGTGCATCGTTTACATCATCACCAAACATCACATAGTAGCCATTGAGACTCCCTTCCAGATCAGCATTATCCGAAACGAGATACACCCGGGCATTGTTGGCAGATGAAGTTCCGAAAGCCATACGAATCCAGAAATCCCATTCCATATTATTCAGGTTTGCCAAAGGAGTAGCCAGTCGGGCATGGGAGGTTCCGGCAACAGTGCCATCCAATTGAAGACGGGGTTGCTGGCTCCAGGCACTATTGGAATAGGTGGAGATTTTAAAATCGGCAGTATCTCCTGTCCATGTAGGATTGGAGGTAAAATTCGCATCCGAAAAATCATCCGTGACCTGTGCAGCGGAAAGAAGTGGGAGAAGCAATAGGAGAAGTAAGAGTTTTTTCATAATCGATGACTTATATTGTCATAAAAATACTAATTAATTGCAGACCAACAGAAAAAAAACCATCCGCCTTTGAGCGAATGGTTTTTAGTCAGGATATTAAAGAAGCTTAGCGAAGGATGGTAACCGTGCCATGCTGTTGTTTGAGTTCCTCCCCATTGCCACGGTCGCCCATGTTAATGGTAAAGACATAATAGTACACGCCCGCAGCACAATTTTCGCCGTCCCAATCGCCGGCGTAACTTCCATTTTCATAGACTTTGCGCCCCCAGCGATTATAAATCACCATGGTGGAGTTCGGATAAAATTCCACATTGGGAATAAAGAAGTAATCGTTGCTGCCGTCACTGTTAGGTGTGAAAACGTTCGGTATCTGCAGATCGCAGGCTTCAACCGTTAAGATCATCGTATCACTTACCACATCACCCGGACAGCCTGTAATTTCAACAATAACCGGGTACGTTCCCGGATCGAGCCAGGAGAGGGTGAGATAAGGATCCGTTTTGGTAAAAGGATACCAAAAATATTGATAATTATACTCGTTAAGATA